>Ga0194063_10001193_pt1 | contig 17285 bp, 16 predicted proteins | sample SepL3720m_MetaG_FD_155459 | JGI IMG/M metagenome (GOLD analysis project Ga0194063, IMG submission 155459) | Anoxic zone freshwater microbial communities from boreal shield lake in IISD Experimental Lakes Area, Ontario, Canada - Sep2016-L373-20m | ecosystem: Environmental > Aquatic > Freshwater... | reverse complement strand
AAAAATAGTTATCCACACCTTCTCAACATATTTATCTTTCACGCACAAGTTTGAAAAAATATTCACAGGTATATAATGAGCTTAACTTTAATTTCATTTTATGGATCACACCAAACTTTGGGAAGCAGTAAAAATAGAAATGGAACTAGATGTATCAAAGGGCAACTTAATGTGGCTTAAGGATTCGAATATACACAGAATGGAGGAGGGTGTAGTTTATTTAAATGTTCCGAGTACGTTTATAAAAGAGTGGGTATGGAAACACTTTCATAACACCATTTTGCGCATATTAAGGACTCATAATGAATCTGTTAGGGGATTAGACTATGTTATCGCTGAGATCGGTGGAAATAAAAAGGAAGAATCTATCAGAAATATTAAAAATACAGTCTGTAGTGAACTTCCACTAGATGATTTTTATATTAATAAAGAGGATAATCTAAACCCTCGTTATACTTTTGATTCCTTTATAATAGGCCCTTTTAATCAAATAGCTCACGCGGCAGCCCAGGCCATCATACAGAACCCAGGAAAGGTCTATAATCCACTCTTTATTTATGGAAACACAGGTCTAGGAAAGACACATCTCATACAGGCCGTAGGAAACTACATTAAAAAACACTATCCGAATAAAAAAGTCTTCTACTTAACATCAGAAAAGTTCGGAACGGACTGTTTAGAATGTTTGCAGACTAATAAAATGGCATACTTTAAGGAAAAATACAGAAAGTATGACGCTATTATAGTAGATGATATACAGTTTTTCTCTGGAAAGGAAAAGTTTCAGGAGGAGCTCTTCCATTTATTTAATCATATGTATGATAATTTTAAACAAATTATCTTTTCTTCTGATAGACACCCTAACTACATACCAAACCTCGAAGACCGCCTTAAGAGCCGTTTCGGAGCGGGTATGATGGTAGATGTACCGACACCTGATAAAGATTCTAAGGTAGCCATTTTAAAGGCAAAAAGTCGCTTTTATAATTTAGTACTGGAAGAAGAAGTCCTAAACCACCTAGCTGAAAATATTAACAGTAATATTCGTGAATTAGAGGGTGTTCTTAATACCATAGTTATACAGACACAGATGAAGGGTAAGCATCTGAGCCTCACGGAAATAAAAAACCTAGTCAAAGACGCTGCAAAACCAAAAAAGAATGTTTCTGTTAAAGAGGTTGTTAAGGTGGTAGCCCAGTTTTATAATATAGAAGAGGATAATATATATGATAAGACTAGAAAAAAGGAGGTGGTTAAGCCACGCCAGTTAATAATGTACCTTCTCCGTGAAGATTTTTGCCTTTCTTATCCATCTATCGGCGAAAAACTCGGAGGAAGGGATCATACTACCGTTATTCATTCCTGTGAAAAGATAAAGAGTGATTTAAAAACAGACCCTTCTTTGACTCAGGAATTAAATCAGATTCGTTCTATGCTTTAGGGACTTCGGCTAGCTGTCGGGAAAACTGTGGATTACTTTGTGAATAAGTAGTTAATAATTAGGGGAATAGCCTGGGGAATATATCTGGATAGGGTGGGTATAAATAGTCAGAAAAACATGAGTCACTTCCTTATCCGAAAATTATTCACAGCGTGGTGGAAAAAAGATACTGAAAATATGTTTAATTTAGGCGGTAGAAAAAGTTCTTAACAAATCCACACCTCTAATAATAATAAAGTGTTTATATAAAAAAAATTAATTAATACTTACTAAAATGAAAATAGAATGCTCACGAGAAAAACTTCATAGTGCAGTAGCCCACGCGGAACGGTCTACGAATAAAAATCAAAACCTCCCAGTTCTTTCCTGCATTCTGCTTACAGCTAAAGATAATTCAGTGATTCTCCGTTCTACTAACCTAGATATAGGAGTAGAGATAGACGTTCCGGCAAAAGTTAGTGAAGAGGGGGATATCGCTGTTCCTGGGAGCATCCTATATTCATATATTTCCGGAATTTCAAATGAAAAGAATATTATTTTAGAAGAAAAGGATGGGAATTTACACATCACCTCATCGAGAACCACGACCACTATCAAAACTTTGCCTCATAATGATTTTCCATCACTTCCCCATATAGAACACGGCTATATATTCACCATTCATTCAGAAGATCTATGTTTAGGTCTTAAATCTGTCTGGTACAGCGCGTCTGTGTCTTCAATGAAACCAGAACTTTCCAGTGTTTATGTATATGGAGAGGATGAATACGCTGTATTCGTGGCTACAGACTCTTTTAGACTAGCTGAGAAGAGAGTTAGGGTAGATGGATATAAAGATGGAGAGGGAATGCTCATACCTTATAAAAATGTTCCTGAAATAATTAAGATTTTTGACGGAGTAGATGGGGAAGTAGATGTTTCATTTGATAAAAACCAAGTTTCATTCAAATATCAGGGGATTTACGTTATTTCTCGCTTAGTAAATGGGTCTTTTCCTGATTATAGGCAGATTATTCCAAAAGAATTCGCCTCAGAAGCCGTCATTATTAAACAGGACTTAGTTAATGCTTTAAAACTTTCGACAGTTTTTAGTGATAAGTTTAATCAAATAAACATAACAGTTAGTCCTAATGAAAAGAATATACAAATTTCCACAAAAAATTCAGATGTCGGAGAAAACACTAGCGTTTTACACTGCTCTGTCTCAGGTGATCAGATGGCGAGCAAATTTAATCATAAATATATAAATGATTCATTCCAGTCTGTCTTTTCAGATAGTATTAGCCTTAGTTTCGCTGGGGCACAGAGACCGCTCGTTATTCGTGGTGCATCAGATAAAACCTTTACGTATTTAGTGATGCCGATGAATCGCTAATCTATAAAAGCGAACGATGTTCAATATTTCTAAATACTTAGTAAAATTCTCAGGAATCGGAGATAAAGAACGCTCTATAATAACCCTTATTAAGGATGTGATTTTAAAAGAAATAGGAATAAATCTAGTGGACAAAGATATTAAACTTTCCCAAAACACCTTAACTATCCGCTCATCATCTCCTATAAAGGCTATGATTTTTATAAAAAAACAAAAAATCCTAAAGGAAATTAATGAGAAAATTCCTAATTCTATTAAAGATATTAGGTGATTTAATTTCTATATAAATTAATCACTTTTTATATTAAATGGAATGGTGACCTTTACTGAATTATAAACAGAATCATAAACTATCGCCGTGAGATCATTGTTTTCTTTTGTGGATTCATAATCAGCGGGGGAGAAGGTGAATTTAAACGAAGGACCGGTAGATGCACCGATATAGGAATTATTTATAAATAACTCCGCCTTATTAATAGGATATTTTCCTGTGGCTGAAACCTCTATAGAAACAGACTGATTTCTCGAAAATGTAGAATTTGCTCCGGCAGGAAGAATTATCTTTGCCGTCGGCATATTCGCTGGTATATGAACATTATCTGTTTCGGTAGGAATAGCAGTCGCGGAGGCCTCTACGAATGTGGTATTTGTCTTTTTCCACTGATCAAACCATTTTCTCACACCGTATTCCCAGTTTGCATACTGAGAATCTTTTTCTGGATTCGTCGGAATAGGCCCTAGTGGATTATCTTTATCAATCCATTTTAATATAGTATGAACACCGTTAAAAACCCGTTCCTCCCTAGTTTGTTCAGGTGTATATTCTGTAGCTACTTTTCCAGATATTTTATCTATAGTGTAAGCCACATTTCCCTGCCAAATACTACGTAAAACAGGAGCTAAACCAGTTGGTGGATCCTGAGGTGGGGTAAAAGTGGTCACTGGATAGCTTTTTAAAACATCATTCATAAAAGCAGCCCAGACAGGTGTGATAATCACCCCCGCAACCTTCTTTTCCATAGGAGTATTATCATTTTTTCCAGCCCAAGCACCGACCACGAGGTCTGTCGTGTACCCAAGTATCCATACATCCCTATAGTCATTCGTCGTTCCAGTTTTTACTGCTACATCCTGTTTGACGTCTTTCATGACCTGATTAATACTGTCTAAACGAACAGATTTATCTGATAAAGCGTTTGATATTTCTCTAGCCACATTTATACTAACCACCTGCTGGGGGGTGGGATCCTCCGCCTGTTCTAAAATATTCCCATCAGAATCTTCTACTTTTAAAATATATCTATATGGAACACGGTTTCCCTCATTTGCAAAGACACCATACGCACTCGTCATGTCTAAAAGGGTTACTTCTCCACCACCGAGCACCAAAGTTAAACCATATCTATTCGGATCGCCGAGAGTCGTTATTCCCATTGTTTTAGCTAAGTTTAAGGATTCTCTTTCACCAGCTAAATAAAGGGTTTTAACAGCAGGAATATTTCTAGACTGGGCCAAAGCCTTTTTCATAGTCAAAGGTCCTTCATAAATTCCGTCGTAGTTTACTGGAGAATAGCAGATTTTCGCTGGGTCCTCGCTAGGATTTTTAGTCTTTCCATCCGGAGTACATTCGGAAGAAAACTCTGTTTCCGCATCAAAGAGAACTGTTTCTGGGGTATATCCTTTTTCCCAAGCCTCAGCATAAACAAAGGGTTTAAAGGAAGATCCAGGCTGACGCATGGAAGTAACAATGTTCACATTTCCGTCTATTTTTGTATCGAAATAATTTTTAGATCCGACCATTACTAGGATGTCTCCGTTTTTAGGATTTATAGCCGTCATGGCTGTATTACTAGCGTCAAAATTATCTTCGAGGGCCTGTGCGAAACTAGAGACAGTCAGTTCGGCCTTTTGCTGCATAGTGTAATCCATTGTTGTGGTAACCCTTAATCCTCCATTCATTACCTTTTCTTCACCATATTTTTCTACTAAATAATCTCTAATAAACATTGAAAAGTGTGGAGCCTTCATACTTCCTTCCGTCTTAAGTAAAAAATTTACTTTTTCTTTGATCGCTCCATCATATTCCACCTGAGTTATGTATTTATAATCAAGCATTTTCTTAAGAACAGTTTTTTGCCTAGCGTCTAGTGAGGCCTTATTTTTTCCAAAAGGAGAGTAGTAGGTGGGTGCCTGGGGAAGGGCGGCTAAATATGCGGATTCGGCTATGGTGACATCTTTTGCTGATTTGCCGAAATACTGCATACTGGCTTCCTGAACCCCGTAAATGTTTCCTCCATACGGAGATTCATTTAAATAAGTGGTTAAAATTTGCTGTTTAGTTAAAACACGTTCTAGTTTCAAAGCCAAAACCCATTCCTTTAATTTTCTAGTTATGGTTTTATCGTTTGTTAATATGGTGTTTTTTACAACCTGCTGGGTAATAGTAGATCCGCCCTGCGCATATCCAGCTGAAGTAATGTTTGCAAAAATAGCCCTTATAATAGATGTAACTTTAATTCCTGGATGATTATAGAAATCAGCGTCTTCTATAGAAATGGTGGCGTCTTTAATATGCTCAGAAATATCATCCCAAGTAACCACTGTCCTTTTTTCATTCGCATGAATATCATAAAGAAGGATTTGGCCAGTTCGGTCATATATCTTTGTAGACTGTGATACGACACGACTTTGAAAAGCCTGAAGATCAGGAATGTCTATAGAGGCAAACCATAAGGCAAATATGCCTGTAAATAAGGCACATAAAGACAGAATTAAAAGCACTGTATTTCTTATCCAATGCTTCTTAAAATGCCTAAGTTCTTTTTTAATATATTTCATTGATAGTATTTTACCATATTGTTCATTCATGATAAGGTATATCTATATGATTTGGTCAAAAAAAGCAAAAAAGGAGGGAAATAATGAGGATAATAGCGTTATTCGCGACGAGGGGAGAATAGAAGAACTTCTCACTCGCGGAGTGGAAAACATTTATCCAAGTAAAGATTTTCTAAAAAAGAAACTTTTAAATGGAGAAAGAGTTACTCTTTATTTAGGAATTGATCCGACAGGCTCCACACTACACCTCGGCCACACTATTCCTTTGAAAAAATTAAAGGAATTTCAGGACCTGGGCCACGGAGTCATTTTGCTTATCGGCGACTTCACAGGAATGATAGGGGATCCGACAGATAAATCTGCTACTAGAAAAAAACTAACCCATGCTGAGGTTTTAACTAATGCAAAGTTATACAAAAAACAGGCGTCCACTTTTCTTAATTTCGAAGGATCGAATCCAGCGGAATTAAAATATAATTCTGAGTGGCTGGGAAAGTTAAATTTCGGAGATGTTTTAGAGCTTTCTTCACTCGTCACTGTAGATCAGATGTTAAAGAGAGATATGTTTGAGAATAGAATGAAGGAAGGAAAACCTATATACATCCATGAATTCATGTATCCGCTTATGCAGGGATTCGACTCCGTAGCCATGAATGTGGATGGCGAAATCGGCGGAAATGACCAGACTTTTAATATGCTTATGGGTCGTGATCTTCTAAAAACGCTTAAAAATAAGGAGAAATTTGTGGTTACCTGTAAACTCCTCACAGATTCTAGTGGAAAGAAAATGGGAAAGACTGATGGAAATGCGGTTAGTGCAAATCAGACGGCGCCAGATATGTTTGGAAAAGTAATGAGCTGGTCAGATTCTTTAATTCCGCTCGGCTTTGAACTTTGCACTTTCGTGCCGACAGAAGAGATTAAGAAAATAAAGGCCGGACTAGATGCCGGAGAAAATCCTCGAGACGCAAAGGTTCGTTTAGCAAAGGAAATAGTTTCTGTTTATCACGGATCACTCGCAGCTGAAAGAGCTGTCGCCGATTTCGAATCTACTTTTGCAAAAGGGGGAGTTCCGGAAGATGCGCCTGTCGCTTCAGTTAATGGTTCGGCGAAACTCTCGGAAATTCTTCTAGAGAATAATTTAGTTAAATCAAAAACAGATTTTAAAAGACTGGTAGATGAGGGGGCGATTTCCGAGATAGGGCAGGAGCCTATCACAAGCTATGATGAAATAGTCATTAAAAGCTCCGTTTGGAGAATTGGCAAAAAGAGATTCCTAAAGGTGGAGGTCTCTAAATAGCGGACGACGATAAAATCATAAGGGTTGCTCCGAGCTATTTAAAACACGGTGTTTAATAATTTTAAGACCACTAGACAGATAAACACCGCTACCCATAACAGACCCCACCAAAGTGGAATCCCAGGCCGGTGATCTCCAAAAATTCCAACTTCAATAAATCGCAACAGTTTATTATTTGTTTTTTTCATCATACGGTTAGTTAGTAAATTACACCCATGAATTCCTGTGGCAAGAAAGTTATAAAACCGCTACTCCTCGTATTTATCGTTAAATGGGTTAATATCCTCTTCGAGCATTCCTTCTTCTAAAATATCAGGGTTTATTATTTCTTCCTCGGTTTCAATTATTATGGCTTCACGAATAGGTTTGGCCACGACAGGTTTTATAATCTGCTTAATAACCGGTTTCTTCTTCATTTCCTCTTTCTTTGAAACCTTTTCGTTTTTCTTAACTGACTTATTTGCTTTTTTTGCTTCCTTTTTCTTTGGCATATTAGTGAAATTGGTAAAAAGTAATTATTTATCAATGTGTCATTTGTATCAAAACTACCTTTGTTTTGCAAATAAGCAAAACTGTGGAAAACCCACAAAGGGCACGGCGCCTTTCTGGATTTTGTGGAGCACTAAGAATTCCTGTGGCAAGCTAAGTGTGTGAGTGCTGTGGCGATGGCGTCATACTCATCATCGTGTTCGATTTCTTTTTCTATATGAACGAGCTTTGGAATCATTGATATTATCTGCTTTTTATCCGCCTTACCATAACTCGTAATAGCGATCTTTATTTGAAGAGGGGAATATTCAAAGACGGAAAGGTTATGATTCCTGGCTTCGTAAAGTAAAACACCGCGGGCTTCGGCTACCTGAATGGCAGTTTTTTGATTCGTTGTAAAAAAAATGGTTTCTATGGAGAGTGCTTCTGGTTCGAATTCCTCTATTAGTCGGCGAAATTCTTCTCCGAGAGCTTTTAGTCTATCCGGAAAAGATGTTTTTGCGCTCGTTTTAAAACATTCTGAAAATAGCAAGGTTTCTTTGCCTTTTCCTTCAGGCTTTTCGACTATAGCTATTCCGAGCCTTTCATATCCTGGATCAATGCCGATTACTTTCATATTTATATTTGCCTTTTTATTATACTACTCCGCATTCGTATAGATTTCCTGGACGTCATCATTATTCTCTAATTCCTCTATTAATGCCTGAAGTTTTTCTATATCCGCATCCTCTAAAGGCATGGTGGTGTTCGGTGTCCAGCCTTCATGTGTTTTTGTAAAAGCCCATGACGCACTGCCCTGAGCGGCTAATTCATAACCGTTTTTAGAGAGCAAATGTTTAATTTCCTGAGATGTTCTGTTTCGGCTGTCGGTTAAGGCATCTATCATAATAGCCACACCTCCGGGTCCATAAGTTTCATAGACGACAGAGTCCATCACGGCACTACCGGCCTCCGTAGCCTTTTTAACAGCGCGGTCTATGGTGTCATTCGGCATATTCACCTCACGGGCTTTGTCCATGGCCGCCTTTAGGGAAGGGGAAGAGAGATTTCCGTTCGCCTTCTTTGCCTCCATAGAAATTAAGCGAACATATTTAGTAAAAACCTTACTCTTTTGTGCATCAGTCTTTGCCTTCAAATGCTTAATTTTAGAGAATTTATTATGTCCGGACATTTTTTTTATTTACAAATTAAAGTAATTTCTTAGTAATGTGGTCTGGCGGGGTTAAATTTAAATGCATATAACCGAGCTCTGTGACAATTCTTCCACGCGGAGTTCTTTCTATAAAGCCTATTTGTATTAAATATGGTTCATTAAATTCTTCAATGGTCGCTTCTTCCTCCGAAAGTGCAGCGGCTATAGTTCCTAGGCCGACGGGGCCACCTCTAAATTTATTTATTATCACCTCTAAAATAGAGCGGTCGCTCGCGGTTAATCCTTTAAAATCTATTTGCAAAAGTTTCAAAGCTTTTTCAACAGCCCCTTTGTTTAAGGTGCCACCAATAACCTGAGCGTAGTCTCTACACCTTTTAAGGAAATAGTTTGCTGTACGAGGTGTAAAACGGCTACGAAGGGCTATTTCACGAGCGGCGTCCTTTTCTATCTCTATTCCTAAAATTTTTGATGATCTGTGAATAATCTTTTCGATTTCTTCCTCAGTATAAAACTCTAGTTTAAATGTCCCGCCGGAGAAGCGTGAGCGAAGGGGGGAGGAAATCATCGCTATGCGGGTAGTGGCGGCTATTAGTGTAAAAGAGGGGAGTTCTAGCTGTATAGTTCTGGCGGAAGGACCTTTGCCTATAATAATATCTAAATTACCAGATTCCATGGCCGGATAAAGCACCTCCTCAATAGCCTTATTTAAGCGATGTATTTCGTCTATAAACAGAATATCCCCATGAGAAAGGTTTGTAAGAATGGAGGCGAGGTCTCCGACCTTTAAAATGGCGGGGCCGGATGTGATTTTCATCTGTGCACCAGTTTCTTTTGCAATCAAATGGGCTAAAGTGGTCTTTCCGAGGCCTGGGGGTCCGTAAAATAAAATATGCTCCGGCGGATGCTTTCGCTGTTTAGCCGCTGTAAGTAGAATATGAAGGTTGTTTTTTATGGGTTCCTGACCGATATAGTCTTCCCAGCGGGAAGGGCGGAGGGTTTGGTCTAAATATCCAGTTTCTAAGCCCTCTTTTGGAATATCGGCCGAACCAGTTTTGGTAGGGCTTGACATTAAAATCGAATTATGCTAAGCTATTCACGAAATCTTCACAAGCGCATAATTCTCCAAACAATGTTGTCTGTTCACGCAGACAAATTGATTTTTTATAGAGGACGTTCTGGTAACTTACTTCGGTATGTTTTCTGGGGTTATCCTTAATAACCTTTCGCACTTTTAGTGATCGCATTGAAAGTATTGCTTGGAGAATTATGCGCTTGTGCATTTCTCGGCAACACCATACCTGTAATCGTACTCTTCTATAGAAAAAGTTCAATTGACAGTGTTAGAGGTTTATATCTATAACTCTTTCTAGCTCGTCTAAACTAGTCATTCCTGATAAAACCTTTATTATCCCATCCTGAGACATCATTAAAATACCCTGCGGAGAGGCGGTCTTTTGTATTTCTTGGGCACCATCGCTCATTTCCACGGATTTATTTACAGATTCGTCTACTAATATTCCTTCGTATATACCGATTCGTCCTTTGTATCCCGTCATATTGCATTTTTCACAGCCTACGGACTGCCAGATTTTACTGTTATTTTGTGGAATCTCACTTTTATCAAAAATCCCAGCTAAAACCTTTTCAATCTTCTCTTTATTTGTCCCATCTAATGTGATTTCTTTTCGGCAAACGGGGCAAAGTTTTCGAACGAGACGCTGAGCGAGGGCGATGTTTATAGCCGAGCTAATAACGTGCGGATTTATTCCTAGGTCTATGAGGCGGGGGAATGAGCCGGCGGCGTTATTCGTGTGCAAAGTAGAAAAGACTAAGTGTCCCGTCAACGAAGAGTTGATGGCTATTTGTGCTGTTTCACTATCACGTATCTCTCCCACCATGATCACATCAGGGTCCTGTCTTAATGCTGCACGGAGTCCTTCTAGGAAATTATAGCCTTTGTCATTCACCTGAGTCTGAACTATTCCCGGCAAATGATATTCGATAGGGTCTTCTATGGTAATAACTTTTACACCAGGATTATATACTTTCTTTAGGAAAGCATAGAGGGTGGTGGTTTTACCGGAACCTGTAGGACCAGTCGTCAGTATCATTCCATTCGGCTTTTCTATTTGCTCTAAAATAACAGAGAGAAGCTTTTTAGGAATTCCGAGTTCTTCTAACGGAACGGCGATAGACTTAGGGTTAAGGAGTCGAAGCACCACAGATTCATTATATGCACCAGGCAAAATAGAAGCACGGACTTCTATATCCATATCAGAAAGTTTAATACTGAAACGTCCATCCTGAGCATCCTTTTTAACATTTAATTTCATTCCAGAAAGGAGTTTTATGCGGGATAGAACAAGGTTATATACAGATAGGTCTAAATTTGCCACATTCGTAAGTACACCATCCAGACGATAACGAATTCGCACGTACTCTTCTTCTGGCTCTATGTGAATATCTGATGCATTAGTAGAAAGTGCACCAGCTAAAACATGTTCTAAGATTCTGGAAGTCTTAAAACCCTTTTTATTTGCCAAAATATCTTTAATGACATTCTGGATGTCCACGAGCGATGGGTGAGTGTTTATGATGTCTAGAATTTCATCGTGAGCAATGTCTATAGAACCTCCTGTGGTTTCTCTAGTTTTGGAAAGGTCGGCATATGCAGCCCAAGCTTTTTCAAGGCTCGTTGTGGAAGTGACATACTGTTTTACTTCATAACCCTGATCTATTAGAGAGCGAATTACCATGGCCGTTTTTTCTTCTTCTGGTACTCGGACAGCCACTTTTAATTTTTTATCACTAATGGCAAAGGCGGCCACTTTAGCAGCGTGGGCGTCTATCTCCTCTATGACTTTTAGTGCGTCAGTACCTATAGGAATGCCGGAGAGGTCTATGTATTCTAGATTATGCCGAGTGGCGATAACCTTCGCTAATTCCTCCTCCTCTTTTTGATAGAGTTCTTTAACTCTACGATTTTGCTTATCTTCATCGAATTGAATCATGTGAATAGTTTAGCACATCGTGAGGAAAGCTAGTAATAAGGCCGTGGAAAGAGGGCTTGACTTATGCCTATATACCATGATATAATACTAGAATAATACCGAAACGAAACAAAAGAAAGAAAAGGATAGCTCATGAAAAATTTGATTAGTTTAGCGGTTCTCGCGGGTCTGGTTTTCGCGACGGGTTGTGCTAGCGGGGCGAGTTATTATTATTTCTCCACTCCGCCGTCTCAAAAACTTCCGGCCAAGCCTGAGGGAGATAAATATTACTCCTACTCTGCTGGCCGGACCACTACGGAAACCAAAGTGGTTCAAGGCTGGGGGATGGATTGGCAGGGGAATGTGAGTGGTCAGGCTATGGCCCCTCGCCCTCCGGTCCATGAGAGCTACAGCTCCTGGGAAGGACGGAACGGTTTCGTAAAACAGTCCTACTCTGGGGGAACCGGTTCGGTTCGTGAGTACATGAACCAAAACGGGGAGATTATAAGGGAGACCACGGTCACCCAGTATGAGTCCAGTAGCAGGACTCCGAATTACACCACCACCCACCCGACAAATGTTCGGGAACAGAAAATCAGACCGGGTGGAGTGAGTAGGTTCCTCCGAGCGATCGGTGGAAATAAATGAGAGTAGACTCTCCACCAGATGCGGGTGAATGTTAGGCATCACACTTTTCGCGATACGGCTCAGGCTGTATCGCGATTTCTTTTTTTCTTTTTATATACCCCTCGCATGTGTTAGTATATTTTCATGAATGAAGTGCAAAAAAGTGGAAATGGCGAGCAAAAAGAATTTATTACGAATTCTAGAGAAGAGATGTGGAACTTGGCTCGTGATTTTGTGAATATGATTCATCCTAGCGAAAATGTTTTTTGCCTATCAGGGGAACTTGGAGCGGGGAAGACTACCTTCGTGCAGGGGGTGGCCAAAGCGCTTGGAATTAGTACAAAGGTAGTCAGTCCGACTTTTGTACTGGAAAAAAGATATGAAATTCCGGAATTTGAAGGCAAACGCAGATTTAAAAGACTGATTCATATAGACGCCTATAGACTTTCTCATGGAAAAGAGATTTTGCCTTTAAGATTTGAGGAGACTTGTGCTGACCCAGAGAATTTAGTTTTAATAGAATGGCCGGAGAAGGTGGAGAGTGCTATTCCGAAGGGCGCGAGGATTATAAAATTCGAACATATAGATGAAGGTACTAGAAAAATCATCCTATGAATATAGTTCGCTGTGTTTGCCGATCATGTAAAAAACATCTCGGTATTTTATAGAGAATTCAGATATTCATCCATCTTTTTTCCACTAGAGAAAGGGGTGGATAGATTTCGCCCTTTTTTAACGTCCTTTTCTATTTTTAATAAATCCTTTTTCGTTTTACTGTTCGGATAATAGCTAAATTCTATTTTTCTCTCTTTAACCAGTTTTCTTAAAGAAGCGTTAATATAACTACTAATATTAAAGCCTAAATCTTCGAGGATTCTTTGAGCCTCGTCTTTTATGATTTTATCCGTTCTAATATGTATTAATGTATTCATGTATATAGTATATACAATGTATACTATTTTGTAAATGAGAAATGCACCGGTTTTTATAAGTGCTTATAAATGGGGAAATGGTAAAATGGGTGCATGAATAAGAGATTAGTGCTTTTAGATTCGCACGCTATTTTACACAGGGCATATCATGCACTGCCTGACTTTGCCTCTACTAAGGGGGAGCCGACGGGTGCGCTGTACGGCCTTTGCCTAATGCTTTTAAAGATTATAGAGGAATTAAAGCCGGACTATATAGTCGGAACCTTTGATCTGCCTCAGCCGACATACCGTCATGAAGCATATAAGGAATATAAGGCGGGGAGAAAAAAGTCTGATCCAGAATTAATATCACAGTTAAAGAGGGCGAGGGATGTTTACACCGCTTTCGGAATTCCTTGGTATGAAGCACCGGGATTCGAGGCGGATGATATGCTGGGAACCATAGTCGAGCAGGTGGAGAAAAAACTTCCTGAACTAGATGTGGTTATAGCCTCTGGCGACATGGACACACTTCAGTTAGTCGTGGATGATAAAGTTCGAGTTTACACTTTAAAAAAGGGAATAAAAGATACGATTATCTATAATGAAAAAGCGGTTTTAGAGCGCTTCGGTTTTTTGCCGAAGCTACTGCCAGACTATAAAGGACTCCGTGGAGATCCGTCTGATAATATTATCGGCATTTCTGGAATCGGTGAGAAAACGGCGAGCGAGCTTATTCAGAATTTCGGGACTATAGAAGAGCTTTATAAAACTTTAAAAAGGGATAAGGAAAAGTTTGCGAGCGCTGGGGTGAAGCCGAGGATTGTGGAGCTTTTGGAAAAAGGTGAAGAAGAAGCAATGTTCTCAAAAATGCTCGCCTCTATTCGCCGAGATGCGCCGATTTCCTTTGTCTTACCTGAGGTAGAGTGGAAGGCGAATTTCGATATGAGTAAAGTGGAAGCATTGTTTAAAGAGCTAGATTTTAGAACGCTCGGATCGAGGGTTAAGGCTGTTATTTTAAATGAAAAGAAGGCAAAAAAACCGGACGGAGATACGGATGGAGATGAAGATGGGGGTGGTGTAGACGGCACGGGTGCCACTCATACTACTGGCGCACCCGGCGTTTCTGAAGAGGAATTTAAGAAAATTTCTGTGGGAGCCTGGCTACTAGATTCAAACTTTGCTAACCCATCACTCGAAGATATTTTAAATATCACCTCTACGGAGAATTTCGAAAAGGCAAAGGAGGCCGTTTTATATGAAATAAAAAGAAGGAATTTGAAGAAGGTTTATGAGGATATTGAGCTCCCCCTAATTCCGGTTATAGAGAGAATGCAAAATTATGGCATTAAAGTGGACAGTGTCTTTTTGAAAAAGCTTTCAGAAGAATATCATAAAGAGATTAAAGAAAGAGAGAAAAAGATTTGGGAAATGGCAGGAGTGGAATTTAATATCAGTTCCCCGAAGCAGTTAGGTGAAATACTTTTTAATAAGATGGGGCTCGTGGCACAGAGAATGAAAAAGACGGCAGGTGGCGCTGTGTCTACTAAAGAGTCTGAGCTTTTAAAGCTGGCTGATTTGCACCCTATTATTAGCCTTGTTTTAGAATATAGAGAATTTAGTAAGCTTACAAATACATATATAGATACATTGCCGACTTTAGTTAAAGAAGATGGACGACTTCATACCACTCTTTATCAAACGGGTACGACGACGGGCCGTCTCTCTTCCGCTGATCCTAATTTGCAAAATATTCCTATAAAAAGCGAACTTGGGAGGAGGATTCGTGATGCATTCGTGGCAGAGAAAGGTTTTAAGCTGGTGGCTTTCGACTATTCGCAAATAGAACTCAGGGTGGCCGCTTTTCTTTCTAAGGATGAGGAGATGATTAAAATTTTCCGTGAAGGAAGGGATGTGCATACTGAGGTCGCTGCGCGCGTTTTTAGAGTGTCGGCAGATCAGGTGACTAAAGAGATGAGAGGGAAGGCAAAGACTATTAATTTCGGTGTTATGTATGGAATGGGTGTGACTGCGCTTCAGCAAAATTTAAAAAGTGATAGGAAGGAGGCGCAAGCATTTCTAAATCAGTATTTTGAAACCTTTAAAGGATTGGCGAATTATTTGGAAAAAACTAAGGGTGAGGCAAAATTAAAGGGCTATACTGAAACGTATTTCGGGCGCAGGAGATATTTCGAAGGAATTCAGTCTAAGATTCCGTTTATAAGAGCAATGGCCGAAAGAATGGCTATTAATGCGCCGATTCAGGGAACGGAGGCGGATGTTATTAAGCTTGCAATGTCTAAAATCGATTCATATATAGAAAAAGAAGGATTAAGAGACAGTGTAAGACTCATACTTCAGGTGCATGATGAATTAATTTTGGAGATCAAAGACGGGGTCGTAGAAAAAGTGGCACCGAAAATAAAGGAAATTATGGAAAATATAATTCCCCCGAAAGAGATTTTTGATATTAAACTTTTAGTGGAATACGGAGCGGGGGATAGCTGGGGGGAGAGCAAGTAGTTCAGATAATTATTTTAAAACTCATAAAATATTAATACTTGACATGTATCGTATGACATGCTAGTATACAAAAAGAAAAATTTCGGTAAATTATCTTCCGAAATCAAAATACCAAACAAACAAAATGTTGAACACATTCCTAAAAGCCAAAGCAAAAAAAGCAAAACTCAAAAAGGTGATCGTCGAAAAAGACCGCAAGTGTGGTATTTGTAAGAACACAATCCCGTCTGGGGTAAAACATTTGGCCATACTAACACCTAGTGGCGAATGTTTGGCTCGCTACTGTGGTGAGTATTGCAGGCAAAAGTGGGAGATACGCCGATGGGAAGCTGCTACTTATTAACGGTTTCCTGTGGTTATGTGATAATTCCACCCAACAAAGCGCCATTCGGTGACACTTTGTTGGGTGGTTTTTAAAATGGGGATTTTTGACTAAAGGGGCAAAAACTGATATACATTATCCAGCTGAGTTCAAAAACAGCTGAAGAAAAAACTAACCTATGGGTGAAAAAAAGTTTGGTTTATTTATCTCTCCGCCAGCTGGTGGAAAGGGTAGCACCATAAAGCCTTTTAATAGGGCCACGGTGCCCATATCAATGAGTGGTGTTCTTAAACAGTGGAAAACACACTCAGAGTACGGGTGTGCTATCCAGCATGCTTTCAAAGAAGGGACACTGGTTCCAGACCACATCGTCGCGAAGGCCTTTGATCAGGCGTGGGAGGAGATAAAGCCTGCTTTGGGTAATCAGGTACCCATGCTGGATGGTGGTATGAGGACTATACATCAGGCAAATCTGGTCATGAAGATCCTCCATAAAGACGGATTCATGCCCTATGTCATTCTGATGCCGACACCTACCGAGATTTGTCTCGAGCGGGCGAAGAGTCGGATGAGGGAGGATGATTATCTCATCAAAGCGCGGCTGGAGGAGTATAAGAGGGTGACGATACCTCTTATGAAAAGTCTCCACAAAAGGAGGAAGTCTATGCACCTTCTTTTGGTTTATGGAGCCCTTCCTTTGAGGCAGAGAGTGGAAAGAGTTGCAGAATTCCTGGGTATTAATCCAGACGAAAAAGTCCTTTTGGAAGTGTGTAGCACTATCCAGAATTGATTTGTTGCTATATTTGTGTCGCGCTAGTCTCTTTGGGAGATGGCGCGACTTTTTTGTTCAACGTTTTATTTGATGGGTGGGGTTGAATATTTTTTGCCTTTTGATATGATATTCGGCGTGAATATAAATTCATTTAACTTTAGCAAATTCTTTAGACTCTCTCGCTCGAGGTCTGGTTTTTGCCTTCGTTAAGTGAATGCTAAATAACGAAAACAGAGACGGGCCCTCGAGTGAGTGCCTGATTTGTTCTTTATAATATGTTCTTTTGTAAAAACGTTCAAATAGAAAGTCCAAAAACTATGATTAAGAAGGTGATTCCGTATACTTTTACTCCTGGAACAAAGGTGGAGCTGGTGATTAGGATCGTCGATTATGAATCTCGCCATGGGGTGCGTAGATTTCCGGCGGGGTCAGTCGGTGTGATTAAACACTCCGATTTAGAAAATGCGGTGGTGGAAATGAAGCCGACTAGCAGATTTTCCTATCCACTCATGATAATCCTAGTTCCTAGGGATCATTTGAGGCC
>Ga0194063_10001191_pt1 | contig 17303 bp, 15 predicted proteins | sample SepL3720m_MetaG_FD_155459 | JGI IMG/M metagenome (GOLD analysis project Ga0194063, IMG submission 155459) | Anoxic zone freshwater microbial communities from boreal shield lake in IISD Experimental Lakes Area, Ontario, Canada - Sep2016-L373-20m | ecosystem: Environmental > Aquatic > Freshwater... | reverse complement strand
GACACCAGCGCCGCCTCCATTGCCAAAAATCGTGAGATGGTCGCTTCGGTTGCCCCGGAATCGCGACAGCGTCTGTGCCGCCAGGAAAAGCTCTTGCAGGGTGTCGACCCGCAGCATGCCGGCTCGCGCAATCGCGGCATCAAACACTCGATCGGAGCCGGCCCACGCGCCCGACCCGCTCGCCGCAGCCTGATGGAATGACGGCGAGTGCCCGGCTTTCACCACGATCACCGGCTTGTTGCGCGCTGCCGCGCGTGCTGCCGACATGAATTTTCGCCCTGACTCGAAGGACTGGGCGTACAACAATATGGCCCGGGTCTTGGCGTCGCTGGCCAGATAGTCGAGCATGTCGCCAAAATCGACGTCGGCGTGCTCACCCAAGGTCACAAAATGGGAGAAGCCGATGCCCCGACCTCGCGCCCAGTCAAGCATGGCAGAGGCCAAAGCATTGGACTGGGAGATAAAAGCCAATTCTCCGGCCAGCACATCGAACGGAGCAAGACTGGCATTCAGGCCCAGATGTGGCGCCAGCAGGCCAATGCAATCGGGCCCCAGTATTCGCAGCAGGCGGCCCTGTGCCGCCTTCAACATGGCGTGTTTCTGCGCCTGATCCATGCCCGCCGTCATAACCACGGCGGCGTGTGTACCCAACTTGGCGAGCTCCTGGATCAGCGCCGGCACGGTCGCTGGCGGAGTGCAAATGACCGCTAGCGCGGGTACCGATGGCAGGTCCGATGCGCGGGCCAGCACCGGATGAGTGCCCAGCATTCTATATTTCGGGTTGACGGCGTACAACGCGCCCTGGTAGTTGCCCGAACTCAGGTTGTGCCAGACTGCGGCACCGATGCTGCCAACACGCGCCGAGGCACCGATGACCGCGATCGAGGGCGGATCAAACAGTGAGTCGAGGTTGCGTATGCTCACGTTTCAAACCCAAGCGCCATCAACCGAAGGGCCGAACTCCGATCAGCATACCATGCAGCCACAGCGCGAACGCGAGCCATGCGCCCAGCCCCACGACTACTGTGATGGCAGTGGCACCTGCATTGCCGCGCCGGTATTGAATGTTGCCAGACCGATCGCGCCGGCGGGCCGCCGTGAAGTCGAAAACTGACCACAACAGAAACGAGCCGAACAGCAGCACGTGCGCCAGGTTGCCATTGGCCAGCAAATGTGCCAGCGCCCACACCTTGACTGCCAGAACCATCGGATGGTGAAGGCGTGCCTTGATGGCGTTGCCCGGAACGTAAGCGGAAGCCAGCAGGACAAAAGAACCCAGAGTCAACAGCGCAGCCAGATGGCGCATAGCCGCTGGCGGGTTCCATAGCTGCACTGGCTGCTGCCGCGCCACACCAAAGCCCCAAACCAGTAGGCCCAAGCCAAGCAGCGACACCACTGAATAAATTCCTTTCCAGGGCAACTCACCATAGCGAACAACGGTTTGTGTGCGCCACCCATCGGCCACGATGCGAATGGAGTGCACGCCAAGAAAGACGAGCAGGCCGAGAATGAGATAAGTCATTGGAAACTCCAAACAGAATCGAAAGATGGCTCGACTATAGTCCGGACCCATTACCCGGAGGTTGATCGGGGTGACGCCTATTGCAATGCAGAACAATTTGTTTACACTGCACGTTCAACATCACCCCACAAACTGGAGCCATTATGAAACCCGTTCAAGACCTCATAAAGGGACGCGATTCAACGGTTTTTCAGGTCAACCCGTCAATGACCGTCTTTGAAGCATTGAAATTGCTGGCCGAACACGAGGTTGGCGCCATGGTGGTCATGGACCAGGGCAAGCTGGTCGGCGTGGTGTCGGAACGTGATTACACGCGCAAGGTTGCCTTGCAGGGCAAAAATTCCAGAGAAACCAAGGTCGCAGAAATCATGACGCGCGCGGTCGTCACGGTGACGCCGGCCACCGGCACGCTGGCCTGCATGGCGCTGATGAGTCAGAAGAAGATCCGGCATCTGCCGGTGCTGGATGGATCGGCCGTGCTTGGGATGATTTCGATACGAGACATCATGAACGACATCATTGCCGGTCAAGAGCAGACCATTTCGCAGTTGACGAGTTACATCAACAGTTAGACGTCAATATTGCCGGCGCGCAAGGCATTGGTTTCAATGAAGTCGCGGCGCGGCTCGACTTCGTCGCCCATCAGCATGGTGAATACACGATCGGCCTCGATCGTGTCATCGATCTGTACGCGTAGCAAACGGCGCACGGTTGGGTCCATGGTGGTTTCCCACAACTGCGCCGGATTCATTTCGCCGAGACCTTTGTAGCGCTGGCGCGCGGTGGCGTGTTCGGCCTGCGCGATCAGCCAGGCCATCGCTTCGCGGAAGTCACTTACTTTTTCCTCTTTCTGGCGCTCACCCTCACCGCGCATGACCTTGGCGCCATCACTGAGCAGCCCCTTGAAGGTGTTGGCCGATTCGGCCAACGCGGCGTAGTCGGAGCCATGGACAAAGTCCTGCGTCAGGACGCTGCTCTTGATGTTGCCATGGTGTCGGCGGTTGATGCGCAGAATGGGCTTGTCGGTGCGCACGTCAAACTCGCCGATCACCTCTGCGTCCGGAAGTCTGGCTTGCAGTGCAGCGGCGGAAAGCCTGGCATCGGCCAGCGTGTCCAGATTCAGTGCCACGCCGTCAGCCACTGAGCGCAGGGCTTCGGCGTCCATGAAGTTACGCAGCCGTGCAATGACGCCTTGCGCCACCTGGTGCTTGCGCGCCAGTTCGGCCAGAGTGTCCCCAGCGAGCAGGGTGCCGGCATCGCCGCCGGTATGCACCGACGCGTTGACCAGCGCAATGCGCAACAGAAAACTGTCGAGTGCGCTGCCGTCCTTCAGGTAGAGCTCCTCCTTGCCGGCTTTGACCTTGTACAGCGGCGGTTGCGCGATATAGATGTGACCACGTTCCACCAGTTCTGGCATCTGGCGGTAGAAAAAGGTCAGCAGCAGTGTGCGGATGTGGGCGCCGTCAACATCGGCGTCGGTCATGATGATGATGCGGTGGTAGCGCAGCTTGGCAACGTTGAAGTCGTCATTGCCCGTGCTACCGCCAGCCTTGCCGATACCGGTGCCAAGGGCGGTAATGAGGGTCAGGATTTCGTTGCTGGTCAGGAGCTTTTCGTAGCGTGCCTTTTCCACGTTCAGGATTTTGCCGCGCAAGGGCAAAATCGCCTGGAACTTGCGATCTCGACCCTGCTTGGCCGAGCCGCCGGCAGAGTCACCCTCGACGATGTAGATCTCGCACAGCGCGGGATCTTTTTCCTGGCAATCGGCCAGCTTGCCGGGCAGGCCCATGCCGTCGAGCACGCCCTTGCGGCGCGTCATGTCGCGCGCTTTGCGCGCCGCTTCGCGAGCCCGGGCCGCCTCGATGATTTTGCCAACGATGATTTTCGCGTCAACCGGTCGCTCCTGCAGGTAGTCGTACAGCAGCTTGCTAACGATGTCTTCCACCGGGCCGCGCACTTCAGAGCTCACCAGCTTGTCCTTGGTCTGACTGCTGAACTTGGGTTCGGGAACCTTCACCGACAGGACACAGGTCAGGCCTTCTCGCATATCGTCGCCAGAAACCTCAACCTTGGCTTTCTTGGCCAGTTCGTTGTCGTCAATGTATTTGTTGATGACGCGGGTCATGGCTGCGCGCAGGCCGGTCAGGTGGGTGCCGCCATCGCGTTGCGGAATGTTGTTGGTAAAGCAGAGCACCTGTTCGTTGTAGCCGCTGTTCCACTGCATTGCTACCTCGACACCGATGTTGGTGTTCTGATCGCTTTGGCGGTCTCCCATGGCGTGGAAGATATTCGGGTTGAGGACCGTCTTGCCCTTGTTGATGAAGTTGACAAAGCCGCGCACGCCGCCGGCGCCGGAAAAGTCGTCTTCCTTGCCAGTGCGCTCGTCTTTCAACCGGATGCGAACACCGTTGTTCAGAAAGCTCAGTTCGCGCAGACGCTTGCTCAGGATTTCGTAATGGAAGTCGTTGTTCTGCTGAAAGATGTCGGTGTCGGGCAGGAAGTGGACCTCGGTGCCGCGCTTCTCCGTTTCGCCGATGACTTTCATGGGCGAGATGTCGACGCCGTTCACGGACTCGGTGATGCGATTTTGCACAAAGCCCTTGCTGAACTCCATTACGTGCACCTTGCCGTCGCGCCGGATCGTCAGGCGCAGCATCTTTGACAGGGCATTGACGCAACTCACGCCGACGCCGTGCAAACCGCCCGAGACTTTGTAGCTGTTCTGGTTGAACTTGCCGCCCGCGTGCAGTTCGGTCAGGGAGATTTCGGCAGCAGACCGTTTGGGCTCGTGCTTGTCGTCCATCTTGACGCCGGTGGGAATGCCGCGACCATTGTCGACCACACTGACCGAATTATCCGAGTGGATAGTGACCAATATATCGTCGCAGTGGCCAGCCAAGGACTCATCGATGGAGTTGTCAACAACCTCAAAAACAAGGTGATGCAGTCCCGTGCCGTCGGATGTGTCGCCAATGTACATGCCGGGGCGTTTGCGAACGGCCTCCAAGCCTTCCAGAATCTGGATGGAGTCTTCGCCGTAGGCCTCTGACGCCCCAGCCTGGTTGGCATCTATCGTGGGTTGAAAGTTGGAACTGTCGGCGCTTCCGCCGCCTGTATGAACGGTGCTTTGGCCATTCTCGTGGCTCTGTGCTGGCTTGTTTTCTTCGGTCATCAATAATCTTTGGTCGGTTGAGGTCAATACCTGCTTCAAATTCTCATTGGCATGACAACGTATTTGAAGGTGTTGTTGTCCGGGATGGTGAAAAGGGCCGAACTGTTGCTGTCAGACAGTTCCAGTTTGACCATTTCCTGTGTCATGTTAGCGAGCGCGTCTATCAGGTAGGTCACATTGAAGCCGATCTCGATGCTGTCCCCGTTGTAATCGATGTCCAACTCATCGACGGCCTCTTCCTGCTCGGCATTGTTGGATGCGACGCGCAGGCTACCGGGATCAATGTTCAGACGCACGCCCTTGAATTTCTCGCTGGTCAGGATGGCAGTACGCTGCAAGGTTGCGAGCAAAGGCAGCCTGCCCAGTGTGATGCTGTTCTTGTGGTTTTTCGGAATGACCCGGTTGTAGTCAGGGAACTTTCCTTCGACCAGCTTGCTGACAAACTCCATGCCGTCAAAGCTGAACTTGGCCTGATTGTTGGCAAACTGCATTTCTATGGCGCCCTGTGCGTTCGATAGCAGGCGCTGCAATTCAATGACGGTCTTGCGTGGCAAGATCACCTCCTGCTTGGGAACATCAACATCCAGCGTGGCAGAGGCGTAGGCGAGCCGGTGGCCATCCGTGGCCACAAGGCTTAGCTGCTTGCCTTCGGCGACAAACAGGATGCCATTGAGGTAATAGCGTATGTCGTGTACCGCCATGGCGAACGAAACCTGCGTAAGCAGATCTTTCAAGGTCTTTTGCGGTACGCTAAAGACCGGGCCAAAACTGGCAGCTTCCTGTACCAGGGGGAAATCTTCCGCCGCCATGGTCTGCAGCGTGAACTTGCTCTTTCCGCCACGCAGGATGAGCTTGGCCGCGCTTGATTCCAGCGACACCGTTTGATCCGCCGGCATGGTGCGAAGAATGTCGATCAGCTTGCGCGCGCCCACTGTCGTCGCGAAGTCACCGGCATCGCCGGCAAGTTCGGCGCTGGTGCGGATTTGAATCTCCAGATCGCTGGTAGTCAGCTGCAAGGCAGAGCCGGATTTTCGAATCAGCACGTTGGCCAGGATTGGCAAAGTGTGCCTGCGCTCAACAATACCCGCGACGGATTGCAATACTGCCAGGACTTTGTCTTGAGTGGCTTTCAGAACGATCATGTCAACCTCTATTATTGGTAGCGGTAATTCAAATTGGTGAACAATAAAAGGCGTGTATTTGCCAAATACCGCCATTTTCCCATTTTTATTCTTTCACTTAACCCTTGAGCGTCTGTTCCAGTACATGAAGTTGCTGGTTCAGTTCGGTCATCTGTTGTCGTTCGCCACCAATTTTTCGCACGGCGTGCAAAACGGTCGTGTGGTCGCGCCCACCAAAGAGCTCGCCAATCTCAGGCAGACTCTTCTGTGTCAACTCCTTGGCCAGGTACATCGCGATTTGCCGAGGTCGCGCGATGCTTGCTGGACGTTTCTTGGAATACATGTCGGCGATCTTTATCTTGTAGTAATCGGCTACCGTTTTCTGGATGTTTTCCACCGAGATCTGGCGGTTCTGAATTGACAACAGGTCGCGCAGTGCTTCGCGCGCCAACAGGATGGAGATTTCTTTCTGGTTGAAGCGGGAATACGCCAGGATCTTTCGCAAGGCGCCTTCGAGCTCACGCACATTCGATCGGACGTTCTTGGCCACAAAAAAGGCGACCTCTTCAGGCATTTCGATGCCTTCAACCCGCGCTTTGTTGATCAGGATCGCCACCCGCATCTCCAATTCGGGCGGCTCAATGGCCACCGTCAGACCGGAGTCAAAGCGCGACACCAGGCGCTCGTGAATATCTGCCAGACCCTTGGGGTAGGTGTCGCTGGTCATGACAATGTGCGACTTCTTTGCCAGCAACGCTTCGAACGCGTTGAAAAACTCTTCCTGCGTGCGTTCCTTGTTGGCGAAGAACTGAACGTCATCGATCAGCAGCAGATCGAGTGAGTGGTAGCGCTCCTTGAATTCGTCAAACGTCTTGCGCTGATAGGCCTTGACCACATCGGAGACAAACTGCTCTGCGTGGATGTAGAGAACTTTGGCTGCGGGTTTGTCGTTCAGCAATCGGTTGCCTACCGCGTGCATCAAGTGGGTCTTGCCCAGGCCCACGCCGCCATAGATAAAAAGTGGGTTGTACAGATGGCCCGGCATCCCTGCGACATGCATCGCCGCGGCTCTTGCCATTCGGTTCGCCGCCCCCTCAACCAAAGTGTCGAAGGTCAATGACGTGTTGAGTCGATTCTTGAGGCTGCCCGGGCTTCGCTCCTCGCCCATCTCGTTGGTTTCTTCCATCGCGATTGGTTCTACCGATCGCTGAATAGAACTATTCCTGGCGATGACTTCTCGAGGAGCAAGCGCTAACTCCATTTGAATGGGCTGGCCCGAAAACCTGCTCAACAAACTGGAAATCCGGCCACTGTACTGAGCCCTGATCCAATCCAGCTTGAACCGGTTAGCAACAAAAATCGTGACCTTGGTCAGGTCATTTGCGACTTCAGCTGAGAGTGGCTTTATCCAAGTGTTGAACTGCTGTTCAGGGAGCTCCTGGGCCAGTTGGTCGACGCAACTTTGCCAGAGATTCTGGCCGGCGCCGTGCCCTTGGAAGCCAGACTCGCCGGCGTATGGTCCCTCTGTCATTGGTTGCACCAGGCTCTGTGGATAGTTTTCATTTGTGGCGCTGGGAATTGTAGATTATTAAAGTTTTATCCACAAGCTTGGGAAAACGGCGCAAAGTTCCAGTGGTACAGGCTGTATGCAATGTAAGGTATTGCCGGAGTTGGGAAAGTTTGCGATAATCTAGGGTTACCCTGCCTTCGTTGGGCACGACAAGACGGTGACTTGCTGCAAGTTTGGTGGCGGGCTGTCGTTGATCACTTTAGGATTTTCCATATGAAACGCACTTACCAACCTTCCAAGATTCGCCGCGCCCGTACCCACGGCTTCCTGGTACGCATGAAGACTCGTGGTGGCCGGGCCGTGATCAACGCCCGCCGCGCAAAGGGTCGCAAACGTCTGGCCGTCTGATTTCAGCGGTCGGCGTAGCGCGTAGCTGAATAGCTGTTGTGGCGCCACTTTCAAAGTGCAGCGACTGAAAACGCGAAGCCAGTTTCAGGCTGTCTTGGCTGGGGGCACCGTAGCTCGCACCGCCCATTTCGCACTGCACCGTGCTGGCTTGGTTCTCGGTCGCACCGAGTCCGGTGCCGATGGAGCCACCGGGCTACCCGATCCAGCGCAAACTGGACTGAGTGATGTCGCGATGGGAGCCATGGTGCCTAAGCGTTGGGCCAAACGGGCAGTTACACGAAATACGATCAAGCGACAGATTTACAGTGTCGGCGCGGAATTTGAGGCTATCCTTTGCGTTGCGGCCCATGTAGTGCGTCTGCGGACGAGTTTTGACAAGACACAGTTTCCAAGTGCCACTTCCGATATGCTCAAGACTGCCGTGCGCTGCGAGTTGCAGCAACTGTTTACAGACGCTGCCGTGCGTACGCCGGGCAACGTTCAGGGTACGCGCCCATGATCAGGGCACTGTTGCTGGGGCTGGTCAAGGCCTACCGCCTGTTGCTTAGTCCCTGGCTGGGCTCATCCTGCCGGTTCGAGCCGACTTGCTCCCTGTATTCTGTTCAGGCTTTAGAGCTGCACGGCGCAGCCGTTGGCACCTACCTGACCTTGGCTCGGCTTGGTCGTTGCCATCCCTGGTGCCGGGGCGGGCCTGATCCTGTTCCGACCGAAAAACCCCGGCTCTTTACCCAGCTGTTTCCCTCCCCCACTCAAAAGAAGTCTTCATGAACGATATTCGCCGCACCATTTTGTGGGTGATTTTTGGCTTTTCCATGGTTTTGCTGTGGGACCAATGGCAGGTTTACAACGGTCACAAGGCAACCTTTTTCCCGGGAGCCAACAAGACCGCTGCAACGCCCGCCCCTGCCGCACCGGCCTCCGGTGTGCCGACGCTGGCGTCCACCAGCAGCACCGTGGCGCCCGCTGCGCTGGTGCCCGGAGCCACCGCCCCGGCTGCGCCAGTGGCGAACGCGTCCAGACCCCGGGAACGCGTGCTTGTGACGACTGACGTGTTGAAGCTGACCTTTGACACCGAAGGTGGCTCGATGGTGCAAACCGAGTTTCTTAAACACGCAGATATGACCGACAAGACAAAGAAAACCGTCTTGCTCGATGAAAACAAGGAACGCACCTATGTGGCGCAATCGGGCTTGATCGCTGGAGCGGCGGGTGGGGCCTTCCCAACCCACAAGACGATCATGAACGTCGTGCCAGGTGAACGCAATCTGAAGGGTGATGCCAAAGAAGTGGTGCTTCGGTTTGAGTCCCCCGAGGTCGGCGGTGTGAAGTTGCAAAAAACCTTCACGCTGAGCCGCGGCGCTTACGCGGTTGCGGTCAAGCACGAGGTGATCAACGTAGGCGCTGTAGCCGTGTCACCGCAACTCTACCTGCAGTTGGTCCGGGACGGCAACAAGCCTGTTGGCGAATCCTCTTTCTATTCCACATTCACTGGTCCAGCGGTCTATACCGAGGCCAAGAAATACGAGAAGGTAGAGTTTGCTGATATTGAAAAGAACAAGGTTGACATCGAAAAGACGGCGGAAAACGGCTATGTGGCGATGGTGCAGCACTATTTCGCCAGCGCCTGGCTGCTCGGCGATGGCATCAAACGCGACCTGTTCATGCGAAAGGTCGACACCAATCTGTATGCAGTGGGCATGATTACGGCCCTGAACGATATTGCACCGGGGGGCAGTAAAACCCTGGAAGCCAAGTTCTTCGCTGGTCCGCAAGAAGAAAAAGTGCTGGAGTCGCTTGCCCCCGGCCTCGAACTGGTAAAGGATTACGGCTGGCTCACGATTCTGGCCAAACCACTCTACTGGCTGCTGGACAAGATACAAAGTTTTATTGGTAATTGGGGTTGGTCGATCATGGCGCTGGTCCTTTTGCTGAAGGCCGCGTTTTACTGGCTCAATGCCAAGGCCTATGCCAGCATGGCGAAGATGAAGGCCGTTAACCCCAAAGTGACCGAAATGCGCGAGCGTCTGAAGGACAACCCGCAACAAATGCAGCAGGAAATGATGCGAATTTATCGGGAAGAAAAGGTCAACCCGATGGGAGGCTGCTTCCCCATCATGATCCAGATCCCGGTCTTTATCGCTCTGTATTGGGTGCTCCTGTCCAGCGTCGAGATGCGCAATGCGCCCTGGGTGATGTGGATTCACGATCTGTCGTCGCCGGACCCCTATTACATTCTGCCTATCGTCATGACGCTGACCACGGTGCTGCAAACCGCGCTCAATCCGGCGCCACCGGACCCGATGCAAGCCAAGATGATGTGGTTCATGCCGCTCGCTTTCAGCGTCATGTTCTTCTTTTTCCCGGCTGGTTTGGTGCTGTACTGGATCACCAACAATGTGTTGTCGATCGCGCAGCAGTGGGTTATCAATACCCGCATGGGTGTGCCACCCCAATTCAACCTGCCAAAGTTCTGAGTCCCAGCGTGTTGGCGCGTCACCAGGATCCGATTGCGGCCATCGCCACCGCAGCCGGCCGGGGCGCGGTTGGCATTGTGCGGGTCAGCGGCAAGCAGCTTGAGCCCCTGGCGCAGGCGGTCTGCGGACGGCAACTGCAGCCGCGTCAGGCCAGCTACGGGGCCTTTCTCGATTCGGCTGGCCAGGCAATAGATTTCGGCCTGGCGATTTACTTTCCCGCCCCCCATTCCTTCACGGGTGAGGATGTGCTGGAGTTGCAGGCGCACGGCGGCCCAGTGGTTCTACAGCTCTTGTTGTCCAGTGTGATTGAAGTCGGAGCGCAGATCGTTGACAGCGGTAAGCAGCCGACGCTGGCCGGTTTGCGGGTCGCACAACCGGGTGAATTTTCCGAACGCGCCTTCCTCAATGGCAAGATCGATCTGGCCCAAGCCGAGGCGATTGCGGATTTGATAGACGCCAGTACCGAGGCCGCTGCTCGCAGTGCCAGTCGATCCCTTTCAGGCGCGTTCTCGGGCGAGATCAATACGCTGCGGGATCGCTTGATCCAGTTGCGCATGTTGGTCGAGGCAACGCTGGATTTTCCGGAAGAAGAAATCGATTTTTTGCGTAAGGCCGACGCCCTCGGCCAATTGACAGGTTTGCAGGAAACGGTGAAAACCGTCCTGCAAAGCGCGCGCCAGGGGGCGCTCTTGCGTGAAGGCATCCGCGTGGTTATCGCGGGGCAGCCCAATGCAGGAAAGTCGTCCTTGCTGAATGCTCTGGCCGGCGCCGAATTGGCGATTGTTACTCCGGTTGCCGGAACCACGCGCGACAAAGTACAGCAAACGATTCAGATCGAAGGGGTGCCTGTCCACGTGATTGACACAGCAGGTCTGCGCGAGAGCAACGATGAAGTCGAGAAAGTAGGCATCACACATGCCTGGGACGCCATCAAAACGGCCGATGTGGTTCTATTCCTGCATGACCTGACGCGCTCTGACAATGCGGCTTACCGCGCCGATGATGCTGCCATTGCTGGCTTGCTGGCTGAAGAACTGCCGGGCAGAACACCTGTCATTGACATCTGGAACAAGGTCGATGCGGTCAACAAACCGGGTCACCAGCCAGGTCTGAACTTGTCTGCGAAAACGGGACTCGGGCTCGATGCCTTGCGCTGCGAGTTGCTGGCCCTGGCCGGCTGGCAATCTGCACCTGAGGGCGTCTACATTTCGCGGCAGCGGCACCTGCAGGCATTGCAGCGCGTGCAGGATCACTTGATGCATGCGCACACGCATCTGCTGGATCACGCGGGCTCGCTCGATCTGCTGGCAGAAGAACTTCGCCTGGCGCAAAACGCCTTGAGTGAAATTACCGGTGAATTTACTTCCGACGATCTCCTGGGTACGATCTTCTCCAATTTCTGTATTGGGAAATAGACGGGGGCTCAGTGCCCGGAAAAGTTGATCAAGGTAAATAGCGGCAAACCAGAAGCACGCAGCTTGCCGGAGCCACCAAGCTCTGGCAAATCCACAATAGCCGCACCCTCCATGACTCGGGCACCGAGTTTTTCGAGCAATTTCTTGCCCGCCATCATGGTGCCACCGGTGGCGATCAGGTCGTCAATCAACAACACGCGGTCACCCTGCTTGACGGCGTCTGTATGCAGTTCAACGGTTGCGCTGCCGTACTCCAGCTCGTACGTTTCTTCCACGGTTGTGAATGGCAGCTTTCCCTTCTTGCGGATCGGAACGAAGCCGACGTTCAATTCGTAAGCCACGACCGCGCCCAGAATGAAGCCGCGCGCGTCCAGCCCTGCTACCACGTCAGGGCGCATGTCCGGCCCCATGTAGCGATGCACAAAGGCATCAATCAACACGCGAAATACCTTGGCCTCCTGCAGCAGTGGTGTGATGTCGCGAAACTGAACACCCGGCGCGGGCCAATCCGGCACCGTACGAATGTGGTCTCTGAGGTATTGATTGACGCTGAGGTTTTGCATAACGCATCGATGAAGGGTTGAGTCTGTATTGTGCCTTGCGTCCTTGTCGCTCAGAGACGTCGGTTCAGCCCAGCAGCAGTCTTTGCTCCGCCAGCAGCAGCGATTCGGTCTTGCCTGACAAAACCAGTGTATCGCCATCTTCAATCGCAGGATCCTGCATGACCGATATCACTTTGCCGCCGCTGCGGCGCAGACTGACGATGTGGACCTCCATCGCTAGCTCTGTCAGATGGCTCAGCTGCTTGCCGATACAGGCAGCGCCTGGCGGCAGTGTCAAGGATGTCAGGCGTTCCTGATGCAGTTCATCGGCCGAGTTGTCATCGGCACCATGGAAAAAGCCGCGCAGCAGGTTGTAACGGGCATCACGCTGACCTTGAACGATGCGCAGCACGCGTCGCATCGGCACACCAACCAGGGCTAGCGCATGACTGGCCAGCATCAGCGAACCCTCAATAGCTTCAGGCACTACTTCGGTGGCCCCAGCCTGCTGCAGCGCTTCAAGATCATGGTCATCCTGTGTGCGAACGATAACGGGCACTTTTGGCGCGTGGGCGCGCACATGCGCCAGCACCTTCATGGCGGCCGGAACTTCCAGGTAAGTGATGACAACGGCACTGGCGCGAGCCAGGCCTGCCGCCATCAGGGCTTGCAGGCGTGCGGCGTCACCGAACACGACCGAATCACCCGCCGCCGCTGCCTGACGCACGCGATCCGGATCCAGGTCCAGCGCCATGTAGGGAATGCCCTCAAGCTCAAGCATGCGCGCCAGGTTTTGCCCGCAACGACCAAAGCCGCAGATGATCACGTGCTTGTTGACATTGATTGACTTGCGGGCAATGGTGGTCATTTGCAGTGACTGCTGCAGCCATTCGCTGCTGACCAGCTTCATCACCAGCTGGTTGCTGTACAGGATGATGAAGGGCGTTGCCAGCATTGACAGCACCATGCTCGCCAGGATCGGATTCAGCAGTGCGGGCGGCACCAGCGCGTTGCTTTGCGCCAGTGTCAGCAGCACAAATCCGAATTCCCCAGCCTGTGCCAGGTACAGCCCGGTGCGCATCGATACGCCTGTGGTGGCACCCAGCGCGCGCGCCAGCCCGGTAACCACGGCAGCTTTGAACAGCACTGGCAGCGTGACCAGCAACAGCACCAGCGGCCAGCGTTCCAGAACCAGGCGCCAGTCAAGCATCATTCCAATGCTGATGAAGAACAGCCCCAACAAGACATCATGAAACGGCCGGATATCCGTTTCCACCTGCTGTTTGAACTGGGTCTCCGAGATCAGCATGCCGGCAATAAAGGCGCCCAGCGCCAGACTCAAGCCGGCCAACTCCGTTAGCCAGGCCAGGCCCAAGGTAATCAAGAGCAAATTGAGCACGAACAGTTCTTCGCTCTTGCGTCGTGCCACCAAAGTTAGCCACCATCGGATCACATGGGGGCCACCAACCAGCAGCAGGGTGATCAGGAGCGCAGCTTTCAGCGCGGCCACCCATAGCGTGTTGAAAAGTGCTTCACCCGTAGTCCCGAGTGCCGGGATCAAGACCAGCAAGGGAACCACAGCCAGATCCTGAAACAGCAGTACGCCCATGACACGCTTGCCGTGTTCAGACTCCATCTCCAGCCGCTCGGTCATCAGCTTCACCACAATGGCTGTGCTGCTCATGGCCAGCGCGCTGGACAAGGCCAATGCGGTTTGCCAACTCATGCCCCACAGCTTCGGGGCCAGAAAGGCCAGGGCCAAGGCTGCAGCCGTGGCGCCAAGCATGGTCAGCAGCACCTGGAAGAAGCCGAGTCCAAACACATGGTTGCGCATGGCGCGCAGCTTGGCCAGATTGAACTCCAGCCCAATGACAAACATCAGAAAGACAACACCGAATTCACCAAGGTGGCGCACGCCATCGGCGTTCTTGGCGACGGCCAGTGCATTGGGTCCAATGACAACACCGACGGCCAGGTAGCCCAGCATTGGGGGCAGCTTGAAAGACCGGCACACAACCACTCCCAGCACAGCTGCCAGCAGGTACAGGAGCGTGAGTTGAAGCGGGCTCATGGCCCGGATACTAGCAAGTCGCGCGCTGCTCTATAAAATGAACGCATGACAAGCCAACACACCACGCCCCGAAACAGTCAGGCAGAGCAGGCCATTCGATTGGCGCGCGAGACACTGGACATCGAGGCTGCCGCTGTGCTTGGTCTGAAGCAGCATCTTGATCAGTCGTTTGCGCACGCCGTCGAGATGATGTTGCGTGTCAGCGGTCGGGTGGTTGTCATGGGCATGGGCAAGAGCGGTCATATCGGACGCAAGATTGCCGCCACACTCGCTTCCACTGGAACGCCGGCTATGTTCGTCCATCCGGCTGAAGCCAGCCATGGTGACCTGGGCATGATCAAGCCCGTCGATCTTGTGCTCGCGATCTCGAACAGCGGGGAGTCAGAAGAGTTGACGGCTATTCTGCCCGTGCTCAAGCGCATGGGTGCGCCGCTGATTGCCATGACCGGCAAAGCCGAATCTACATTGGCCCGTCATGCCGACATCTTTCTGGACTGCGCTGTCGAGAAGGAGGCCTGCCCGCTCAATCTGGCACCCACCGCAAGCACCACAGCGCAGCTTGCGCTCGGTGACGCACTGGCGGTTGCCTTGCTCGATGCACGCGGCTTCAAGGCGGAAGATTTTGCCCGGTCCCACCCAGGTGGCGCACTTGGGCGCAAGTTGCTGACCCATGTCAGCGATGTGATGCGTTCGGGCGATGCGGTTCCCCGAGTCGCGCCGCAAGCCAGTTTCAGCGAGTTGATGCGCGAGATGAGTAGCAAGGGTCTGGGAGCCACCGCCATTGTGGATGGCGACGAGCAGGTGCTGGGCATTTTTACCGATGGCGATTTGCGTCGATTGGTCGAGAAAGGGATCGACTTGCGCGACACGACGGCGCAGCAGGTCATGCACCCCAAACCCAGCACGGTCGCACGTGATGCGCTTGCTGTGGAGGCGGCCGAAATGATGGAACATCGTTGCATTACCAGTGTGTTGGTGGTTGATGCGGCCGGGCGCTTGTGTGGCGCTCTCAACAGCAACGACCTGATGCGGGCCAAGGTGATATGACGCCCAGGCTCAATTTCCCGCCAGAACTCCTGCTTCAGGCGCAAGGCATCAAGCTGGTCTTTTTCGATGTGGATGGCGTGCTGACGGATGGCGGCCTTTATTTTGGCGAGACCGGCGAAACAATCAAGCGCTTTCATACGCTGGACGGGCATGGGCTGAAACTGCTTCAACGCGCCGGCATTGTGCCGGCGGTCATCACCGGGCGTGACTCCAAGCCACTGCGTTTGCGCCTTGCGGCGCTCGGTATTGAGCACGTGCACTATGGGATAGACGACAAGCGGCTGGCTGCCGAGGAAACTCTGAAGACCCTGGGGCTGGACTGGAGTCAGGCAGCCGCCATGGGGGACGACTGGCCTGACCTGCCTGTGATGCAGCGCTGTGCTCTTTCTTGTGCTCCGCCTAATGCGCACCTCGAGGTAAGGGAAGTCGCACATCATGTGACGCAGACACCTGGCGGATGTGGTGCTGTCCGGGAGTTTTGCGACCTGCTGCTGGTCGCCAGTGGCAAGTATGCGGCGCTGTTGCAGGAAGCGGTGCAGTGATCAATTTCCTGCGCAACGCATGGCAGCAGTTGTCGCTCTACCTGCCGGTGGTCCTGATGGGCCTGCTCGCTTTCGGGACTTACTGGCTGGTTCGCAGCACGCCCCAACCCATGCCCGCCGATGCACCTGCGCGGGCCCGCCACGAAGCGGACTATTTCCTGCGCAAGTTTTCTGTCAAGACCTTTGACGATGCGGGACATCTGAAAAGCGAAGTGGTCGGAACCGATGCGCGTCACTTCCCCGACACCGACACATTGGAAATTGACTTTGTCCGAATCCGCTCGTTTGGCGCGGGAGGTCACTTGACCACGGCCACGGCCAAGCGCGCTGTGACGAATGCTGATGCTTCCGAAGTGCAGCTGTATGGCGACGCTCACGTCGTGCGCGAAGCGCTGGTTGACGCCGCCGGCAACTCGCAACCGCGCGGTGAATTTCGCGGCGAGTTCTTGCACGCCTTCTTGAAAGCTGAGCGCATCAAGTCGCACAAACCGGTGGAATTGATCCGCGGCAACGATAGCTTCACCGCAGACAGCCTCGATTTCGACAATGTCGAGCGGGTGCTGCAGCTTAAGGGGCGCGTCAAGGGTACCTTGTTGCCGGGCGCGATTCAGTAGGTCAAACCGGGTGCTCCCATGTCCAGACTGGTATTCATCACCGGCGCTTCCAGTGGAATTGGTCAGGCGCTGGCATGGCAGTTTTACCAGGCAGGGTATTCCTTGGCGCTGGTGGCGCGCCGAACCGCCCAAATTCAGTCCTGGATTGACGAACGACACATAGCGCCAGAGCGCTGTCAAATTTACGGTGCTGACGTATCGATAGCAGACAGGATCGTGGCCGCCGGGCAGGATTGCCTCGAGCGTCAGGGCCTGCCCGATGTCGTGATCGCCTGCGCCGGAATCAGCGTTGGTGTGGATACGGCTGAGCCCCAGGATATCGAGATCATCGCCAGAACTTTCGCCATCAACAATACAGGAACGGCCGCGACTTTTCACCCCTTTGTGCGCGCTATGGTCAAGCGCGGCTCTGGTGTCCTGGTCGGAATCAGCAGCGTCAACGGTATTCGGGGGTTTCCCGGTCATGGTGCAAACTGTCCGAGCAAGGCCGCCATGATCAGTTATTGTGAGTGCCTGCGGGGCGACTTGCGTGGCACCGGTGTCAAGGTGGTGACCCTCTGCCCGGGCTACATCGACACCCCATTGACGCAGAAGAATACTTACAGCATGCCGTTCTTGATGCAGGCCGACAAGTTCGCCGCCAAGGCATGGCGAGCAATAGAAGCGGGTGCCAGTTACCGCGTGATCCCCTGGCAGATGGGCGTACTGGCAAAAGTGCTACGAGTGTTGCCCAACAGCTGGTTTGACAAGGTCTTTGCCGGACGCCCGCGAAAACCGCGCAGCATCGCAAATTAAACTCATGAAAAAAGGGCCGCAAGGGCCCTTTTTGTCGATCAGTAAATTCCGACCGGTGCTTAGTAGCTGC
>Ga0194063_10001190_pt1 | contig 17313 bp, 12 predicted proteins | sample SepL3720m_MetaG_FD_155459 | JGI IMG/M metagenome (GOLD analysis project Ga0194063, IMG submission 155459) | Anoxic zone freshwater microbial communities from boreal shield lake in IISD Experimental Lakes Area, Ontario, Canada - Sep2016-L373-20m | ecosystem: Environmental > Aquatic > Freshwater... | reverse complement strand
TAATCATACATTTTATTTAAGTGAAGCAGCATTAATTGCTTTTAAGCAAGATGGCTTCTTACAAATTCCGACTGGCATCCCCAACACTATGCTGCAAACCCTTCGTGCACTTTTTGACGAACTGATGAATGCTTCGACTAATCGTGACAAAGCCACCAATACAGTCAATGGCAGAACCTATATAACCAATTTAGAAAAACTATGCAGTAAGGGTAATTTATCCTGTTTGGAATTACTGGGTGCTCCCTATATATTGGGATTAGCCGAATCTATCTGTGGCAATGATTTTTTTCTCATTCAAGAATTTGCTGTCATCAAAATGCTGGGTGATAACCTGCCCGTATTATGGCACCAAGATATGTTGCACCAAAGAACCGGGAATTGCTTTACCATGGGTATTTACCTCGATGATGCACCAGTAGATGATGGTGCCTTATTGGTGGTACCAGGCAGTCATGCCAATGGCAAATCTATTTGCGAATCCAAAAACGATCCTACTATTGCTGTGCCGATGAAGGCGGGGGACATCTTGTTGCACGACATGATGCTAGCCCATAGCTCAGGACCTATGCATACCCTACCCATCAGAAGAGTGATATATTTTGAATTTCTATCGGTAAGCCATGTACGAAATGAAAAACTCTATACAGAAAATTTACTTCATCAAAGATGTTCACTAATGCCAGTGGCCATTGAACATTATAAGCAGTTACACCCAGCTGAAAATACATTTGAATGGAAATCGCCAATGGGGGAAGAAGCCCTAACTTATCCAAGTCAGGCGGTAGCGTTGCAACAGATTTACGAGCAGGAAATACATGCGATTCCTTCTACCTATTGTTTTGAAGGATTACATTCAACCATCGTTTAAAAATGAATGCCCCATGCAGCAAGTTCTAATTAGAAATATAGAAAAACAAGACAACCCTATAATTGCAAAAATTATCAGAACTACTTTAGAAGAATTTAAAGCCAATCATCCGGGCACCGTTTATTTTGATGCAAGTACAGATGCCTTATATGAATTATTTCAAACGGATAAATCCAATTACCAAGTAGCGCTGCTAAATGGAGAATTAGTGGGTGGAGGAGGTATCTTTCCCACAGCGAGTTTACCGCCAGATACCTGCGAATTGGTGAAGATGTATTTGCATCAAAATGCTAGAGGCACAGGCATTGGAAAAATATTAATTGAAAAAGCCATTGCATCAGCAAAAGCAATGGGTTTTAAAAAAATATACCTCGAAACCATGCCTGAATTAAAATTGGCTTTGAATATTTATGCCAAATTCGGATTCACCTACCTAACAGCACCTATGGGCAATAGTGGACATGGTGGCTGTACACTTTGGATGATGAAAAATATTGAATAACTATTCCAAATAGCAAAACATACTGGAACAAAACTAAAATCCCCCGTTAAAAAACGAGGGATTTTATTATTTAATAATTTTATTAAACGTCTTTGCCATGGCATTGTTTGTATTTTTTGCCACTGCCACAGGGACAAGGCTCATTTCTACCAGGCACTTTTTCTACTCGTACTGGCTCCTGTTTAATATTGCTGGGATCATAATAATCATTTTCATTCGCAGCATAATCCTGTCCGGTAGCATCTATTTGCGATTTATTAGCAGCCATCTTACTCATATCCGTTTTCTTTTCCCTTCCCTCTTTAATCTGCCCAGCATTGGTTTGCTCCATTGGAATTTGTGCATGACAAAGGAAACTTACAATATCCTTATTCACCTGATCATCCATTTGTTTGAAAGCTGTAAAGGCTTCAATTTTATAAATCACCAATGGATCTTTTTGTTCGTAACCAGCTGTCTGTACACTCTGACGTAAATCATCCATCGCCCTCAAATGTTCTTTCCATGCTTCATCAATCAGGGCAAGTGTAATGCTTCTTTCCAACGCATTATTGAGTTCTTGTCCTTCTGTAGCAATGTACTTATCTAAATTGGTCAATGCTTGTATAGCACGTTTATTATCGGTAAAAGGAACCACTACATTTTCAATATGGTTGCCCTGTTCTTTCCGGATATTTTTAATAACAGGCAAGGTTTGTTTAACCATTACGCCTGTCTTGCGATGGTATTCTGCAATGGCTTCATTGTACAAACGCTCCGACAAAGTATTCAAGTCTCCTTTATCTAATGCTTCTTGATCAATAGCAGTATCAATACCAAAATGCATGATACAAGCCAATTTGAAACCTTCATGATCATTGGCTTCTTTGAAAGAATTGATCAACCCTTCTGCTACGGAATAGAATGCATTGTCTAAATCCAGCGCCAACCTTTCTCCAAATAAAGCATGATTTCTTTTACCATACACCACCGTGCGCTGCTTATTCATCACATCATCATATTCGAGTAGGCGTTTACGTATGCCAAAGTTATTTTCTTCTACTTTTTTCTGAGCCCTTTCAATGCTCTTCGTAATCATGCTGTGCTGAATAACTTCTCCTTCCTTATAACCCATTCTATCCATCAGCGAGGCTATTCTTTCTGAACCGAACATGCGCATCAAATCATCTTCCAATGCCACAAAAAACTGAGAAGATCCAGGATCACCTTGACGACCAGCACGACCTCTTAACTGCCTATCTACCCTTCTACTCTCATGCCTTTCGGTACCAATGATGGCCAAACCACCGGCATCTTTCACACCCGCCCCCAATTTAATATCCGTTCCCCTACCAGCCATATTCGTTGCAATGGTAACAGCACCAGCCAAACCAGCTTCTGCCACTACCTGTGCTTCCCGAGCATGTTGTTTTGCGTTCAATACATTATGCGGAATATTTTTCTGCTTCAACATTCTTGAAATCAATTCACTCACTTCCACAGAAGTAGTACCCACCAAGCAAGGGCGACCTGCCACACGCAATTTTTCAATCTCTTCAATAACAGCTTTGTATTTTTCACGCTTAGTTTTATACACCAGGTCCTGTTCATCTTTACGAATGGCTTTTACATTCGTAGGAATAGTAACTACATCTAGTTTATAAATACTCCACAACTCAGCTGCTTCTGTTTCTGCAGTACCAGTCATACCCGCCAACTTGTGATACATCCTGAAATAATTCTGCAAAGTAACCGTAGCATAGGTTTGTGTGCTGGCTTCAATGGTAACATTTTCTTTCGCTTCCAATGCCTGGTGCAAACCATCCGAATACCTTCTGCCTTCCATGATACGACCAGTTTGCTCATCCACAATCTTTACGGCTCCTTCGATGATCACATATTCTACATCTTTATCAAATAATGTATAGGCTTTCAACAATTGTTGAACGGTATGAATCCTATCTGCTTTCAGCGAATATTCATTTAAAAGCCCTTCTTTCTTTTGTAATTTTTCCTCTACACTCAAATCAGATTTTTCAATATCCGATAATTTGGTAGCGATATCAGGCAGGATAAAAAATTCGGTATCCTCTCCACTTTTGGTAATTAGCTGGATACCCTTATCCGTTAGTTCAACTGAATTGTTTTTTTCATCGATGGTGAAATACAATTCCTCATCCACTTTAGGCATTTCCTTTTGCTGATCAGCCAAATAGTAATTTTCACTTTTCTGTAATTTCACTCTCATGCCTGATTCACTCAAGAACTTAATCAAGGCTCCACTCTTAGGCAATCCACGATGTGCCCGCATCAAAGCAAGTCCAGCATCTTTGGGATCATCATTTCCTTCGCCAATTTTTTTCTTCGCTTCTATTAAAAAGGCATTGGTCGCTTTCCGTTGTGCATCTACAATTTTTTCTATCCTTGGTTTCAAGTCGAAAAACTGTTGCGTATTATCACTGTGTCCAACAGGACCGCTTATGATCAAAGGCGTACGGGCATCATCAATCAATACGCTATCCACCTCATCCACCATCGCAAAATGGTGTTTGCGTTGCACCATTTCATCTGGACTATGCACCATATTATCTCTTAGATAATCGAAACCAAATTCATTATTGGTACCATAAGTAATATCTGCATTGTATGCCTTGCGTCTTGCATCTGTATTGGGTTCATGTTTATCAATACAATCCACCGTTAATCCCAGCCATTCAAACAAAGTACCATTCCACTCACTATCCCTTTTTGCCAGATAGTCATTCACTGTTACAATGTGAACACCTTTTCCTGCCAATGCATTCAAATAGGCAGGCAATGTAGACACAAGGGTTTTACCTTCCCCTGTAGCCATCTCTGCAATTTTACCGCTGTGCAATACCGCACCACCAATCAACTGCACATCATAATGCACCATGTTCCAGGTGACCAATCCGCCAGCAGCCGTCCAGGTATTTTTAAAAATACTCTTATCCCCAACTATACTTATAAATGATTTTTTGGTAGCCAAATCCCGATCTAGTTCGGTAGCAGTACTTTCCAATTCAGTATTTTCTTTAAAACGCCTGCTGGTTTCTTTCACCACCGCAAAGGCTTCGGGTAATATCTCTTGCAAGACCTCCTCAATTTTCTTATTCTTTTCTTTTTGCAATTCATCTACTTCCTTGTAAATATTATCGCGACCATTGATGTCTTCAATAGGCAAGTCTTCCGCTGATTGCTTTTTATTGTCTATTTCAGCATCAATACCAGCAAGATAGTCCTTGATACGTTGTTTAAATTCCTGCGTTTTGCTCCTCAATTCATCGTTGGACAAAGGTTGATATTGCGCAAAAAATTGGTTGATTTTTTCTACTTGTGGAGCAATTTTCTTTACGTCTTTCTCACTTTTATTACCTCCAAAAAGCTTTGATAACATGCCAATCATAAAATTCCGTGTTAGTGGGTATTGTGTAATAATTTATAAACCTAGATTACTTACTGTCAAAAAGGGTGCAATAATTGATTTTTAGCCAAATTGACAGGAACGCGAAGGTAAGAAATATTTATGCTAGAAGGGCCTTAAGGAGCTTATTATAGTACCAATGGAAAAAACGGCAATTTTATTGGTTTTTAATCAGCCGTCCTCTCTCAAAAAGTCATTACTGCATGAATCCAATAGCATCAAAGGGGTGGATCTGTGTTGGGTCGATAAAAAAGACGATCCAGCAACCACCAAGCGACAATTATCAGCAGTAAAAATAGGGCGCTAAGCCAGTTATTAGCAAAACCATCCATGATGGTAGTTTTGTCTGATACCAGATAAAGCGGTAACCCTGCTAGTGCAATAGAAGTGCCCAGGGTAAGTGCCGATGCTGTAGCAGGATAATTAGCAAGGCTATTGCCCATTAATAAAAAACTAATAGGCACGCTGCTTTGCAAACAAGCAATGCCAAATGACAATGCATACATATTATCCTTCCCAAATTGAAAACACAAAAAAGTAATCGGCAAACTGATATAGACAAATTTTTTCCAGCCAATTTTATCGGCGACCAAACCGCCGATTATTTTTCCTACAAAAGCACTTATTCCAATTATAAAAATACCATCTTCAAAATTGAAGGACACCTGATTGATAACATCAAAAATAAAAGAGCGAAAACACATGATTAGTAAAATGCTCATCATCATCCAATCGTGTCCATCCAATTGTGCTGACTTAGTTGACCTGATAGGATAAACAGGCGTTGCTAATTGCAAAATGAACCATTCAACCATTATTATGAGTACCAGAAAAACCCATAACCATTGCATACTAATAGCGCCCAATAAACCACCCAATGTGAGTCCGAGTACACCAGGAGCAGTGAAGATGGCCAATGGGCCTGCTTTGCCATCATTCACCTGCAAACAGATGGTGCCACCACTTACATGCACCAATGCAGATGCAATACCTGAGCAAATGATTCCCATAGCAGGATCTATTAAAAAAACAATAATGGAGAGTGGTAATAAAACAACGGTAGCCTGCACAAAGGGCTTAATTTTTTTCTGTGCATCCATCCAAAATCCTACAGGCAATTGTCCGCCAAAAGCAAGTACAGAATAAATTACGATGAATAAAAAACTATCCGAATAACTATGATGGTAAGTATAATTTGCCAACATAAACCCTGCAATGAAATCATTCAGGCAATGAAGAATGCCCCAAAGAAAAGGTTGTAAAAGAGTATGTTTGGATAAAGTTGGCATTCTTAAAAATACAATAATAGCTATTTAAAGTATGTACAAATTAATAAGCTCCCCTATACCATAACTGATACCATTGGCAAGAAAGCCAAGAAAGAGTGCTTTCGACCAGCTAGATTTCAATAATAAGCGGTAACCTATACCTTCCACTAAAGCTACCCCGCATTCCATAAGATGAATATTCAGCGAAGTGGTGAAAAGCAACATATGTAATAAAGGCCAAGTAAAAAGATTCAGTAGAAACCCAACGAGCAGGGCATACTTCCATTGCTTTCTGAAAAAAAGCCATACAATGGGCAATTCAATCAGTAAAGTCAACAAAAAATAAATCCATATTTCCATAGTGATTATTAAAAACGAAAGAACAATGATAAAATATAAGCTGAAAGAAAGGCTGCAATGGTAGCAGACAGCGCTCCCAGTAAAGCCTTTACCCAAGTTCCCTGAAAAAATATTTTATACCCGATGGTTTGCAACAATAAGATAGGAATAAAAACAAGCATCCAATCCACTCCAAAAATCATAACCAATAATAAGGAGCTAGGCAATGCAAATCCATGAATACTGATATTGGCCAATATATCCAGCTTATCCATTGGCCGGTATATCCAATTAATCAACAACACTTCAGTAATAATCATTAAAAATACAGGTAGTATAGCCATAATATTTAGTATTGAGTGAGTACAGTTCTAATCACTTGTCACCTTTCTTTTTTTTAAAAATAAAAAGGGCGATCAATCCCAGTAAAGAAATACAGGTAATAATGATCAACCATAAATGATTACCTTGATTGAGCCAGGGCGCAGCGCGCACATCTAATAATAGGTACAACATGTTTTATCCGTTTAAAATAATGAAGAAAATAAATCCAATGAGATTAAGCAATACTCCCAATAGGATGGCCTTCCACCAAACCCGGCGTAATAATACAAAATAAACAGCCGTATCAAATACAATAGTAATTAAAAAGAGCGCCCAGAAATCGAAATTTGTTTCATGGTATAACATTGTAAACAAAGATCCCTGAAAAAGGGCCAATGCTAAACCTACTTGTAAGGCCTTCCACTTCAGCCCATAATAAAATGGCCAAGCCAATACCCCTTTGATAATAAAAAAGCCGAGCACCATATAATAAAGTGACATACCTATTAATTTGTTTGATTGTTTTTTTTGCGCAAAAACATTCCCAATAGCAAGAGGAATCCTAGTATACTACAGGCAATGAAAATGATCCTATTTTTTTTATAAACCGAAGTAGTTGATTCGCCTTTGAAGAAAACATATTGAAAAACCGCCTTGCTACTATCTGCTTTGTATTGTAATTTACCATCCACCACCCCGCTGATGGTGAAATCAATATTATAATCCTTCGCCACATACTTCATGCTGTCGAGTGTAATTCCGTGCAGGGTATCAATTAAGCTAATATAAAAATCTCTTTCCGATTCTTCCCAATGCCTTCCCCGCTCTTGGGTATAAATTACAGAAGGATCTTCCGCTATGATTTCAAGTAACTGATTATAGAATTCTTTTTTGGCAGTATCTTTTTTATAAAATTCATAATGACTATAGGCCAATACAAAATTTTTGATATTGGAAACTCCTTTAAATGTAAAAATACTTTCGGCCCCCACCCGACGTATACTAAAGCCTGGCCCGTCAGCATAACAATTGTATAGTAGGAAAAAAAAGACAAAGCCCAACAAAAAATGCTTCATAGACATTATTTTCGTGAATCTACAACTTGAATTTTGAATCAACAATACCCAAAGGAGGGTATCTGTTTTGCTATTCATTAAACGGCCTTAAATCCCTACCTTTATAGCTTTCCAAACCTACACTACATATAATGAAAACCGTTCTTTTATTTTTTCTATCCCTGTCTTCCTTTTTCATTGCAAATGCACAAAATGAATTCAGGAATCCGCAGGTCATCACTGGACATTTAATTCGAGTAACACCAGCCCTAAGTGCATTGCCAATTTTACCTGATTCCATTTACAAACCTTCTCGTGATGCCAATGGAAGAATTGGAGAAGATGACAATGAGCGAGAAGGCAGAAAAGGAAATCCAAGGCTCGATCCCAATCCACAACCCAGAGGAATTGACCCTTCATTGCAAACAAATTATGCAACGCCCAATGGGCCCAATAGTCCATTGGCTTTATTACAAAACTGGCCAGGTCTTCCCAATACAGCCGTATCGCCAGCTGATCCAACATTAGCCGCTGGTCCCAATCATGTGATACAAATGATTAATAATTCTACCAGTAGTAAATACCGCATCTGGAATAAAACAGGTACGCAATTGTATGAGGGATTACTGTCTACAATTACAGGCATTTCAGGGGGTGGCGATCCAGTAGCAATATATGATCAACTGGCCGATCGTTTTTTATTGACAGAATTTGGCAACGGAACCAATTTCTTTTATGTTGCCGTATCACAAACACCCGACCCAGGTGGTGCCTGGTATATTTATTCCTTCAGCACCCCCAGTTTTCCTGATTATCCAAAATATGCGATGTGGGAAAATATGTACACCGTTACTTCTAATGAAACTGCCGACAATGGTATCTATGCGATGGACAGAGCTAAAATGCTCGCAGGCAACCTAACGGCAACGATGCAACGCTTTTCTGCTCCGCATACAACCGGCATCGGTTTTCAGGCACTCACACCCGTTTGCGTAGAAGGCCCGACCCCTAACCCTGCAGGCAAACCAGCCATGTTTATGCGGATGCAAGATGATGCTTGGACGGCCAGTACCGGTGATGTAGATAGCTTGCAAATTTGGAACCTGTCGATTGATTTTACAACGCCCGCCAATTCCGTTTTATCGAGAGGTACTGGCATTGCAACCGACCCATTCGATAGTGATCTTTGTGGATTTACTTCTTTAAACTGTATTGCACAACAAGGCAGCACTCAAAAATTAGATCCTATTCGAGAATTATTAATGAACAAAGCCATTTACCGAAATTTTGGAGACCATGAATCCATCGTTTGTAATCATTCTGTTGATGTAAGCGCCACCGATCATGCTGGCGTTCGCTGGTATGAACTAAGAAGAACAGGTGCCAGCGCTTGGACCATTTACCAACAAGGAACTTATTCAGCAGATGCCAATAATCGCTGGATGGGCTCTATTGCAATGAATGGCACTGGTGCCATTGGATTAGCATACAATGTATCCGGTAGCACTGCATTGCCTTCTTTGCGCTTCACCAGTCGCAAAGCTTGCGACCCGCTAGGTCAAATGACGGAACCTGAAACGGTAATTATCAATGGGCTCTCTGCACACAACAACAATCGTTGGGGTGATTACAATACATTAACCATCGATCCTTCAGATGATCGTACTTTCTGGTTTACAGGAATGCACATGCCAGCTAGTGGAGGCTGGACAACAAGAGTAGCTTCTTTCACTGCGAGTAGTTGTGCCCCCGAAGTTGTATTCAGCACTTTGGATCAAACAACTCCAGAAGGTACTGCCGTTGCCCCTAATAATTGCCTGCCCTATATAGATGTGCCGGTTACCATCAGCATGTCCTTGGCACCTTCCCAAGCTGCTTCCATCAATTTCACTTTTGGAGGAACGGCAACACAAGGAACAGACTATACTGTAATTGGAAATACCAACACCACCTTAGATGCATCCAATTTATCTAGGACCATCACTATTAGAATTTACAATGATGCATTGGTTGAATCAACCGAAAGCATCATTATTGGTTATACAATGAATGCCAATGGAGGCAATGCTTATCCAGGTAGTTTCAATCAAACTTGTACCATCAGCATTACAGATGATGACCTTGCGCCAGTTGCACCGAGCACTCTCTTTTCGGATGATTTCGATGCCATTAGTACTGGCTTGGGTACTTGGACGGCTACAGTAGTAAGTGGCACTACTAACCGTTGGATGGTAGGCAGCAATGGGGGAACTGGTTTTGCAAATAAATCTGCCTATATCTCTAATAATGCTTCTGCCTACTCGTATACTGTAACTAAAGCATCTACTACTAGATTAGAATCACCAGTGCTCAATACAACTGGAAAAAACGGATTGAAATTGAGCTTTATTTACAAATCCAATGGTGAAGTTTCAGGTTCTACTTATTATGATTATGGAACCATTCAATATTCGATAAACAGCGGAAGTACTTGGACCAATTTACAAACCAATATACAGGGCATCAGTACCGCTACAGCAATGACGATTAACTTACCAACTGCTGCTGAAAATATCAGTACCCTAAAAATTGGATTCTTATGGACCAATGACAATTCAGCTGGCACCCAACCTCCATTTGGAATTGACAGTGTGAAAATCATCAATACAGGACAAGCAGTTCAAACAGCAGTTAATGCTGGCAGCAGTTTTGATGAAGAATATTTGGGACCAAACGCAAGCATTAACTATTACGATAGAACTTCCAATAATGTTATGGCCGTGGTCACTAATTTAAGTAGCCATGATTTCGGTTGTACCAAAGTAGAAGTAGATCGGGCAGGTACTGCTGCGGTAGATTTTGATAATACAGATGCGGCCCATAAACTGATGAGTAAGACTTTTAAAATTACCCCTACCACCAACAATGCAAGTGCGTCGATAAAAGTGAAATTGTATTATACCGCTGCAGAAATTGCAGGATGGAGAGCCATTACCGGGCAAGCCACTAGCAGTTGTGAAGTAGTAAAAGTTGCAGGCAATAATTCCATCAGCAGTGTTACACCTGGCAATGCTACAGGATTCACGATCAATAGCGCAGCTCCCAATTTTATACAGTTTGGTGCCGACACTGCCTTTGAAGCCAGCTTTAACAATGGGTTTAGTGGTTTTGGTGTTGGACTAAGGCCCATCACTGTAATCCCAGTTACATTATTACAATTTGACGGCTATTACCTCAATAAAAATACCATCCAAATAAACTGGTCAACTGCAACAGAACAAAACAGTGATCTCTTTGAATTGGAAAGAATGATTACAGGAGCTGCATTTCAAAAAATTGGGCAAGTGATGGCAGCAGGTAATTCAAGTGTAACAAAAAAGTATCAACTACTAGACAAACAATTTAGCCGCCGTGGGTCTAATTTTTACAGATTAAAAATAATAGACAAAGACGGTAGATATAAATACAGTCATGTAGTTGAATTGCGCAGTACAGAGAAAGGATTTTTCGAAATCTATCCCAATCCATTAAACACCGATTTATTAACTGTAAAAATTCCTGCAGTGTATCAATCAGCCGCTTTACAAATCAGTGTTTCGAATGCAGTTGGACAAAAATTAGTAGAACAAAAATCGAGCATCAATAGTGTAGGCAACAGCAGCATTTCTTTGAATAAATTGCCGGCAGGTATTTATTTACTTGAAATTAGAAGCGATAAAGAAATCTTATTTACCACCAGATTGGTTAAAGAGCAATAAAAAAAGGCCGGAATTAATTTCCGGCCTTTTTTACCTTGTTAAGATAAACCCAAAAAACTTGCCTTTCATCATTAAATAAGAAGGAATCCAAACTGCATCCATTATTTTTACACGAAATTTTTCGTAAACGTATATACATGAAGCAATTATTACTTAGTTTTTTAGTCATATTGAGTTACACAACCGTGAATGCCCAGGTAAGAGGAACCGTTTTGGATAGCGCTGGGAAAAAGCCCATTGACAAGCTAACTGTCGGGCTGGTGATTAAATCGAATTCAAGAGATACCGCCTATACGCTCACTGATGAAAAAGGCAATTTTCAATTTACGGCAGTACCTGCTTCCAGTTTTTCTATTGTAATTATCAATATGGGCTATAATCCTATTGCAAAATACATCCCTGTAAAACAAGCAGAAAAAATAATTGAATTAGGCAAAATTGTGTTGAGCAGTCGCGCTAAATTATTAGATGAAGTAATTGTACAATCGGCACCCATTGTTGTAAAAGAGGATACCATTGAGTACAGAGCGGATGCATTTAAAACAAAGGAAGGGGCTGTGGTAGAGGACCTACTGAAAAAATTACCAGGTATTCAAGTGGATAAGGAAGGCAACGTGAAAGCTCAGGGAAAATCTGTATCGAGAGTAAAAGTAAATGGCAAGGATTTTTTTGGAGGGGATGTAAAAACGGCTACCAAGGAATTGCCAGCCAACATTGTAGATAAAATTCAAGTAATTGATGACTATGGTGACCAAGCAACTGTCAGTGGCATCAAAGACGGAGAGCCCGATAAGATTATCAATATTGAATTGAAAAAAGACAAGAACAAAGGATTTTTTGGAAGAACCACCATTGGTGCGGGTACGGAAGACCGTTATCAGGCTTCCTTTAATGGCAATTACTTTAACAATAACAAACAAATATCATTATTTGCCAATAGCAATAATACCAACGCCTCGCTTTTCAATTTTGGAGGCGGTGGCAATCGAGGTGCTACCAGTATGATGCGCAGCGGTATGGGGGCTGTAAGCGATATGGGAGGCATGGGGGCAGCTGGCTCCATTTTTCAAAGTGGCGACCTTAGCCAATTTGGTGGATCTAATTCGGGCATCTCGGCCACCAATTCAATGGGCACCAATTTTCGTGACCAATGGGGAAAGCGTGTAAGCGTATATGGTAGTTATTCTTATTCCCACAAAAACACTAGTTTATTACAGAATACTTCTGCACAAAATTTTTATACCAGCAATAGCTTTATCAATAACCAAGACCAAAACAACCAAACCATTGGCGAAAGTCACCGAGGTACTTTCAATATCGAATATCAAATAGATTCATTCAATTATATTAAAATTAGTCCCAGTATTAATTATAGCAAGAATACAGGGAATAATAAAAGTCTATTTGACTATATACAAACGGGCGGCATTAAGTCGAGTGATGGTAGTAACTTAAACCAGTCAAGCTCTACTGCACCTAATTTAAGTGCAAATGTGCTTTTCAATCACAAATTCAGAAAAAGGGGACGCAATTTTTCTGCCAGCGTAAATCTTGGCAACAATGAGAGCAATAGCACACAAGATATTGTCAACCTCAGCAATCAATACATTCCACCTTTTATTGGTTATAGAAATGCTTTCCAATACATCGATCAGCAAAACAATAATCACAATTACGGTGTGCGATTAACCTATAGTGAACCTTTGTCGAAGACCCGCAACCTCGACTTCTCCTTGTCGCACAACAACAATTATAGCAGGAACGATAAGAAAACTTACAATGTAGACAGTGCCAGTCAAGCACAAACCCTGAACAGTTTTTTAAGCAATGACTTTGAAAATAATTTTTACAATAATCGTGCAGGCATATCCTTACGCACTACCACCAAAAAATACAATTATACATTGGGTTTAAGTTTTCAACCAGTTGACCTGCAAGGAAAATCAATTACCAAAGACAGTGCTTACCAATCCATCAAACGCCTTAATGTATTTCCAGTACTTAGAGCGGTTTACAATTTCAGTCGTACCAAAGCACTTAATTTTAATTATAGTGGCAATGCTACTCAACCTAGTTTTACCCAATTACAACCAGTACTGGATGTCAGCAACCAGCAAAATATTTCCCAAGGTAATCCTAACCTGAAGCCATCGATTAACCATAACCTGAATTTCAGTTACAATAATTTTAATTTCATTACTGGCAAAGTCTTCTTTAGCAACTTTACCTTTAGTACTATCAAAAATCAAATTGTAAATAATAGTATTAACAAAGGGGCTGGCCGACAGTTAAGCATACCCGAAAATGTAAATGGCTATTATAATTTATTGGGACTTTATACCTATAGCCGACCCTATAAGAATAGAAAATATGTAATCACTTTTAATGGTTCTGCCAACTACAACCACAATATCAACCTGATTGATAGCAGTAAAAATATTGGCCAAAACTGGCTCCTGAATCAGGGATTCAATTTTGAATTCAACTTTAAAAGCTGGTTAGAATTTGGAACAGGGTTATCCTATAGTTTGAATGATGTTAAGTACAAAAGCGCTACTGGCGGCAATATTGGTTCGCTGCAAAACAGCAGCAGCAATGCTTGGACGATCAGCAGCAATATCAATATTGACCTTAGCAAAAGAACCGTCTTGGTATACGATTTCGATTATACCATTAACACGGGCCTGGCCAGTTCGGTTAGCCGCAACCTAGCCATAATGAACGCTAGCATTGAACAACAATTATTTAAAAAGAAAAACGGCATTCTGAAACTGGCAGCTTTCGATTTATTTAAACAAAACAGCAATATCAATCGCTCCGTTAATGCCAATTCCATCACCGATACCAGAAGCAATCGATTGACGCGCTATTTTATGCTAAGTTTTACCTATCGACTGCAAAAATTTGTAGGTCAACGCCCCATGGGTGGAATGCGACCAATGGGTGGCGATAGAGCGGTGCAATTCAATTAATTAGTTCTCAAATAGCCAGATTGGCTGGAATTGAAGTAAAAAAAGGAGTTTCAAGTTCTGAAACTCCTTTTTTTGGCCAAAACCCTGCCCTGAAATTTGAAATTAGGCATGGTTTTATACAGCCTTTGCCCTACCTTTGCCGCCTTAAAACTAAGCGCAAATTTTTAATACTTTTCAGTATGTCAGGTGCATTAAAAGAGGTACGTAACCGAATAAAGAGTGTTCAAAGCACTCAGCAAATTACCAAGGCCATGAAAATGGTGAGTGCTGCCAAGCTTCGCAGGGCGCAGGATGCCATTACGCAAATGAGGCCCTATGCCAAAAAATTGCAAGAAATGCTAGGCAATATCATCAGCAACAGCGATGGCAGTGTAAACATTGCATTAGCAGAAGAAAGAAAAGTAGAAAAAGCTTTAATAATCATCGTTACCAGTGATCGTGGTCTTTGTGGCGGTTACAACAGTAACCTGATTAAATTAACCAAACAAGTAATGCTAGAAAAATATCCTGAGCAACATGCAAAAGGCAATGTATCGGTATTGCCAATTGGCAAAAAAGGATACGAACATTTCAATAAAAATGGATTTAAAGTAGTGGATGCCTATTGGGATATTTTTACTGGATTGAGTTTTACCAAAGTGCAGACTGCTGCCAAATATGCAATGAATGCCTTTGTCAATAAGGAGTTTGATGCAGTAGAATTAATATTCAGTGAATTTAAAAATGCTGCTACCCAGCGCTTTGTTGCTGAAACCTTTTTGCCTGTTTCGAAAGCAGTTAAGGTTGCTGGACAAAAAAATGCTGATTTCATATTTGAACCAGGCAAAGAAGTGCTTATCACCGAGCTGATGCCTAAAATTTTAAACACTCAATTGTTCAAAGCCGTACTTGATGCCAACGCTAGTGAGCATGGTGCACGTATGACAGCCATGGACAAAGCAAGTGAAAATGCCAACGAACTTTTAAAATCATTAAAAATTAGTTACAACAGAGCCAGACAAGCCGCGATTACCACTGAACTTACCGAAATCGTAAGTGGTGCTGCAGCATTGCAAGGTTAATGTCAACTGATTGTATACTAAGTGCCGGTTTTAAAAACCTGCTAGCCAAGAACCCCCATCAACGAAAAAAAACATGGAGCTTTCACAAATCATTCCTCATATTGAAGCACTGGTCTTTGCCAGTGACAAACCCCTCAATAATACCGATATACTTGAATTGGTTAACAATGCATTGGGCTTCATAGAAGAAAGAGCCACTATAGAACAAGTGGAAGCTGCATTAGAAGGTATTCAAGACAAATACAATGCTGAATTCTATGCCTTCGAATTATTACAAAGCGGTGGCGGATGGCAGTTCCTTACTAAGAAAGAATACCATAAAACGGTGGCACAATTAAATGGCGATAAATTTCTGAAACGCTTATCGATTGCTGCACTGGAAACATTGGCCATTATTGCATACAAACAACCCATCACCAAAAGTGAAATCGAAAGCATTCGTGGTGTGAACTGTGATTATGCAGTACAAAAATTATTGGAAAAAGATTTAATCGTTATTACAGGAAGAAAAGAAGATGCCGTAGGACAACCATTGATTTATGCTACTTCTAAATCTTTCATGGACTATTTTGGAATAAATAGCGCAGAAGATTTGCCAAAACTCAATGAGATACTCATGGAGGAACTGGTAAATGCTACCAATGTAAAAGAAGCACAGGCCGAGATGGAAGCTGAAAATGCTGCACAACAAGAGGCATTGGCAACAGAAGAAAACCTTGTTATAGAAGCCGACAGTCCAACGGGGGAAACGGCTTCAGATACGGAAGAAGAGAACAAGGACATTTAATCCCTCTAAACTTTATTTTTTACCTTTTTCCCTGCTTTTTTTATGCAGGTAATTCACTACGCGCTCAATTCTGTAGGATGATTCGTATTTTCGCGACATGTCGATTTTACTTTCCCCCGAACACTTAAATGAACTGGCTACAGCATTTGGTAGCCCATTGTATGTGTATAATGCCGATCAAATAACTGAACAATACAAACGCCTTACCACGGCGTTTGCACAAACCGATACTCGTTTTTTTTATGCCTGTAAAGCATTGACCAATATTCATGTTTTAAGGCATATCAATAGCATCGGTTGTAATATAGATTGTAGCTCTATCAATGAAGTAAAGCTGGCTTTATTTGCAGGATGCACTCCCAACAATGTATTGTATACTTCCAATGGCATTCATTTTTCTGAAATTGAAACAGCCAAGGACCTGGGGGTACATATTAATATTGACAGTATCAGTAACCTAGAAAAATTTGGACAAAAATTTGGACCCCATTATCCAGTAGGTATTAGGCTACGCCCCAATATTCTGGCAGGCGGCAATATGAAAATTTCTACCGGACACGACAAAAGTAAATTTGGAATCCCTGTTGAACAGCTGGATGAAATTTTAACGCTAGTAGAAAAATACCAACTCAATATTCAAAATCTGCACATTCATACAGGCAGTGATATAAAGGATGTGGAGGTATTTGTAAAAGGCATTGAGGTACTTTTTGATATTATACCCCATTTCAAAAATTTAAAATCCGTTGATTTGGGTGGTGGATTTAAAGTACCCTATCAAGAAGGCGATGGAGAAACTGATATCGATTTGTTGGCGACAAAAGTAAAAGAGGCATTTGACAACCACCCTAACCCCAATGGACAACCGCTGCAAGTATGGTTTGAGCCAGGAAAATTTCTGGTGAGTGCAGCTGGTTATTTAATCACAGAAGTTAATGTGATGAAGAAAAGTGGCGACACTGTTTTTGCTGGT
>Ga0194063_10001189_pt1 | contig 17327 bp, 17 predicted proteins | sample SepL3720m_MetaG_FD_155459 | JGI IMG/M metagenome (GOLD analysis project Ga0194063, IMG submission 155459) | Anoxic zone freshwater microbial communities from boreal shield lake in IISD Experimental Lakes Area, Ontario, Canada - Sep2016-L373-20m | ecosystem: Environmental > Aquatic > Freshwater... | reverse complement strand
CCTCTGCTGTCACACCTGACTGCCTTCCAATCCAAGTGAAGTAAAGCGATGCTCCGGACTGGTAGAGGTGCGAAACATGGCACATCACAATTGGATCACCACCAAACGAAGCTAGGTTTTCCCTCAGCGCGGAACCAACCGAGTTATAAAGCCGTTCAAGATCCGACCAAGGTGCCGCTGTCTCTAGCGTGTCAACTAGTAGGCCTCGTCCGATGAGTACGTCGCGAAGATAGGGACCGGAGTAACGGCCCTTTCGCCAAGCGCGACCGATGCCGTGCCCGACTGCAACCGCGCCGTGCCGATTAATTATTGGCAGAGCGGCGCGAAGCTGTGCTTCGACCGACTGCCTTGAGCCCTCGAAGCCCGTGATCATCAAACAGCCACCCTGGACGCGGCGGAGCCGGAGATAGCCTGAAAGCGCGCTCTGGAGTCTTCCTCCACCAGCCATAAGCAGTGAAACCTCGGTCTCCTGCTCGTCAGAAAGTCGTGAGACGGCGGGGGCACAACCAGCCTGCTCTAGATCCTGCAGTAGCGCCCTCCCGGCCGCGAACGACTTCACGAACCAGCCCCTGTCATCTGTCACATCCGGCAACTTCGCGACCGAAAGGCTCGCTTCGGTAATGACGCCGAGCGTGCCCTCGGACCCTACGAGGAGCTGCCGTAGGTCAGGCCCCGCGGCGCTGCCAGGCATTGACTTAAAGGCTGCGACACCTGTCGGTGCAACAAGCTCTAGGCCAACAACATTCCTATCGATACGGCCATAACCGGTCGAGGCTTGGCCGGCCGATCGGGTTGCCACAAAGCCGCCGACCGTTGCAAACTCGAAACTCTGGGGAAAGTGGCCCAATGTAAGGCCCTGTGGGTTCAACAATTCCTCAATCTGGGGTCCATTCGTGCCAGGGAGGAAAGTTGCGATTCGCGAATTTTCGTCGATGTTCGATAGGCCGACCATCGACCCTAAATCGAGTGAAATGACGGCGCTATGCGACCCGAGCAATGGGTCAACTCCGCCGACAACGCTCGTACCGCCGCCGAACGGGACGACAGCAATTGACTCGGCGACACAGGCCCTAAGTAGCTCGTCAACCTGTTCGGAGGAACCTGGCGAAACAACTGCATCGGGGAGCATTACCGCACCGCCAGAGCGCATTCGAACGAGGTCGGGATAGCTCTTCCCGACTGATCTCAAGAGTCGTTTGACTGGATCGCGCGAGACGCTGGAACCGCCGACAACTCTCGCGAGCCTGTCGATCTGGCCTTCAGAGAGTCGGCTTGGAGAGATCACGAATTCGCTGATTGCTGCGGGACTGCTGGCAGTATCTGAAAGCCCAAGTCGCTCGTCCAGTTGACTCTCAGCCGATGGTGAGAGTTGGCGTACATGATCGGCGTACCCCCAACCCCAGAGTGGCATTTCAACCCGTTCAACCACCGAGCGCACCTTCCAGTGAGTCAAGCGCCTTTTCGATCTCCGCACGCTGTGCTCTAGCGATAAACGCAGACCCAAACCGAGCTGTTCCCTTCATACGGCGACAGATCGTCAGCTCAACGACGCAGCGTTCATCAATCGCGGTCACCTCAATTCGCTCCTCTGCACTCCTCAGCGACTTAGCAAACAGCGAACCATCCAACTCCTGCTGCCAGACAACCTTCCTCCCTGGCTCAATCTCAGCGAGCCGAAAACTCATCGCGACAGCCCTTCCGCGCGGCGAGAGTACCCACTTGGTGAAATCCTCGGAGCCCGAGCGATCAACCCTCTCAACTTGAGGCCACCATCGAGGCAACCGTGCCGGATCAGCTGCGTAGGCCCAGGCCCGTTCAGGTCGCACATTGAGTTGTCTGGATCTACTTGTTGTAGGCACGAGCCAATCGATCCGACTCAACGACCGTCAGCGATTCCGCGTAAATCACGAACGAGCAGCAGGTGCCCTAGGTAACTGGTGACTGAGGCAAGATTTTCAAGGGCCTCAATAGCCTCGGCACGGCGCTCCGGATTCCGCGAGCGCAGTGCTGGCGCAAGAATCTGCTGAAGCAAAGCCGCCTCACGATCTGCGGAGCTTCTGAACACGCTCAGATTACGTCCGGCTACACCGTAGCGAGCCAACTCTCCAACAGAGCGAATTATCTCTACCTCTGTCTCGTCGAAGCCCTCGACACCATCTCTCGTTTCACCAGAGACCACTCCATATTCACGGAGTTCGCTGACGAGAGCTGCGTCAACTGAAGTTTCATCGAGAACGTCCTGAAGCGGCATCCACGAGCCAGTACCCGCCACCGCAGTCGCTCCGCGCCTTGGAACTGCGTCACCATTCGAGGCCGGAATCGCCTCGGCAGAACGTCCGCCCGCCATCTCCTGTCTGATTACTCGAAGCGGAAGAAACTCATCACGCTGCAAACGCAGAACAGTCCGCAATCTGGCCAGCTCCGACTTCCCATAGAGCCTGTATCCGCCCGCCGTTCTGCGAGGCGTCAACAGACCACGATCTTCGAGATAACGAATCTTTGAGATCGTCAAACTTGGGAACTCGCTCCCCAGCGCGGCACAAACCTCGCCAATCGTGATTCCCTCGCGACGCTTGTCGCCCTTCTCGCCCTTTATTGACATCAGCGGTGAAGGAAAGCGAGACGGTACTTGCCGATTTGAAGTTCATCACCGTCGGAGAGCTGGCGAGAGTCAATACGTTCGCGATTGATATACGAGCCGTTCAAAGAACCGCAATCGTCAACCCACCACTCTCCTGCCCTCTGGACCAATACGGCGTGGTCACGAGAGACCGTTATGTCGTCGAGAAATACTCCGCTCTCGGGCCGCCGGCCAATCGTTACGCGGGCATCCTCGAGGAGAAAGCTCTCGCCTGCACGCCCACCACCAGAGCGAATAACAAGTACCGCCCCATCCTGACTGGCATCGTCAAGTTCAACCGCCTGCAACTCACCGGTCTCACCGACGCGCCAGCCTGACGGCTTACCGGATTGCTCGTCGCCCATAAAGGAGCCGCAGCGTTGGCAGTAGAGCGCGCCATCGGCGACCAACGAGCCACATTCGGAACAGTGAAGAGCCACGCTGGCGAGTCTAGCGCTGCTTCCACCCAAGGGTCAACCGCAGGTAGAGGGTATGCAGGGCTACCGAGAGCTAGTCGCGTGCGAGTTGACGTCGCACATCACGTCCGTAGAGGACGGTTGCCCAGAAAACGAGAACCATGCCTGTGTACAGCAGAACCAATGCAAAGGTATGAAACCCAATCATCGCCCAGAACGGCGCTGCAAGAATCGGGGCAACTCCAATTCTTCCGGGCCAATTGACAACTATCTCAGCACCCTTTCGCACCGCCCACTGCCCCACCACCAGCATCAGCAGTTCCCTGAGCAACACCAATGCCACCGCCCATCGCGGGAGCAGTTCGAAGTGCCAGGCAATGAACATTCCAGCTATCGCCAGACCCCGATCGGCGACAGGATCGAGAATCGCTCCTAACCGGCTGTACTGCCCGGTCAGCCGCGCGACAAATCCGTCTGCATAATCACTCCAAGCAATTACTGCGTAGAGGATTGCCGCCGGCCAATCGTGGCCATCGCTTGATTGCAGCGCTAAGTAAAGGAAAACGGGGATCCCGACCAGCCGCGCGAACGCGATCGCGTTTGGAATTGTCCACGGATTCCACGGTGCCCCACTCAGGGTTTCTGGTGGCGGAGGACCGGACCGATCGGCCCCGATCAGCCTCGCGAAGCCGGGCCGTTTACCGCTCAGTGTGAACTCGCTCTTTCCTCAGCAACCGTAGAGACGGCTGTTTCTAGCGCAAGCATTCGATCTTCAGGATGCCAAGGGACCTTCACCTCAACCTGGCCGCTAGCTAGACCGCGTTTACCCACCGTCAGGCGCACCGGCACCCCAAGTAAGTCGGCATCGGCGAACTTCGCGCCAGGCGAGTCAGAGCGATCGTCTACGACGACTGTCAGCCCAGCTTCTTCCAGTTCAGTTGCAAGCTTCAATCCGGCTGCCAACTCATCTGACCCCTCACCACCAAGAACGACAACCTCTGCATCCCACGGAGCAATGTTGCTAGGCCAGATCATCGAAGAGTCATCACTTAGTTGCTCAATCGCAGCCGCAACGATGCGAGCCGGCCCGATTCCGTACGAACCCATCACGATTGGCTGTCGAACTCCATCACTGTCGAGGTAGAACGCGTCGAGGGCTTCCGAATAGCGCGTTCCCAATCGGAAGATGTTGCCAATTTCGATCGCAGGCTCAATCCGGATCGGGTGACCATTTACAAGGTCACCTTCCTCAACTGAACGAACATCAACTGACTTGAAGCTGAAGTCTCTACCCGGCTCCACTCCACGCAGGTGAGCGTCAGCAAGGTTTGCCCCAACGATGTACTGACCAGTGGCGGCAGCTTCATCGAGCAAGATTTCGCAGTCACTACCGACCGGACCGATGAATCCAACCGGACCAAGCGCCTCCTCTATCTCCTCATTCGTCGCCTGACGGAATGGAGATCCAAGTGCATTTGTGAGTTTCGTTTCGTTGACACGGTGATCTCCACGAACGAGCACTAAGACCAACCTGTCGTCAGTGGTTACAGGGAAGGCCTTCAGTAGAGCGCCACTCGACACTCCTAAACTGTTGGATACCTGCTCGACAGTCGTGAGACCTGGCGTCTCAACAGTTTCGGGCTCAGCGATTATCGGCGGCAGTTCAACCTCTTGGGCTTGCGCTGAGGCGACCTCTACATTTGCCGCGTAGCCCGGCGCCAGTGCTACCTCGTTCTCACCGGCTGCACATGGGGCCATGTACTCGTGAGCGCCCGAGCCACCCATCATTCCGACATCTGATTCGACGCGGTACCACTCCAAGCCACAGCGATCGAAGATCCGTTCATAGGCTTGGCTGTGCTTCTCGTAAGCCTCGTCCAACCCCGCCTGATCGCAATCGAACGAATAGCTGTCCTTCATGATGAATTCGCGTGTCCGAAGGACACCCGCCCGAGGCCGTGGCTCGTCACGCTCCTTTGTCTGCAGATGCCAGAGAATCAGCGGTAGATCTCGATAGGAACGGACAACCTGAGCAACATGACTGGTTACAGCCTCTTCGTGAGTCATCGCCAAGACCATCTCAGCGCCCTTGCGGTCCTCGAGCTTGAAAAGCTCATCAATCTCGTAGCGCCCAGTGCGCTTCCAAGCTTCAGCAGGAAGAAGTACGGGCATCAGCATCTCCTGCCCACCAATCGCCTCCATCTCGTCGCGGATCACCTCGCAAACCCGCGAGTGAATCCGCCAACCAGCTGGCATCCAACTCCACAACCCAGCACCGATCTGGCGTATCAACCCTGATCGGACCATTAGACGGTGGGAACGCGCTTCGGCATCGGCCGGATCCTCGCGCTCAGTCGGCAATAGATAGCTAGAAAGAAGCTGCATCACAGCGGACGATAGCCAGACCAGCCCCCGCCAAGCTTCTGCCCCTGCTAGAGATACCCATGTCGTTACGTCCTGAGACCGACCCAAAATGCAAAACACGAGCCAAGGAGCAGCAATGCCATACGAGGTACCCGCACTCAATTACGACTACAACGCGCTTGAGCCGCACATCGATGAGCAGACAATGCGCATCCATCACGATAAGCACCACCAAGCCTATGTTGACAAAGCGAACGCGGCTCTTGATGGAACCGAATTCGCTGAACTCCCAGTTGAAGACGTGCTGCGTAAGCTCGGCGACGTACCCGAGGCAATCCGTGGGCCTGTCCGGAATAACGCAGGCGGCCACCACAATCACCTTCTCTTCTGGGAATCACTCTCGCCAGACGGCGGCGGAGATCCATCCGGTGAACTCGCAGCGAGTATCGATCAGACCTTTGGGTCTGCTGACGCTCTCCGCACCGCTATGAACGATGCGGGTGTCGCTCGCTTCGGATCAGGTTGGTCCTGGCTAGTTCATGACGGAAACGGTCTCGCAGTCGTAAGCACCGCGAATCAGGACAGTCCGCTTACCGATGGACAGACCCCGCTGCTTGGAATCGATGTTTGGGAGCACGCCTATTACCTGAACTACCAGAACCGTCGCCCTGACTATCTGTCAGCGATTTGGAACGTAGTTGACTGGGATTGTGTTGCTAGGAGGGTCGCTGCGGTCTAAATGGCTCTGAGGACGTCGCCTGCCTAGCGCTGCGTCCTCAGCTGCTTCGCGTGAAGCGTCGGCCGCCGGTTGGCGAGCTCTGCTCGTCAACAAGCGGCTCGGCGGCTTCGGCCTCCTCTGCAGCACGCTCTCGCTCCATCGCAGCGAGCCGTTCAGGAGTCAGATCTCCAGCATTCTCGGCCTCAATCTGCGCGAGCCACTTGCTTCCTTCAGCAGCCGCCGCGTCATCGACGTCAATGCGCTTCGCGGTCGCATAACGATCAATTTCGACGAACAGTTCGTCAACAAGCTGATCTTGTGGCACCTTACGAAGCGCCTTGCCGCGCGAAAAGATCAGGCCTTCGTTCTTAGCGCCGGTGATGCCGAAATCAGCGTGCGAAGCCTCGCCGATGCCATTGACTGCACATCCGAGCACCGCAACCTCGATCGGGTCAGCGTAGGCCTCCAACCGTTGCTCGATCTCAGCGACGACACTGTCCATGTCGAACTGGAGCCTTCCACATGTTGGGCAGGCAATCAGGACGGGTCCGCGCTCGCGTAGCTTGAGGGCCTTGAGGATTTCCCAAGCGACCTTAACCTCCTCCTCGGCATGGAAGGTCGACAGTGAAATACGGATCGTGTCGCCGATATCGTCAGCTAGCAGCGTTCCAAGACCTACGGCAGATTTGATCGAACCAGACCACTTGGTGCCTGCTTCGGTGATCCCGAGGTGCAGCGGATACGGAACTTTCGTCGAGAGCATGCGATTTGCCGCAATCGTGTTGGGCACGTTTGTCGACTTCATCGAGACCTTGAAGTCCTCGAAATCCAGTCGCTCCATCAACTCAACAAACTCGGCGGCCGCTCCAACAAGGGCTGCGACAGGGTCGGTTTTCTCAATCTCGTGAAGATGTTTAGGTAGCGAGCCCGAGTTGACTCCGATTCGAAGCGGCGTACCGAGCTCCTTTGCTCGGGCAGCGACCTCAGCGACCTTATCCGGACCGCCAATGTTGCCTGGGTTGATTCGCACGCAGTGAGCACCAGCGTCGAGGGATTTGAGCGCGAGTGTGTGATTGAAGTGGATGTCGGCGATAACTGGGATCGGCGACTGAACAACAATTGTCTTAAGCGCTTCAACGTCCTCATCGCGAGGAACAGCCACGCGCACGATGTCGGCTCCAGCCTCGGCGACCCGATTGATCTGCGCCATCGTCTCTGAGAGATTCGCCGTCTCAGTTTTCGTCATCGTCTGTACGGCTACCGGAGCTCCACCACCAACCGCGACCGGACCGACATGAATCTGTTTCTTCGAAGCCATGATCGTCAGTCTAGAAGGGCGGGTGCCATTCCGCCCGCCAGGACAGAAATCTCGCTAGCTGTAAAGCTCCTCAATCTGTTCTGAGTACTTGGCGGCGATCGGCTTGCGCTTAAGTTTCATCGTCGGGGTCAGCTCTTCACCACCGGGAGCCCAGTCAGCGAGCAGTACTCTAAACCGCTTGATCTGCTCAACCCGCGCAAGCTTCTGATTGCCAGCCTCAACTGCCGCTTCAACTGCCGCCAGAAGTTTTGGATCGGCTGAAATGGCTGCAAAATCGAGTCCTTCGAGCCCGTTTTGGGCTGCCCATGCTGGGGCCATGTCGGCATCAAGAACGATCAATGCCGTGTTATAAGGCCGCGAATCGCCAATCACGCAAACCTGACCGATCAGCGGGCTGGAGCTCTTGATCGTTGCTTCAATATTTGCCGGCGACATGTTCTTACCAGCAGCGTTGATAATTATTTCCTTCTTGCGGTCGACGATTTTGAGATAACCCGCACTATCGAAGGCACCGATGTCGCCAGTGTGAAGCCAGCCATCAGAGTCGATCGTCTCCTTTGTCGCTTCTGGCTGGTTTCTGTAGCCCTTCATCACGCACGCCCCTCTAATCAAGACCTCTCCATCGTCTGCAATCACAATCTCAGCACCAGGTGAGGGCGGACCAACGGTCCCGATGCGGGCCTTGCCAGGAGGATTCAACGTTCCATATCCGCAAGTCTCAGACATTCCCCAAAGCTCAGCAAGTTCGATCCCGATCGCGTGAAAGAACTCGAGTACATCGCGAGGTGTCGGCGCTGCACCAACTCCAACAGTCCGAACCATGTCAAGGCCCAGCATCTCTCTCAGGCCCTTGAAGTGCGTTGCATCGGCAGCAGCGACGCGTTCGGCTAGACCAGCGGGAACTTCCTTCCCGTCTTGCTTGAGTCTGACGGCTTCGATCGCATCATCCAATGCTGCCCTGAGCGGAGCTGCCTGTTCTGGATCCTGAGCAGCAAGCATCGCCTCTAGCCCAGCCTTGAGCTTCTCCCAGATACGAGGCACGGCGAAGAACCAATTCGGCCTTACCTGGGGAAGAAACTGAATTATCTCGCGGGGATTCGGGCAACAGGTGATTGACGCCCCGTAGACAATCGGGATGTAGTGATGAGCGTCGCGCTCAGCGATATGCGCGGCTGGCAGCCATGAGATGAGTCGGTCTCCAGGCTCGAGGTGCACCAGATCGGCAACAGCTCGAACGACTGGCACAAGGTTGCCGTGAGTTAGCTCCACACCCTTAGGCGGGCCTGTTGTCCCCGAGGTATAAATCAGCGTTAGGACATCCTCGGGTTGCACTTCCTCGGCCGCCTGCTGGGCATCAAACTCGGGATTCGAACCGAGCACGCTCTCCCAACTGATTGTGTCTTGATGCTCGGAACCAATCGCAATCACGGTCTGAAGATCAGGAAGCTGCTTCCGAGCCTCAAGCATCACCGGCAGGTACTCGGCAGAGACAATCGCCGTGCGAGCGTCCGCATCACCGATCACATAGGCAATTTGGTCAGGCGTATAGGTTTGGTAAATCGAAAACGGTGTTCCACCAGCTGTCACGACTGCCATGTCAGCAATGTGGAATTCCGGCTGGTTCCCGAGCATCAGAGCTACCGTCTGATCACGCTCGACACCAAGCTTTCGGAGTCCGCCGGCGAAAGAATCCACCTCAGTCAGCAGCTCGGCCCAAGTCAGACGAGTGGAATCGTCTGCAGTACGAACCGCTAATACATCAGCGTGGATTGAGGCCGTACGCCGCAGCGCCATTGCCATTGTTGTCTCTTCGGCTGCCATCTCAACTCCCCGGGTCGCAGTCCGGTCAGACTACCCCAACGCCTCAGCGCTGGATACGGAAACCGTCGCTTGCCAGCCTTCCAATGTCATTCGACAACCCAATCATGAACAGCACGGCCACCAAACCGAAACCGATCACGGTTGCACGTTCGAGCGTCTGTGGAGATGCTGGTCGACCACGCAATTTCTCAACTAAAAGCCAGAAGAGGTGCCCTCCGTCAAGCGGCAGAAGCGGAAACAGGTTGACTATTGCCAAAGAAAGCGAGATGAACGCCAACAGCTGTAAGGCGCGAACCAGTGAGACTGAAAAAGCCTGCTCAGTTACCGCTACTCCTCCAACGACGCTTCCCAGCTGCTCACGCTTCACCGGATCAACTAGACCAGTGATTGCTCCTACCGTCGCAGTCGTAACACGCCACATGGCATCCGTTCCGATTCCAAATGCGCTGACGGGGCCAACCGGCTTGCTCGACTCCCCAAATGAAAACCCGAGACGAGCGAATCCAAGCTTCTGATCGAATCGAGGCCGTAGCAGCAGCGTCTTCGTCTGTGAGTCGCGAACAATCACGACGGCTGCGGGCTGAGCGGCTTGACAACCGTTGAACTGCTTGCCGGCGCAGCGGTGCTTGCGCGTCGCCATAACAAAGGCCTGCGGACCACCCGTTTGTCCATCGATCGAGACAATCTGATCTCCTGGCTGGAGAGCGCCTAGGGCGGGCCTAGTCAGCTGGGTTGCCGCAACCGTCGGCGTGACCTCAGTCTGACCCTCGATCATCAATACGGCCATCAGCAGGAGCAGGCAGGTAACGAGATTCGCAGCTGGTCCCGCTGCAATCATCACGGCGCGACGCCAAATCGCTTGATTGGAATATGCACGCCCCTCCTCTCCAGGTGGCAGCACATCGGCGGGATTCTGGCCGGCAATCTTCACGTACCCACCGAGCGGGATAGCGCCGAGCGCATACTCCGTCTCACCTATTTTCCGCTTGAGGATTAGGGGCGGGAAGAACAGTGCGAAGCGATCGACCTTCATCCCGACAGCTTTCGCCGCAAGCATGTGGCCAGCTTCGTGGATGACGATCAAGACCATCAGACCGCCAAGAGCTAATGCGAGGTTCATCTGACGCTCATCTCTTTGATCTGCTCGTCAGCAATCGAGCGCGCGTCCCGATCTGCGATCTCTACAGAGCGCAGATCATGGGCTGGGCCGGAGGCAAGTTCCTCAAGTGTCCGATCAACCACCTCGGCAATACCGACAAACGGCAGGTCACCTTCAAGGAAGGCTGCGACTGCAACTTCATTCGCCGCATTGAGGATCGCTGGCGCAGTTCCCCCACTCCTCCCAGCCTGCTCAGCGAGAGCAAGACACGGGAATGCTTCTCGATCAACCGGCTCAAAATCAAGACTGCCAACGGTCGCCAGATCGAGCCGGTCGAGATCCATCTGATACCTCTCGGGATGGCCAATCGCCCAGCCAATTGGCGCTCGCATGTCGGGCATACCAAGGTGAGCGAGTTCTACCCCGTCGACCAATGTGACAAGTGCGTGGACAATTGACTGCGGGTGAACGACCACTCCAATCCGGTCGTAACCGACTGAGAAGAGATGCTCTGCCTCGATCGTCTCTAAACCTTTGTTCATCATCGTCGCGGAATCGACACTGATCTTTCCACCCATTCTCCAGGTTGGGTGGTTGAGCGCCATCTCGACCGTCACATCTCTGAGTTGCTCGTGGCTATATCCGCGGAAGGGTCCGCCGGAGGCTGTCAATGTGAGCCTCTCAACCTCCCGCGCAATCCGTCCTTCAAGTAGCTGAGCGAGGGCCGCGTGCTCGGAATCAACCGGGATGATCGCTGCTCCATTAGCTTCGGCCAGATTGACAACTAGATCTCCACCGGCAACCAGCGACTCCTTGTTGGCAAGCGCTAGGTCAATTCCAGCGTCAAGACAGGCGACGGTCGCGCTCAGTCCTGCGAAGCCGACAACCGCATTCAGTACCAGATCCGGTTGCGTCTTCTCGATCAGTTCGGCTGCAGCAGTCGGACCCTCTGCCACGTCCCATTTGTCGGCCATCGCGCTGAGTTCGGACGCGGCATCACGATCGCTAATCGCTAGATCTGTAACCCCGGCAGATCGAGCAAGAGAGGCAAGGGCCGGAGCGTCACTTCCAGCTGACATTCCAACAATCTCAACTCCTGGGGCTAGCGAACTTACTTCGACTGCCTGACGACCGATCGAGCCGGTGACACCGAGGATGATTATTCGTTTACTCACGCGACCATCGTGGCACACAGCGGCGCCGAGGCAATTAGTTCTACGACAGCAGCGTCCAAACCCAGTAGACACCAACAACTGAGAAGAGCACACCATCAAGCCGATCAAGTAGTCCACCGTGAGGACCGAGCGTATTGGCAGTGTCTTTAGCGCCAGCGTCTCTCTTCAACAGCGACTCAAATAGGTCGCCACAAGGTGCCAGTAGGGAAACGGTAATACCGATCAGCACGGCCTCCCCGAACCCAAGCCATCCCGCGTAGAGAGTCGAAAGCGCAGCAACAACAATGCTCGCCGCAATCCCCGAGAGGAGCCCCTCAACTGTTTTCCTTGGCGAGATCCGTGGAGCAAGAGGACGCGTCCCCAGTGAACGCCCACCGAAGTAGGACCCTATGTCACTTGCGAAGGTCGCAATAAGTGCGATCAGTAGCACTCCTGCACCATGCGGCATCTCGCGGAGCAACAATGCCAGTCCTAGCGCAATCGCTATCCACCAGACACCAAATGCTGTGGCAAAGATCGAGTCACTGCTGTCATCGACTCGCGGCCGAGAGACGGTGAGAACGAATACCAGAGGCAGCGTTGCCCACCCGCAAAAGAGCACAGCTGAAACGCCGCCAAGTTCCGCAGCCAAAACGATTGCAATCATCGAAAGGAAGCCCGCAACCTTTACAGGGCGGCGCGTCTCAACCAGTTCGTAGAACTCGTGGAGACAGATCACTCCAACGACAGCGAGACCAGCGGCCAGCACCCAACCGCCGGCAGCGACCAGTGCTACGGCAAGAATCGCCAGCGGAACAGCAACGAGGACCCGTCTAAAAGTGTCGCCTCGCACGCTTAGACCCGCCCTCCGAAGCGTCGTTCACGCTTTGCGTACTCGTCCAAGCAGTCCTCTAGGTCAACACGACTGAAATCGGGCCAGAGGGCTTCATGAAACACCAGTTCACTGTAGGCGCACTGCCAAAGGAGGAAGTTCGAGATCCGAGTTTCGCCGCTCGTGCGAATCAGCAGATCCGGATCGCGCAGGCCCTGGCTGCGCAGGCGCGCATCAAACTCCTCGACTGAGCGACCGGTGAACCCGTCAGCAGCACGCACAATCTCGTCCCTACTGCCGTAGTTGAACGCTACGAACAGATCAATCACCGAATTGTCAGCTGTAGTCGTCTCCGCCCACCGCATCAGATCCCGCAGTTGCTCGGGGACGCGTGGGTCATCACGATCACCGATGAACTGCATCCTTACACCTTCGGAATCGAGTTCAGGCGTCTCCGATTTGATCCGCTCCGCAAACATGTTCATCAGTGCTGCGACCTCAAGTGGAGATCGCGACCAGTTCTCGGTTGAGAACGAGTAGACAGTGAGTTGTTCGATTCCGAGAGATGCAGCATCGCGAAGTCGTGCCTTTACGTTGTCGGCACCGGCTCGGTGGCCTTCTACTAGGTCTAGGCCACGCTTCTGAGCCCAGCGACCGTTGCCATCCGTGATGATCGCGACGGTTGTTGCCCGTCGCCCACCCTTCTCGCTCAAACCTCGAGGATCTCTTCTTCTTTGTGGCCGAGGACCTCATCAAGCTCAGCTATCCGCTCGTCGGTCAGTTTCTGTAGCGATGTTTCGCCGCGATGCTCGTCATCGGAGCCGAGGTCGCCGGACTCTTTTAGAGAACGCAGTTCGTGCATTACGTCGCGACGAATGTTGCGTATCGCTATACGCCCCTCCTCGGCAATACCGCGTGCCAACTTGACTAGTTCCTTGCGGCGCTCCTCGGTGAGTTCGGGAATCGAGATACGAATCAGTTTGCCATCATTACCCGGGGTAATTCCAAGATCGGCCTCCGTGATACCGCGCTCAATTGCCTCAAGTGACGAAATGTCATAGGGCTGCACGGTCAACAGGCGGGCTTCGGGTGCTCCAACCGTCGCCATTTGGGTGAGTGGCGTGCGCGTGCCGTAGTAGTCAACCATCACTCGGTCAAGTAAGGCTGGCGTCGCTCGGCCAGTTCTTACAGAGCTGAATTGACCACGGGTTGCCTCGACTGATTTATGCATCCGGTCGCCAGCGTCATTGAGAAGTTTGTCGATCATGATGTAACCAGCGTACCCACGCGCTCCCCTGACAGTATTCGACCGATCGCTTCCGGATCTCCCATATTGAAGACAGCGATTGACAGGCCGTTCTCTCCGCAGAGCGACAGGGCGGTTGCATCCATCACCTTGAGCCGCTGTTCAATCGCCTCCATATAAGTCAACTCAGGGATAAATACGGCGTTTGGATCGGTTGCTGGATCACCGCTATAGACGCCTTCAACGCCATTCTTAGCCATCAGCACGATCTCGGCGTGAATCTCTGCGGCTCGCAAGGCCGCGGCTGTATCGGTTGTGAAAAATGGATTACCTGTTCCACCGGCGAAGACAACGATTCTCCCCTTTTCGAGGTGCCGTATTGCTCGGCGTCGAATATAAGGCTCAGCTACTTCGCTGATCGCGATTGCAGATTGGACCCGTGTTGGAGATCCAGCCGATTCAAGTGCGTCCTGGAGAGCCAAGGCGTTGAGAACTGTTGCCAGCATTCCCATGTAGTCGGCAGTAGCGCGATCCATTCCCTCTGCAGCGCCGGCTAGACCTCGGTAGATATTGCCTGCGCCAACGACAATTCCTACTTCGACTCCTCTTGAATGAATCTCGGCGATCTGGCCGGCAATAGCCTTAACCATTGCCGGATCAGTTCCGTATTCGAGATCACCCATCAGCGACTCTCCTGACAGTTTCAGAAGAATGCGCTTAAAGGCTGGCTCACTAGCCATCAAATTCAGCTTCCGACCGCAAACCGGGCAAATCGACGGATTACGATGTTCTCGCCTGTCTTGGCCGCGATCTCAGCGCGAAGCTCCTCAATTGTTCGACCATCAAAGCGATCAGCGTTTACATGAGGCTGACGCAGCAGAACAACCTCGTCAAGCCACTTTGCGATCCGACCCTCAGCGATCCGTTCGCGAACATCTTCAGGCTTATCAGCATCAATTTCGCGGAAGACGCGAAGCTCAGCCTCGCGCTCCTCTTCCGGCACATCAGCATCTGAGACATGGAGCGGCGCTGCCGCAGCAACATGAAGTGCTAGGTCGCGAGCGAAACCGGTGAAGTCGTCATTTCGCGCAACGAAGTCGGTCTCACAGTTAACCTCGACGAGCGCTCCGATTGAACCGCCAGCATGGATGTAGGAGACGACGATGCCCTCGCCGGCCGCCCTGTCTCCTCGCTTAGCCGCCTTTGCGAGTCCTTTGACACGAAGCTGCTCAATTGCAGCGTCGATGTCGCCACCGCTCTCCTCAAGAGCTTTCTTGCAATCCATCATTCCGGCTCCGGTGCTATCCCGGAGTGCTTTCACATCTGCCGCTGTAACGCTCACGACTGTTCCTCCTTTGACTCTTCGCTTTCGGACGCTGGTTCAGTTGCCGCCTCAGGCGTGGCTTCTGCTTCAGGGTCAGATTCAGCGCCTTCGCTCTCTGGTGCGACTTCTGCTGCCGCGTCATCTGAAGGCTCGCTAGCGGCTTCAGCCTCGTCATCAGCAGCCTTTGCGGCTACTTCGTTCTCGGCAGCAATCGCAGCGACTCGCTCCGTGACTGCGACGCGTACAGCCTCCTTGGCTTCCTCGCGAGCCTGCTCCGCTTCAGCCTTCTCAATTGCCTCTGCTTGGACGGCAGCCTTGGCAGCTGCCTCCTCTTCGACAGCGAGTCGCCTGACGGCCTCTGCAGCCTCCCGAGCCTCACGCTCTTCCCGTTCGGCGGCCAGCTTGGCAGCAGCAGCTTCCTTAGCCTGTTGTTCCTCAAGTTGGAATTGGCTACGTGATTCAGCCACAACGGCGCTAATCGAATCAGCAACTAGCTTGCAGGAGCGCATCGCATCATCATTTCCCGGAATCACGAAATCGATACCGGTTGGATCGCAGTTCGTATCAACTAGCGCGATGACAGGAATGCGCAGTCGTTTTGCCTCCTTAACAGCAATCTCCTCATTGATTACGTCGAAGACGACAACCGCATCGGGCACGCGCTGCATGTTGCGAACGCCGCCAAGGTTGGCGGTAAGTTTTGCGAGGTCAGCCTCAGCTGACATTCTCTCCCGTGTTGGAAGCAGACTCAGCTGGCCATCCTTCGCATATCCATCAAGGTCATGGAGACGCTTGATTCGACGCGAGATCGTCTGAAAGTTCGTCAAGAGCCCACCGAGCCAACGGTGGTGGACATAAGGCATGTCACACGCCTCAGCGGCCTCGCGAACTGCGTCCTGCGCCTGCTTCTTTGTCCCAACGAAGAGAATCGTTCCTCCGCGCCTCGCGGTCTCGGATGCGAAATCGAGCGCGTTCTGCAGCAAGACTTCGGTCTGGAGCAGGTCGATGATGTAAACGCCCTGCATCTCGCCGTGGATAAAGCGGCTCATACGCGGATCCCAGCGACGCGTTTGATGACCGAAATGAACTCCGGCCTCGAGCAACTCGCGGATCCCTACACGGGTAGTAGTCAAATCATTCTCCCTTGGTGATGAATCATTTTTGAATTGACACCTGAGTCGCAGTCGTGCCCTGGGTTACCAGGGAGGGTCACTCAGCCTTGCTCAGATGGTTAGTGGGTTTGTAAGCCTGAGTCTAGGGGATTAGCGAACTCAAGGGTAGGACAGCCGCTCACTCAACCTGTGAGGCGCGAGCTAATGTGAGCGCCAACACCAAATCATCCGGCAAATCGCTTGAAACGTCGATCCGCTCACCCGTAATCGGATGATCGAACGCCAACCGCTGCGCATGGAGAAATTGCCGCTTCAACCCGAAGGCAGACTCCACTCCGTAAGTCGGATCACCAGCAACAGGTAGCCCGATAGCAGCCAGATGAACTCGGATTTGATGTGTTCTTCCGGTTTCAAGTTTGACCGTTAACAGGGCCGAGTCAGGCAACACTTCAACGAGACGAAAGTGCGTCACAGCCTCCCGTGGCTTATCAGTAGCAATCGACATCTTCGTTCGAACACGAATGTCGCGACCAATCGGCGCATCAATCGTTCCCTGATCCGTTTCAGGGTGCCCAATAACGAGTGCCGAATACTCTCGCTCAACATCTCGCGACTGGATTGCTGAACTAAGTAGACGGTGCGACTCCTCGCTACGCGCAACGATGATCAACCCTGATGTATCTCGATCAAGACGATGCACGATCCCAGATCTGCCTGGCTCTCCACCTGCAGTTGAACCGTCGAGAATTTCAGCGAGGGTCTCACCGCGGTGACCGGGTGCGGGATGAACGACCAGTCCAGCCGGCTTATTGATTACGAACAGAGATTCATCCTCGTAGGCGACCGAAAGGTCCGATCGGGATGATTGAACAATCGGAATGTCGGCTGGCACTTCAATCGCGATCACGTCACCCAACTGAACTCGATATCGCTTAGCCACTGGACCACCGTTCACGAGCACGCTGCCCGCCTCGATAGCCCGCTGGGCAGCCGATCGCGATCCAAGAGCTTCAGCGAGGTATATGTCGAGTCGCAGATCTACGCTCTCGGCCTCTACCTCAATCTTTGGTCTTTGATCCATCACGCTCCGAAACGATTAGCAGCAGGATTACTCCGACGGTAATTGCACAATCGGCAAAATTGAAGGCGGGCCAGTGAGGCAAAGCTATGAAGTCGGTAACCGCACCACGTTGAGCTCGATCGGCGAGATTGCCGATCGCACCTCCGACAATCAGCCCGGCAGGAATCCATGCATAGGGACGCGTCGGTTTGAGTGCGAACCACAAGAACACTCCACACAGTG
>Ga0194063_10001187_pt1 | contig 17341 bp, 8 predicted proteins | sample SepL3720m_MetaG_FD_155459 | JGI IMG/M metagenome (GOLD analysis project Ga0194063, IMG submission 155459) | Anoxic zone freshwater microbial communities from boreal shield lake in IISD Experimental Lakes Area, Ontario, Canada - Sep2016-L373-20m | ecosystem: Environmental > Aquatic > Freshwater >... | reverse complement strand
GCATCCACCCGCACGCCAGCCTCCCACAATCCGAGGTGGCGCAGGATGCGTTCGATCACGGCCGCTTCGTCGATGAGGGCCACAATTCTCATTTCGTGCTGCTGGCAGTGGGGGCAGATCAGCGGGTGACAGAGGCCGCGTAGCAGCGAAAAAACCCCGTAACTGGGGTGGAGTCAAGGGGGGCAGGAAGGCAATGGCAGGAAGGGACCGACGGACAAAACGAGAAATCGGCATATTCCTTGCAGGTCAGGAAATGGGGTTCAGGGTTTGAATTACGAGCGGGTAAGGCTTATTTAGTCGGCCTCCAAATATCGTTGTTCGACCCCTTTCCGGTTGTAACGGGGGTAAACATATCGGTATCTTAGCGAATTGAAATCAGCGCGGCCCGATCAACTCAAATTCTACGGGTTAATGAAAAGATCGCTCTTATCATTGTGGCATTAGGGGTGAACTATTGATGTTCGCGAGGAGCTAACCAAAAAAAATGTTGGGGGGGTATTTGAGACAGTTTCTTTAACAATCCATCGTCAATGTTTTCTAATTCATTGCGAATGGGTTGTCCATGCTTTTGGTGCACACACCCACTATGGATGATTCACTTCCCTTTTTCGAAGCCGAACTCCAGTTCGTTAGACCAATGGATTTGCCAGTCGGCATGGAACGTTACGTGATTGATCTTGGAAGCGCCACGGTCCATCCCTAATTCGTAAGATGGGCCACCGTTGTCATTGACGCGGAAGGCGAATTTGATGGTCTGGTTGGCATCAAGCCGCTTTTTCACTTCGGGAATCTCTGTCCACGGTAGTGCCGCTTCGACCACCCGGGTGTTATCTTCGTGCCGGATCACCAACTGTCCATTCTTTACGGGTCCATCCCATTTTGATTTTGGCTGGCGAGGATAGAAATGCTTGTGCGGCATGCCCGGCACGGCCAATCGCCAGATTTCCGTTCCGCCTCCATATTCCTGCGCCACGGGATTAAAAGCATATTCGTAGTCTGTATCCCAATAGACCATCCAACGCGGCGGCGTCCCGGCTGGACTTTGAAGCCAGGGCTTTTGATCGGCTGGAAGAACATTGAAAGCGATCTGCGCGTTATCTCGGCTCGACCGGCTCCCAGCGGGGAGATCGGGATTCATCCGGTATGAGAAATTCCGAACACCATCCGGCCAAATCAGCTCTTTTGAATTCTTCTTTGATACTTCCGGATAGAAATAATAGTCATCTTTACGGGTTTCGAACCTCACCATCCCTGCGTCGGGCGTGGGATCGGCAGTGCGCACCGCGAAGTAAAAATTCTGGTCGTCATAAGCGACATACCCCGTGCTGAATCCCGGCGTTATGGAAGCGTCAAAGCTTTGGGACGGCATCCAAGCTTTGTCTGTCAGGTTGTCCCCAAAACCTGCACCCCCTAGTGTTTGCGGAAGGACTCCCTCCCAATCTTCCAGTTTCCCATCGATGGATACGGTTCGGTTGGCGATGACATTGCAGTGGACCGACTCACTATAAATCGACTTTCCGTCAGCCCCGGCGTCAAAGACCGCGTGAACTGGATAGGTGTTAGCCGGAACGGATTGAACTCCCGCAACGGCGACGCTGATCTTCCGGGTTTCATGCGGTTTTAAGATCAATTCGGATTTCCCGATTGCGAGGTCTTTGTCGCCCAAGCGGACAGTCAGTTTCCCGGTGACAGCCCGATTTAGCACGTTGGTGAGCGTAAGCCTTAAAGAGGGATTTTTAAAGAGTGGCGCGGTCAGATCGTGAGGGATGATCTCCACCGGTGCATAGCCCTCGATCCTGCTGCGCCGAAGCTCGTTCAGCAATCTCGCAAAAGAGCCGGTTGATCCGTTTGTGCGCACGTAGTAACCAAATCCATCCAGGGGAACGGTGATCTTTCCATTTTGAGCTGGCACAGGATTTCCGCAAAAGTCGGTCAGCTCAAATTCTCCGCCGCCATTTGAAATCGTGAGACTGCCCCCTTGCAGAATCGACGAATTTTCGAGCTGATTCTGAAGCGTCTGCCGCTGTGAATTCGGTGCCTTTGGAGACAGGCACGCCAGTTTCTCTTTGATCGCAAGCACGTTCTCCTGGTTCTTTAAACCGTACACGTTGCGAAACAACAAGGCGTTGCGGGCGTAACAGGAGGCGATGTCACCAGCTATCACCACCGTGCCATTATCAGGGCTTCCTCCCGGAGGGCCATCAAAAACAAAAACCCAGGGCAGCCCGTTCTGGAACAGCAATTCGCGGAATTTCCGTTGCCCCACAAACTTGGTACTGGCTGCCATTGCGGCCGCCCCGGACCATGCTTGAATGATGGTCTCTTTCTGGCCATCTATAGTAACATTTTGCGCTTCGTACACATTGGCTTCATAAACACCAAGGGTGCGCTCCTGGCCCATTGCATGGTTTGCAGCGATGGCTAAACCGATCCGATCCTCTGAATTCACGTAAAAACTTTCCGTGTCCCAAATGCGCACCGGGCCGTAAGGACTCTTGCGATTTAAAAACTCAGGCATGAGCGCTGCACTGGGTCCCATCGGCTGATGGGGAACGGTGCATACATCCAACCACTTCAAGTACGTATCCGAGCCGTCAGAAAAGAGTTTGTCCAAGGTGTTGCTTGAGGAACCGACCCCGGCCATCAAAACTTGCACGCCATCTTCAGATCGAGCTTTCTCCACCCCACGCGCCATTGCTGTAAAGATTTCACGATAACGGATCATGTCTGCCCCCCAGCCGGAAACCGATAGGCCTTCCCATGGCTCGTCCCATACTTCCACCACGTTTATGGGACCCTTTGGCCACCCGAAAGTGCTGGTGGTCTTGTTTACCCACTTCTCAAAATCGAAATCCGCCGAGGGGAGCCACGCCATGTCGCTCTTAGTGTTTTTAAAGGTTCCGTCACTCTCCAGGTGAGGACGAGGAACGCCCAGGGGCTGGGGAAGTTGACAGGCTCCGAAGGTCAGCATGATCGTTACGTCATTGGCCTGTAATGCCTTCATCTTTTCGGCAAAGAGGGACCATTTTTTGTCGTAATCCTTGTCGTCCAAAGCAACAGCTTCCGTGATGATGCGTGCAGCCTTGACCCCGATCCTCTTAAATAAACGCGCAACACTCGCTGTATCGCCCTTGATTTCCAGCGCGCACGCAGGAAACTGGACTGCCCCATCGTCTGGGCGGAGCACACGCACGACGGACGCAGCAAAAGCTCTGCCATGTCCATTCAACTCAGCCACAAAGGCATAGCCCCCAAACGTCTCGGGAATCTTCGGTTCAATGGTGATTTCAGTGGAGGCCAGAGGTGCCAAATCCACTTTCAAGGGCACCGAATCTACTTCCGCGTGACTGGAAAGCGCTATTTCCCAAATAGCACCAGGCATACCGCCTGTCGTATAGTGAACTACTTTTATAGCCCCCTCATCCACGATTCGGACACGGGTCACGTTAGTAATTCGAAACCTGAAACTCGCCTTCTCCCCTGGCCAAAGCACATTCCCGGACGCGGTTGACGCAATTTCTTGAACGGTAAAGTCTTTTGATCTGCTTATGGGATCGACGCCCAATTCTTTGGATTCGCCCACGACTCGAATCCCGGGAGTCATCTTATCCCGCGTGGGCAATACAATCCCAAAAACCTGAGCGGAAACGAAAACGGAGGCCAAAACCGCCCACCATTTTGCTGATAAATAAAGACTTGGCTTACACTTAACAAAGCTGATAGGAAATTGCTTTCGGCCCTCTGGGGGGTTGGCCCGGAGTTTGAAGCTGGAAGCGGTGATTTCCATGCCCAGACGCTGCCAGATCGGGCTTTGAGAGTCAAGCACCCGCCATTTTGTGGTTCGGGGCGCGCCCCGAACCACAAAATGGCGGGTTCGGCGAGGGGGTAGGCTGGAAATGCAAGCCTCCAAGGCGCACCTCGGTGCTGCCGGGGTTCTCAGCTATTAAGTTCTGATTATCTTACAGCTGATTCTTGATTGAACGTGACGCGGAGCGTGACGATCCGGTGCGGGGCGGCTGTGACGGTGACGATGCGGTCGTGAACGGAGGGGGCCGGTGCCGAAGGGTCGGGCTCCTCGCTGAGCAGCAGGGCCTCCGCGTCCGTTACGGTTTGCGCGAAGCGCAGGCTTTCCTCCAGTGGCCCTGAGGTGGGATTCCACAGGCGGAGCACCAATCCGGTTCCGCTTTCTGGAGTCTTGATCGCGGAGACAGCAAGCCGCCCGTTGAGGCACTCGATGAGGGAACGGGTGGCGGGGAGATCGCCAGTCATGGCTGGGAATCCCGACGGGCGCTGGCCGGTCTGGCGGGTGACGAGTCCGGCCTGGAGACGCGCGAGTTCGATGAGGGCAGCAGCGCGGGGCAGTTCGTTCGCATAGGGCATGAGAGCGAACTGGAAGGTGGTTTTGCCGCGCTCCAAGCCGTCCGTCTCGCCCCCGGTGGCGATGGTTTTCCGGAACGACCGCAGCAGCGTGACCAGCATCGTGCGGCGGGAGTCGTCGGCGACTCCCCCCTCGTGCGGGCCCGCCCCGGAAAGCACCGCCAGTCCGCGGCGGCCATGGCCGACCGCTTGAATGCCGAGGAACGGTTTTTCGACCTGCTCCATTTCCTGCCACGAGGCCGTCTGCGGGTCGATGGCAATTTTTCTTTCCACAAAATCGAACGGCTGGTGCGCGAGGTAGGTTTCGGCATCGGGACAGTCGGTCGGCAGGAGCATCCGCAGGCGGTGGTCCTCGGCCGGATTGTCCACCGCAACCTCGACATCCACCACGCGCGCACCCCGTCGCAGTCGGACCACGCTGGAGATCGCGAGATCGACGAGTTCCGGGACGGGACGCTCCGAAGTTTCGTCGTAGCGCGCGGGAACCTGCAGGATCACGGACACGCGGAAAGCGACAACCTCCGGGCCGTCCTGCGCGACCGAGACCTGAGCGGCGCAAGCGATCGAGAGCAGTTGTTCGTCATTGATCGAGTGAGCGTGGATCCAGCCGTCGGAAATCTCGCTCCGGTCCTCGAAGAGCAGCAGGTCGCGGTAAACCTCGCCGCTGGATTTGTCGGTGAGGGTGAGCGTTCCGTTGGAGGCAATGGCGATGGCGAGAAACTCGTTCTCCGCCGAGGTCGGGCCGGTTCTCAGCGTTCCGGCGGTGCGGACCGGTGTCTTCGATGGCCTCACCCGCAACGAGGAAAATCCGAGGCCGGGGAGCGCCAGCTTTGCCGCCACCGTGTAGCGGGTGAATGGCCCGTCGCTCTGGAAGCAGAACCTAGCGAACCGCGAGCGCTCGTTGGTCTTGGGAATGAAGGCCAGGCGTTGATACGGCACGACGTTGCCGTCAGCATCCTCGAGCGTGAATGCCTTGATTCTCTGCGAATAAACGGCGTCTGCAAAATCCGCCGGATAATCGGGCGGGAAATCCACGTCGAAGATCACGGCCTCGTCGCGCGGGTGGGGAAGGGGATTGACCACCGTGACCGTGAAATCATCTTTCTCCCGCGCCAGGTCGGCGCAGGGGGCGGTGAGCGCGCCGATGGCCTGGGCGCGAAGCTGTTCGGCCAGCGTCCGTGCCTGGTCGAATCGATACATCATGTCGCGATGCACCTGGTCGATCGAGCATCCGCAGATCGAATCGTGCGCGTGGTTGGTGAGGAGATTTTTCCAAGCGATGACAAGGTGCTGCGCCGGAATGTCTGCTCCGGAAAGATTGGCCAGCGCGACCAGGGGATCCGCCCAGCGCTCGAGCAGCGTCTGGCATTGGTCGTTCGCCATCTTCAGGCGCACCCGCGAGGACGGGCAGTTCGGGATCAGCGACAAATAATTGCTTTTCTCGCGGCTCGGCTCGCGCAGCTCTCCGGTCCGGACCGGCACGTCGCCGGCTGTCGCTCTCGCGTCGCGGAAGAAGTTCGGCAGGGTCGAGTGCTTCGGCTCGACGTCCGGGCAGGCCTCGCGGACAAACGCCAGGCTTTCGGTCACGTTCTTCGCGGCAGGGATGTGGTCGAGCGAGTCCACCAGACAGAGCGCGGTCCCTGGCTTGCCACGGCTGATCTCGTGGTTCACATAGCGCGCGATCTCGATGCGGTAATGGCGGTCGCGGACTTCCTTCTGCTGCGCCGGGTCGTCCCCCGCTTCGGCGAGGTTCCGGCAAAACTCCTTCATCGTGTGAACAAAAAACATGCTCTCACCTGCCTGGGTTGCGCGGGGCAGCGCAAACGCTCCGTAGCCTTCCATATCCTGGAGTTTGAACGTGAACACCTGCGAGCCATCCGGCGCCGCCCACAAAAAAAAGGGAGGCGTGGTGGATTCGTTCGTGCCGCGCCCGAGCACGGCATCGTGGAACCCGAATCCCGCAAAGATCTGCGGCATCTGCGAGGGATGCCCGAACATGTCGCAAATAAATCCCACCGGCATTGGCTCGACTCCCCATTCCTTCGAAATCCTGCGCCCGAGCAGGAGATTGCGCACGAGCGCCTCGTCGCCCACGCAGAATAAATCCGGCATCGTGAACCACGGACCGATCAGGATCCTCCCCGACTGGATGAGCGCCCGCAGGCGTTCGCGCTTTTCCGGACGCACTTCAAGATAGTCCTCCATGATGCAGGTCTGACCGTCCAATTGAAAATAGCGGAAGCTCTCATCCCGCTCCATCAGATCGATCAGATCATCCATGAGCTTTACCAGCAGGACGCGGAATTCTTGAAACGGCCGATACCACTCGCGGTCCCAGTGGGTGCCGGAGATGTAGTGGGCGGGAGTTTTATTCATGGTCAGGCTGCGGATGATTACTTTGTTGGGATGGCGATGCCGGCAAGGATCGCGGTGAGGGCTGACATGCGTGTTGCAGGGCGGTGAAATCGGATTCGCTCATTCTTCAGGGCGTGCCGAAGTCCGGCACCGGCAGGAACGTTCCTCCCTGGAGTGAGGATTGGTGGGCGACGATGCCGGGCGCGTTGAAGCGGGCGGCATCCCAGACGCTGCAGGTTGGCAGCCGGTTGTGGACGACCGACGTCACGAAGTCGTCGGTGAGAAACTGGTGCGATCCCTCGTGTCCGTTTGGCTGGATTTTGAACTCTTCCGGCAGGCGGGAGCGGTATTTTTGGTGGACCTCGGCAAAGCCGCCGACGAATTCCCCTTTGAGCGCAGCATCGACTTTTACGGCCTCCCACTGCTCATGGGAATACACGCCGCCGCAGACCATCAGAGGTTCGACATCCTCCGAGCCTTTCGAGGTCTTGGTGGTCCAAATCCCGCCGTTGCTCTGCTCCTCAAAACTCCCTTCGGTCCCGTAGAGGCTCAGCCTCACCGAGCGCCCCCCGCTCTGGCCGAGCCGGCGAAACTCATTGATCCGCATCATCCCGCCGTCGCTCGTCCGGAACAGCGCGGACTGGTTGCTGAGGTTGTTTTTCCAAAGCGAGATAGCTGGGTCGAAGACCCCGTCATCGGATTGATCGGCCCACCCCAGACACGAGACGCCGGTGGCGTGCGCCCCGGTCGTTGCGAGGATCATGGCCACCGAGTGCGTCGGGTAGAGCATCGGAGGAAAGCTGGCCGTCTTCTTCCAGTCGGCCCCGCCGCTGGATTGGAACGCCTCGTAGAACCCGTGGCTCATGTCGTGGTAGTATTCGCCCTCGCCGTAGACGAACTTGCCGAACTCGCCGGCATCCCATTTTTCCTGACAGAAAACGCGGGAGCCGTAATAGAGGCTGGTCTCGCCCATCATGTAGGTGAAGCCGGTGCGCTTGACTGCAGCGATCAGCTCTTCGAGCTCTTCGATAGAAACGGCGGCCGGCACGGCGGAATAGACATGCTTGCCGGCGTTGAGCGCTTTGATGGCCATCGGCGCGTGGAGATAGCGCTGCGTGAAAAGCCCGACCGCGTCCACGTCGCTTGCCAGGGCCTCGTCGAGCGAGGCGAAGGTGCGGGTAATCCCGAGGCGCGCGGCTTCTTCTTTGCGGCGTTCGGGCATCAGCTCTGCGAGCGAAACTTCGCTCACGAGCGGGTGCGCTCGGAACAGGTGGAGGAAACACTGGGAAAATTGACCGGCTCCGACGATGCAGATTTTGATGGGTTTCATAAAATAAATCTTTTTCCTTGCAAAAGTTATTCGCGCGTGAAATAAATGCTTACAAGCAATATCCATACTCTCAGCCAGAAATCCATTAAAAAATATTTCCCATGAAAAACCGTTCCACCCAACCCTCCATGAAAATCACCGCTTCCAGCTTCAAATTTCCTATCAGACATGAAAGATTTGGAATTCGGTTGATTGCGGCGGGAGTGCTATCCATGGCGGCATTCTTTTCAGGAATGGAGTCTTCCGCCCAGATGGTGGCAGGTAAAGCCATTCCTAATTTCAATGAGACGATGGGAACTGATAAAAACGAGACAAGACCATACTCGTGCCAGTTCATTTCAAGTACGGCGCCTGGCAACATACTCTGGCCCGGAGAGCAGGCCGAGTTCACATTCCAGCTTGTCAACAACTCCGACCAGCCAATCAAGGCAGAGGGGAAAGTGGAACTGATCTCCTATGCTACAAAGGGGCGTCCAGGAGACATCTGGGTACCGGATATGTTCAGGACTGGAATTCATGGTTCCACCCCGATCAATGTCGATATTGCTCCGGGAAAATTCCGGAATATTACAGTGAAACCAGTTGTTCCGTCAAAATTCGGTCCATACGCACTGATCGTGGATATTGATGGCATTGGCCGCCGTTTCTTGACGAGTTTTGTCCGTACGTTCAAGGCTGAGTCGGCTGTGGTGAGATATCCCCAGCTTGCGGTGGATGTCACGGATGTAAATGTAATTACCCGTCTCGGTGCGTTTCCGAACAGGGCGGGAATCAGCTATCAGGTGACGACAGATGCCGGATTTGGCAAGTCGTTTGAGGAGCAGTGCAAGGTTCTAGAGGGCTACAAAAATGCAAGGCTTCCAATAACAGTGGAATTTGGAGTAGGAGCTGCCGAGGGTCCTACGCAGCCCCTGGAGAGGGTTCGTCCGCATCTGGATGAAAAAGACGTAATGCTGCCGACAAAAGCAGATTGGTCATGGCTGCCATCCTACGATGCAGATTTCAAGAAGCTGGTAAAAATGGTTCTTGAGAAATATGGCTGGCCACGCGGTACGGTCATTGCCGTCAAGTTCATGAACGAGCCGTGGGAAGGCTTATCGATATCGGGCTGGGGTGGGGATATGCCCAGATACCGCGAGATATTCACCGCCCTATGCGAGGCGACTGCCGAGGCGAGGAAGGAGTATGGAGTCGAAGTCCTCATAGGTGGCTGTGATTCGTCGGGCAACACCATCGACAAGCTTTTCGGCGACGGCAAGGAAGACTTCCTCAAATATCTGGATTTCTGCAGCGTCCACTATCAGGGGATGAACCCTCCAACTACGGTGAAATCGTGGCTGAACAGGAAAAGTCCCAATGGCCGCGTCCTGATATGGGACACCGAGAGCTGGGTGGCGAACACCGACGACAGGGTGGCTGCAGTTGTCGCGACAAACCTCTCCACTGGACATGATCGCGCTGTTGGCGTCTACCGCGGAAACATCTGCACGGAATGGGATTCAACAGGAGCGGAAATATTTGGTGACGACGGAAAGAAGAAGCGGATCAATGTGATCCATACATGGTCTGTAGCCGCCTCGGTTGCGGCCACCAGCAACTTCATCGGCCAGCGCAAGTTCAAGGAACTGCTTTTCAAGAACGGGCTGCCGTGGGTGATGGTTTTCGACGGAATGCCCGATGCATCCGGTAAGGCGAACCCGGAGGACGGAACGATTGTGGTCGTCGGGGATATCGGCGAGGAGTTCGGCCACGACAACATCCTTTTCAGCAATGCAAGGGGATTCAAGGAGATCGAGAACAAACCCGTACTCAAGGCCAAGCTAGCGGCTCTACCCAAGAACGCGCCCGCGCAGGAACGCGAGTCCGTTGAAAGGACAATACGGCATGAGACATTGTCCGGAGCGAGCATGACGCTTCTGGACAATGGCGGGAAATATTTACTCTTTGACTTCTACGGCAACCCTGTTACCGCCGATAATGGAAAGATCGTTGTTCCGTTGGATGGGCGCGGCTTCTTCCTCAGAGGTGATGGGAAAGAGGGTTCATTTGCCGCGTTGCTTGACTCTCTCCGCACCTCAAGGGTTGATGGCATCGAACCTCTTGCGAAAAAACTTCACGACATACTTTCTCCAGTCGACAAGGACGGCTCGTCGTTCCGGCTTGAGCTGACCAATGTGCTGAACCGTCCTGTGAAAGGGAAACTGACTGTGAGTGTGAAAAACCTCAAGGTTGAAAGTCCTGCAATTGACTTGTCCGTCGGGCCTAATGAGACAAAGACGCTTGCGTTCAAGGTTTCCGGGAAACCGTCTCCTGACAACACGTATCCGTTCAGCATGTTGTTCGATGCCGGTTCCGACGGTAAGTCGATCCACGAGGAGGAGCTGCATGTCAACCAGATCGCCAGGCGCACGATAAATGTCGACGGCAAACTCGACGACTGGAACGGAGTCCTTCCGCAGACGGTGAAGGGTGACGGAGAGACGGGTCCTACAATGACTGAGCAGGCTTGGCTGCCTTTCGAGAAATTCGACAAGACTGGAGGTAAAGGTTTCGCCAACGGATACCTTGCCTACGATGACAAATATTTCTACTTTGCCGCCAAAATTGCCGACTCCACTCCGGACGGTGGGACGCTCCGGTTCGAAACTAGGGACGATGAGCAGTTCTACTATCCTGAAATCTCGTATCGGGTGGAGCAGGATTCGCTTAACAAGGTTGATACTGTATGGACTGAAGACGCCGGTTTCAACAAAATGGCGCTTCAGAAAGCTGATAAGCCGGATTCCAGAATACTGTCCGGATGGGAGAATGGAGCCTCTAATTCATTTGGGATAGACATCTCAATTGGAGATTCGAAGCCCAGAAAGCTTGCACTATATCTGGTCGCTCCGGATTCGAAACGATATGGACAGAATATCCAGATTGTGGAACAGGAAACTGGGAAGGTACTTGACTCGAGGCAAGTCAACAGGGTGGAAGACGGCAGCTATCTTCTCTATGAGATTTCGGGCAAGATCAGGATTGTCGTCAAGACCGGCGGATGGTGGTATCGTGCTGCGGTATCCGGAATATTCCTTGATCCGTCAGAGTCCAAGCTGACGGGCAATGCAGCCAAGTTCATCAGCGCCGACGAGAAGACGACGGGCAACTGGATCGGCAAGTACGGCTCCGAGGCATTCGAGACAAACGGAGCCGGGCGCAGGGAGTCGGCAAGCGTGAAAATCACATTTCCCGACACCTTAAAGAAGATTGCCATAAAATGGCCGGAAGGCGTTCGTCGATATTCATACAGGAAAAACCCCGTTCTTCCCGCTGGGAACGCGCCGAGATTCGACAATGTCCAAATCGCGTTCAACGTGCTGGACCAGGATAAAAAGCCATGGGCCATGAACCCGCCTGGAACCATGCCTGGATATATAGGATACAAGGATACCGACTACGAATATGCCCTGAACAAGGTGTCCGACAAGTTCGGCGGCGGAACCGAGATATGGCGCCTTGAGGTTCCCGGCATGCCTCACAAGCATTTCTATCCGAGACAGGGGGAATCTCCGTTCGACGGTCCGGTGAAGGATGGGAAGCTTGTAGTTGTACAGGATTCCACCACCCGGATAGTCGAATGCGCGATCCCGTGGTCCGAGATTCCTGATGTGAAAAAGAAATTGGATGCAGGGGAGACGATCAAGTTCAGCTTCCGTGTCAACGATGACAAGGATGCCGGCTGCCTGGAGCTTTCGAAAGGCCGGAGCATCGCCAAGCGCAACGGATCCTTCCATGTAGACTGGGCTGAGCACTGGGCCAACGAGCTTGAATTCGGATTCGAGAAGTGAGTGCGCCCGGCATCGCCATCGAACGGGATTCCAAAGTTTTGAGTTTCCGAATAGGGATCTCTCGCCGCACTATCCGGCTATGGCCGGTAAAGTTCAATTTGCAAGGAGGGTGTATGCCTGAAATCATGAAAAACATGAGAGAAAAAGCAAAGATGCTTGTTCCTTTTTTCGTTGCCTTTTCAATGATGCTGGTATTGAGCTGCCGATGTCTGGCAGGTGAGCCGGCAACCAGTGTCTATCAAATCAGGAAGGCGGAAAAGCCTCCGGTAATCGATGGAAGGATCGACACGGAGGAATGGAGGCTTGCCGAATGGACAGATGCATTCACTGGACCATATAATCCGGAGGGGACAGATATCTCGTTGAATAAGGCTTTCGGGACAAAGGCCTGTGCCCTCTGGGATTCGGAGCACCTCTATGTAGCCTTTGTGTGCATGCAACCTCCGCCGTTTTATGCCGACAGGACTGAAAGGGATGCAAAGCTTCACGAACAGGATGTCGCCGAGGTTTATCTCGATGTTGCTGGCGATATGATGCAATACGTGGAATTGCATGTTTCGCCGCTTGGCACGAGCGGAGATATCTACCATGTATGGTCGGCCAAACCTGATTTCCCTCCCGACAAAATAGATTGGAAGCAGACCTCCGCCCATAAATCCGATTCGGCATGGGATCTGGACGGCTTTAGGGCTGCTTCCGCTCCTATAATCATTGACGGGAAAACAGTGGGGTGGACCGTTGAAGCGGAGATACCCGTATCTGGTCTGCTGGTAAAGAGAGGGCTTTCGGAAAAGCTTGCCGAGGGGCGGAAAATCAGGATGAATTTCCTGAGATACGTCTATGAACTTTCAGGGGACGGGAAACGAATCCACAGGCAGCTCAACTGGTCGAAGACCATGAAGGGCTGTCCGCATGTAAGCCCCATGAACATGCAAGATGCTCTGTGTTCCCGCTGAGAACTCTGATGACATATATAAAAAAATAAAGGGCATGATGAAATCAATAAGGATTGGCGATGGAGTATCTCTTGGGCTGGCATTCGACCAGAGTAAATGTTTTCTCGGAATCTCGGACGTTGAGATCGGGGGGGCTCCAATGCGAAGTCCGAGACTTCCATCGTTCATCGAGATCAGGAGCCCCGAAGGTATTGAGTTGTTCGACTACAGGACAACTGATATTTTGCAGGAATCAGGGGGTGTTGACATATCATTCAAGGCGATGGCGAGGTCTTCAGGCATCATGGAATGGATGCTTCACACCATCCGGAACAGGGTTGTCACATCCGATTGGACAGAGAGAGTTAAGCACGCCGAGGACACCGAGTTGAAATTACTCCTCAAACCAGTAGAGCGGCGCTTCGGAAAACATGTGGCGCGCGGTTTCAGCTACCAGTACAAATACAAGAGCTCCGGAATCCCGATCTACCGGATTCTCGACCGTTCCACCTGGGAACCAGGCGGGCGCTCCAGTGGTTCCGAGCTGTGGTTCAGGAACGGCACTTCGCCTTCGATATGGAAAATAGGGGGGCTAGACGAATTTTACTCTACGGAATGGTATCTGCCCAGCTGTGCCAATCCGAATATCCTCCAGTTCCAGCCGTTCCAGACGCAGTTCCAAGGCTTTACTTTTACGGGCTGCCGCGATGGCATACTGGTGACTTGGGCGTCCGAGGTTTCGCACATAAGAACCCTGATCGAAAAACCGAGGGGCAAAGATGAACTCGTGCACATGCACGAACATTGCGGAGATCTCTCGGATACATTTGAGACAAACCCGATGGAGGTGCTCTGGATTCCCGGACAGTTCGACTTTGCAGGCAAGGCCAACCTTTATGAAGCAGTCAGGGAGTTTATCCATGGAACCCTTCACGAAAAGGTGGGATTCAGACGCGAACGCATATCAACGTTTGGGATGATCGAGGAATGGACCGAGGCCGACATGGAGGTCTACCGTACGAAGGGACTTGCGAAACTTGTCGAAGCCGGAGTTAAAACTGTCTTCGTCGCCAATCATTTCCAGAACAACATGAACAGCTACGGTGTTAGCAACATGTGCTGTACCGTCGATTGGAAGGTTGAGGAGCGTGTCGGGAAGGACAAGTTCCGGAGATTCTGCGAGGATGCTGCCAAGGCGGGAGTCAGGGTTCAGATGTGGGGTAACACTGCCCTGTCCACGTTCGGACTGAAATGCTGGGACAGCTATGCCAGTGGTTCGCCGCGCCTGAAACCGCTTCCAAGGGAAGGTTCGATCCAGGAGGTCATCGAGAAGGCCGGGGATCCATTTGTCAGGAACCAGTCTGGGGCAGTAGAGGCCGACCATTATGCGCCCGTCTTTGCGGTTCTCAACCTGCGGGATGAGACCATCCGCGAATACTGGCTCGAGTCCTGGAGCAGGCTCAAGGACGAGGTGGGCGTCAGCGGAATATTCCTCGACAGCAGCTTCAATCTTTCAAGTGATAAGTTCCATTGGGTTTGCAATCCGCAGGCTGTCGGCGGCAGCGGAGCTACAATGGATCAGACGCAACTCCTCGGGAAATGCCGGCCCGGGATGGAACCACGCTCGCAGATACTCTCTGAGTACAAGGCACATCTTTCCCTGATGGCTGAGATGCAGAAGAGGGGCTATGAATACACGGGGGAGGATATTGGGCTTTTCGGCATTTCGCGCTCAGGGCCGTCGGTCAAGGACAGGATACCCTCAATCCACATGTGGCATGACTCATGTTGTACTTTTGATATTCCTGAGATAGAGGGATATGGCTCCGATCCAGGCGATATTTTTTTCAAGGGACTGGCTTACCGCATGATGTGGAATCTCAACTGGGTGCCGAAGACCGACTGCCTCAGCTTCATGACCTACGAAGCCAGGGGTGCTTTTGACATTCCGAACTCATGGCATATCTCACTGCTTAAGGCTTTCAATGAAGTTGAACGCCTGATGAGAAACCGTGAAATATTGCCTGATGAGCGTGGTGTGGTCTACGCCTCCGGCGGCAAACGTCTCCTCTGGGCGTTCGAGGACTTTGAATTTGATCCTGGATGCCGGATTGCCGCGCGAGTCCTGCCGGAGGGGCGTCGGATTCCCGTGACGGACAGGCTTAATGCTGTAAAAAACACGATATCCGTTATTGAGAATATATATGACGAAGGTTGATTTTATATGTTGTCACAAAATCAAAGAACCGGTGAAACCATCATCAGGGAAAGTTGTGGAATTGGACATGAACCGCAGGTGGTTGAAATAGAATGTCGTGAGGAATATGCACTACAGATTAATAAGGATTATTGAGACGATGTTGTTGAGAGCATGCAGCAGGATGGAGGGAATCAGGCTTTGGTAGCGGATCCTCAGCCAAAGGCAGGCGAGCCCGAGTCCCGTAAGGGGAAGGCCGTAGTCTATGCCATGCATAAACCCAAAGAGCAAGGAGCCTAAAATCATTGCGGCAGCGAGGGGAAGCTTCCGGGACAGCCAGTCATGCAGAAAGCCGCGAAAAACAATTTCTTCAAGTGCTGGCATAAAGATTCCCACCGCAAGAATCGCGGCTATTTTTCCAGATAATCCATTGGATATAAGAAAAGGAACGATTGCTTGCCGGGGTGGTTCCGCGCCGCTTATCCACTGGTAAAGTAAACAATAGCCAATCCCCAGCGCATACACGACCGCATAAAGCAGAACGCATGCGCCTCCGATTTCCAGCCACGTTTTCTTGAATGAGCCATACTTTTCTTGTGGTGAGACAAGATACGGAAATGGGTTGGGCCCTCGCAGCCCGAACCAAAGAAGAAAGAGTGCAATCGGGCAATATATGAAAACGGCGATCGGCGAACCGAATAATATGAGTTCAGCTATCAGAAATCCGAACAACCAAACCAGAAGTAGAAGAAATCCCATGTGGGGCTTTTTTCGAAACCGGGTCCAAAGGCAGAGCCCTGAAAGAAGGACCAATAGGAATCCAAAGCCAATAACAGGCAGGAAGCGGAACATGTTCTGATATTTTTGAGGAGCCACTTCGATCACTTCACTCCAACTTAATTCGGTGAAGAGCTTGCCTGTCTTTATACCCGACCTGACACGAATTCTCTTCACCCAAGGCAGGCTGTTCTCGTCCAGACCACCACCCGTGAGAAGGGCGTTGGCTTCGCTCCACTGCTTCTCGAGATCCTTTTGCACGACGCGCAACCCCAGGGAACGGATTTTTGCTTCCACACTCTTGGGCTCGGACAGCAGCCACGTTGCAATCAGGGATTCGGCCAGCCGCCGGTTGACCTCGTTGTCATTGTCGAGCAGCACTTCCGCCACCCTGCTTGCGCGTGCGCATAAGAACCCGCGCTCCGCGACGTCGGACGGTGGAGATTTCAGCTGCTTTTCGATCATCTCCGCGCACAGCACAACGAGCTGTGTGGCCAGGGCCTTGTCTTCCGGGTCCTCGCTTTTTTCCAGAATCTTATCGGCCTCGAAAGCCGCCCATATCCCATACCGGTTTCCGGCTTTCAGCATCGGAGTCAGCAACCCGGCGGCCAGTCGCGCGTTTTGCGGCTGCTCGGAAGACATGACGAGCAATTCGGCCAAACAACGCTGGCCAACCCAGCGTCCTTTCTTGATTGGCTCGACAAAACAGGCATGCGCTTTCTTCCAGTCCTTTTCGACCCCCAGCCCGTAGAGGTGCAGGATGCCCAGGTCGTTCCCGCTCAGGACATCGCCGTTTTCAGACTGCGATCGCAAATGGTCGGCGAGCCACGCGAACTTCTCAGTCTCCGTGGGGATGGCGTCATACTCCGTGCGGAGTTCCGTCGGCACCCAGAGGTCGAAACGGGGATCGGGGTTGCCAGCCCCGCACCAGTATGAGAAAAAGTGCACCACGTCGGCGCGGTTCTTGACTTCTCCAACCAGAGTCAGCCTGCCGGTCGCAGCCTGTTCTTTCGGTGCCTTTGGGTGGACTGCCGCTGAAGCAGCGCCCTTCAATTCTTCCGCGCCGCTGCGCAAAGGCGCGGCGATGGAAGCAAGCAGGGAGATAACAAGCAGGAATTTCATTCGGGATTCCCCATTTGGGTTCATGTTCATGGTGAGTCGGGGGGCGTGTTCCGATTTTTGTGTTTGGAATCGGTTTTCCGGGCCGCGTGAGCGCTCCCCAGTTCCCCCCGAACCGCGGGGTTATGGGGGCGCGTAGCCCCCATTCCTTCCCCTCTGTAGGCTGCAAGCCTCACTTTGTAAATCTCTCCCCATACCGGGAGCGCCACTCCGCAACAGTGTTAAGGGTTGTAGTCCCGAGGGTCATTTCGACTCGGGGCGGGTAGCCGGTTGTCCACCAATGCCTTGTTCGACCCCGGATAGCTGCTCGGTATTGAACTCTCTTCGGAAATGGACATAGCCCATAGAGTAAAATACAAGGAGCACTGGAATAATTTCTAACACTGGGTAGCCGTGAAAATTAATGCTTGCTCGGTATTGT
>Ga0194063_10001186_pt1 | contig 17342 bp, 14 predicted proteins | sample SepL3720m_MetaG_FD_155459 | JGI IMG/M metagenome (GOLD analysis project Ga0194063, IMG submission 155459) | Anoxic zone freshwater microbial communities from boreal shield lake in IISD Experimental Lakes Area, Ontario, Canada - Sep2016-L373-20m | ecosystem: Environmental > Aquatic > Freshwater... | reverse complement strand
GCGCTGGAGGAGGCGATGGAGGCGTTTGATGGCGGCGGGCTCGCTGATTTTCCGGCCGTCCTTGCAGTGGATGTAAAACGAATCCATCGCGACATCCATCTCCGTGGTGATGCGCGACAGCTCGATGATGAGCCCCTCCGAGCCCATCGCCCTCAGGAGGTCGTAGAGCAGGCCCAGACGGTCCGGGGTCTGGATGTCGAGCAGCGTGTAGATCGGGTGCGACGAATTGTCGATCGTGATGCGGGTGGGCAGGTCAAAATCCTGCGAGAGCCGGTAGGAGCGCAGGCGGGTGTCCTTGCTGATCAGCGGAGTGAAATCGAAATCCTCGACCGCGAGCGAGTCGGCGAGCCGGGTTTCCACCCGGTCGATATCCCGCTGGCTGGTGACCGGCTCATGCTGGGTGCTGGCGACGCGGAAAAAGTCGAGGGCCAGGCTGTCGCTCCTCGTGAAGATGTCCGCGCTGAGGATGTTGATCTGCGCGGAGAGGAAAGCTCCGGCGATCCGCTCCAGCAGGCGCGGCCGGTCCCACCCGCACACCCAGACCTCGCTGTGGCTCTGCTCCGGGCGGGGGTGCCAGCGGAATACCGGGGCCAGCGCGAGCGGTTCGTCCTTCCGCTGGTTTTCAAAAAATGTGCGGAAGAGGCGGAGGTGGGCAGCGATCTCCTCGTATTCGAACATTTGGAAATACCGGTCCGACATGAGTCGGAAATGGGCCTCGGCCTCCTCGGTGAAATCGCGCCCGAGCCGGCGGAGGATCTCCTGCTGCTGCTCCTCGCGGTTGCGCCGGAGCTCCTGCACGGCTGCGGGGCCGCCTTCGAGGAACTGGCACGTCTTGCGGTAGAGCGACCAGACGAGGCCCTCCTTCCAGTCCGACCAGTTCTGGTCGCTGGTGCCCATCCCGTCCGCGAGCGTGACGAGCATGAGCGCGTCGAGGTTCTGGTGGTTGAGGACGATGCGGGCGAACTCCTCGACGGTGGCCGCGTCCTCCAAATTTCTGGACTGCGACATCTTGGAGATGACGTAGTGCGAGTCCACGAGGGTGATGAGCATGCGCCGGCGCTCCGGGGAAAGCTGGAGGCGGCGGGCGACCTTGTGGGCGAGGACGGCGCTGGCTTCCTCGTGGTGGCGCTGGTTCGACGACTTGCCGGTGTCGTGGAGGAGGAGCGCGAGGTAGAGGATCGCGGGGTCCTCGATCTTCTGGAAAATTTTCCTGTAGCCGCTCAACTTTTCGGAGTCCTCGAAGAGCATGGTATCGAGCTTTTCGATGCAGACCAGGGTGTGCTCGTCCGCGGTGTAGCGGTGGTAGAACTCGTGCTGGACGAGGCAGTCGAGCGCCCCGAACTCCGGCATGTAGCGCCCGAGAAACCCGAGGTTGTGCATCAGGCGCAGGACCGGGCCGACCTCGCCTTTCCGCGACAGGATCGCGAAGAATGTCTCCCGCGCGGCGCTCGCATACTGGAACGTCCGGTTCACCAGATGCAGCCTGCGCCGGATCAGGTCCGAGAGCTCGGCGTGAAATTCGAGCTGGCGCACCTGGGCGTGGTGGAACGCCCGGATCATGCGATACGGGTCCTCGTGGAAAATCTCGCGCGACTCGGGCTCGAGCCGGCCGTGCCGCGAGAGAAAGCCGTCGAACTTTTCGGTCTTCGGCTTCCCTCCGAACAGGCCGAGCAGGCCGGTCTTTTTTTTGACCGGCCGGGCCTCCATCCGCTCGAGCGCCGCCTCGGTGAGAAGGTGGATACTCCGCGTGTGGCTGTAAAAATCCCGCATGAAGGCCTCGACTTTGCGGAGGATCGTTTTCTGCTGGTAGTTGAACGCGACCGCGACCTTGCCTTGGAGTTGGAGCGTGAGCGTGTCCACCGCGCGCTCGTTCAGGTAGTGCATCTCGGTGCGGGTTCTCAGCAAAAAATCGTATCCGCTCTCGAGCAGGTGCCGCTCGGTTTCGCGCAGGATTTTTGCCTCGACCAGCTTGGCGGTCGTCGTCAGCCCGAGCTTGAACTGCGAGATCCACAGGAGGCTCTGGTAATCGCGGAGCCCGCCGATCCCGTTTTTGACATTGGGCTCCTGGAGGAAAACGGTGGACCCGTGCTTGACCCGGAGCTCGGCCTGGTTGTCCAGCCGCCAGGCGATGTATTCCTTCTCGCATCCGCGGACGCAATCCGCCTGGAATCGTTCCTTGAACCGGGTGAAAATCTCGCGCTCGCCGGCCAGGAACCTGGACTCGAGCATCGAGGTCTTCGTGATCATGTCCTCGTTCGATTTCTTGATGGCTTGAGGGATCGTGCGTGTCGCGTGTCCGACTTTGAAGCCGAGATCCCACAGAAGCACGAGCGTCTGGCGGATGACCTCCTCCATCTCCTTGTCCTGCTTCGGGCTGCTCTGGAGAAAGAGGATGTCCACGTCGCTGAACGGCGTGAGCTCGCGTCGGCCGTAGCCTCCAAATGCGGCCACGCAGAGCCTGCCGGAAAGGCCTTTGGGGGAGAGAGAAGTGACCACGCCCTCAAAAAGTTCCCGGAACAGGATATCGACGAGGTCCGACCGCTGCCGGGTGATTTCCCGTCCGCCGCCGCCCGCGTTGTGCCACATCCGGAGCCTCTGCTCCTCGACTTTCCGGAAACCCTTGAAAATCGTGATCGGGTCATCGCGCTTCCGGCTCGTGCGTTCCGAGAGATCGCGGGCGGTCTGCTCGAGTTTTTGTTCGCTGGAGGGAGTCATGGTTCCGGTGCGTGGATGGCGATCTCGACGCGCCGGTTGACCTGCTGCTGCTCGACGGTTCCATCCGCCGGGGCGAGGAGGCGGGATTTCCCGTAGCCGACCGTCTGGATCGAGTCGGCTTTAAGGCCCATGCTTTCGGTGAGCCAGGCTTTGACCGACTCGGCTCGCTTGCGGCTGAGCTCGATGTTGTATTCTTCGGTGCCGAAGGAATCGGTGTGGCCTTCGATGACGAAGTGTGCGCCGGGGTTTCGCTGGATGAGGAGGGCGAGCTTTCTGAGGCTGACGAGCGCCTCGATGCGCAGGTCGGGGGAATCGTAGTCGAAGAGCAGATCGGTCGGCATCAGGATCGGGGCGGTCTCCGGGGTGAGGGGACCGGTCTGGGCGAGAAGGTCGTCGAGGTTGCTGAAGCCTCTTTCCGTGCCCGGCGCTCCTCCCCCGGAAGACTTCACGCCTTTTTCGAATCCCGGCCCTGGAAGCTGGACGGCTGGGTGTTCGGCGAGGGACGGTTTTTCGGAGAGCAGTTCACTGGTCAGGGTTTTGTCATCCGGAAATGCAGCATCCTTCGAGTGCAGGGATTGGAGGGAACCGGAGAGGGAAGGGGGCGAAATCTGAGGGGTTTCTGAGAGGATGTCGTTGTCGAGCTTCGGTGCCGGAGGCAGGGCCGGCTGGTTGCCGGAAAACTTTTCCAGGCCGACATGGTCGTCCGGGAGTTTGACGGCGACAGGTGCCGCTGCGGCCTTCTTGGTTGCGGCCGGGGCGGGGTTGAGGAGGCGCGGGTCGAGATCCGGGCTGGCCAGCTGGAACCGCCGGGGCGGGTTGGGATCGTAGTCCACTCCGCTCAGCGGGTTGACGGTCACCTTGTTCGACCACATCCAGAAGACGGCGTGCAAAAGCAGCGACAGGACCAAGGCCGGGAGAATCCAGGGCTTGATGCCGGTGCTGGAAGAGCCGAGATCGAGGGTGCGCGAGCGCCGGTTCATTTCTGCCATCCTACAGGCCCCGCAGGGAAATATCCACCAGAGGCTTAAAAAATCGCGCGATTCTTCCGCAGGTTCCGGATCTCAGCGTGCGGTGCGCAGGCGGGTGAGGACATCGCGGGCTGCGCCGCTGTCGATCGCCGCGCCGGCGAGTTTCATCCCGGCGGCCAGGTCGGCTGCCACCCCTGCGATTGCAACCGCCGCCCCGGCATTCATCTGCACGATCGTTCTAGCGCCATTCCGGAGATTTCCCGCGAGCACATCGGAGATGATCCCCGCGTTGGTTGCCGCCGTTCCTCCCGCGAGGTCTTCCTCGCGGATCTTTCCGATCCCGAGCTCGTGCGGGCGGATGAGGAATTCGCGGGCGCTTCCCTCCTCCCATGCCGAGACCTCCGTGATGTCCAGAGGGGAAATTTCGTCCAGCGGAACGGGTCCGGTTCCGTGAACCGCCCACGCCTTCCGGCGTCCGAGAAGGGCGAAAACTTTTGAATACACGGGGAGCAGGCGCCGATCAAAAACTCCCGCCAGCTGGAACGAAGGACGCGCGGGGTTCAGCAATGGCCCCAGCATGTTGAAGATGCTGGTTTCGCCGCGCTCCGCGAGAAGCCTTCTCACCGGCGCGATCGCTTGGAACGCCGGATGATAGTGCGGGGCAAACAGAAAACAGCACCCTGCGGACTCCAGCGCGGCTGCCGCGCCCTCGGGCGGAAGATCGATGCGGACGCCCAGAGCCTCGAGAACATCCGCCCCCCCGGCTTTTGAAGTGATGCCGCGGTTGCCATGCTTCACCACGCGGGCCCCGCAGGCCGCCGCAACAAGCATCACCGCCGTCGAGACATTGAACAGCCCGGCCCGGTCCCCTCCGGTCCCGCAGACATCCAGGCAGCCTTCGCCGGAAAACGGCACCGGCATCGCGCGATCCAGAAGCGCATCCACAAACCCCGCGACCTCCTCCGGAGTTTCGCCTCTTTTGTGAAGCAGGCTCAAAAATTCCGCGCGGGATTCGACCGGGACGCCTTCGTCGAACAATGCCTCGCAGGCACGGCGGATATCGGCGGCGGACAGCGGAGTTCCGGCGGAAAGAGCGGTGAAATTTTGCGGCATATCAGCGGGCATTGTTCGAGGCCAGGACGCGCTTCAACTCCAAAGCCGCCCACTGGCCGGGGACGTTCGGGCGGTGGAGCCAACCGTAGTTGAGGGCGGAGCCGCATTGCGCAAAGAGGACCCGCGATCCAAAGCCGAGAGCCCCCATCCCCATCACAGCCAAGGGGATCGGTGTAGATTGAAACAGATCCAGAAGCCTGCCGATGTCGGCGGGAGATTCTGTCCTCGTCGCAATCTTGAAGATGTCCGCGCCCTCATCGTGGGCCCGGGCGACAAGATCGCGGAGTTTTTTGGCGCCCGGCGTTTTTTTGAAATCATGATACGAAGCCACCACCCGGATGCGCCGGCTCCGCACGGCCCCGATGATCCCGGCAAGCGACACGAAGGATCTCAGCTCGATGTCCACGAGATCGGCCTCGGGAAGAAGCGTGGCGAAAATTTCCCTTCTCTGTGGCGCGGACAGTTTCCGCTTCCCGCCTTCCAGCGGATGCCGGACGGTCAAAATCCATGGGAACCGCGAGGGCGGGATCGGAAGACCGGGCGGCAGGCAGTCGGCCCTCCACTCCAGAAAATCCAGTGCGGCGGCGGGTAGTTTGACGGCTGCGGACAGCGCGGCGGGGGAGTCCACGATGCCGACGACGGGCGGTTGGGATTTTTTATTTTTTTGACGCATCGTGGCAATGGTTATATTGATGTGCCCCCATGTCCTAACCGGTCGCATGGCGAAAGTCCATGAGTGCACGCAGACGCGAAATTAACCTCCAATTCAACCAGTTCATTGACGCTCTCCTTCTGGGCGCGGTTTTCTGGTTCGCGCACTTTATCCGGTTCAACGGGATCGTCATCCTCGACAGCCTCTGGAACATCGACGCGTTTGGAAAGTTTGTCTGGATTCTTGCGGTGATCATGCCGTTCGGCCCGTTTCTCTTGGAGATGCAGGGGTTCTACAATTACCCGCTGGAAAAGTCAGTCTGGAAATCGCTGCGGCAGATGACGGCTGCTGGATTCTGGCTGTTCGTGATTATCGGGTCCGCGGTCATCTTCCTGCGGCTCGCTGTCCCGAGCCGGTCGGTTTTGATCCTCTTCGCGATCTTCGCTCCCGCCGTCCTGCTGGTGCGCGAGCGCATTTATATCTGGTATTACGTGAGCCGGCTCCGGGATGGGGCGGTCGGGGAAAGGATCATCGTCGCCGGCGAACGCGCGAGCATGCGGGAGCTCGTGGATTCTCTGACTCCCGCACAGAGGATGGAAGTCCAGATCGTTGCCTCGATCGACCTCGAGACGAATGGCATCGAGACGCTGGTCGAGGCGCTCCACCGCCATGCCGTCGGCCGCGTCGTCCTCTCCTTTCACCGCATGGAGCTGGACAAGGTCCAAAGGGCGATCGAGGCCTGCGAAACCGAGGGGGTCGAGGCCTGGCTGAACGCAGATTTTATCCACACTTCGGTCGCCCGCCCGTCCTACGAGATTCTCGCAAAGAAGCCGATGCTGGTTTTCCGGGCTTCCCCGGAGCTTTCCTGGGCAATGCTCGTCAAGGCTTCGATGGACCGCGTCCTGGCGACGATCGGGCTCGTGGTTCTTTCCCCGGTGTTCTTGCTCATCGCCGTCATTATTCGCCGGACCTCGCCCGGGCCGGTGTTCTTCCGCCAGCATCGCGCCGGCCTTCACGGCGAACCGTTTGAAATGTGGAAATTCCGCACCATGTGCGCCGATGCGGAAAGCCGTCGGGGCGAACTGACCTCGCGGAATGTCATGCAGGGGCCGGTCTTCAAGGTGGACGATGACCCGCGGGTGACAAAATTCGGGAAGTGGCTCCGCTTCACCAGTATCGATGAATTCCCGCAGCTGATCAATGTCTTGAAGGGAGAGATGAGCCTGGTCGGTCCACGCCCGCTGCCGGTCTATGAAGTCGAGCAGTTCGAGCGCGCCGCCCACCGCCGTAGGCTGAGCATGAAGCCTGGGCTCACGTGCCTCTGGCAGATCCGGGGCCGGAACAAAGTCACCGACTTCAAGGACTGGGTCCGCATGGACCTCGAGTATATCGACAACTGGTCCATCCTTCTCGACCTGTATATTCTGGTCCGGACGATCCCCGTGGTCCTGGCCGGAAGCGGAGCCAAATAGGAGCCGGAGCATCGCCGGCCATTGACTCCGGCCGTCTTCGCGCGATGATGTGGGTATGCAGGAACCGCGCGCAGTCAGCATTGAGATCCCAGGACCATTCCGCTCCGGGGCCGTCAGGGATGCTGCCCTGCACATCCGGGAGTCTCTCGGCCGGCCGGCGCGGGTTGCCGTGGCGTTTGTCAGCTCCGACTACCTCCCGCATCTGTCGGAATTTGTCGAGACGCTGAGGGTGGACGGCCACATATCGGACGTCGCCGGATGCACATCCGGCGGCCGGATTGTTGACGGGCACGCGGTGGAGAAAGATTCCGGCTGCGCGGTTCTGGCCCTGTGTGCCGATGTGGGGGAACCCGTGAGCTTGAATGCGCCCGATGCGGCATGCCGTTTTCCGGGCCCCCGTCCGCACGCCGGCATCCTGCTGGCGAACCCCTTCCGTTTCGGGACCGACGACTGGCTTCGGGAGTGGAATGTGCAGCACCCGGGAGCCGCCGTCGTGGGCGGGTTGGCCAGCGGCGGAGAGGAGGCAGATGTCGCAGTTTTCCTGAACGACCACATGGCCGACGCCGTCTGCCTGCCGCTCTCCGGACGGACCACGATTCTCCCGCTGGTGAGCCAGGGATGCCGCCCCATCGGCGAGCCTCTCACTGTCACCCGCGCTGAGCACAATATCGTTTATGCCCTGGGCGGCCAGCCGGCTTACCAGGCCCTGGAAACTGCGTTTCAGGCGTTGAGCGATTCCGAAAAATCCGTGGCCAAAGGAAATCTTTTCGCCGGGCTGGCCGGAACCGAATACCTCGAGGAATTCAAGCCGGGGGACTTCCTTATCCGGAATATTATCGGTGCGGATCCGGGTTCGGGAGCCGTGGTGATCGGCGGGATTCCGCGCACCGGGCAGACGCTGCAATACCAGCTCCGCGACCGCGACATCGCCAAGGCGGATCTCAAGCGCGTCCTGGCGACTGGAGCCCTCCATGGGGCCCGCCCGTTTGCGACCCTCCTTTTTTCATGCCCCGGAAGAGGCGAAGAGTTTTTTGGCAGCCCGAACCATGACGCCGCCTCCATTTTTGCTGCCGCAAGCGGGAGCCCCCTTGCCGGGTTCTTTTGCAACGGCGAGATTGCTCCGGTTGCCGGGCGGAATGCCGTCCACGGTTACACGGCGGCGGCGGCGTTATGGGTTGAAAAATCCGATTAACGAGCGAGACTCCCTCCAACCTTGAAATTAAAAACTCTAATAGCAGCCGGGATCCTGGTCATCGCCTTCGCGGCATGGCGCGGGTGGCTCCACCTTCCCGAGGCAAAGCCCAAGGGATCGGACAACCCCACCGCCACGGCCACCGTGGACGATGTGGCGCCGAAATTGTTTCTCTCCGGCGAGATCACGCCCGCGTTTCAGGTAGATGTGAAATCCGAGGTCGGCGGAAAAGTGAAAAAGATCTTCGTGGTGCCGGGGCAGTCGGTCTCCAAGGGCGACGAGCTCGCGCTCATCGACGATACCGATCTCCTGAACGAGAAGGCCTCCGCGGAGACCGAGATCGATGGGGCGAACCTCTCCGTGCAAAAAACCCGCGGCAACTACGATCGCGCCCATGCGCTCTTCGATCAAAAACTCATCAGCAAGGAGGTCTTCGCCAACCTCGAGGCGGATTTCAAAATCTCCGAAAACACGCTCGAGAAGGCGCGGCGGAAACTGCAGATCGTTGACGACAAGCTGAGCAAGACCCGGATCCTCTCGCCGGCGAACGGCACCATCCTGGACGTCAACGTGAACGAGGGCCAGGTGGTGGTCGGGGCGGCGAGCGTGAACTCGGGCACCGTCCTCGTGCTCTTCGCCGACCTTTCCCGCCTGCTGATCAACGCCCACGTCAACCAGATGGATGCCGGACGGCTCAGCGTCGGGCAGGAAATGGCGATCCGGTTTTCCGACGACGATGCCGAAAAAATCAAGGCCTCCATCGAGTTCATCGCCCCCGTTGCCACGGTGAAAAACAACATCAAGGGGTTCGAGGTGCAGGCCGTAATCCAGAATAATCAAGACCGGCTCAAGCCTGGCATGTCGGTCAGCATGGAGGTGCCGGTCGGCCACGCGGACAAGGTTGTCACCGTCCCGGTTGCCGGTGTCTTCAAGGAGAAGGATGAGAAGGTCGTTTATGTGCGCAAAGGCGCGGAAGTTCAGCGGCGCGTTGTCGCGGTCGGCCTGACCGACATGTCCAAGGCCGAAATCAAATCCGGGCTCGAAGAGGGCGAGGAAATCCTCCTCGTCGATCCCGGCATCCTCCCGCCGGGAAAATCCTGAGCACTCCGTGTCCCTCATCCATCTCGAAGTCGTCAGTAAATTCTATCGCGTCGGTGACCAGGAAATCCGGGCGCTCGATTCCGTGGACCTGCGCATCGAGGAGGGCGAGTTCGTTGCCATCATCGGGCCGAGCGGCAGCGGAAAATCGACTTTGATGCATCTTCTCGGCTGCCTGGATGCCCCGACTTCCGGGCGGATGGAGATCTGCGGAAATGACTTGAGCCAGGCCTCGCAGAACCGGTTGGCCGAGGTCAGAAACCGCGAGATCGGTTTCGTGTTCCAGGCGTTCAACCTGCTCCCCAAGCTGGATGTGGTTCATAACGTCGAGCTCCCGCTGGTCTATTCCGGGCTGCCCGCTTCCGAGCGCCGGGCGCGAGCGGAAAAAGCGGCGCGGGATGTCGGCCTCGGCGACCGGCTCGCCAACCGCCCGGTGCAATTGAGCGGCGGCCAGTGCCAGCGGGTCGCGATCGCCCGCGCGCTCGTCAACAACCCTCGCATCGTGTTCGCCGACGAGCCCACCGGCAACCTCGACTCCGCCACGGGAGAGATGATCCTCCAGATGTTCAAGGATCTCAACACCGGCGGAAAAACGATCGTGCTCGTCACCCACGATCCCGACATCGCCAGGATCTCGCGCAGGGTCATCGAAATCCGCGACGGAAAAATCCGTCGGGAGTATGCGCCATGAATATTCTCGTGGCGCTGCAGATCGGCCTCCGCGAAATCGCGGCCCACAAATTCCGGAGCTTCCTCTCGATGCTCGGCATCGTGCTCGGGGTCAGCAGCCTGATCTCCACGCTCGCGCTCACGACGGGGATCGAGCGCGGCACGCGGGCGTTTATGCAGCAGGTCGGCGGGCTCGAATACGTCGGCATCGTCAGCAAGGAAATCTCCAACGCAAAATTCGATTTCTGGAACCTGTCGCCCGGGCGCACGCTCCGCGACGCCATGGCCATCAGGGGCTCGGCCCCGCTCGTCTCCCATGTCTCCCCCGAGCTCGCGTTCGGGGGCGTGGTTTCCGCGCAGGCCCACTCGGACCGCAAGCAGATCCGCGGGGTTTTTCCCGACCACTTTGTTGTCGCGCGCCATGAGCTGAAGGCCGGCCGGTTCCTCACCGATCTCGATGTGGACCGCGCCCTGCACAGCGTGGTGGTCGGGGATGAAATCGTCACGCTGCTCTGGCCCGGCATGAATGCGAACGACATCGTCGGGCGGCAGCTCCGGATCAACGACCGCCCGTTTGAGGTGGTGGGGGTCCTGCCGAAATACGAGCGCGACGAGGACAGGCGCCGGCGCGAGTCTGGCAAGCCCGTTTCAAACAGCCGGATGTCCCGCCGGTGGGATGCCTTCCGCCAGAAAAACGAGTCCATCCTGATCCCCTTCTCGACGATGTTTTACGAGTTCCGAGCGGGGGCCTTTCCGCTGGACTCCATGGAGTCGGTCCGCCTGGACGGGCTGACGGTGAGGATCGGGGATCTCGACAAATTCCGGCCCGCCCTCGAGCAGGTCCGCTCGGCGCTGGAGATCACCCACAGGGGGGTCGATGATTTTGACTTGGACACCCGCGAGGAATGGTTTGACCGCATGGAGTCGAGCATCCGGGCCACGAAGCTGAGCGGCGGGCTCATCGCCACCATCAGCCTCGTCGTGGGCGGCATCGGCATCATGAACATCATGCTGGCGAGCATCTCCGAGCGCGTCCGGGAGATCGGCATCCGCCTCGCGGTCGGCGCCAAGGGGCGGGATATTTTTGTCCAGATCATTGTCGAGAGCGTGACGATCGCATTCATCGGCGGCCTGCTGGGGGTCATCGCCGCGATCGGGCTCATCGAGATCCTCAAGCTCCTCGCCCCCACGGAAAACATTCCGATTATGACCGTGGGCGGGATCGTGTTCAGTGTCGGATTCGCAATCCTGGCAGGATTTTTTTCCGGAATTTATCCCGCTCTGCGCGCCTCCCGGCTCAACCCGATCTCCGCGTTGCGATACGAGTAGAGCGCCGGCCGGAGCAGGCGGAAAAATTGCGGCTTGCCTGCCCCGCGGGGAACGTCCTCACTGGTGGGGCATGAAACGAGTGCCCGCCTACTTTGCGGCGCTGGGGCGAAAGCTCCTGGCGCTCCGGGATACGCCGCATGCGATCGCGGGGGGCGTAGCAATCGGGATGTTCATCGGCTTCACGCCGCTCTTCGGAATCAAGACCCTGCTGTGCCTCGGGCTGGCCTACCTGCTCCGCTGCAACCCGATCGCCGCCGTGATCGCCGTTTCCCTTCACGATGTCGTCACTCCATTCTGGCCGTTTCTTCTCAAAGTGGAATACGACCTCGGCGCGTGGATCCTCGGCCATTTCAACGAGCTTCCTCCCAAGGTCGATATGCGCCACTTCCACTTTCAGGACATGTTGAAATGGACGACGTTTTTCCATGTCGGGCTGCCATTGCTCGTCGGGTCCATCTTCGTCTCCGCACCCGCCGCCTTCCTCTCCTATACAGGCATGCTGTCTCTCCTCCAATTCCGCGAGCGGAAACGCCTCGCTCATGCCAAGGAACAAGCCTCTTGAAAAAAATCTTCTGGGTATTGTTGTTTGCCGCGACCGCCGCCGGGGCCGCGCTTCCCTTCCTGCCATCCGGTTCGTGGCCGTGGTGGGATTCGGCGTGGGTCTTCATTTTCTTCGTTGCGGTTTATGCGGACCTTGCCGGCGCTGCCGGACTTTCCGCCGCAAGATTTTCTGCGGGCATAGTCGTGGTCGCGATGGCGGTTTTGCTTGGACTCACCGGGCTGACCGGCTGGCCGTGCGGCCCGCTGCTGTTTACCGCGCACGCCGGTCTCCGTCTGGGCGGGGTGATTCCCCTGGTCCTCCCGGTGCTGGCCTTTTCGCTACTCACGGTGAGCGGCCATGCCGCCGCAGCGGCTTTTCCCGGGACCGGGCGGACCGGGCTCGCTATCGCCACCGCGGCCGGATTTCTTCTTTCCGTCGCCAACGGCCTCGCCTTCTTCGCGGCCGACAGGATCTGGTGGGTGTGGAACCCGCTCAATAGCCCGGACGCCGCCGGACGCGCGGTGTTCGGGCTCGCGTTTCTCGGAGCGGCCGCGTTCGCTCTTGCCTTCACCTATCCGGTCGACTCCCGCATGCGGCTCAGCCGCTGGAGCACCGGATCGATCGCGTGGCTGTCCGCAAATGCCCTTTTTCTCGTCGCGAATTTTGCCATTTTCCTCAAATGACGATCTTCGAATTCGTTCGCAGCAGGCTGCAGGGCGAGCCCCCGATGCATCCGATGGATCGGAAGATCGCCAAGCGCTGGGTGAAGGAGCGCTTGAAGCGGCTTTATCCCGAGCTCCGGCTCGACCCCAAAGCTCTGGAACAGGCGTATCAAGATCTCGGGGTTGAACCGCACCAGGGGGCCGGCAAGGGCGGGGGCACGGTTTTTGAAATCATTCTTCCAGGGGAGGTGCGATGACCTCGTTCTTCGTGCTCCTCCCGGTCCTGTTTTTTTTCGCATGGGCCGCCTGGGCCTACAACCACCTCGTCCGGGCCCGGAACCAGCAAGCCGAGGCATGGAGCGGGGTTGATGTGCAGCTCAAAAAGCGATCGGACCTTGTCCCGCCGCTTGTCGAATGCGTCTCCGCCTACCGGACACACGAGGCGCAGGTGTTGCGTGACACCTCGACCGCCCGGAGTCCGTCGGAGGTCACCCGCGAGATTCGCGGCCTCCTCGCTGTCGCCGAGGCTTATCCCGATCTCAAGGCCGCGGAAAATTTCCGCAAGCTCACCGGCCAACTGGTCGCGATCGAGGACGACCTCCAATTCGCGCGCCGCTACTACAACGGCTCGGTGCGCGACTACCGGAACCTCGCCGAATCGTTTCCTTCCAACCTCATCGCCGGCGTCTTCGGGTTCCAGGCGGGTGAGTTCTTCGAAGTCGAATCTGCCATCGAACGCGCAGCCCCGGAGGTCAAACTGTGAAGCGCGAGAGCCCATGCCACGCGGTTTTGCGGTGCGCAGCCATCGCGATCCTGTTTTTCTGCGCTCTCTCCCCTCTCTTCGCCGCCGAGGAAATCCGGAGCTTCGCGAGCCGCATCGAAGTGCTCCCGGACTCTGACATCATCGTCACGGAAACCCTCCGCGTGATGCCGGAGGGCGACAAGATCAAGCGGGGGATCTACCGCGATTTCCCGACGCTTTATTCCGGAACTTTCGGCCTGAACGCCAGCGTGCCATTCGAGCTTCTGGAAGTCCTCCGTGACGGGAAGCGGGAGCCATGGCGCACCGAGCAGCAATCGAACGGGCTCCGGATCTACCTCGGCAGCGCGGATGTTTTTCTGCCGCACCAGGAGACGACCTACACGATCAAATACCGGACGGCCCGGCAGTTGGGGTTCTTCAAAAGCTTCGACGAGCTCTACTGGAATGTGACCGGCAACGGATGGTCGTTTCCGATCCTCAGTGCCTCCGCCTGCGTGGATCTGCCGCGGGGTGCGGCACCGCGATCGATCGAGGCCTTCACCGGGCCGAAGGGCGGCAAAGGAACCGCCTTTGAGATCACGGGGAACTGCGATGTCTCGATCCGGACCACCAAGCCCCTCAATCCCGGCGAGGGCCTGACGATCGTCGTCACCTGGCCGAAGGGGTTCGTCAAAGCGCCCGCACCATCCGACCAGGTTCTCTCCGCCGTCTCCGCGAACCGCGGCGTCGTGATTGGGGCCATCGGGCTCCTCGCCGCCTTCGGATATTTTTTCGTGAGCTGGATCCTTGTGGGACGGGATCCCGAACACGGGGTCATTATCCCGCTGTTCGCGCCGCCGGAGGGCTTCACCCCGCAGGAGGTGCGGTATCTCGACGGGCTCGGCACGTGCGACAACACGACCCTCTCCGCAGCTGTCATGCACCTGGCCGTGCAGCGCGCCCTCACGATTACGGAATCCCACGGGAAAGTTTATACGCTGACAAAAGCCGACGGCTCCAGCCTGGATGACGCGGAAACCCGGCTGCTGGAGGCGCTGTTTCAAGGCGGCTCTCCGCTCAAACTCGTGCAGGCGAACCATTCCACGCTCACCGCCGCGCGGAGCGTCCTCGCCAAGGATCTGTCCATCCAGGTCGGCCCGTGCTTCGCCCGAAACACTGGCGTCTGGGTGGTCGGTCTTCTCGCCACGCTCGTCCCGCTCGGCATCTCCCTCCTTGATGCCCGCAACAAGGAGGGGATTCTGTTCATGATGGTCTGGCTGGGCATCTGGTCCATCGGGTGCGGGGTGCTCTCGATGTCGGTTTTCAAAGCCTGGCACTCCAGGAACAAACTGGCCGCAATCCCAATCACGCTTTTCTCGATCCCGTTTCTGGCGGGATGGTTCTTCGGCATGTGGATGCTCATGCGGTTCGCCTCGCCCTGGGTCTGCGGTCTTTACGCCGCAGGCGTCGCCCTCTGCATCATTTTCCAGCACCTCCTCAAGCGCCCGACTCCCGAAGGCCAAAAACTTCGGGACCAGATCCTCGGGTTCAAAAAATACCTTTCCGTCGCCGAGGCCGACCGGCTCGGTTTGGAAAACCCACCCGAGCGAACTCCGCAGCTCTTCGAAAAATTTCTCCCCTACGCGCTGGCGCTCGGAGTCGAGCAGGCCTGGGCGGAACAATTCGCCGACGTCCTCGCCGCCGCTTCGCAAGATCCGGGTTCCGGCACCTCAGCGATGCCGCTCGTCCTACCCCTCGCGGCCGCATCTTCATTCACGAGTTCGTTCAACAGCGCCATATCATCCGCTTCCTCAGCCCCCGGCTCGAGTTCCGGCAGCGGCGGAGGCGGCTCCTCGGGCGGCGGAGGCGGAGGAGGTGGCGGCGGTGGATGGTAAGCCAGAGCAACAAGACCGGGCCCCGACGCCTTGTTATCAACCGGAGTTGAGGCTGGGGAAATGCTGGCTGGCCCCGGGAATTGCGTGTAGGTTCGTTCCCATGAATGGATGGGAACCCGGGCAGTGAAAATTCCAAAGAACCATGGTGGTTCCAAGCGAAGCTCCCTCGTAAAAAGGCTCCTTCCCCTCCTGTTTTTCGCGGCTTGGATTCTTCAGGGAATTCAGCCGGCTCTCGCCCAGGAGCCCACGAGGATCTACTACGTCCGCCACGGACAAGGCGGACACAACGTGGTTTCTGAATGGAACAGCATCCCGAAGGACCAATGGCCGCCTTACGTTGGCAACGAGAACATGTTCACGCCAAAAGGAGAGCAGCAGGTCGCCGCCCTCACGAAAGAACTCCAGGGAATGAAATTCGACTTCATCGCGACGAGCCCGATCTGGCGCGCGCGCAACACCATTCTCCCTTATCTGAAAGAAACTTCCCGGAAGGCGGAGATTTGGCCCGAGCTCGCCGAGACGCCTGGCGTGCCTGTCGAACGGATCGCCTCGGATTCCAAGCCAAGTGCGGATCTGATCGGCGGCGGAGAAGCCGTCCGGCTACCCGAGGCCGAACAGCCGTTCTTCCTCATCAGGGAGGATGGCAAGCGCCAGGCGAACCAGAAGGCCAAGGACCCCGAACAGCAGATCGCCAACAGCTTGGCTCTGGCGCGCAAGACCGCCGACCTGATCAAGGAGCGGTTCGGAAAGTCCGGCAAATCAATCCTTCTTGTCGGACACGGAAACTCCGGTGTCACCCTTCTCCGGACCCTCACGACTCCCGAATCTCCCACCACAAATCTTAAGAACACCGGCATCTGGATGGCCGAGGAGCAATCGGATGGGACCTTCCGTTTGAAGCTGCTGAACAGCAAGCCGTGCGTGGAAAAATAAGAAATCTCGTGGCTGAAGATTGCTGGGCGCAGCAGCATTCTCCCGGAAAACAAAATCTCAGATATCCTGATGTGCGAGGAAAGGGTATCAGACGCGAAAGCTCAGGGAGCATGGGCGATGCTTCACTCCGTTTCGGTTGTGCTCCCTGCACCAAACATTCGTCCTTCCCTCTTTACGATACGATGCGCTATCGCGCTGGTTTTCCGCCCGTGTGGGCGCTGATTTCCGTTTCGAATGTGGCTATCAGTTTTCCTCGCCCTCTCCATTTTTTTTGGATCGCGGCGGGATGTCTAAACCTCTTAACAGACCTGCAAAAATCAGGACGCGGATTGCTCCTTCTCGCCGGGCTTGCGCTGTTTGCGGGCTCGGATGCTTGCGCGCAATCCGGGAGCTGGGTGGTGAAAGGCGCCCCATTCCGCGCTAAGATCCAGCTCCTGGAGGCCCCGAAAATTGCAGAGGTGGGCGTGGCGGTCGAACTGCCGGATTTCGGCGGCAGCCGCGCGGATCTTGCCGACGCCCTGCTGGTGGATTCCGATGGTGCCGCGCAGCCGGTCGCCCCGGTCTGGCGCGGAACCGGCCAGCAGGCGATCCTCCTCGCAAAAGATCTCGCCCCGGGGAAGGACTACGCCGTCTATTTCGGCGGCCAGACCGCCCGCCAGTCGCAAACGTGGACGCCGAAAATGAGCCTCTTTCTCGAGACGCGGCGCCTTCCCGCAAAACCAAAAATCGACACCTGGCCTGAAATGGAAACCACATGGCGCGCCGCCCCTGCTGCGGATGGGGCCGGCTTCGTCAGCTCGATTTACGTAGCGGGAAACCCGTTCGGCCCCGCCGCGGATTTCGCGTCCCACTTCACCGGTTGGCTGGTGACTCCGGGGGGAGGGGACACAGATTTTTACACGCTTTCGTCCGATGCTTCCTTTGTCCTCGTCAACGACAAGCCTGCCCTCGAATGGCCGGGGGTCCATTCGCCGGATGCCAATTTCAAAACCATGCGGAGCAAGCCGGCAGCCTGCTCTGCGGGCTTTACCAGGATCGACTACTACCAGGCAAAAATCGGGGGTGGCGTGTCAGCGTCGGTCCTTGGCTGGTGGAAAAACGGAAAGTTTGAAGCCGTCCCAAAAGAAGCGTGGCTGCATCCCGGCACGTCCCGGATCACGAAGCTGGAAGATGCCCGCGGCTGGCCGCTTCCGCTGATCGGGGTGGACTACAATTCCTACCTCGGCTACGGCGGCAATTGGTTCTTTGACGTCGGGTTCTCCGCCGACATCCCGCCGGAATGGACCGCCGAGTGGCAATTTGAAGACGGGGCGGTTATTTCCGGCGCGAAATGCCGCCGGGTCCTCGCTGGCGCGTCCTCC
>Ga0194063_10001185_pt1 | contig 17349 bp, 13 predicted proteins | sample SepL3720m_MetaG_FD_155459 | JGI IMG/M metagenome (GOLD analysis project Ga0194063, IMG submission 155459) | Anoxic zone freshwater microbial communities from boreal shield lake in IISD Experimental Lakes Area, Ontario, Canada - Sep2016-L373-20m | ecosystem: Environmental > Aquatic > Freshwater... | reverse complement strand
GACGAATGGTGCATCTCGGCTCCGGGTCAAAGTAGACCCCTCGTGGGCACTCGAACCATTGAGTGCACTGCGCAGGGCCGCACCGGAGGCCCTGTTGCAGGCGGATGCCAACGGCAGCCTCGGCGGATCTCAGGGCCTCAAGGTGTTGCATGGGATCGACGGGCTTGGTCTGGCCTGCATCGAGGAGCCACTGGGGACGACCGACCTTGCGGCGTGCGCGTCGTTGGCACAGCAGATCAGCACGCCGCTGTGCCTCGACGAGACACTGTCGACACCCCGGGTCGTCCGTGACGCGCTTCGCTATCAGGCTTGTGGCGTCTTGTGCATTAAACCGGGACGACTCGGCGGGATCCGTGCAGCGTTGCGGGCTCTCGGTGAGGCCCAGATGCATGGAGTGGACTGCTTTGTCGGGGGGATGTTCGAAGCGGGACTCGGCCGCTCAGCACTCGGCGCCTTGGCTGGCCGACCGGAGGCCACGCTCATCGGCGATGTGGTGAGCGCTGGCACCTACCTCGTCGAAGATCCTTGTCACCAGAACGGGCCAGAGGGAGGCAGCCAGCCCCTCTTCGATGAACCAGGGGTGGGTCCATGGCCAGATCGCACGGTCGCCGAAGTGCGATGGGAGCATCGCCGTCCCGGCCTCTAGGATGCAGTCGTGCGTCAGTCAGTGCTCAGAAGAAGACTCCAAGACCTCCAGGGAAGGATCACGGCGCTGCGCGCCGAGATCGTTATCCTTGATGAGCAGATCGCCGTCGCCGACGATGAGGTCTCAGATCTCAGGGTCCGAGCACTGATCAGCGAGACACCACTTGCCGAAAAGGAGCATGCCGAGGCTTCACGTCACGCCAATCTTGCTCACCGGGCTCGTGATCATGCGTTCGTCTCGCTGCACGCACTCGAGTCCGAGCGCGATCGACTTATCGAGCAGTTGGTAGTGGAGGTCTGATGGAACATGCCCCGCGAATCGTCATCGCAGATGACGAGGCCATCATCCGGCTGGACCTCAAGGAGATCCTCGAGGAGGCTGGTTACGACGTGGTGGCGGAGACCGGTCGTGGCGATGAGGCTGTCAGTTTGGTGGCGCACCATCAGCCAGATCTCGCAATCCTCGACATCAAGATGCCCGGCACCGACGGCATCACAGCCGCGAAGGCAATTTTGGCCGACCAGTCAACAGCAGTGCTTCTGCTCACGGCCTTTAGCCAGCGGGATCTGATCCAAGATGCTCGCGAGGCTGGCGTGGCCGCCTACCTTGTGAAGCCCTTCCGAAAGGCGGAGCTGATCCCCGCCATTGAAGGCGTGCTGGCTCGCGCACAGGAGGATCGGGTGATCGACGCAGATCTGGGCAACGAGACCCCCGGCGGCTCTGAGGACAAGATCGAGACGCGTCGGCTCGTCGACGAGGCCAAACAAATTCTCATGGAACGTGACGGGTTCTCCGAAGAGCAGGCGTTCTCGACGATCCAGCAGAAGGCCATGCAGTCGAGGACCCGCATGCGAGACATCGCAGCGGCAATCGTCGATCCTCCCCCGACTTCCACCTGATGGCCGACACCACCGTGAAGGAGGGGGAGCTTTTTCTCCTTGACGGGATGTCGCTGGCCTTTCGGGCCTACTTCGCCCTGCCGCCGGATCTGGCGACTTCCGACGGCCTCGTGACCAATGCAGTGCACGGCTTCACCAACATGTTGCTGAGCATCGTGCGTGACCATCGGCCCGGAGCACTGGCAGTGGCCTTCGATCTGCCCGGGGGGACGTTCCGTGACGCCATGGTTGAGGAGTACAAGGGAGGTCGAGCCGAGACGCCCCAGGACCTTCTCCCTCAATTCGACATGATTCGCGACCTCGTCCGCTGTCTTGGGATCCCCCTGGTGAGTTGCCCGGACTTCGAGGCCGATGACGTGCTGGCTACCCTTGCCACCCGCTCACGCGACGAGCAGCGGCCGGTGGTAGTGGTGACGGGCGACCGAGATTGCTTCCAGTTGGTGGAGGACCCGTATGTGCGGGTGCTCTACAACAAACGCGGGGTCAGTGACTACGCGCTCTATGACGAGGCCGGGATCATCGAGCGCACCGGGATTGAGCCACAGCGTTATCCCATGCTGGCCGCCATGCGCGGTGACAGTTCGGACAACCTGCCGGGAGTCCCCGGTGTCGGGGAGAAGACTGCAGCGAAGATGCTCACCTCCTATGGAGATCTCGACGGCATCTTTGCCCACCTCGATGAGCTGACCCCAAAGCTGCGCGAGAACATGGCCGCCAACGAGACGCTGGCTCGCACCAATCTCGCCGTGATGACGCTGGTGAGAGACGTTCCTCTTGCGGTTGATCCAATGGACCTTGAGATGGGCGGATGGTATCGAGGCGACGTCCAGGAATTGTTCGAGCGGCTCGAGATGCGCGGCGCTTGGCGACGCGTGGCGGAGATGCTCGATGCAGGCCATCTCGGCGTCGGCCATGAGGCATCGTCTGGACTCAGCTTCACCACGGTTATGCCTGAACGTGTGGAAACCGAGGAGGTTTCGATCACGGTGGTCTCAGCCGAGGCAGCGTCTGGAATCCTTGACAACTGTTACGGATCAGCCCATGTCGCCGTCCTGAGCGAGGATGCCGAGAAGCTCGCGGTGCTGGTTCCCGGGTCCACCGAGGTGGCGATTGTTTCGACGGCGGCCGAGCGGTGGGTGGCGGCCCTCGGGTCCCGAGGTCCGGTGCGTTCGGATGATGCGAAGCGAGTCCTACGCCAGAGCCTTGCCATCGGAATCGAACCCGTGGTCCCCGATGGGGATGTCGGTATTGCCGGCTACCTGCTCGATGCATCGTTGGGCGACTATGACCTCGCCACGATGGCTCGGCGGTATCTGCCGGAAATCGATACCTCCGACCTCGGCGGCACCGGTCAGCTGTCTCTTGATGCCAGGCCCGATGAAGAGGTGTTGGCACTGTCGGCGGTGGTGGTCGATCGCCTCACGGGCGCACTTGAACCGAAACTCGCCGACGCAGGCCTGACCGCTCTCTACCGCGACGTCGAGCTTCCGCTTGTCCGAGTTCTGGCTCGCATGGAAGATCGCGGTATCGCCGTCGATCTCGACGAGCTGCGGGCGATCTCCGCCGACTTGACGAGTCGGGTCGGACAACTCGAGCAGCGGGTCCAGGACTTGGCTGGTCATCCGTTCAAGGTGAATTCGACGCAGCAGCTCCAAACGGTGCTCTTCGACGAACTGGGATTGACCCGCGGCAAGAAGACCAAGACCGGGTATTCGACGAATGCCTCAGTCCTCGAAGCCCTCCGAGGCGAGCATCCGATCATCGAAGCGATCCTGGACTACCGGGAGATTGAGAAACTCCGTTCGACCTATGGCGAGTCGCTACTGGCAGAAGTTGCTCCCGACGGGCGGATTCATGCCACATTCCGCCAGACCGTGGCACGCACCGGCCGGCTCAGTTCTGAGCGGCCGAACCTGCACAACATCCCCGTTCGGTCGCAGGAGGGTCGGCGATTCCGCAGGGCGTTCATCCCAACGAGTGGCTGGTCGCTGCTCGCAGCCGACTACGACCAAGTGGAACTCCGGGTCATTGCGCACCTGTCGGGTGATGAAGGCTTGCTGGCGGCCTTCTCTACGGAAGAGGACATCCATCGTTCGATCGCCGCCAGCGTCTATGGGATCACCACCGAGCACGTCACCCCTGAGCAGCGCGAGCGGGCAAAGATGGTCTCGTACGGGCTGGCCTATGGAATGGAGGCCTTTGGCCTCGCTCAGCGCCTTGGTGGCAACGTCGCCGAGGCGAGGGAGATTATGGATCGCTACTTCGCAGCATTCCCGGGGCTGCGCAGCTACATGGATCAGGCGGTGATCGAGGCACGAGAGACGCTTCAGACGAGGACCGAGTTGGGTCGGATCAGGCCACTTAGAGATCTCGACGCCAAGAATGGAGCGGTGCGTGCGGCCGCGGAACGCCAGGCTATGAATGCTGGAATCCAGGGCCTCGCCGCCGACATCTTCAAGGTGGCCCTGGTTCGACTCGATGATCGACTCATTCGGGAGGGCCTTGAGGCCCGAATCGTGCTTCAGATTCACGACGAGGTTCTCGTCGAGGCACCACCCGAGGAGCACGCACGCGTCGAGACGGCCACACTCGAAGAACTCATGGGCGCAGCCTCGCTGGCCGTGCCGCTCAAGGTCTCGCTGGCGTGGGGGACAAGTTGGGGTGCAGCAAAGGGATAACCCTTGCTCGCTGGGTGATAGCCTGACGGTCCCGGTCTGCGCTGGAGACCGGGTCCTATTCACGAGCAGATCCCAGCGCGATCACCCCAGGACGTGAGCTGAATATGGCTGACCTGTTCTCCCCCCTCTCTACCGAGGCGATGGGTACCTTCGACGCAGAAGGTAACTACATTCCCCGCATCATCGTCGAAGACGATCTCGGTGCCCCAGAGCTCGACAGCGCGATGGTCACCTCCATCATCGAGTTCGACGACGGCGACCTTGTCAAGGGGAAGGTCGTCAAGATCGACCGCGATGAGGTGCTTCTTGACATCGGCTACAAGTCCGAGGGTGTGATTCCCGTGCGAGAGCTCTCCATCCGCAACGACGTCGACCCGGCAGAGATCGTCTCGCTCGGCGAAGCCGTCGAGGCGCTTGTGCTCCAAAAGGAGGACAAGGAAGGCCGACTCATCCTGTCCAAGAAGCGGGCGCAGTACGAGCGTGCATGGACTGACATCGAGAAGGTCAAGGACGAGGACGGGATCGTCAGCGGCCCAGTCATCGAGGTGGTCAAGGGTGGCCTCATCGTGGACATCGGCCTGCGTGGATTCCTGCCTGCCTCGCTCGTCGAGTTGCGTCGTGTGCGTGAACTCGAGCCGTACATTGGTCAGAACATCGAGGCCAAGATCATCGAGCTCGACCGGAACCGCAACAACGTGGTGCTGTCACGTCGAGCATGGCTCGAGGAGACCCAGAAGGAGCAGCGAGGCGACTTCCTCAATAACCTCAAGCCAGGTGAGCGACGCAAGGGAGTCATCTCGTCGGTCGTGAACTTCGGGGCGTTCGTGGACCTCGGAGGGATGGACGGACTCATTCACGTGTCCGAGCTGAGCTGGAAGCACGTCGAGCACCCATCGTCCGTCGTCACCGTGGGTGACGAGGTCGAGGTCGAGGTTCTCGACGTGGACCTCGACAAGGAGCGCATCAGCCTGTCGCTCAAGAACACCCAAGCCGACCCGTGGCAGCAGTTCGCCGATAGCCACCAGGAAGGTCAGCTGGTGTACGGCCGAATCACCAAGTTGGTGCCGTTCGGCGCCTTCGTCCAGGTGGGCGACGGCATCGAAGGCCTCGTGCACATCTCGGAGATGGCCGCACACCACGTCGACCTGCCCGAGCAAGTCGTCACGCCCGGCGAGGAGCTGTGGGTCAAGATCATCGAGATCGACCTCCAGCGTCGTCGAATCAGCCTGTCGATCAAGCAGGCCGCCGACGGAGGCGAGGTCTCCGAGGAGTACCGTGAGGCCTTCGGCGAGCACGCGTACGACGAAGAGGGTAACTACATCGGCTTCGACTACTCGGAGTCCGAGTTCACCCCAGAGACTGAGGCTCAGGCCGCGTGGGCCGACTACGCCGCAGAGGCTCAGGCGGTCGCTCCGGCAGCCGAGGCTGGAACCACTGGGGTCGAGGTCGTCACTGAGGAAGTGGCAGACGCCGAGACCGAGGTTGTTGTCGACGAGGTTGCGCTCGCGGAGGAGTCAGTCCCCGAGGCGTAACTTCCGCATCCTCAAATGCTTCAACGAAGCCCCGTCGCCTTCACGGGTGACGGGGCTTCGTTGTTGGTCTCTTCGCTCACCACATCGTGTTCAGCCTCGCGAGGCCATTGCGATGACGCTACGGGCGCAGCGTCGGGAAGTGACAGGCCACTTGGTGCCGGGGTGCGATTTCCCGCAGCTCGGGGACCTCTGACGAGCACCGCTCTTGGGCGCTGGGGCAGCGGGTCCGGAAGCGGCAGCCTGTGGGCGGGTTGATCGGGCTCGGGGGCTCACCAGTCAGTGTGACATGGGTCGTGGCCTTTTCAGGGTCTGGCTCGACCACTGCAGAGAGCAGCGCCTGCGTATAGGGATGCGCTGGAAGTGCGTAGAGGTCGTCAGACGGGGCCACTTCGCAAAGACGACCGAGGTACATCACGGCCACGCGATCGCTGACGTTCTTCACGACGGCTAGGTCGTGGGCGATGAAGACGAGGGTCAGTCCGTACTTGGCCTTGAGGTCCTCCACGAGATTGAGGATCTGCGCTTGGACCGAGACGTCAAGCGCCGAGACCATCTCGTCACAGATCAGCACCTTGGGCTTCATGACCAATGCGCGAGCAATACTGATTCGCTGGCATTGTCCCCCGGAAAATTCCCGGGGATAGCGATCCCCTGCAACGTCTGGGTCAAGGCCCACTGCTTCGAGCATCTCTCGGACGGTGGCAGCCCGTTGGTCACCTGTCTCGGTCTTCCAAATGTCGATCGGTTCGGCGACGATATCGTTCACTCGTCGACGTGGATTCAGGGACGAGACAGGGTCTTGGAAGATCATCTGTATCGAGGTGCGGGCACGCCGCAACTCGCCTCGCCCGAGGCCCGTCAGCCGTTTTCCTGCAACCAGTACTTCACCCGACGTGGGCTCCTCGATGCGTACGATCGCTCGACCGGTGGTCGACTTGCCACAACCCGACTCTCCGACCAGTCCGAGGGTCTCACCTTCGTAGACATCGAAGGAGATTCCGGCGACAGCCTGAACGACCTGACGACCCTTCTTGAAGCTGACGGTCAGGTCCTTGACACTCAGCAGCGGTGCGGTCTCAGCCGACATCAGTTCTCTCCCTTGGCGGTGGTGATGGACCCAGCGTTACCGGTCTGGAGGGGATTCCAGCACGCGAAGAGGTGAGTGGGGTCTTCAGCGGCGGTGCGCAGTGGCGGCCTCTCGCTTCGGCACTGATCGGTTGCATAAGTGCAACGAGGTGCGAACGCACATCCCGACGGGGGATTGATGAGGTCCGGTGGCCGACCATCGATGGCGATCAGCCTCGTGTGGCTCGGCTGGGAGATCCGAGGGGTCGAACGAAGGAGTGCCTGCGTGTAGGGCATGGCCATGCTCGCAAACAGTCGCTTAGTGGAGGCCATCTCAACGATATGGCCTGCGTACATCACAGCGATTCGATCGGTCCGTGTGGCTACGACTCCGAGGTCGTGAGTGACCAAGATCACCGCCATTTGACGGGCCGACTGCAGCGACGAGAGAAGGTCGAGAATCTGGGCTTGGACCGTTACGTCGAGGCCGGTAGTGGGCTCGTCTGCCAGCAGTAGTCGGGGTGAGCAAGCCAGGGCGATGGCAATCGTCACCCGTTGGCGCATGCCGCCGGAGAGCTGGAACGGATAGGCGCGCACTCTCTCGGCGGGGGAGGGGATTCCAACCTGACTGAGCAGTGAGATGGCCGTTGCCTTGGCCTCTGCCCGGTCCATTGAGGTGTGGAGACGGAGTGACTCAGTAATCTGGCGCTGAATCCGCACGACCGGGTTGAGGGAGGTCATGGGGTCTTGGAACACCATGGCAATCTTGGCGCCCCAGATTTCTCGGAGCGTTGCTTCTTGTGCGCCGACGATCTCGGTCTCTTCAAACAGGATTGAGCCGGTCTGAGTCGTGTTGGAGCGGGGCAGCAGTCCCATGACCGATCGGGCGAGCACGGTCTTGCCCGAACCTGATTCTCCGACGATGCCAAGGGTCTCGCCGCGTCCGAGCTCGAAAGAAACACCGTCGACAGCAGTCAGCGATCCTCGCGGGGTCGAGAAGGTGGTGCGGAGGTCCTTGACCCTCAGCAGGGGCCCCGAGAGCTCTTCGGTCGAAGGGAACGCGATTGAGGACTGCTCATTACTCACAGCTTGGACTCCTGGGCGTCGAAGGACTGACGGAGGGCGTCGCCCACAAGGTTGAGGGCAATCAGGAAAAGGAACATCGCCATAGAGGGGAAGAGTGCAAGCCACGGGTTATCGCTCAAGTAGGTCCTCGACTCGTTGATCATGTTGCCCCACGATGCCGTCGGAGCCGGCACGCTGAGGCCCAAGAAGGCGAGCGCGCCTTCGAGGATGATGACGGTCGCCACGCCGATGAGGAAGTACGAGATGATGGTGGGGAGCACATTTGGGAGCAGCTCGCGACTCAAGATTCGAGTATCGGTGGCCCCCTGCGCCTTCGCAGCGGTCACAAACTCTCGCGTCGCGTAGGACAGGGTGGCTGCTCGGATGACCCGGTAGACCAATGGGGTACTGGCGACGCCGACGATAATCGTGATCTTCCAGATGTCGTGACCCCAGAAGGCCACGATGGCGATCACGGCGACCAGCGCAGGGAACGCGAGCATCACGTAGGACGCAGCTGAGACCAGCGTGTCGACGGCACCCCGACGGTACGCGGCGATCATGCCGAGGGTGCCACCAATGCTCATTCCGAGGCCCATAGCGCCGAATCCAACGATCAGCGAGACCCGTGCCCCATAGATGACCCGGCTAAGGATGTCGCGCCCGAGATCGTCGGTTCCAAAGGGGTGGGACCACGAAGGACTGGAGTTGATCAGCGAGAAGTCCCCGTTGTTGGGATCGTCAAGTCCGATCCATGAGGCCACGATGGCGAGCAGGAACACGACACCGATCCAGCAGATCGAGATCCAAAAGATCGTCCCGAGCGCCTTCCTCATTCTCTTTTTGGGTGCGCGGGAAACCCCGACGCTGGACTCGGTTGCCGCTGATGAAACGGCATCGGTGGTGCTACTCACGGGCAATCCTCGGGTCGACGATGGTGAACAGGAAGTCGATGATGAAGTTCAGGACGACGACGACGACAGCCACAAACAGGGTGACACCCTGAACGGCGAGGTAGTCAACCTGCTGGATTGAGTTGACCAGCGCATAACCGAGACCCGGAATGGCCAGAAGGAACTCGACCACGAAGGCCCCGGCCACGAGGCCGCCGATGTTCAGTCCTGCGGCTGCAAGTAGTGAGAGCGAGGAGGGCCGAAGGGCATGCCGCCACATGATGTAACGATTCGACAGCCCTTTCGAGCGCGCCATGACAATGAACTCCTCTTGGAGGGTGGTGATCAGGTCACCACGCAACAGCCGGAAGTAGATAACGACCGACCCGATGGCCAAGACGAGGCTGGGCAGGATCATGGTGTGGAGGTTGCTGATCGGATCCTGGGAGAACGGAACGTAGCTGCCGGGTCCAGGGAACACGTGGAAGTGGATCGAGAAGATCAGCACAGCGAACACGATGATGATGAATGGGGGCAGCGCCAGCAATGCGAAGCTGGTTGTTGTCGACACTCGGTCGAGCAAGCCGTTGGGCTTCTTTGCTGAGGCGATGGCCAAGGGGATCGACACAGACAGAGCCACGACCTGAGAGATCACGATCAACTCGAGGTCAATAGGGAACGCATTGGCCAATGTGTTGGTGACGGTCTGATGGGTGATGAACGATTGCCCAAGATTGCCATGGAAAATATTGCCGAGCCACAGAAAATACTGTGACCAGATCGGCTTGTTGAGCCCCAGTTGCTGCATCAGGACGGCACGGTTGTGGGCCGTGTTGTTGGGACCGAGGATGGTCGTCGTCGGATCACCCGGGAGTAGATGTACGAGCATGAAGATGCCGAGCGACACCAGCAACAAAATGCCCATGAGAGCAAGCAGCCTCTTGAGCAAGAACTTCGCCATGTTGTAATGCCCCCTCAACGATACGTGATTCTTGGATAGTAGGACATGCGGGACGACTTCACACCCCTATGACGCGACACATCCTCGGTACACCCGAGTATCAGTATCATCCTCACCGTGAGCATTGACATCGAACAGGCCGAGCAGTCGGTCCAATCCGACCCATGGGAGTCTTGGCGAGAACTCAGGGTGACGCCGCTCTCAGGAGTGACGGCTGGCATCGCCATGGCGGTGACTGCCATAGTCGTGCTGGTCGGTGTGTGGCTGAGGTTTGCGACGACGTCGCTGCTCTGGCTCGACGAAGCTCTCTCCGTCAACATAGCGAAGTTGCCAATCGGTCAGATTCCCGGCGCACTTCAGCGCGACGGTGCGCCTCCGCTGTATTACGTGCTGCTCCATTGGTGGATGCAGGTCTTCGGGGAATCCGATCTCGCCGTGCGGTCTCTGTCAGGAGTGTGTTCACTATTGACCCTGGTCGGACTCTTCTTCGTGGTCCGACGCATTTGGGGACTTGAGCCAGCAGTGATCGCGAGTGGCATTTTCGCGGCATCTGCGTTCGCCACGTATTACGCCACCGAAGCTCGGATGTACGCCCTTGTGATGTTGCTGGTGGTCGTCCTGGGTTGGATGCTCACGCTCCTCATGGAACGGCCCACGGTGATCCGAACCCTGGGGCTGTCCGTGAGCGCGGCGGCGCTCCTGTACACGCACTACTGGAGCTTCTTTTTGTGTGGGGCTCTCGGTGCGTGGTTCGTAGTGATGGTGGTGGTCGGTGGTCAACACCGTCGTCAGGGCTTCGTGGGCCTATGCGGCCTCGGGCTGGCGGGCCTCACATTTCTTCCCTGGCTGAACATCTTCTCGTTCCAGTCCGCACACACCGGTACCCCGTGGGCCAGGGTGCCCGATCTTCAGATCATCGTGACGGGGATCCTGCATTTCTATGACAACCAAGGAGCATTGCCCACGGCTGCGGGTCCCAGTCTCTCGCTGCTCGAGTTGCTCACCGTGGCCCTCGTGGTCTTGGCCATCTTCGGGATCCCGAAGAATCGGCGCCGTATCGTGATTGATCTGGCCGGCCGCCCGAAGGGTCGGTTTCTCGCCTGGATCGTGTTCGGCACCCTGGTGCTTGGCATCATCGGAGCTCATCTCTCGAAGAGCACCTTCGTCCCCCGCTATGCCTCCGTCATCTTCGTGCCGCTCGTGGTGCTCATGGCGGTGGGAACTCAAGCGATCGGAGCCCGATGGGTGCGTCTCGGAGTCATCATCGTCCTTGCCGCAGCGCTTCTCACCCAAGGACTCGAGTGGCGGACGACCCAGCGGTCCCAAGCTGCGCAGATCGTGGCCGTCCTGTCCAAGGAGTCGAAGCCCGGCGATTTTGTGTTGTTCTGTCCGGACCAGCTCGGTCCTGCCGTGATGCGAGAGATTCCCGCGTCGTCAGGCCTGACGGCCCTTTCCTATCCTCGGCTCGATAACCCTCGGTTCATCAACTGGGTGGACTACCTCGCCGCAATCCGTTCGACGAGTCCTGCTCGATTCGTCAAGGACATCGCTCATCGAGTGGATGGCCACAGCGTGTGGTTGGTGTGGTCCACGGGTTATGGCCCGTACCAGAGCACCTGTTCATTCGTGGCGTCCACCTTCCTCGGCCGCCCGAGATGGGGCGGACATCAGTGGGTGAACGCTCACCCCTATGAGTACTTCCAGTCCATGAACCTCACGCAGTTCAACCCACCCTCTCCTCCGATCCCGCAGAAGAAGAAGATCGCTCCGTGAGCGCAGCCTCCGGGCGGCCGTCACTCAGTGCGTCGCTTCGGGCGACGGCTCCTGCTTGGTTGGCTTCTCGGGCCCTCGTTCTGGTCGCGTATCTCGTGGCGTCTCAGGCGGTGGCGCATGGGTGGATCCACAAGGCCACTGCTCAGTCGAGAATTGATCAAGGCCTGCTCGGCTGGGACGCCGGTTGGTACCGAGCCATCGCCGGCCATGGGTACTTTTCCCTCGGCAGGGAGTCCACGCGCTTCTTCCCGCTGTGGCCGGAGATGGTTCGAGGGGTCCACCTCCTTGGCGTACCGACCTCCTGGGTACTTGTTGGAGGGGCGAGCCTCTTGTGGTGGGCGGCGTTGATCGCCGTTGACCAATTGGGAGCCTCCTTGGCCTTCGATGCCCGGCGGAGGACCATAGCAATCTGGCTGTTGTGTCTTGTGCCCGGCGCCGTTGTCACGGTGCTGGGCTATTCCGAGCCACTCTTGGTCGTGCTCGTCGCTGCGGCTTTGGCTGTTGTGTACCGACCAGCCGGGCGGTCGTCGCCGAGCACCGGAGCTTGGCTAGTGATTGCCGTCCTCGGTGCGCTCGCCGGTGCCACTCGTCCAGTGGGCGTCATCCTTGCCATCCCGATTGCCATAGAGGCATGGCGGCGGGGAAGCATGGGTGTCGCAAAGGTGGCCTCGATCGTTGCGTTGTGCAGTCCGTTGCTCGGTGCTGGCGCCTACCTCCTGTGGGTGCGATCCGCATTTGGGGATGCGCTGGCTCCGCTGAAAGTTCAGACCGAGGCTGGGCACCACGGGAGCCTGACCAATCCGATCGCTGGAGTACTCCATGGGGTGTCCTTGGCCGCCCACGGACACCTTGGTGCGCTCCTCCATCTTCCTTGGGTGGCGGTGGCGCTGGTGGCCGTCGCGCTTGGAGTTCGGAAACTTCCGCTGTCGGCAACGGTCTATGCGGTCGGGATCTTGGCCTTGGCGCTGGGCGGACAAAACCTCGATAGCTTCGAGCGCTACCTGTTGGCCGTCCCCACCCTGTTCCTCGTGGCGGCGGGTTGGCTCGGCCATAGAACGGTTCGGATCGGTGTCTTGTTGGTCTTGGCAGCTGGCTTGGCGTTGACGAGCGTGCTGGTCTTTGCTGACTATCTCGTTCCATGAGATGGTTCCCGGAATCATCCGAGCCTCGGCACTAAGGTCTCTTCGGACGTCATCAGCGAGGATTCACCCATGGACCGCCCCCAAGGCCTACCAATAGCAATCATCGGCGCAGGGCCGGCGGGACTGACTGCCGCCTATGAGCTAGTCAAGCGCGGAGACAAGGTCATTGTCTTCGAGGCGGACAAGGTGGTCGGAGGGATCAGCCGGACTGTCGAACGAGATGGCTGGCGGTTCGACATTGGAGGCCATCGCTTCTTCACCAAGGTGCAGCCAGTTGAGGATCTTTGGCATGAGATCCTGCCCGATGAGGACTTCCTGCTCCGTCCCCGGATGAGTCGGATTTTCTACGACGGCAAGTACTACGACTACCCATTGAAGGCATCGAATGCGTTGCGCAACATGGGGATCCTCGAGGCCATCCGCAGCGTGCTTTCCTATGCATGGGCCCAGATTCGCCCACCCAAGGATCAGTCGAATTACGAGAACTGGCTGGTAGCTCGCTTTGGGTGGCGCCTCTATCGGCGGTTCTTCAAGACCTACACCGAGAAGGTCTGGGGCGTTCCCGTGAAGGACATGCCGGCCGACTGGGCGGCACAGCGCGTGAAGGGTCTATCTCTGGGCAATGCCATCATCAACGCCCTGACACCCAAGCGGAAGCAGACGGACATCACCAGCCTCATTGAGGAGTTCCAGTACCCAAAGTACGGACCAGGGATGATGTGGGAGCGTTGTCAGCAGCTGGTGGAGGCGGCCGGAGGAACCGTCGCCATGCAGACGCGCGTGGTCGCCATCAACGTGACCGAAGGGATGGCCACCTCGGTGACGGTGGTCGGGCCGGACGGTCAAGAGGTTGACCATGAGGTGGCCCATGTGATCTCGACGATGCCTATGAATCACCTTGTTCGTGCCTTCGCACCGGCTCCTCCGCCTCCTGTGCTCGCAGCCGGGGATGATCTGCATTACCGCGATTTTCTGACCGTTGCCTTGGTCATCCCGGAAGACAAGGGCTTTCCGGACAACTGGATCTACATCCACGCCTCCGAGGTCGAGGTCGGCCGAATCCAGAACTTCGGATCCTGGTCGCCCTTTATGGTCAAGGACGGCCGCACGTGCCTGGGTCTCGAGTACTTCGTCTTTGAGGACGATCACATCTGGTCGATGTCGGACGAGGATCTGATTGCCCTTGGGTCGAAAGAGCTTGAGACACTCGGACTCGTCCGAGCCGAGGATGTCGAAATGGGCTACGTGATGCGTATCCCGAAGGCGTATCCGTACTACGACTTCGAATACAAGGACAACGTGGCCACGATCTGTGCGTGGATCGATGCCGAAGCTCCCAACGTCCATCTCGTTGGCCGCAACGGCATGCACAAGTACAACAACCAGGACCACTCGATGTACACAGCGATGCTGACCGTCGAAAACCTGCACGGTGCCAACCACGACATCTGGGCGGTCAATGTGGAAGAGGAATACCACGAGACTGCCTCGGGCCCATCGACTGGAGGAACTGGTCGCGACGCTCCGATCCTTCCTCGGCGCGACACCACCACGGGTCACTAGGCCCATGAGCGAAGTCCAAGTGGGGCCGCAGTTGTGGGGGAGCGACGCCGACCATGTCTGACGCCGACACGCCGTCACACTCGCAAGTCGATGGAGATTCCGAGTCCCCATCGGCCCTCGAGGCCCTCGAGGCGGCGGCAGAAGGACTTGTGGGAAGTATCGCTCTGTCACCCGGTGGTCCCACTCCGTCGCTCGGCGGAGAGTTGTTGCTTCCGGGCGGCACTACGCAGGAGCAGGTGGGTTCCGATTCCGTCCGTTCAGGGATCCTCCAAGCGGGCCCGCTGGCATTGGCCGGTGTCTTCGCCAATGGCATCAACGTCGTGGTCACGGTGTTGGTGGCTCGGGCTCTCACGACGCGCGACTACGGCCTGCTGAATCAGCTGACCGGAATCTTCCTGATCATCTCAATGCCAGGATCCGCGATCATCGTGGCCATCGTCCGCCGCGTGACGATGTGGACTACGGCGGGTGATGCCAATCGGGTGCGTGACTGGGCTCGGCGACTCCATACTCAGGGCACCTTGGTGACCGCAGCGTTCTTCGTGGTGATGGTCATCGCCGGCGAGTGGGTGGCTTCGTTGCTCAACCAGCCCAATGCCGTTGGCGTCGTGGCCATCGTGGGAGCCGGAGCGGTGTGGATCCTTCTCTCCATCGATCGCGGGCTCCTGCAGGCCCACCGCGATTATCGGACGCTGGCCGTGAACCTGGTGGTCGAGGGAGGGGCACGGACGCTCGGCATCATTGGGTTCGTTGCATTGGGAACCGGTGCCTCGGGGATCGCAGTGGGCGTCCTGTTGGCAGAGATCGTGACAGCCGTCCAGGCAAGGGTGTCGGCTGATCGGGCCTGGGACCATGAACTCGGGGAGGGCGCACCGCAGAGTCCACTCAGCCGAGCTGCCAAGCGGGTCCAGCATCCGATTGTGGCGGGCCGTGTCTGGTTGCACCATCTCAAGAGCGACCCTCGCATGGTGGCGCCCCGAGGGCTCAAGGTCGAGATGATCCTCGACCTCACGGTGGCCCTCAGCGTGCTCGCCATGCTTGCCGTGCTCCAGAATGTCGATGTGATCGTCCTCGGGCGCGACAATCCTGGGATGAGTGGTTCGTATGCAGCGGTCTCGGTGGCGTCCAAGGCCATCGTCTACGGAGCCGTGGTCCTCGGAAGCTATCTCCTGCCGGAAGCCGCTATCCGTTGGCGACAGGGGAGCCACGCACTGCGTCAGGCGGCGGTGGCATTGTTGCTGCTCAGTGTCCCTGCGGGTCTTCTATTGATCGTCTCTGAGTTCTTCCCCTCGTTGCTGCTGCGACTGGTGTTCTCGCCGCGCTATCTCGGCGCTCAAGAGGCCTTCGCTCCGCTCGTGGTGGCCATGGTGTGCCTGAGCTTCACGGTGATCTTGACCATGTACCTTTTGGCGATCGGATGGCGCTGGATCTCACTGCTGCTGCTCGTCGGGGCAGCAAGTGCCACTGTCGCTGTGGTGATCGCGCATGGGAGACCAGTGACGACCGCCCGCAATGACCTGATCGTCCAAGTCGTCTTACTTGGTGTGGTGATTGCGAGCTTCGTGACCCTTCACCGAAAGAAGCGACCGGTCATCTCTCCCTGATCGGCGCCCGTCCTACTATCCTCGGCGTTTCACCTGAGCATCCGGAGATGGCGGACAATCGTGGAAGATCGTGGCACCAGCGACAGCCCTGAGGATCGGTTCGTCAGTACCGGTCCTGGTCGGTTGGCGGAGATTGCCTCTGGCTCCGGCATTGAACGAATCCACATGGTGGCCTGGCGGGATCTTGATGATCCAGAGGCTGGAGGATCTGAGCTGCACGCCCATGAGATCGCAAAGCGATGGGCGGCTGCTGGAATCGAGGTGACCCAGCGCACGTCTGGGATCGCCGGCCAAGGTTCGTCGGTGCAACGCAGTGGGTACCGCGCCGAACGTCGCAGTGGACGCTACGGAGTGTTCCCCTCGGTGATCGGTGGAGGGCTGTCGACCCGTCGAGACCCGGGTTCGGCCATGGTCGAGATCTGGAACGGGATGCCCTTTTTCAGTCCAGTGTGGTTCCGGGGACCTCGCATCACAGTGCTCCACCATGTGCACGACGAGATGTGGCAAATGACGCTGCCCGGACTGCTCGGATCCCTCGGCGACACCATCGAACGTCGATTGGCTCCACCCTTCTACCGTCGAGAGCGAATCGTGACCTTGTCGGCATCATCACGCGACGAGATCGTTGAGCGACTTCGCCTTTCGGCTGATCATGTGGTCGCTGCTCCACCTGGGATCTCGAGTCGATACCGGCCCGGCTCGAACCGCCATGATCGCCCACTTGTCGTGGCCGTCGGGCGCCTTGTCCCGGTCAAACGAGTCGACCTGCTCATCAAGGAATTGGCGCAAGTCCGCCGCCGGGTGCCTGACCTCGAAGCGGTGATCATCGGCGAGGGCTATGAGCGGCCTGCTCTTGAGGCACTTCGACGCTCGCTGGGTGCCGAAACGTGGTTGTCAATGCCCGGATTCGTCGAGGAAGACAAATTGATTTCGTGGTATCAACAGGCTTGGGTCGTCGCGTCAGCTTCACTGCGCGAGGGCTGGGGTATGACGCTTACGGAAGCGGCAGCGTGCGCCACGCCGAGTGTGGCCACCAATATTGCCGGCCATCGTGATGCAGTCAGCCACTACCACTCAGGGATCCTCGTCGATGATGTGAGTTCCCTTTCGACTGGGATCATCGAGGTTCTCACCGATGAACGACTCCGAAGGACGCTCCAGGACGGTGCGCTTTCGTGGTCTGAACACTTCTCTTGGGACGCGACAGCGCAAACGGCGCTCGAGCAGTTGGCCATCTCGTCGAAGCGCTAGTCGTCCGTGTTGTCCTCAGGCAGCGATTCGTCTGTCGACGTGGCCTCGACGGATGGGTCCTGAGTTTCGGCGTATCGAGCATCGCCCCGTGCCTGTGGAGGCGTGTCACCAAGAGCCCCGATGACACCGTCGGCCCCCACAAGCACGATGGCCACCCACATCAGCGCACCGGCAGAGGTGAAGTGGCTCGGCCAGTCGCCGGGACCGAAGTGCTCAATGGACTGAAGGCGGATCACGTTCACCACGGCTGCCACAAAGAAGCCGATCGCAACAAGGC
>Ga0194063_10001184_pt1 | contig 17355 bp, 16 predicted proteins | sample SepL3720m_MetaG_FD_155459 | JGI IMG/M metagenome (GOLD analysis project Ga0194063, IMG submission 155459) | Anoxic zone freshwater microbial communities from boreal shield lake in IISD Experimental Lakes Area, Ontario, Canada - Sep2016-L373-20m | ecosystem: Environmental > Aquatic > Freshwater... | reverse complement strand
CAGGTCATGTTTACTGTGGCCACCGGAGTGATAGGACCTCGCCATGTCGGTAATTGTATAACCGCACACCTTGGATCTGAAGGGCCGCCTAAAGGCGTGGGTTTATCCCTCCCACCGCTGGAACAATCATGAAGACTCATCGTACTCTCCATCCAGTCATCTGTCTGAAGACAAGAGGAATTTCCCTTTGCGCTCTGCGATCAGCCGATCCTTCTGCAATTTTTCCAGGAGCTCCTTCATCCACCGCTGATGGCGGCGCATCGCCCAATCGATACACACACGCCGACCGATTTCTGCGAGCTTCAACCCCTTCGGTTCATCCCGCAGCTCTTCGACGATCCGCCCGCGAATGATGCGATTGGGAATGAATCGGCCACCGATTTCACGGCCGGGTTCATTCCATCCCTTCCCAGCCGAAGATCGCGATCTTCGGCTGGGAAGGGATGCGGATTTTCGGCTCGTCACCATAATCCCCTTCTCCGTAAGCGGACATTCCTCCCACTGCGGATTCCTCTTCGTCTGAATCAAGGAACCAAAGTCCATCAAAGCTGCATGCCAGTTTCGTGTATCGTGATCCTTCTGACCATCCATCGCTTCCTGTAGTACGTCCTCCGCAATGCCAAGAAGAATATGGTCATCCTTCTTCCACGTCCCATCACGATTCTCCGGTCCGAAGAATGTGCGGTGCAGAATCCGACGGATATTGGTATCGATGCAAGGTGTGGGGAGATTGAAGGCGAAATTCCGGATTGCGGCTGCGGTGTACGGACCAATGCCGGGAATAGCCATCAGCTCGATCATTGTTTGCGGAAACACACTATCAGTGTGAGTCTTGGATCTTGGATCTTGGATCTTGGATCTTCCCTGGTCATTGGGATTTGGGATTTGGTACTTCGCCAGAATTGCTCGCGCAGCATCCCTCAATCTCAATGCCCTGCTGTTATAGCCCATCCCCCGCCACGCGATCAGCACATCACGATTGGAAGCCTCAGCTAAAGAATGAAGTGTGGGAAACCGCTCGAGGAAAGTCCGGAAGGTGATCTTCACCCGATCCACCTGCGTCTGCTGCAACATGATTTCGGACACCAGAATTCTGTACGCCCGTTCATCGTCATCGGCGATCCCCATATCCCTCCACGGCAACACTCTCTTGTGGACGGCATACCACTCCCAGAGAGTTTCGGTAAAGGCGATGATGCGATCGGAGCGGCGCATGGGGGAATGGTAGCAGGAACCGTTCAGTTTTTAGTTGATAGTTACTAGTTGTTAGTTTTCGCTAGAGAAAGCCGTGAAACTAATAACTAATAACTAGAAAACCAATAACTTTTACCGTACCGAGTAACGATCAGCCCCAAACTCATCGTTGAAACCGTTGACTCTTTTTCCTCCGATCCCTAGACTCCCGTGGCTTTTGAGAGCTACAGTGCTCTCGATTTCCACTTCCGTACCTTTTTTCCCACCTTCGCTATGGCAGATCAGAAGAAATTTGACCGCAGTAAGACCCACGTCAACGTGGGAACCATCGGTCACGTCGACCACGGGAAGACCACGCTCACTGCAGCGCTCTCTCTCAACTTCTCACCAGAAGGAGAGAAGAAGGGCTTCGCCGACATCGACAACGCTCCAGAAGAGCGTGAACGCGGTATCACCATCAACACCTCACACGTCGAGTACGAGTCGGCCATTCGCCACTACGCGCACGTCGACTGTCCTGGCCACGCCGACTACGTGAAGAACATGATCACCGGCGCCGCCCAAATGGACGGAGCCATCCTCGTCGTCTCCGCTGCCGACGGTCCGATGCCCCAGACCCGCGAGCACATCCTTCTGGCCCGCCAGGTGAACGTGCCCTACATCGTCGTCTACATGAATAAGGTGGACCTCGTGTCGGATCCTGAGCTCATCGAACTCGTCGAGACGGAAATCCGCGAACTCCTCTCCAAGTATAACTTCCCCGGCGACAAGACCCCGATCATCAAGGGTTCCGCCCTCAAGGCTCTGGAAGGAGACAAGGATCAGATCGCGATTTTGAAGACCCTCCTCGACACCCTCGATACATGGATCCCGAATCCCGAGCGTCAGATCGACAAGCCCTTCCTCATGTCCGTGGAAGACGTGTTCTCCATCAAGGGACGCGGCACCGTCGCAACGGGACGCATCGAATTCGGCAAGGTGAAGGTGAACGAAGAAGTGGAAATTGTCGGCATCCGCGAAACGAAGAAGACGGTGGTAACGGGAGTTGAGATGTTCCACAAGCTCCTCGACGAAGGGATCGCCGGAGACAACGTCGGTATCCTCCTCCGCGGCATTGAGCGCGAGGACATCGAGCGCGGACAAGTCATCTGCAAGCCCGGGGCTATCACGCCGCACACCAAGTTCGACTCCGAGGTCTACGTCCTCACGAAGGAGGAAGGTGGACGCCACACGCCCTTCTTCAAGGGATACAAGCCGCAGTTCTACGTCCGCACGACGGACGTGACGGGCTCCGTGGAGCTCCCCGCAGCCGTAGAAATGGTCATGCCCGGTGACAACGTGAAGTTCACGGTCACCCTCGGCAACCCCATCGCCCTCCAGGAAGGTACGCGCTTCGCCATCCGCGAAGGCGGACGCACGGTCGGCTCCGGTGTCGTCACCAAGATCCTCGAATAATTTTGTCTTTCTCCCGCCCCGTAGCTGGGGTTCATGAACCCCAGCTACGGAACGCGGATTCTCTGCTCTTTTCCCTCCACAGCTTATGGTCCCCACGAAGAAGACATCGAAGGTAAAGACGTCCCATCGGGACGTCTCTAAAGCTGCGAAACCCAAGACCTCGGAAAAGAAGCCGGCTGCTGCCAAGAAGGCACCTGCCGTGAAGAATGAACAATCTAAGGAATCGACCGTTACGGCGCGCAAGCCCGCTGCGGCTGTTCATCATGAAGACGCGGTCAAGAAGGCTGCCGAGGCCAAAGTCGCCCCCTCTATCCGCATCCGTCTCTCCGCCTTCGATCACACCGTCCTGGACGAAGCCGTCGCCAAGATCATCGATACGGCCTCCCGCAGCGGCGCCATCATCCACGGCCCGATTCCGCTCCCCACCCGCATCCGCAAGTTCACCGTCAACCGCGCCACCTTCAAGTTCAAGAATGCGCGCGACCAGTTCGAAATGCGCACGCACCGACGGTTGATTGATTTGCTGGAAACCACCTTCAAGACCGTAGAAAGCCTTCAATCTCTGAGCCTCCCGAGTGGAGTGGAGATTGAAATTAAGATGGGCTGACGGAGGTTTGAAAGGTTTTGATGAAGTGAGAAAGGCCTGAAAGGTTTAACGAAAGCACGAAGCACGAAGTCGGTTGATGAGAAATCCTGCACGGCCAATATGATCATGTGATTGATCCTTTTCCTTTGCATTGATGTAATGAAGATCAAAGGAAAGGAGACATTGATAATGGATTTCCTCTAAAGAACAGAGTGCGATTTCGTTGAATCTTGCCTGTTCTTTCTTCGATTCCTTCACACTACCCTCAGCAATATTCGTCGGAGCACTGGAAGAAGATCGACACATTTGATCAACCAACCCAAAGAACTCGCAGGACGGATACTTTTTCGTCATGGCGTAGATCCAAAGACAGAGAGCATGCGCCTCTTTCCAAGCAACAAGACGTTGATAGGGACGTTCTACCATGCTCGAACAATAGCCAAAAATAGACCGCAATCCACAAAATCATCGTACACCTTCCGTACACCCACGAAACCTTTCAGGCATTCCTAACCTTTTCCAAACCTTTCAAACCCCTCACTTCCATCCTTTCACAACCAACCCCGCCTCCGCCGCCGCCTGCTCCGCCTCCTGTTTGCTGGCGCCTGAACCGCGGGCAATCTCTTCTTTATCGATACAAACCGCGCAGGTGAAGTTCTTGGCGTGGTCCGGGCCGCTCTCGGAGATCACCGTGTAATGTGGTGTAATGGAGAAAACCTCCTGCGCCTTCTCCTGGAAGACACTCTTGAAGTCCCGGTGCTTACCCTCGCGCAGGAGCTCCTCCAGACGATTGAGGATGTGCTTAAAGCAGAATTCCCGTGCGGCATCGAATCCCCTGTCGATGAAAAGCGCGCCAATGACAGCTTCTAGGGCATTCGCGAGGGTCGATTCCTTGTCACGTCCGCCGCTCGCCTCCTCTCCACGGCTCATGTAGAGGTAATCGCCGAGCTTGATCTCCCTCGCGACGATCGAAAGCTGTTTGCCATTCACGAGAGCCGCCCTCCAGTTGGTGAGCTCGCCTTCATCCTTCTCCTGGAAGCTGTACAGGTACTCCGTCGCCACGAGCTCCAGGACGGCATCCCCGAGGAATTCCAGCCGCTCATTGTGCTTAGCCTGAGACTTCCCCGAGGCGCTGCGATGGGTAAGCGCCTGCGCCAAAAGCTCCTTCTTCTGGAAGGAGAGGTGGAGGGACTTCTCGAGGAGGGAAAAAGCTTGGGGAGGCATGGCGGAATGTAGAATTGAGAATGGAGAATGTAAAATGACTGTACAACAAAAAACAATGATCTGAGTGCAATTCTACATTATACATTCTGCATTCTACATTATTTCTTCATTCCAACACCTTGCGCAATAGCATTTAACACCCCATTCACGAACTTCCCGCTCTCCTCCGTCCCATACTCCTTCGCAATCTCGATCGCCTCGTTCATGATCACCGGCGGAGGAGCTTCTTTGAGGAACAGAAGCTCATAGGCACCGACCAGAAGAACACAGCGGGAAATGGGATCCATCCGCTCGAGCGACCAGGCCGGAGCGTGAATCTGTACCGATTCCTTGAGCGCCTTCTCCTTTTCGATCACGCCTTTCAAAAGCGTTTCGGCGAAAGGAACATCGATCTCCCCCAATTCCGAAGCATCCCGCGAAAGAGAAACCTCGGTATCGCACGAACGATTCTCCCGCTCGAAGAGCACTTGCATGACGGCGATTCTGGAGAGGTGACGACGACGAGCCATGGGCGGAATGTAGAATGTAAAATGTAGAATGTAAAATGGATTGAAAATTTTTGGCGTATTGAAATTATCTCATTCTACATTCTCAATTATACATTCTACATTCCCTATCACGCCTTGATCCTCGTGATCCCCTTGAGCGCCTTTCCTGCTCTGTCCTTAGGCGTGGCAGGAGCACCGTATGGTGAATTCTGCTTGTTGACGAGCTTGACGATACGCCGCTGCACATACGCGGAATGCTGCGTTCTGCCTCGGCTTTTTTCGCGCCGCTTTTTCGGTGTAGGCTTCTTACCCATGGGCGGATCTTAGGGGAAGAGAAAGGGGTTTGCAAAGAAAAAGGAAGAAAAGCAGATGTCGCAGATGTCATAGTGAGCCGTGTCGAACTATGACATCGTCTTCCGCAAAGAGCCTCCATGTCCTCCCTCGACATCGCTCGGGATGACATGGAGGGACTCAATGAAGAAAATTCCTACCTCCTCCTTCCCGAAAGCACCATCATGAACCTCAGCAGGAAGAGGAACAGGTTGAAGATATCCAGGTACAAGCTCAGCGCCAGCATAAAAGGATTGACCCCCGCTCTCCCCATCATCTTGATGCGCTGAAGGTCAAATGCGGTGAACCCGGCGAAGATCACGATGCCGAGGCCCGAGATCAAGAGCTCCCCTCCTCCGGTGCGGAAGGACGGGATGAAGATCTGCATGATGCCCAGAACCAGAAGACCGATGAGTCCATAGAGGAGCGTGCGGCCGATACCGGAGAGATCCACCTGAATGACCAGCGCGAGGATGGCCGCTGATCCTGCGACACCGACGGTAGCGATCAATGCATTCGCCAGAATCGCTCCGCCGTTCACGTAGCCGGCGAGAACCATCAGGATGTACGGCGTGATGGTGAGGCCGGAGAGGAATGGGAAGGCAATGAAGAGCAGAATATTCAGCGGCGAAGACCGCATCCACCATTGCGAAGTGAAGACCAGCGCCAGCTCAGCGATGAGGAACATCGTCATCATGCCGGAAGTGAGAAGCACAGTGGCATTGGCGATCCCGAGGAAGACCCCGATGACCGTGACGAGCATCGCCAGGGCGAAGAGCCCGTACGTGGCGGCTTCGGACGAAGGCTCGAGGACGATGGGGCCGGAGGAGCTGCGGGAGTAGGGCGTGGTGGGGTATGTGGGCATGGTCGAAGTATAGCACTGGAAGGTATTAAGGAGGTGTTAAGATCGAACTTCTCGTTACTGGAAGGGAGAATCGGAACTACAGTGATGCACATGAAAGAAAATCGAGATGATCAAGATGTGTGCATCGAGAGCAGCTGAACAAGCCGCTCATTCTTTGGTTCTCTTCTTTACGGCATCGGGTATTTCCAGATAGCCGGCGGTAAATCCGGGGGGGATGCGTTCGATTCTCGTGCAGGCGCCAAGATACGCCCCCACCTCGACATGCATGTTGGGTGGTAGCATCTGCAAATGGATGCAGAGTCCTGCCTGGAGGTGGCGTGCGTAGTGAAGATTCTTCGGGAGCTCCCGTAAGTCTGGGCAATTGTTGAAGCTAAGAATAGCCCCAACTTTTTCCAGCCCCGCATCTGCCAGATTTTGCAGTGCTGCAGAGTGTGAGATTCCACAACTTCCTCCTACTTCCTTCAGATCATGGGACAGGGAGGTAAAGTTCGTGCTCCGAATCTCCAGATCGCCTTCAATTTTGGTGATACCCTCCGGGAATTTCTCAAAAGAATCATCATCGATCTTCACATCGCCCTTGATGACGCCCTCTTGAAATTTTTCTGTGACGTCGTACTTCGCAAGGAAGAACCGGACCTGTTCAGGTAGGCCACTGAGTTTTTTCTCATCCGCTTGTTTCTGTGGACCTTCTTTTCCATCCAAGAGAATTTGCACGGCTTCCTCGTGCTTTCCCATTTTCTCTAGAACTGTCGCAAGGATTTTCTGGTGATCTTTTGGGTTCTCTGCATACAGGGTTCTGGCCAACTCTAGTGCTTCCGTCCTTTCCTGTGGTGTGGCGCTTGGATCGGTACCCAAGTGTTCCACAAGGAGCTTCCGGGCCCAACCGACATCGGGGTTTGCTTTGACCTTCTCATGTGCTTTCTGAAGTCCCTCTTCCCTCATACCCGCCTTGAAACAAGCTTCGCAATACGTGCGTTCAAATGTGTCATACGAGGCAAGCGTCGTATTCTTCCGCAGTGTATCCAGCATCTTCTTTGCCTCTTTGTAATCCTCAAAGATCGATACATATTTTTGCATGGTGGGATTGCCGATTGTTCCATCTCCCTTCTTCCCGCCTTCGCCGGCCAACAGATCCACTGCCTGCTTCAAATCGGGAAGCAACGGCCGGATTTCCTCTAACTTCTTCGCATCATCCCAGAGCGTGGCGAGCGATCTGTTCCTCTTTTCGTATAACAATTCCTTCACCTGCACGATTATGGGATAGAGCGAAACAAGCTTCTGGGAATCTTCCTGTAATTTCTTCTCCTCCCCTGCATCGTATGCCCATGTGTGACGTCCGCGGAGGAACTCACCGACGATCATGTCTCTTTCGTTTGGAGCTATTGCATTCCGGTCTCCAGATTTTCCCGGAGATAGGACTCTAGTATGCGCTCCGGCTGAAAGTGTAATCTGATACTCCAATTCCCAGGTCATCTTATCCGTTATCCGCTCTCCCCAGCCCATACCCTCTTCATTGACGATGAACCTGTACCATAGACCGTTGGGGACTTTCCCGATGTATTCTTCGTTGTCCCAAGCGTTCTTTCCATCAAGCTTGTAGAGTCCGTTGGGATCTTTCTTATATTCCGCACCAAATTCGTTGAAGAATTTTCCTCTGGAGGTTCGATACACGGTGAGGGAACCATTGGCATCTTCTTTCTCAGCACGAAGGAACTCTTTGTTCGTCGTCAACACAAACAAATTATTCTCATTCTCAACATCACAGAAGCTCTGATGTGATCGTAAGTTACCTTTGACATCGTGGGTTTGGCCACCGCTGTAGTACAAACGTTCTTCATGTCTGTAATATCTTGATCCCCCATAGCCAAGTTCAATCACCTTTCCTGGAGTGACGTAGCGTAAATCGTATTGTTCAATCTGAGTTTTATACTTGTCTTGTGGAGTGAATCGCATCGCAGGACCAGCTTTCTTCTCTGCAATGGCTTTACTGTATGCGTCTCGTGCTTGTTCGAAGATGCCTAATTGCTTGCGTAATTTGTCGCTGTAGCCGTGCCCGAAGTCTCTAACGTTATGTTCGCAATAGGACAGTTCGTAGTATTCATGACTCCACTGCTGAAATACTTTTTCAACGCCAAGCGCTTTCGCCCTCGTTTCTTCCTCAGTAGATGATTCGAATTTACCTTTGAATTGTTCAATGTAGGCCTTTGCATTGCGCTGAAGCTGCTCATTATCTGCTTTTTCATCCGCAACATCTGCTTTAGCATTGGATTCTTTGTCCTCCTCCTTCTCTGCCGGCTTCGAAGGTTCCTTCGCAAATTTCTCCAACGCATCCACTATCGTCTCTCTCATTTCCACTGCTGATTGGCTATAGCGCAATGTAATGACCCTCTCTCCCTTTGTAGTAATTTGCCCTTCAGTGATGTAGTAATTATCCAGCTCCATCTGCACAGTTTTCAACGCTGCCTTCTGATCACCGGAGAGCAATTGATACGCATTCTCAAGTCTGGAAAGTCCTCTCTGCATCTTCCAATTTTTCGAAAATCCCTCAGCGCCATAGGAACTATTTCTCAAAGTAATCCCATTATTCTCCTTACCCATTGCTATGGATATTTGCTGGGCCTTGGCTTGTACCGATTCCTGCAGCTTCTGCTGTTCTGCATCAGATAATTTCGACTCGGACTCATCCAAATTATGCTCCAAGCCAAAGATACTCACTCTCAATTTCTCTATATCTTCCGAGGGAAGCTTCTCTTCCTCAGCCAGTCTTTTAGCTTCTGTGTACCATTCAATGGCCTTATGAATATTAATTGGGAATCCTGGAATGCCAAATTGATAATAGATAGCCAATTCCTCTGCAGCGGTACTCGGTCTGTCATTCTTCGAAATAGATCCTTTGATATCGACCTTCATTCTTGATGCTTCTGTCAAAAATGCGACTGCACTATTCTGCAACGTCTCTCTTCCGTGAGCTACATTGCGTGATGCGACGAATAATTCTGTGGCCAAAGTGATCCGACCGTTGACCTCTCCCTTCTCCGATACCAGTCTCCCAAGCCGAGCCACGATCTGCACTTCTGAAATGGGAGATGCTTCCGGATTCTCCTTGTCATCGGGCTTCAGAGCAGGGCTCGATTTCGGCTTCGCAGGAGTATCAACCGCATCCCGTTGCTTCGCACACGCTTCCAGCATTCGCGTCATTTTCACAATCACATCCTGATGGGTCTCGCCCTTCTCTTTGGAAATTTTCCCGCGGAATGCATCTAGCGCCTTACTCTTACTGACAATCCGTATAGTGTCTACAGGGGCAGATTCATCAGGTTTCAGCCAGAACTTCATAATGAGCTTATCATCCTTGGATACCTCCATCTCACGCGAGCCTTCCGGATAATTCGTCCAGATCATCTTGAGCTCAGGATGCGCACGAGCAAATGCTTCGACTGCATTCGAGTACTCCCAAACCGGCACAACCTCTTTACGATCTTCGCTGGTCTGCACCTTGTTATAACGTTCATGCACCCAAGAATGCAATTTTGCCTTGTTCTCAGTGGAGTCGTATGGTTTCGAGAGTCCCAGAATGGATGATCGCACCATGATCGATCCCACAAACGGTGTTGCCTCCAGTGTCCCGTCATCATCCTGTGCTAATAGACCGAACTGCACTGTCTCACCCCCTTTTAGGCAATGAAGAACACACTCATACTTGTTGGTATAATGATTGACCCGGATATCACCTTCGACTTTTTTATTCATGTATGTTTCGATCATCGTTTTCAGCTCCTGTAATTCCTTATGAAATACCTCAACTGCGTCAGGCTTTTTCGGCGTTTTCTCTGGAGAGGGTGCTCTTGAAGCATCGGGCAAGGTATCTCCTTTCACTATAGGTAAAGCAGGAATCGCGTCATCCGGAATTGTGGCAGCAATCGGCGGCGCAACCTTGAGCGAAGGTGCTGGTTCCGCCCTCACACCCGATGCCGGAACAGCGGGCAAATTTTGTTTTATGAGATCAATCAACTCCTTCTCCGAAACCGATCTATGTATGGATTCATACCTGTCCTTCTTATTTACAACTACAGTAAACCCTACAAGCATAAGAGGCTTCGAGAGATCAGCCTGCTTTTCAAAGAAAAACTGTATCTCTGACGTTGAGTCGCTATTAAATGCAAATATTACGTCAACACCAGTCTCAGCGACATCATAACTTGACCCGCTGTACCCCAGTGGTCGCAGAACTTTGTCTAGTGCATCGCGCATACCCAGCAGCTTTTCCCTGAGTTTTGCATCATATTCTTTTCTTTCCTCTGGGTTCAAAGATGCCAACACATCAGTGCTCTCCGTCTTCAGCACCGATCCCACATCTACCTTCTTGTCAGGCTCCGGTGCAGTCTTCGGCGATGCAAGCGTGGGAGCCCGTGATGCCCCAAAGTCCCCCGGGCTCGCCGTTCTCCGGTCTCCGGGCGAAGAGACTGAAGGGGATCTGGAAGGCTTGGCGGAAGGTGAAGAGCCTTTCTTTTTCCGAGCCTTCACAAGCTTGAGGGGAGAGGCGTCATTGGTGGCAATATCGTCGGGAAGCAGAATCCTATATCCGACCTCTGCGGAGCGGGCATTGAACGCGTCCACGGCTGTCCGCAGATCGTCGGGGAGAGTCACCTTCTGGATTTCCTGGGAATGGTGACGGAGCTCCAGATTGACGGTCTTCAAATGCGCGCGAATGCCTTGGATGTTTCCGCGCTCCATGAAGGAGACAAACTGCTCCATTTTCGTGCCGGGGAGAGCGGTCTTGGCAGTGGTATCGTGTTCCCATCCTTGCTGATTCCATTTGATCCCTCTGTGAAAAGTCTCTGTTTCTTGAATCGGATGAAATGCCGGCTGATAATCAAGAGAAGCCGTAGCCGGTGCACTCATGTCTCTAAGTACAAAGGAATTGCTGTTATACGTATTTGCGTTCGACATCTGATCGAGGAATATACGCAATTCATCTCTTTCCTTATTCACTCTCATCATCACCGTCTGCATCCCTTTCATTTTCTCAGCATTTTTCACGATATACTTTTTTGCGATTTTCGGATCCAGAGCATTCAGGTCATCAATCTTTTTTTGCATTCCAAATTCCCCACTACTGAGGCTCCCTCGAACAACCCAATGCTGCTTGCCTTCACTTCCGGACATGGGGGGCTCGATACCCTGTGACAGACCACCGACTTCGATGCGATGACACAACCGCGCTTCGCCGAACGTGACGATAAAGTTTTGCATTATGCGATTTGATCGGAAAGAAGCTGATCCACCTCCTGTATTTCGGCGGATCTTGATTGCTTTTCCGCCGCACTGCGCTGAAGAACACGCACATGGTGCCCTGCTTCCTCAGCTAGCTGCCGCATTTCTTCAAGTAGCCGATCGATCTCGTCCTGATCGTGTTTGATCTCTCCCGCAAGCTCCGAAAGCTTCGCAAAAAACGCCTTCCGCCCTGCGTCATCCTTCATGCCAGTAACGATCTCCAACGCAAGCGCACGCTCCTCCTCCGTGAGACCTTCCAGGGACCGGATAGCCGCAGAAAGTTCTTGGATATTTGTATCAAGCATAAATCGGATAATTATAGCAGAAATTACTGTTTCTTTCCAATATTTTTACCATCCAGCAGCACCCCTCCGTGGGTGCGGGCAGCAAATGGGATATCGAAAAAGGATGCTCATTTCTTCGATTCCGCACCCGAGGACGGGTGCTGCTGGGTCATTAATCTGGATTCTCTTCCCTGCGGGTCGAAGCCCAGAGCCCTTTCGTTGAAAGTGTTCCTGGTGCTGCCCGCAGGCAGGTATGCCTGCTCTGCGGAATTTGATGAGTTTGCTGACAGTCGGACTACCCTCAAACCTCAATTTCTGCTACAATAACCAGATTTCATGCGCTCATCCCTCCGCGCCACCCTCGGCATCCTCCTCGCTGCTGTCCCGGCGGTCGCCCTCGCGGCGTCCTTCCCCACCCCGGCCCTCATCAATACCTGCGTGGTCCCGGGGCTCTCGTGCCTGGGCGGTGACATGACGTCGTACATCAATGGCACAGTGCTCAAAGCTGCCAAAGTGGCGTATGGCGGCGTGCTCCTCGGCGCGATGATCTACTACGGTCTCAAGCTGCTCTTCACATCGAATAGCAGTGACAACGCCTTCACCGAAACCAAGCAGGCGTATGAGTACGCCATCCTCGGGACGATCTTCTTCCTCTGTGCACAGCTCATCGCCTCCAGCTTCACCACCCAGGGTCTCGTGCAATCCTCCGGAGTCGTGACCGCGATCGAAACAGTCATCTACCTCTTCAAATCGGCGCTCAGTATCGCCCTCCTCGCCAATATCGCGGTGGAAGGATTCCGTATGGTTGCGGCCGTAGAGGAGGCGGAGTGGACGAAGGCACGTACGCGCTTCATCCAGGGCATGGTGGGTGCCGCGATCGTGCTCGTCGCAGGCGCCATCGTGCAATCGGTGTATCACAGCGATGCCTCGTCGGGCATCATGGAGATCAGAGGAATCGCCAATTACCTCATCACCATCTTCGGGTTCCTCGCTGTCCTCGCCATCATCGTGAGCGGCATCTACCTCATCGTCTCCGTGGAAGATTCCCTCAAGGAGAGCGCGCGCAAAATCATCACCGGCAGCATCATCGCGCTCCTCGTGGTCGTCGCCGCCAGCGTCTTCGTCAATTTCTTCATCTTCTGATGGATATCAACGCCCCTCTCCGGCTGCTACGTATCATCATCATTGTCCTGATGTCGATGGTTGTGGCTCCCGTACTCGCCCAATTCGGCGATCCCATCAGCCACGTCGCCGGCTCTCTTCCGGGAGGTATAGGCGGGGATGAGATCGGCAGCATCTACGCATCGATCATGAAATCCTTCATCATCGGGATCGATGTCGCCGGAGTGATGATGATCGCGCGGGCGGGCTTCACGCTCACCTTCGTCCAGGGCGATGACCAGCTCGTCAAGGCACGCAAGACCATCGGGTATGTGGCCACCGCTCTCATCCTGATGAACCTCGCCGTCCCCATGCGCGATGCCTTCGTGGCATACCAAACCAATGGTGCGAACATTCTGAAAGTGGAAGTCGTGGGACTGCTCAGCTACTTCGAAACACTCCTCGCCATCACCGCCATCCTCTTCATCATCATCAGCGGCATCCGCGCGGTGACGGCCTACGGCAAAGAAGACGGGACGACACACCTCAAGCAAGCAGTCATCGGTGTCGTCTCGGGCATCTTCCTGATCTCGGTGAAGACGCTCATCGTCAATGCCGTAATCGTAGACCGCACCCCCTCTCCCCTCCTCGCCGTCATCAAGACCGCGCTCCTGGTCGTCCTCGGATTTATAGCACTCATCGCCACTGTGGTCCTCATCTGGGCGGGGCTCCTGATGATCGTCAACGTCGGCAAAGACGAACAGTATACCAAGGCAAAGGCACTCGCAGGCCGCGTCCTCATCGGCCTCGTCGTCATCCTCGTGAGCATGGCGATCGTGCAGTTCGTGATCTCGGCGGGGGCGTGACGAAGCGGGTAGCGGGTAGCACAAACCGGCGGTTTCGTCTCGACGAACCGTTCGTTAACCGGCGGTTTAAACCGCCGGTTAACGAACATGCCGGAGAATGAACCTCGGTTGCTTCAGATATACGAATTGAATTCTGGAACATCTGAAAAACTGCCAATTTGTCATAGTGAGCCGTGTCGAACTATGACAAATTGGCAGTTTTTCAACTAGAATTCTCACTGATCAGGAAACCTGCAGAATTTTTTGACAACGCGATCTGCATCCTCATAATTGTCCCATGAGTGAATCTCCTGCAGACGAACCTGGCTTTTTTGAACAGCACAGACGATCAACAATGGCTACATTCGTTTCCGCTTCTGCTTTGTTACTAATTGGCTCTTTTGTAGCGACGACCAAAGTAGTGCAGGAAGCTTTGAGACAATCCGAAAATCCCCCTCCCGCGAAAGCACCCGAACTTCCTAACAATGAAGCACAAAATCGTTCGACTCATGCGGCACGGATTCCCTCATCCGATCAGCGCCATTCGTTCAATGCGCTATAATACTACTATGAAGTCTGTCTCCGTTAAGCGCACTTGGGATCTCCTCTCAGAAGAACGAAGGAAAACCTGCATCCCGGCAATCATCACCTACTTCAAGAAGCAACGAAATGAGGAAATCGGGATCATTGCAGCAGAAGAATTCTTGGATTTTATCCTGCAGCTCGTCGTGGGTGACCTGTACAACAAAGGCGTGAAAGATGCGAAGGAAGCCCTCAAGAAGCGCTTCGGAGATTTGGAGATTGATTTGGATGTGCTGCTGAAAGCATCCTGATCGACCGTCTACGCAGCCACCAATTTCGACGAGCCGTTCGTTAACCGGCGGTTTAAACCGCCGGTTAACGAACATGCCGGAGAATGGACCTCGGTCGGTTGTGAATAACGAAAACCGTGAAACATCACACGGCAATCCCCTCTCTCTTGATTTCCATCGCCAAGGTCGAATATTTATCGTCCAGATGCTCCGGATAGAACCAGATGGGCTGGATCTTGTAACTGATGCCGCGGCGAATATGGGAAAGTGCATACTGCTCATCCATACGATTGCTTTTATACGGCTTGCCGACGACGGCGATATCGATGTCACTCTGCTCGTGCATGTTATCCCGTGCAGCAGACCCAAAGACGATCACCGAAATAAAGGGAATTTCCGCAGCCTGGAGCGCTTGTTTGAATCGGCCTGCAATTTGCAGAGCATCTTCTCTATGCATGATGGAATCATGAAGGAGATTCCCCCACATTCCCAGCTCCTCGATCATGAAACCCATGCGCGAAGTCCCCAAATCGAATCCCGAAAACCGCCGCCCTGACATCCACATCCACCCACCGGTCATCAGCCACCCTGATCTGAATATACTGATGCGGAGAGAAAAACCAGAGAAGCGTCCACCTTGCCACAATGTCACGATCGGTAAAATAACCGCTCTGCACGAGGAGAATCCTGAATAGCCGATTGAAATTCGTACAGTGCAGGAAACCGTTCTTCGACCAGAGATAATCAATGGAACGAGGATAAAGCTCCCATAACTTCGTCACCGTCTGAATGCGGCCTCCGTGGTACTTCGTCGTGAGCAAATCATACGTTTGACGAAGACAATCCTCCTTCGATTTTGTCTGTCGCAAACTCTCAACGAAGCGCTGCATATCAACAGGCAAAAGTGACGGTAATGCTTTTCTCATGAAGGTAGTCTACCGCAACCAAAGCTACCAGCTAAGAAGCTACAAGCTACCACCTACTTCCCCCACGCCTTCCGCACATACTCCCCCACGCACCGGTTACTGTTGAACGTCGCAAGCAACCCTATCGCCCGCTTCATGCGGCGGATCCAGCGAGAACGCGCCAGATATTCGTATTCGGGGATCACCTGATACTGCAATTGCGTATAGATGTCCTCAGCATCCACCAGGCGATTCTCGTCATTATTCACTGCCTGGACCAGTGGACCGATGCGCCAACCGGATTCCGGATCCTCGCCGAAGGCCTCGATCCACCAACCGTCGAGTGTCGAGAGATTGAGGACACCGTTGAGACACGCCTTCATTCCCGAAGTTCCCGAAGCTTCATGCAGACGCATGGGCGTATTCAGCCAGACGTCAGCGCCTTGAACCAGTAATTTCGCGAGATCGGGATTGTAGTTATCCATGTACGCAATCTTCACAAAATCCTTCAGCTCACTGGAACGCTGAATCATCCGTTGAATGACACTCTGCGCGAAAGGATCGGACGGGTGGGCGTTGCCAGCGTGAACGATCTGCACGTGACCATGGCAGGCTTCCTTGAGACGCAGAAGATTGGAATACAGAAGCTCCGGCTGCTTGTACGCAACGACGCGGCGGGCGCTGGCAATCGTCAGGACATTGGGGTCAAACTGTTGACCTGTCCGTGCTGCGATCGCATCGATAAGCCGGATCTTGGCTTTCTGATGCGCTGCCCAGAGTTCCTCATCGGGATAGGAACGGCAGGTGCCGCGCAATACCTCCGGATCGTCCTTCCAGCCGGGGCTGTAGCGATCGAAGAGCTCGCTCATCTCCGGACTCACCCACGTGAGATGGTGAATGCCGTTGGTGATCGCATCGATCTTCTCCCCCGGGAACATCGCGCGGGAGACTTCACCGTGGATTTTGGATACTCCACAGGTGTAGTGACTGAGGTGCATCGCGAGGAGCGTCATCGAGAGGACATCCTCTCCTGCAAGCTTCTTGATGTGCCACGGAAGATTGTCGCCGGCGATCCTCGTTGCGAGGTCGTAGTCGAAGGCGTCGTGACCGGCCTTCACGGGTGTGTGGGTCGTGAAAGCGCAGAGCGGACGAACTTCCTCATCCCGGAATCCCTTCTCCTTCAAAAGTTCCAGTGTCAAAAAAGCCGCGTGTCCTTCGTTCATATGAAACGTCCCGATGTCACTGTATCCCAGAGCGCGCAGCATCCGGACTCCACCGATCCCCAGAACCAGCTCCTGACGAATGCGCATGGCCCCATCGCCGCCATAGAGGTACTTGGTGATCTCGCGATCTGCGGGAGTGTTCTCGGGAAGATTGGTATCGAGGAAGTACACGGGAACCGTCCCCTTCCGACCCACGATGTCATAGGCCCACACACCCACGAGCACCGGATGTCCTTCGATCATCACGGTGATGGTCTGGGGCAACTTCTTCAGAACTTTGGACGGATCCCAATCGATCTCCGTGTACTGCTGCGTTCCATCAGGATTGATCTTCTGATGCAGGTATCCGTGCTGCCAGCAGGCCGTAACGCATGCTGCCTTCACCCCCATATCCGCACAGGAATGCATCAAGTCTGATGTGAGAATGCCGAGCCCTCCCGCAAACGTGGGCATCTGGCTCGTGAGCCCGATTTCCATCGAGAAGTAGGCGACAGTTAATGCAGGTTGTTTCATGTGGGTTGTTAAGCTCATTATACATGATTTTTGTGTAATTGTTAAATTGTTTTATTGTTACATTGTTTGCTATAGGAACAACGAAAGCTCTTCGGAGAAATATCGAGACAATTTCAGATATCGAATCTTCAAAGAAACATGACTCCATAGATCATCCGTCAGTACTACCGGCAGAGCCGGTAGCATGGGAAAAGCCCCTAGAAGGGGCTAAGCAAAGCATGCTACTGACTTGTCGTCAGTTCCAATGGAGATCGAG
>Ga0194063_10001183_pt1 | contig 17359 bp, 12 predicted proteins | sample SepL3720m_MetaG_FD_155459 | JGI IMG/M metagenome (GOLD analysis project Ga0194063, IMG submission 155459) | Anoxic zone freshwater microbial communities from boreal shield lake in IISD Experimental Lakes Area, Ontario, Canada - Sep2016-L373-20m | ecosystem: Environmental > Aquatic > Freshwater... | reverse complement strand
GCTGATGCGCCAGTGCAGGATGTAGCTTTCCTGCTGCAAAGGTACTTTCCAGGGCAGGTGCTCCCCTCAGACGAGGCAAACGACAATGACCGTTATTTGGGGTTGTACGCCCAAACCGGCGGAATTTGTCCAACTGGGGTATAGCCTAACTTCACAGCCAGATCTTACAGAAATAGTGTTGATTTAGGGTCGTTTTTTATTTTTCTTGACGCATCAAACGCAAAGTCTAGGCCCTATTCTCACACTATACGGTTTCAGTCAGTGCCTGTCTTGTGAGCATGTTCTTCCATCTGTCTGTGACAGTGAATGCTGTGAAAATCAATCGAAATAAATATAGCTGATCACCAACCCATTTGGGTACAGCGTGGAACCTTCGCCTGGGGTGACATACTGCAAGCTGGCCTCTGGTACTTGGATGTGAACTGACTTAAGGGATGTCCCACATATACCAACTCCAAGTTAACCAGCGTGGGCAAGCCCACGCCTAGTGCGCCCGTGAAGGCGCTATATCAGTACGGTGTAAGTCCGTATCAGGGTAGGCCAAGTCCCTGTAGTCGAAAGTAACTGCGTCGCTGCGAGGCGGGGTGGAGAGCAACTGGAGACGAACTGGCGGTCCGCAGTAAAGCGAACTCGATTCGGCGGGGTGCAGCGACGAGCCTGCTAGGTGATGGCGAAGTCTGAAACTCATCCGGTACGCTGGGTTATGGCGTGTAAAGCGATACCGGAGCACACTGCGGCGGTCACGTTTTTTTGGACAGTCGGATAAGCTAAAGCTGACCGGTTGAAAGGAGCGTGAACCATGGGAACAAAGCGCAAACAGCACAGCGCGCAATTCAAGGCGGAAGTGGCGATGGCGGCATTGGCAGGCGCCAAGACACTGTCGGAACTGGCATCAGAGTACGGCGTGCATCCGACGATGATCAGCACCTGGAAGCAGGAACTGTCAAAGAACGCCAAGAGTTTGTTCGAGCGCGGTAAGAAAAAGGCGGCTGATCCGCAAGCGGTGATAGACAACCTGCACCGCAAGATAGGTCAACTGCAGGTTGAGCGGGATTTCTTGGTCGGACAGCCCGCCATTGTCCGCCTGTTGAAAGGCGCGCAATGATCGCCCCGGGAAGTGAGCTGTCCATTGCCCGGCAAGCCAAGCTGTTGGGGGTATCGCGCAGCAGCGTTTACTACCATCCCAGACCTGAGTCTAAGGAAGAACTCGACCTGCTCAAGCGGCTCGATGAACTCTTCACAGAAAACCCGATGTACGGTAGTCGGCGACTGCAACAGATGCTCAAGCGAGAAGGCATTCTGGTTGGCAGAAGACGCATACGCAGGCTGATGAGAAAGCTCGGACTGTGGGCGGTGGGACCCAAGCCCAACACCAGCAAGCCCCACCCTGAGCACAAGGTCTATGCCTACCTTCTGCGCGATCTGGTGATTGAGCGTGCGAACCACGTCTGGGCGACAGACATCACCTACATCCCAATGCGCCACGGATTCTTGTACCTGTGCGCGATCCTGGACTGGGTCACGCGCAAAGTCTTGGCCTGGCGCCTGTCAAACACGCTGAGCAGCGACTTCTGCATCGCAGCGCTGAAGGAGGCGTTGGCGCGCTACGGTACACCGGAAATCTTCAACACCAATCAGGGCAGTCAATTCACCAGCGCCGAATTCACCCAGGTACTCAAGGACCACGGCATCCAGATCAGCATGGATGGGCGTGGACGATGTCACGACAACATCTTTGTTGAGCGGCTGTGGTGGACGGTCAAGCACGAATGGGTGTACTTGCGCCCGTGTGACAACGGGATTGAACAACAGCGCAGCTTGGCCCAGTGCTTTGATTGGTACAACTGCCGGCGTCCGCATCAGTCGCTGAGCTGGAAAACGCCTGACGAAGCATATTTCGCCGCCCTGACAAAGGCGCAAGCGCTTGCGGCTTGAAATGCAAAAAGCGAAATGCACTGTGGATTTGTGGACCGCCGGCTGCGCCGGTTCCCGCCTAACCGCGCAAGCGCGGTTCCCTATGGACAAGCCATGGACAACGCGTTGCGTTGCCCACAGCTTGCCCACAGGTCGGCGGCTGCCCACAAGCTCCACAGCGCTCAAGCTACTACAATATTTTCAAATCCGGAACATCAAAACCAACACTCCGGCACCAACTTTAGCTTATTCCGCCTCGGTGGCTGCCCAAGCTACCGTGACCACCGCACTTACCGCTTGCACGGCCTAGACACACGACAGATCTCCCATGGTAAGACCCGAATCCTTCCTCGCATAAACGCCGGATTTACAAAATGCACCCTTGTCGGTGTTGCCACCCACTTGTAGATAGAGGACTTTGCGGTCACGTGCCCGCTCGTCCCGAATGCATCACGCCTCATATCCGATTCTTGTTCATCGCCCTGCGATTTCGCCTTGAACTTCCTCCGCACCCCACCTCGCGGCGACGCACTTGCCCTTTGGCTAGCCTTCGGCTCTACAAGCCTGGCACCGGGACTTCCACCCGGCTGGATTCGTGCCATGCACGGCACACACGTTAAAAGTAAGGGGCGGCGCGCTTCAGCGCGACGTCCCGCTTGACTGCAAGGTCAGATTTCCTGATCCGCCAGGAATCTTACATGGCACTGCTGGAAGTCTTGTAGCTGCTGCTTCCAGCCGCAGACGCTGGCAAAGCGGCCAGATGCCGCTTCTACGAGTGCCATGCCTGATTCCAATAATTCTGCTTCATGCCTGGTGCGGATCAGGAAGTCTGAATTTAGGATAGAGCGTCACAAGCCGTGCCACTGCGTAAACATCCAGAAGTTCTGACTATCAAAGACCGTCTCCTTGACGGTGGCTTCGGATCCTGGCTCCCCGAGGCCAAGGCCCTTGATGCACCACTGAACTCTGCGTAGTCAGGCCGATAGCTCCCAGCCTCAATGTTTGCGACACTGTTGGCTCGCAAGCAACCTTGAACCAACTTGATGGACTGCTGCCCAGTTGAGTTTGTGAAAATCTTTCCCCCCTTTGAAAAAAAGGGGGATTTGAAAGTTGATGGAGAAGTCGAAGTTCAGAAATCCAGTCGGAATTGACGTGAGTCGAATCAGTTACAGAATTTGGCGGGTCGTTTGGCCAAGAACGCATCCAGGCCTTCGCGGGTGTCGGCTGTTCCAAAACATTCTGCGAACAGATTTCGCTCTGCAATCCGGGCATTGTCATCGTCAAACCACATGCCTGAGTGGATGGCTTGCTTGCACCACGCAAGAATCGTCGTGGACTTGGTCACGACCTTGCGGGCAACGACCATGGCGGATTCGACCAGAGCTTCGTCCGGAACGATTTCCTGGATCAGACCCCAGGAGTGGGCTGTGGGTGCATCCACAAGTTCGCCGGTAAGTATCATCAGTTTCGCACGAGCGGGACCGATGAATCTTGCGAGACGACGGTTGCCTCCCCATCCTGGAATCAGACCCAGGTTGATTTCTGGCTGACCAAAGCGAGCGCCTGCGACAGAAATTCGCCAGTCACAGGCCAAGCCCAGTTCGCATCCCCCCCCGACAGCCGTGCCGTTGAAGGCTACGACACTGAACAGGCGCGAACGCTCAATCCGGGTCATCATGGTCTCGCCGTTGTCGGCAAAGAACCCGCCATTTTTGATTGCGTCGTCACCTTCAATGATAGTTTTCATCTCCACGATGTCTGCGCCGGCGGCAAATACTTTACCCGTACCGGTTAGCACAACGGCTTTCAGGTCGGTTCGAGTTTCCATGTCGTCAAAGACCTTTCCAAGCTCAATCATCTTTGCAGATGAGAACTGGAAGACTTTAGCCCCGACAGCCAAAGTGAAGCACACCAGCGCGATACCTGGCTCTGGATATTCAACGGTGTAGTGTTCCCAACTCATATCCACCTCAATACTTGAAAAAGCCTTCGCCAGTTTTGCGTCCCAACTTGCCTGCCGCCACGAGATCTGTCAGTGCAGGGGCTGGCTCGTATTTGCGACCAGCCGGCAAGGTAGCTTCAAGGTTGCGCATGATCGACAGACAGACATCCACGCCGATCATGTCAGCGAGCGATAGAGGGCCAATCGGATGGTTGGCACCCAGTTTCATGGCCTTGTCGATGTCGGATGCGGAAGCTACGCCATCAGCCAGGGTCCAGGCCGCTTCGTTGATCATGGGGATCAGGATGCGGTTGACCACAAAACCCGGGTACTCGCGAACCTCGACTGGGTCTTTGCCCAATCCGAGAATCCAGTCGTGCGCTGCCCGGAAAATGACTGGATCCGTTGATTCAGCGCGGATGACCTCCACCAGCTTCATGACCGGAACTGGATTGAAGAAGTGAACACCCAGGACGCGCGACGGGTTTTCCAGCAGCGATGCCATCTCGGAGATATTCAGACCAGATGTGTTGGACGCAACAATAGTGGATGACTTGACCACGGCCGCCAATTTTCTGAAAACAGCCTTTTTGATATCCATGTCTTCCGGAACGGACTCTATGACCATATCGACATCCGCTAGCGGATCCATCGTGGTCGAAACCGTCAGCCGCGTCCGTGACTCTGACGCTAGCTCGCCCGAAATGATGCCTTTCTCTGCCCACTTGGCCAGAGTTTTTTCGACGTTTCCGATAGCCTTTTTCAACTGCTCCTCTGAAACATCGACCAACACCACGTCATTTTTGACACAGATCACTGAGGCAATTCCGGCACCCATCGTACCTGCTCCAACGACCCCTACCTTGATGATTTCACTCATACATTCCTCTACTTTGATTTCAGATGGACAGATGTTGTCAGACTTTTTCAATCATGCCGGCGATGCCTTGGCCACCACCGATGCACAGCGCGGCGATGCCAGTGGACTGGCCGTCCTGAATCAGACCGTGAACCAGACTCACGAGGATGCGCGCGCCCGAAGCCCCAATGGGATGCCCGAGGGCGATGCCTCCACCGCGGCGGTTAATGTCGGCCATGCGATCAGATAAACCCAGTCCCTGAACAACGGCCAGGCTTTGCGATGCGAACGCTTCATTGAGTTCGAAACGCTCAACCTGTTGGAGGCTGCGTCCAGAACGTTCCAGCAGTTTCCTGATGGCTGGTACAGGTCCGTAACCCATAATTTCCGGCTCTAGACCGGATGCGGCGAAACCAATGATTCTGGCCAGGGGCTTTAATCCCAAAGCCTTCACGGCATCTTCTGAAGCCAACATGAGCATGGCAGCACCATCATTGATGCCGGATGCGTTGCCTGCGGTGACGGTTCCCGCAGGATCGAAGGCGGGCCGTAGCTTGGCCAGTACTTCGATTGAAGTAGCGCGAGGATGCTCGTCGGTATCAAAGCTGCGGGTTTCCTTGCGGTCTTTGATGAGAACGGGGACGATTTCTGACTTGAAAAGCCCTGCCTGGATGGCCAACTGGGCGCGTGTCTGGGACTCCAGTGCAAATTCATCCTGTGCTGCACGGGTTATTCCGAAGCGTTTGGCGACGTTTTCTGCGGTAATGCCCATGTGGTAATTGTTCGATGCACACCATAGACCGTCCTTGATCATGGTATCCACAATCTGGGCGTTTCCCATGCGCAAGCCAGGGTTGCGAACTTCTTTGGGGAGAATGTACGGAGCCTGATCCATGTTCTCGGTTCCGCCTGCAACGATGATCTCGGCCTCGCCGAGGGCAATGGACTGGCATGCGAGTTGGACGGCTTTCAGACCGGATCCGCAGACCTTGTTCACCGCGTAGGCTGGGACTTCGTTGGGTAACCCTGCTGCAAGGGAGACCTGACGTGCAACGTTTTGCCCTAGTCCGGCACCGAGCACGTTTCCAAGTATCACTTCTGAAATTGCCGACGAAGCAAGCTGGGAATCTTCGATAATGGCCTTGAGCACGACCGATCCGAGGTCAACTGCAGAGACGTCCTTGAGGGAACCGCCAAAGGTTCCAATTGCTGTGCGGCGTGCCGCCACAATGAATACGTTGCGCATGATGATGCTTTCTCAGTTTTGAATGATGCCCTGCTCGACAGCTTGGGAACGTAAAGATTCCCGGAAGTCAGGGTGGGCGATGGAAATCAGTAACTCTGTACGTTCCCGAATAGAGCGACCACGCAGGTTCACGCAGCCGAATTCCGTCGCAATGAAGTTCACGTCATTGCGTGAAGTGGTCACACAGGCTCCGCGATCCAATATCGGTACGATGCGCGACACGGTACCTCCCTTGGCAGTCGAGGGCATCGCAATGACCGAGAAGCCACCCTTTGAGAGTCCAGTGGAGCGAACGAAGTCAACCTGACCTCCAACACCCGAAAACTGGCGGAATCCAATGGTATCGGCGGCAACCTCACCGTGAAAGTTCACTTGGACGGCCGAGTTGATGGAAACAAGCTTGTCCACGCGCCCGGCAACCAACACGCTGTTGGTGTAGTCAACCGGCTTCATCAGTATCATGGGGTTGTTGTCTACAAAATCATAGAGTTTCTTTGTGCCCATGATGAATGTTGCGACGATCTTGCCCGGATGGAGGTTGTTGTTGGCTCCTGTCAGTACCCCAGCGTCAATCAGATCAAGGATGCTGTCGGAGAACATCTCTGTGTGAATGCCAATATCTTTCTTGTCCTTCAGAAATTTAAGCACCATGTCAGGAATGGCTCCGATGCCAAGCTGGAGATTCGCGCCATCGGGAATCAGCGCCGAAACATGCCTGGCGATCGCCTGCACAACTGAAGTGTCGCCATCCGGATCGGATTGCTTGACCTCGGGCACAGGACGACTGGTGCGCACAATGACATCAAGCTGGCTGACATGGACGCGCTCACCGTGCGTATGGGGCATCTGATCGTTAAGTTCAGCGATCACCAGCGGTGTGCTTTCAACCATGGCCTGAGCGTAGTCGCAGGAAACACCGTAAGAGCACCAACCGTCTGCATCGGGGGACGAAAGCTGCACGAGACAGACATCTGCCGGAACGATCCTGTCACGAAACAGACGAGGTATCTCGGAGAAGAAGCACGGAACAAAGTCTGCCCGACCCTCCTGGACAGCTTTTCGCGTCTGGGCACCAGCGAACAGAGAATAGTGCCGCATCCGGCCTTCCCACCCAGGTTCGGTGGCATAAGCGTAAACCCCACTCGTCACACCGTTCATGTGGTAAATCTTGACATCACGAAGCTCTGTCTTGCGGGCGCACAGCGCACTCAATAGAGCAGCCGGCTCTCCTGCACAATGGCCAGAGCCAACGATCATTTCCGACTTGACACGCCCCACAGCCTCTTGAAGGCTTACAGTGCGTTCAGCAAGAATGCTCTTCCAGTCTGAATCAAGGTCTGCTATGGCGCTCATCAGACCTTCTTCCCCCCACGAACCTTGGTCAGACCTGCACGGATGGCCGCTTCGACGGTCTCAAGGCTGTTATTCATTGCCAGAGCTTTGGCGTAGATTTTTTTCTCATCTACATTGGCCAGACGACTGATAAGGATGCGCTGCGCTTGGGGTGAACCGGCTCCATGCATCGATTCGGTGAGGTAGGCTACCGCGCCACGACCCATTGTGAGGTTTTCGATCAGGCGGAGCATGCGAATGCGAAGGCGAGTGTCCAAACCAGCCGCGCCTGCAAAGTACTTTTCGAGGATTCCCGCTGTCTCAGGGTTCAGCCAGTCACGTGCCGAAGGCAGCGTGACCATCAGACCTCCAGCGATGTCTTGCAGCAAGCGTGCGATCTCGTAGGGAATACGTGTTACGTTCAGCTTGCAAACATTGGCAAGCAAGGGATCGACGAAAAAGTTGCCGGATGCCATTTTGCTGCCATTGGCTGAGCACGCGATGCCGCAGGCGAACAGAGTCTCGTTGAGATGGTTCATCTCGACAATTTTGTCCTTCACGTGGCTGGCCTTCGCTGCACCATTGAGCTCTGCGATCGAAGCTGCTGCACCGATGGCCACATCGCCCTTGCCAACCTTGCAGCCGCCATAGCTCTGGCGGTGGTATGACGCGAAGCGGTCAACCAGCGTACCGGCAAATTCAGTCTCGCCATTCATGTAAATGTTAGCGTTTGGCACAAAGACATCCTTGAACACAATCAGTGCTTCTTGTCCACCGTAGCACGATGACCCTGAATCAATGTCCGAAGCCTCGTCGTTGGCGAGCTTGCGCTCATCGCAGGGCTGGCGACCGTAAATATAGGAGATACCTTCGGCATCGGCCGAGATCGAGAAACAGATGGCAAATTCCTGCTCGTCTGCCTTCATCGCCACGGTGGGCATCACCAGAATCTGGTGTGAATTGATGGCACCGGTTTGATGGGCCTTGGCACCACGCACCACAATGCCATCGGCACGCTCCTCAACCACACGCAGGTAAACATCCTTGTCAGTCTGCTCTGAGGGACGCAGACCACGGTCGCCTTTCGGGTCGGTCATCGCGCCATCGACAATCCAGTCGTTCTTCTCCATTGCCAGAGCGAAGGCCTTGAAACGTTCGTGGTAGGTGGTTCCCAGCTTCTTGTCCATGTCGAAAGTGGTTGCGAAGACGGCGTTCAAAGCGTCCATACCCACGCAACGTTGAAAGCAGGTTCCACAACGCTGACCGAGCAGACGCTGCATCTTGACCTTGCTCATCAGATCTTGGGTGCTCTGGTGAAGGTGGCAGAATCGGTTGATGGTCTCACCGCTCAGAGACGAGGTTGCAGTCATCAGAGGTTTCAGCTCGGGATCATGGGCTAGCTCGTAAGTGAGAGCCACGGAATTGATCGAAGCCTTGATGTAGGGGTGTTCGATCACGTTATCGATCTGTTTGCCATCCAGCCAGACCTTCAGGGGCTTGCGCTGGCGCAGACTTTCACGGTAGGTTTCAGCGTTCATCAGAGTCATGGTGCTCTCCATTCGGTTGGGATAGTGGGTTGGGTCAAAAAAGGGGCGCGTAGAGATTGTGTTGCCTTACCAGAGGCTGCGGTAGATGTCTCGAATTTCATCACGCGACAGGGCTACGTAGTTGTTGGCCAGCAAACGCTGCTGGTTCTCAACGACACCGTCGGCAAAAATTTCAATTTCTTCCTCCGTCATGCCATATTCACGCAAAGGCTTGGTGGGAAGCAACATGTCCACGATCTGCCCCAGAGCTTTCCATGGATCTTGCCAGGCCGGAATTTCAAGCGTGGTTGAAATCAAGGCTGACAATTCCCGAATACGACCTGTTGGGTTTCTGGCCAGATAAGCACCGAAGACCGCAGAAAGAAATCGTGCATTGGCTTCGCCATGTGGAACATGGTGTACACCGCCCAGAGGATAAGACAGCGCGTGGACCGCTCCGACACCCGTGTTGCCAAACGCGACTCCGGCATAGTTCGAGGCAATCATCATCGAATGCGCCAGGCGAGCAATGGTTGCCTTGCGACCCTCACGCAAAAATATCTTGTAGTTGTCAAGAATGGAGCGAATAGCTCCAGTGGAGAACAAATCTGCGTACAAGTTCGACCGAGGTGCTACAAACGACTCTAACGCATGTACCAAAGCATCAAGCGAACTGGTGATGAAAACGTACTCCGGCAAACCGTGGATCAGTTCCGGAACCAATATCGCCTTATCGGCGTACAAAGCGTCCACAGCCAAGCCCATCTTGGTACCCTTTGCGGGAATGCCTGCGATGGCAATGTTGGTGACTTCTGAACCAGTACCACAGGTAGTGGGCACCAAAAGGAGTTCTTTTTCCTTGACGATTTCAACCGATTTATTGAAGTAATCCAGGGTTGAACCTGTGGCCTTCAACGTCAAAAGTTTGCCAATGTCAATGACAGAACCACCGCCAACAGCGATCACACGCTGGCAGTCAAGCTTGCGAAAATCTGCCAGGATGGCATCGACCATCACGTCGGTGGGCTCGCCCGATCCGTAATCCTCGAACAACAACACCGAACTCTTCAAGCTCAAAGGCTTGAATCGTGTGTCATTCAAGAACTTTACGGTGAAGATGCAGTCCTTTGGTCTGGGCTGAATGGCTTCAATGAACTGCGAAAAGGTCGAGTAGAGTTGAACGACTGGCTTGAGTGCGAACTGCTTCATGGAAAAGATCTCTTATGCCCAAATTTCTTCGTCAGTGGGGATCGACTTGTTGGTGATGACCCGACCAATGCGCGAGACGTTCATGAGATGCTTGAAATCGAGGTTTTCGGAGATTGAATTCCCTCCCCACGAACCGCAACCCAGTGTTGTGGTAGGTGCGAAACCGTTGTTAAGTGCACCACCGGCAGCGGTCGAAGACGCCTGGTTGACCACCAGTCGACTGACGGGAAGTGTCAGACCAGTGTATTCAATGTGCGAAGAGTCCTCTGAATGAATGGCGGCCGAATGTCCCGCACCCTCCACGATCAGATTGGCCTTGGCCTTGGCGACAGCGTCTTCGAAAGAATCATAAGCCAGGATAGCCAGCACGGGGCAGAGCTTTTCTTTTGCCAGAATATCGTCCGTGCCGGCTCCTTTGGCTGGCAGGAGAATGATGCGAATTTCTGCACCCATTTCGATGCCTACCCGGCGACCTATCTCTGTGCAGGATTTGCCCACGACTTCGCGGCCCAAGTGACCACCGGGAAACAAAACTGCACGAAATTTGTCAATGGAGGCTTCTTCAGCGGTGTACCAGACCTTGCCTGTCGCCAAAAAGAGAGAAATGATTTCGTCATAACTCTCGCGGGGAGCAAGAACAAATTGCTCGTGTGAGCAAATGATGCCATTGTCAAAGGATGCACCCAGCAATATCTTTTCGACTGCGGCTTTGTTGTCTATGCCGCGATCCATGATCACGGGAACGTTGCCTGCACCAACACCGAAGGATGGTTTACCCGATGAATAAGCCGATTTCACCATCGCGCCACCGCCAGTTGCGACCACCACATCGACCGACTGCATAAGTTCCTGGGTTATTTCAATCGAGCCGCCGCGTACGACTTGTACCAGGTCCTTGGGCCCACCGCCCGCAAGAACGATCTCCTGAAACTTTTCGGTGAGATGCTCGGCACACTTTTGGGCCTTGGGGTGCGCAGCGAAAATGATGGCGTTACCGCACTTGAGTGCAAACATGGCGTTGCACATGGGGGTAACAACCGGGTTTGTGATCGGAGTCACTGCGCCTACCACGCCCATGGGCTTGGCAACAAAGACCAAGCTTTTTTCTACGTCTTCGCCGATGATTCCGCGAGAGGGTTTGTCTTTCAGGCTGTTCCAGATCGCACGGGACTTGAAGATTTTCTTGATAACCTTGTCTTCGGCAACACCAATTCCGGTTTCGTCGCAGGCCATGTGGGCAAGCATCTTTGCGTGATCATAGACATATTTGCCGATGTTTTTGACGATCCCATCTACCTGCGCCTGGGTGAGGACCTCGAATTCATGTTGAGCTCGGCGAGCCTTCGCCACCAATTCTTGAACGTTAATCTGACTACTCATTAAATTGACTCTCTAAAATGACGGATTAATGGAACACTTCAAGCGAAGTGATTTAATTAAATATAAAAACAAATTCATACAATCATAATATTGTGCATTGCATCCTATTATGCATATTCAGCCCAATTTATTTTTCTCATGTCGCCTGATTTTTGAAATTCGATATGCATGCCCAAACACGCTTGCAACGAATGTGGCGTATGTAAACTACCGGAAAGATTTACATAATCCCATAACAATTGTTTGTAGTCAGGATGAACACAATTTTCAATGATTAGTTGCGCCCTTTGTTTGGGAGATTTGCCACGCAAATCAGCAACACCTTGTTCTGTAACAATTACCTTCACACAATGTTCAGAATGATCAATATGACTGACCATTGGCACAATGGTACTTATTGAACCATGCTTGGCGGTTGATGGACAAACAAAGATGGACAAGAAGCTATTGCGTGCAAAATCGCCAGATCCGCCAATGCCGTTCATCATATCGGTTCCAGAAACGTGCGTTGAATTGACATTGCCGAAAATATCAGCCTCCAGTGCTGTATTCATCGAGATAATGCCCAAGCGACGAATGACTTCGGGTGCATTGGAAATTTCCTGCGGACGAAGCACCATTCTTTCTTTGAAGAAATCCAAATCTTTATAAACTTCTGTCAAAGTTTTTGGAGCGACCATCAATGAACAACCGCTTGCAAAAGTAACTTTACCTTGACGCATCAGTTGAATGACGGAATCCTGAATAACCTCGGTGAACATTGTGAAGCTTGGAATGTCTTTATTGGTTCCCAGTGCAGCCAATACAGCATTGCAGACATTACCAATCCCGGATTGAATGGGCAGAAAACCTTTGGGAATAACCCCTTTTTTAATTTCATTTGCAAGAAAAGCAGCAACATTGTTTCCGATCTGCAAAGTTAACTCATCGGCAGGACGAAACTCACCAACTTCATCGGGTTTGTTGGTCTCAACGATCCCGATAATTTTGGCCGGATCAATCTTTACAACCAATGAACCACATCTATCCTTCACACCTAAAATATTAATTGGTTTTCGGAATGGAGGATTTTCCAATTCAAAAATATCGTGAATTCCCCTTAACTCCCTGGGGTGAAATGAATTCAGTTCAATAATAACTTTTTTAGCCAAGGTTGCTGCAGTTGGCGAGATACCAACACTTGTTGATAATACAACTTCACCATCGTCACCAACATCAACCGCTTCAATAATAGCAACATCAATATCACCAAGAAATTTATATCTCATTTCTTGGGCAATTTGAGACAAGTGCATATCGAAATATTCAACTTCTCCAAGATTGATTAATCGTTTAAGATCTTTATTGGACTGAAACGGGGTTCTGAATTTGACGGCATTAGCCCGGGCAAGTTCACCATCACACGAATCGCCGGTTGATGCTCCCGTAAAAATTCCAATTTTGAATGGTCTGCCCGCTTCATGTTCCAAACGAGCCCGTTTTGCGATAGCCGATGGAACTATTTTTGGAGACCCCGCCAGGGTGAATCCACTAAACGCAACATTGTAATTATTATTAATACTCTTTGCTGCTTCTTCTGCTGAAATAACCTTGATGGACATATTTTGTATATTTATAACTAATAACAGAAAAACGAAAATTTATATTTATTCGAAGAATATTAAATATACTTCAAATAAGTACCACTCGAGGTTCACCTCCTCAACCCAACCTGGGCTGAGTCGTCCAGGTGTGCCCGCAGGGGTGCTGAGTAGTTACAATTTTACAACCCAAAATCTCAAGGCCAAGTTGGGATTGATGTGGTGCCAGCCATAAATGAACGAGCCCTGTTGGCAAGCATTCCAAGCACATGGTACCGAGTATCGCACTTTGGAGCAGCCTTTGAACCGCATGAAAACCCTCATTTTGCAACCTTGTCTGACAGATTTACCATCAATAGCTCCGTCCTGAAGAGAGTCATTCGTCATTCCCTATGCAACAGGTCAATGCCGACTGGCAGCCTGTCGGACTTGGGGTGTTGATAGCGAAAATCGACTCCAGCGTGCCCCACCTATTGACGCTCCATACCCAGGAGAAACTGATGTGCTCCATCAATGCCTAACCCTCTCCCGCAAGCGGGCGAGGGAACAATACCGATGCCCGGTGATTTAGACTTTCTCCCTCGGCCGCCTGCGGGAGAGGGTTGGGGTGAGGGTCTTTGATCCGACACCTTGGAGTTGGTATATGTGGTACATCCCTAACCCCGGCGGCAAGGGACTCTGCTGTCGTGGCGTACGCACAGGAATTTTTGAAAATAAATGCGTTTAACGGCAGAGAATAGCTCATTAAGTCAGTGGGCATTCTAGGATTTGTCTGCGGGGTGATCTTCACAGAACTGGTCAACTCCGGCGTGTAAGCAGACGATCCAGTCCCCGTCGTCGGTCCGATCAGTAGCACATCCAACTTGGGTTGGGTGACAAGCAGCTCTCTGTTGGCAGTAACCGAGATGTTGACTCTGTTGTAGTTTGAGATCATCGCCAAACCATTGTTGGGGGCATTGACATAGCCTCCCAAATACTTTGGTCTTTTTTCCAGCACATTAAGCCCCCAGCCCCAGGATATGTTGTCACGATAATTCCGTCCCCACCAGAACTGCGCGTTGACGGGGGTGTCGGATGCACTCGTACCAACATAGACTCCAAAATCTCCACCCTGGGCAGACTTGTTGTTTTGGGTTCCATCAGGAACTATATTCACAAGCATCCAATCGCCAGAATAATTGAGTGCATAAGTATAGATGGGGACTGTGCAGGTGTAGCTATAAGCTGCCGTGCTTGCGACCGGTGTGGCTGACGTGTCCTTAAACGCGCCAATGGGAACATCCACCGTGACGGACGAGGCACCAGCCATAGTTTTCGCGTACAGCATGAATCCAGTGGTTCCGACTTGATTTATATTAAAAATACCAGAATCCTTGTTAGCTCCCTTAACTGTCACACTGTCCATCGAAAATGATGGGTCAATGTTTTTGTCAAAGGTGAAGAAGAACTGCACGATATTGTCATATTGCTGCGAGGTAATCGATGTAATAGTAGGTGCCGGGGCTGCGTTGGCTGTACTGGCTGTAACGGTAACAGTCGCAGCGCTGCTGCTTACCTTGCCGTCATTAACAGTCAAGCTGACGACATACGTTCCCGCAACATCCGATGTAAAGGTTGGTTTCACTGAGGTCAGTGACGACAACGCTGCTGAGCTGCCCGCCGGTTTGGATAGTAGTGTCCATGTGTATGTCAATGAGCTACCGGTAGATGTTGAACTTGCGCTTGCATCAAGAGTGACGATAGTGCCAGTGACAACACTTTGATCTGTCCCAGCACGTGCAACAGGCGGCGATGTTAACGAAGTGGTCAAGCTGTTGACCGTTTGCTTGATTGCCGTCACCGTTTGATTATTCGCCAAGGCCGTTGAAAGAGTGCCCATTTGCGCACTGGAGAGCTTGAGCTTGAGTGCATCCAACAGTTTGTCATAAGAATTGCCGCCAGTGATGTTCGCTTTGGTGGCTGCTTTCAGGGGTGCAGAAATGAAGTCAGTGATGGCCGCAGTGTCAACTGTGCCTGTCAACAGCAACCCTACATCAGTTTGCGCTGCCTGGATGCTGGCCGTTGTGACCTTTTTGGCGGCAACAGTTGCATCAAAGACTGCAAAAAATACGTTGGGTTCCTTTCCCAAAACACGAGACGTGACCATCTCCGTTAGTGGAGTGATATTGGCAATAGCTGAACTACCAGCACCCGAAGCAACCGTGTGCATCTTCGTGCCATCTGCTGGGTTGGTAATCTGCAAAAGGCAAGGTAACTGACCATCTTTCACAACCAACGAAAAAGTGCCATCAGCTAATGTAGTCGCAGTACCTGTGCCTACTTTGCATTTGCCGGTAACCGTTGCCCCTGCAATAGCCAAACCAGTGGCGGCTGTACCCGTCACAGTTATTGATGGTGTCGTTGCACCTGATGGCGTTGTTGTATCGAATGTCCCTGCTGGCGAAGGTGCTGTACTACTGCCACCTCCGCACGAGGCTACCAACACTATGCAAATAACACCAGCCACAAAATTTAGGAAATTCAATTCATCTCTCCAACATGCGATAACAATGAGATTGATCCAAGTGCTTCTATAGAGACGCAGTTTTTGGCTTGGCCAACCCCAATATATGTGACATTTTACTAACTCCTATACCAACATCTTCAGTCACACCAGACAAATCTGATAAGTTTTGTCAGCACATGTAGAGGGTCGGCCTGGATTCGGACGGAATCCGGCAGTTTTCACTCAAAGCTGTTGTTTCAATTGATAAACGTTCTTTGTATTGCGTGATTGCAAAGAGAGCCTTAACCCGGTCTGACCGCTATGACGCGGTCTGATCTACCCGATGTCGCTTTACGATGTCCAGCACCGTGTTCTTGCTGATGCCAAGCCTCAGTCCGACCTCACGGTACGACTGCCCCGCCGCCACCAGTTCAAGCGCACGTTTTTGATGGCGATCGGCCTTGACGCGCTGACCGGGTTGGCGCCCAAAACGCACGCCGCGCGCTTGCGCCGCGGCAATCCCTGATCGCACCCGCTCGCGCAGAAGATCTCGCTCGAATTCTGCCAAGACAGACATCAGAGAAGCAATGAGCTTTCCCTGGGGCGTGCTCAGATCGAACTGTAGGCCTGTCTGGGCAATCAGGGAAATGCCCCACGCCTGGAGTTCGCCAAGCGTGTGAAATAGATCGATCGTCGAACGTCCCCAGCGGGTCAGCTCGGTGACCAGTACCACGTCGACATCGCGCGCCTGGGCCAACGCCATGACCTTCTTGCGCTGGGTGCGATCATCTTTGGCACCCGAGGCCGTTTCCTTCCAGACCCCCACGATGTCAAAGCCCGCCTTCACGGCAAACGCCAGCAGATCAGCTTCCTGGCGAGCGCAGGTCTGGTCGGCCGTGGAAACCCTACAGTAAATGGCAGCTCGCTGTCCCAATTGAATCCTTCGCGCAAAACCATGCGCAAACCCGCATTCTGTCGTGGCAAAATAGCGGTACAAATAAAGTATAGATTAAATGGGATGATGTTCATGCGGCTCGATGATTTTTTTGCAAAGAATGCCTCGTGAGCAGCATTCACGAAACCGCCTACCCCCGCTTCAAGTCCGAGATCACGCCGCGCGAACTTGCCGACGTTTACACGCCATCCCCAGAAGAACAGGCGTTTTCCCTCCGCCAGGGGCGTACGCTGCAAGGCCGTCTGGCCGTCCTTGTGCTCGTCAAGACGGCGCAGCGTCTGGGTTACTTCAGACAACCTGATCTCTACACGGCAAGATTGACAAAATTCAAGTCAATATATACATATAAGTCAATCACTTACGGTCTGAATTAGCGAATTCTGTGCGCGGCCAAGTTCAGCGACTCGGATTTTGCGATGATACCGAAATCGCTCTGAATGTGCATACGCAACTATAAACATAATAGCAGTATTATATTATTTAACAATCATTTGCGTTGGAAATGGCTTGTAACTCGTTTTCGTTTTATGGCTAAATTGGGATCATCACAAAATCCTAGAGATCAGGTTGTCTGACCGTGCTGGACATCGTAAAGCGACATCGGGTAGATCAGACCGTGTCATAGCGGTCAGACTGGGTTAAAGCTCTCTTTGCAATCACGCAATACCAAGCACTTTTATCAATTGAAACAACAGCTTTTAGTGAAAACTGCTGGATTCCGTCCGAATCCCGGCCGACCCTCGACAAGGCGTTGGATTTACTCAGGCGGATTTCACCGGCGGCGTGGCAGCATCTGCATTTCCTGGGCCACTATGCATTCCGAGACAAGCGCAATCCAATTGATTTGGAGGCTGTTTTGGAGGGGATTGATTGGGTGTAGCTGACGATTTCAAGAAATGGACAAATTCCGCCGGTTTGGGCGTACAACCCC
>Ga0194063_10001182_pt1 | contig 17372 bp, 16 predicted proteins | sample SepL3720m_MetaG_FD_155459 | JGI IMG/M metagenome (GOLD analysis project Ga0194063, IMG submission 155459) | Anoxic zone freshwater microbial communities from boreal shield lake in IISD Experimental Lakes Area, Ontario, Canada - Sep2016-L373-20m | ecosystem: Environmental > Aquatic > Freshwater... | reverse complement strand
ACTGTAGTGGTTCATATGGCTTTCGGTTCGGTTTGGCGATTGAACCAGAAGCCTCACACAGCCCCTGGCCCATTGCCAACCTTCCCGATTGCGCTAGCCACTTGAATCCGCCCAAAAACTGAACTGCCCGCACCGCGTCGAGGACAGGGGTTGGCAGCGGGTCTGTAGTGGAAAGGCGGTAATTGATCGACGCAACGGAGATGCCTTTCTTCAGATCGTTTTCCACGCCCTTGGCGCCCTGCTTCTTGTCGCCCAAGACCCAACCACCCCAGTGGATATGGACACGCAGGGGGCGAGGCCCCTCACCTTCCGCCTGCCAGAAATCGAGCTTCGTACGTTTGTGCCCATCTTAGGGCACATCGGCATGGGTGGGCGGAATCGCGGCGACTTTGGTTTCTTTGGATGCCGCACGGGAGGTATCAGGGCTTGGAGAGGCTTCTCCGGTAATGGCCGCGATGAGCGGCCTGGGATCTCGCAGCCCGTGGGGGTGATGGTCGGCTCCCTCCTTTGGAAAGAGCTTCAGAGGGCCCCCATTGTCTTGCCACAGCTTCACAAGGTGCGCGGCGTTGTCCTCGTAGGGAACGACCGAGTCGGCCGTGCCGTGGCAGGAAATCAGCAGCACACCGGCCTGAATGGCGGGCAACATTCCATCGCAAGGTTTGGCGGCCTTTTCCCCGGCATCGGCATCGCTCGTGTAACCAAACTCCGTCTTGCACAAGGCCCAATCCTTCGGACTTCCCTGGCCCTGCTTGGTGAGCGGAAATCCCGCCGGCCATGAGCGGATGTCGCAGACGCCGCTGTCCAGATAGAGCGCACTCACGCGGTCCGGATGGAGGCGCGTCCACGCCGTCACATAAAGCCCGCCACGGGAGATGCCCAGCAGGGCCGGCTTGGCGGAAAGCCCGCGCTTGCCGTGCATTTCCTCATAGACCTTCTCCCAGACTTCCATCGCCCGGGGCGATCCGAATTGGTTGCTCACCCTGACATGGACCACATGCCAGCCTTTTTCGACCAATCCATCCTCAAGGGACTTCAAAACGCCAGGGAACTCTCCCACCCATAGCCACGGATTTCCAGGGGCTGATTGGTCCGGAATCTTGATCGTGACGGGCTTTCCGGCGATGGAGATCTTCTCGACGGTGGCGGCCGGGGCGCTGGAGCAGAACGCGAAAGCGAGCAGACTGGCAGCGATGAGCAGAGGGGTTGTTGTGTGTTTCATTGGATCAGCGAATTGAAATTACGTGTGGGCTCGCCGTTAACAAGCCGAATCGTGAGAGGAAGCGGTCGGCGGCGAGGAGGAGCACGGTCTGCCAAGGGGCTTTGGTGAAAAACCCAGGGCCTTGGCCGAGCGTGCGGGATTTGGCAGAATCATGATCCGGAGGAAAGAAAATCTCCATCTCGCGGGACTTGCCGGTGCTTTGTATGTAGACATAAGACTTCCCGTAGAGGCATCGTGTCGATCAAGCCACTACGGTCACGAGCTTCTCCGTGGCCAACGCCGGGATCACGGCCATCGTCCACAAGATCAGGACAGCGAGGCAGTCTTTCATGGGACGGTTTACTTTTCCCCTGACATGGGCCCCTGAATGGCCGGACCGTCCATCGCACAACGAAAGCCGACATGGCTGCTCCCCGTGTCAGGCGGGGTTCCCCGGCGGGCGGAAGGGCGGTAGCTTTCGCAATACAAGGGATGGCACAAAAACGACCCGCCTTTCGTCACGCGGCGCTCGGCTCCGGGAACGGTCGGCGGCGAGGGATCGCCGGGCATCGGCACCTCGCCGTCTGCGTTCGCGGGACCCTTGGGGTCGCAGCAAACTTTATTTCCCTCGGCCTTGGCGGCGAAGGAATCGGCGCGATAGAGGTCCGAGCACCAGTTCCAAACATTTCCTCCCATGTCATAGAGACCGTAATCATTCGGCGGAAACGAACCCACCGGAGAGGTTCCGGAGAATCCATCCTGTCCGTCGTTTCGATAGGGAAAATCGCCCGTCCAGCGATTGAGCATCCATTTGCCATCCGGCCTATCCGAGTCGCCCCAGGCGTAGCGCCGACCGTCTTGACCGCCACGGGCCGCAAACTCCCACTCCGCCTCGGTTGGAAGGCGTTTTCCGGCCCATTTTGCGTAAGCCTGCGCATCTTCCCAAGCGATTTGAACGACGGGATGATTTTCGCGTCCCTTGATCGAACTCCCCTCCCCCTCTGGATGTTTCCAAGAGGCACCGATGGTCCAAATCCACCACTGCGACATGTCCCGCAAGTCCACCGGCCCGGAGGTCGGGCGGAAAACCAACGAACCTGGTTGGAGCACTTCCTCCGGCGGTTTGGGGGTTCCCGGCGGAAGCTGTTTTTTCATCTCCTCCCACTTGATGGCACGCTCGGCCACGGTCTTGTAGCCGGTCGCCTCCACGAATTTCGCGAATTCCGCATTCGTCACAGGGTGCACATCGAGAAAAAACGGAGCCACCTGAACACGGTGGACGGGCTTTTCGTTGGGGAGTGCAAAATCCGCTTCACTCCCCATGTTGAACTGGCCGCCGGGAATCAAAACCATGCCCGCAGACGCTTGAGGATTGGGGCCGCATCCGAACGCGAAAGCGAACAAAGCGGGAACGATGAAACGAAGCCGCGAGTGCCCCTTTGAAAGGTAGCGCGGGCGTCTCGCCTGCGGGGGTAGGTCGTTCGATGGCAGGCGGGACGCCCGCCCTAGAGGCCCGGCTTTTAAAAACGAATTGCCGAAAGGCATTGGGATAAATGAACAGAAAAGACAAGTATTCATAAAAGTTCGTTCAAGCGGTCTGACTCAAGGCTCGGCGACGAGCAATTTTTCTCCGGTGGTGGGCATCTTCTTGGAGGGCCCGCCGTTCAACAAGCCGAATCGCGAGAGGAAACGGTCGGCGGCGAGGAGGAGCACGGTCTGCCAAGGGGCTTTGGTGAAAAACCCAGGGCCTTGGCCGGGCGCGCGGGACTTGGCGGGATCGTGATTCGGTGGAAAGAAAATCTCCATCTCGCGCGGCTTGCTGGCGCTGTGCCCGTAAACGTGGCGTTGTCCTGCGGGGGCATCGGCGCCAATCAAGCCACCACGATCCCCGGCCTCCCCGTTGGCCAATGCCGATACTGTTAGAATCAAGCACAAGACAAGGGATGCCAAAGAGTATTTCATAAAAACATGAATCCAGTGGAATTTACAAGCCGGTGCGGGACATGTTTTCCAGAGATTTGATCCACGAATCCACGGGCGAATAAAAATCTTGGCGGGTTGCTTCCCTTTTCATTCGCGCCCATTCGCGGGCGTCCTTGGTTTTTTCAAAAACAGAGAGCATGGCGGTTCCGCATTTATGGCTCGAGGTAGTCCGACGTCGCCACCAGCTTGCTGCTGGACACATTCATGAAGCAGGCAGTCGTCCCCGGCGGCACGGTCGCAGTGGCGATCCACTTGCCGTTTTCCTGCTTGAGGACGGCGGCGGTTTCGATCCATTGGCGCTTCAAGGTATCGCCAGTGCCGGTGGTCGAGATGAGCGTGGCCGAATCCAAGGCCTTGGTGGAGTTGAAAACGGCGGTGAGCGCCCCGCCGTCGATCTTCGTGGATTCGGGGACGCACCATGGCTTGCCATCCTGCACGACCGATTTGGCAAATGCATAACTCTCGGAGCGCTTCCTCGCCGGGCCATGACCATGATTCATCTTCGGCACGAGTGCGAACACCGAAACGCCGGACACTTTCTCGTGGGAGGCTGCCAGGGAATCCATCGGGAAGTGGGGGTCGCCGGTCCAGGAAAGCCACAGAACGGGCATGGTGGCCTTCTCGAGGCGAAGGTTCGGATCCCAAAGAATGGGATAGAGTGGATTGTTGGCGAGGTGTTTTGAGTAATGGCTGGCCGCTTTGTGCAAGCCACCGCAACCATAGGTGGGAATCGCAAACGCAAACCGCTGATCGATCCCGATGACCGTGCTGGTGATCACGCCACCCCACGAGACGCCCATGATTCCGACCTTGGCGGGATCGACCTCCGGAAGGCTGCGCAGAAGATTGTTGGCCAGAATGGTGTCGGCCACGGCGTGATACATCCACTGGTCTTCGAGGGGCTTTGTAAAGTCCGAGTAAGTTCCCGAGCGGGCTGGACCGCCGTGCTCGTGGCGTTGCCACTTCGCACCGGACTGACCTTTTTGTTCGGTTTGACCCTCGACCGCGATACTGATCGCAGCGAAACCCTGCTCGTTCCATTCTTTCACCCAATCCTTGAAGGCCGTGCCGCCGCCGCCGTGGACCAGCACGATACCGGGCGCCGGCTTTTCCTTGCTCGCGCCGGCAGGAAATCCGATCCAAGCGAAGACCCGCGTTGGCTTGCCCTCCCAATCCAAGGCGTCAAAAAATATCGGCCTCACGGTGCCATCGGCTTGGAAAGCCGCGGCCTCGCGGACCTCGGGTGGAGTGGCCTGATTGGCCAAGGCCTCAAGCTTCGAGAGCGACGGGGTCAGGGTTTCCTGGCCGATGGCACTCATTCCGCAAGCAAGGATCATTGCTGCAATTATTTGGTATTTTTTCATGGTGAAATCAGATTCCTTGGCGGCCCACCCGAATCCAGTCCGGATAGAGCAATGTCTCGCCATTATTTTTTTGGGGTGCCCCCGGTGTGGATCGGCCGGTGTCGATGTATTGCTGAGCCAACGCGGTCATGCTGAAAACGATCTCGGGATGCTTGGAGGCGAGATTCTTCGTCTCGGCGGGATCGGCCTCGAGGTCGAAAAGTTGCACCCAGTCCTTGATCGGCTCTTCATTTGCCGGGTTCTTCTTGCGACTTGGCGGCACAGGCTGGCTCCAACCGCCCGATCCGGGACAGAGGGCCAACTTCCATTTTCCGCGGCGGATCGCGAAGCTGCCGTCAATGGAATGGTGCACCACCGCCTCGCGCAAGGGCTTGGTTGCCGTGCCCAGCAAGGCAGGCAGAATGCTCACCGAATCCTCAGCGGTGGAGTCGTTGGTCTTGGCCCCGATGATCTCCGCACAGGTGCCAAACAAGTCCACTAAGCACACCGGATCGCTGGACACGCTGCCCGGCTTCACTTTGCCATCCCAGCGGGCGATGAACGGCACCCGGTGGCCGCCCTCGTAGATATCCGCCTTGTGACCGCGATAGATATCGCTCGGATAATGAGCATCGGGGTCGTCAGGTGGATTTTTCCCCATCCGGAAATTGATGCGGCCGTTGTCATAACCCCTCTTCGAGGGTGCATTGCTGCATCCATTGTCGGCGGTCACGATGATCAGCGTGTTGTCGGCGATCCCCGCCCGCTCGACTGCCTCGACGACCTGCCCCACGGCCCAGTCGGTTTCCATCACAAAATCTCCATACGAGCCCAGCGAACTTTTTCCTTGGAACGACTTGGACGGCACGATCGGGCAATGAGGGCTGTTCAGCGGCATGTAAATGAAGAACGGTTGCCCGCTGTTGGCTTGTTCGGTGATGGTTGAAACCGCACGCTCCGTGAGGATCGGCAAGACATCGACGGCCTCGAAATCGGCATGCGCCGGTCCCCGACGATTGGGGTGGAAGGATTTTTGAGTCGTACACTCGCCGACGAACCGGTCGTTCTCGATCCAGATATACGGCGGCATGTCGAGCGAGGCGGAGATGCCCCAAAACTTGTCGAAGCCCACCGCCGTCGGCCCGTTCTTGATTCGCCCCTTCCAGTCCGTGTTCTTTCCTTTTTCATCGACCTTTTTGCCGTTGGTCGTGGGGAAATCCATCCCGAGATGCCACTTGCCGATCATGATCGTAGCGTAGCCGTTTTTCTTGAACATCGAGGCGACCGTCGCTCGGCCGGGTTCGATCAACGGTTCCGAAAATCCTTTGAGCACTCCGCTCTTCAGCCTGCTCCGCCAGTTGTAGCGCCCCGTCAAAATGCTGTAGCGCGTGGGCGTGCACACCGAGGACGAGCTGTGCGCATCGGTGAATTTCATCCCCGCCGCCGCCAAGCGGTCCATGTGCGGGGTATCGATCTTGCAGCGGTCGCCCCCGTAAGCTTTCACATCCCCCAACCCCCAGTCATCCGCCAGAATGTAGATGATATTGGGAGGCTTTTGTTTCGGAACCCCTTTTGATACCGCAGACGGGACTGCTGCGGCAACCACACTCGCGCCCAGGGAAAGGAGCGCGGCAAACGAAACGAAGAGCGAGAGCGGGAACTTCATATTACTTGAATCCAATCGCCTTCCAACTTTGAAAGTTGCCGCTTCGGATGAGCGCCGGTCTATGAAAATTGGATAGGGGGGGTTACTCTCCGTCTGATTTCTCTGTGGCATTTGACTGGCTCGCTCCCACTCGGCTCGCCTCTCAGGCCAACCATCGACTGCTCTGTCTCAACGTCCCCGCCTTTTCAGTTGGGGTTCATTGTTTAGAATTCGATTGAATCTTTTTTGACTCGAGCCACTCGATCTCGCCGACCTCATTTTCGATATTCAGGCGCACCTTGGCGTGGGCGAATTCCCGGGTGTAGGTGTAGCCATCCCGGACTGCGGGGCCTTTCGGAGCACCCAAGGGTCGGTCGAATTCCGCGGGGCATTTCATCCAGACTTTGTTTTTCTTGTTGGCGACATAGCTATCATGGGCGAGGAAGTAACTGTGCTTCTCGGCACAAACAAGAAACATCGCCAGCAGATACTCAAATCGCTTGGCATAATTATCACTTTCACTCAAGCCTTTACGGATTTCATCCGTGCGGTGCGGGTTCAGGTCGCCCTCTTCGGTGTTCATTTCGGAGAGCCCGGCGGTGAATGCGATTATGAACCCCTCACGGGCCGCTTTCTGAAAGACCTCGATCCCCTTGGCTAAATATTTCTGCTTGGCCTCCTTGTCCTCAGATCCTTCAAAATTCTCGATGTAGGAGCCGTCGAATTGCTTGATCGCCTCGAAGCCGTCACCCGTGCTTTGGCCGACGCGCAGGACATTGGCCAGCATGATCTTGTCCGGCCCTATCGCCTGCCTTGTCTCGCGCATCATGGTCTCGTAACCGTCGAACTGGGCGGCCTTTTTCTCTTTCCCGATGTCACGATTCAAGTAACCGGGCGACAACACCTTGATATTTCCATCCAGAAACAGCCCATCGATCGCGGGATCGGCGCACATTCGCTTGGCATGGCCGGTCCACCACTCCCGCACCTGGGGGCTGCTCAAGTCGTAGGCCTCGCAGACATTGCGAACCAGCTTGGTTTTTCCATTGCGAGCAACGAGGAAGGCACCGGGCATCTTCTCGATCGCTTCGTTAGTTTTGTAGGTGCCATAGTGCACCATCACATTGCGATAATATAAAATTTTGGTGGAGGGATTTACCTCCTTCACCGCCTTGGCAGCGGCAAGCGTGCCGTCCTCGGTGCACTTAAAAGTTTGGGATCCTGTCGTTTTCTCGAAAGTCACCAAGGGGAAAGTCGCCAGGTACTTGATCTCATCCTCCGTAAAATTTTGGGCTTTCCGGATATGCATGTATTGCGGTACGCGGTCCCAAGAGAAAGCGGGCAGGCGGTTTACTTCTTGGGTGGGCGGCTCCGCGGCGTGGGCCGTGAGGGACAACGCTGAATAAAGCGCCAGAAAAAGGCTGACGGTCTTCTTGGTCAATCTGTTCATTTTGGAGTGTTTGAAATGTGGCGCGGGCGGATCGCCCGCGCCACGATTCAGATGGATTTACTCTTGAGAATCAGCAGCTTCTTGTGGCTTGACTTTCTTGGCGCGTGCCGCGGAAAGCTCTTCCAAGCTGATGGAACCGTTCTTGTCGGCATCGAGTTTCGCGAATTGCTTGTCGGCTTTGTCCGGATTTTTAGCGGCGGCTTTGAATTCCTCCAAGCTGATCGATCCGTTTTTGTCGGCATCAAGTTTGTTAAATTTCTTTTGTGAATCCGGACCCTTTCTGGGTGCGTCCTGTGCTTGGCAGAGGGCGGAGCCCATGAGTGTCAGGCTAACGGTGAAGGCTGTGGCTAGGGTTGTGCTTATTTTCATTTGATTTGTTTTGTTGTTTATTTTGGGGAGGGAGAATGTGTTCGCTTAAATGGATTTGACTTTCGCAGCGTAAAGTGTCGGCGGCAATCTTTTTCCTAATTCAGGGAATGGTTGTTTTCGGTATCGAGTCTCTGGAATTCTTGGTCGGCGTCGGAGGGATCTTTGAGTTTAGCTTTGCATTTCTCAAGGCTGACTCGATCCGTTTTTCATCGAGTTTATTGAAGCTTGCTTGGTGACTCGGAGCTTTCTTGTTGGCTAAACTTCTTGGCGTAAGTGTTGGGATTTTATTTGGCAAAAGAAAGATCCACCTTGTCCAGGATCGGCTTGGCAGCGTTCTCGGTGGTGTCGGTGGCTTTCAACTCGATTTGAAAACTATACCCGGCCGGCAGCCTCGAGAGATCCAGCGCGGCCGGTTTCTTGGCGATCTGCTTCGAGAATCCAGGGATGTAATCGTATTTCTCATGGATCTCCTGCCACGGCGCCCACTCGTTGATTTGGCCATCGTTGTCGGTATCGACACCCACCCGCGCCTCAACTTTCTCCACCCAAGGTCCGGGGCTGGTGAAATCCTTGTTCGTCTGGTTGATCAGGTAGAAGCGCCCTTCGGCAAAGCAAATATCCGGGTCGGGATGCCCGCTGCCGAGACTGCCGCAAAAGGTGAACGGTTTGTTGATATCCGAGGAGGTGAACCGAGCGATCTTCATGTCCTTCTGCCCCCCCGAGCCCGCAGGCTCCACATCGCTGAAGAGGTAATACTGCCCGCCGATCGAAATCGCCGCCCAATCGCCGAAGGCATTTTGTTCGGGTTCGTGGATTTCATACTCGGCCACATTGGACGGGAAGTTTTTGGGATCCTCCTTGGTCCAATGCGGATGCGTGTAGGTGCCCATCTTGCCGGTCGGCTTGGTGCGTTGATCGACGGGCGGGGCTACCAAGTTGAAATTGCCAAGACCATTCGCGCTGATGGCATGGCTGGCCAAAGGCGAATCCCAAGCATGCTTGGAGGCATCGATGGGGCTCCAGTCCTCGGAGATCATGTGGAACTTGCCATCCAAATCCCGAATGACCGCGCAATCCGAGCCGTGGGACGGATCTTTGAAAACGAGCCCCATGTCCTTGCCGGGCTTTCCGTCCGTGAGGTCCTCGTCGATATACAAGTGGGGGTCTTGGTCGTTTGGGAAATCATAATACAAATAGGCCTTTCCATCGACGCACTCAGCGGTCGTCATCCATCTCGACCGCTTTTCTCCAACGGGTCCGTGGTGAACCCAATTCACCATGTCGCGACTCTGCCAGGCATGGTAGCCTCCAAGGGATTTCTTCAGCCCACCCGGAGCATCGAATTGATTCGGCCATTGGGTCGTTTGGAGAGGCACATCGAATCCCTCCAACTTCGCTTCCTGGGGAGTGAAGTCTTTCGAAGCGTTCTTGTTCACGCACAGCCCGAAAATCCAATAGTCTCCGGGGCCCTTGGTCAGCAGAACCGGAGCATCGCCCAGATTCGGCGGAGCAATTTTCGGAACCGCTTGCCAGTTGTCCCACACCGGGGATTGCGACACCACGAGCGAGCGCGGGGATTGCTTTTGGTCAAATGCCTTTATCTTGCTGCGAATCGTGGCCGATGGCCCGGTCGGCACGGCCATCCCGTCTTTGAATTCAAAACCGGATTGCGACTCGGTATTGGATTCCCACTCTGACTGGGTATCGATACTCCACTTCTTCCCGGCAGGCGGCACGGCGCCATTGGCCAAGCTTTGGCGGGCATCGCGCTTTTTGGATTTCGTTTGGGGATTCGGGACATCAGCCGCATGGCAAAGGGTGGAGCCCAGCACGGTGACAGCGATCGCAATGGTCGCGGTTTTTTTCATTTGGGTGGGTTTGTGGGTCGGCAAATCGCAAACAGCAGCTCAGGAGCTGTTAGGCGTTTACTGTCTGTGGGCGAGACGCCGCGGATTTTGTTTAGACTGCCGGCATCTCGTAACCTTTGCGACGCGGACGATCTTGCATCGCCTTTGCCGCATCGTCGCCGATGATTTGTTCGGTCTTTGGATCCCACTTGAGTGCGTGTCCCAGCCGCTGGGCGATGCCGGAGAGTTGGCAGATGGTGGCCGTGCGGTGGCCAACGCTGGCCGGGCAGATCGTCGGCTTGCGACTCAGGATCGAATCGATGAAATTCTCGCGGTGGTTCTTGGATTCATACACCTGCACGTCGTTCGGACCGAACTTGTGACGGACCAGTTCCTTCGGTGAGGTTTCGATCTTGCCACGGCTGGCGAGCACCTCGCCCTTGGTGCCAATGAAGCGGATCATGGCGCCGTTGTCGGGACTCTTATCACGCCACACAGTGATGCCGTCGGCGTAGCGGTAATGATGGTGTTCGGCTCCTTCGAATCCTTTGGGGATGAATTCGACGGGACCTGTTTCGTCGCGGCCAAGGGCCCACTGGACAATGTCGAAGTGATGCGCGCCCCAATCGCCGAACTTGCGACTGCCATATTCCCAGTAGCAACGCCAGCCACCTCCATACGCTGATTTCGTACGGTTTTCCGAATACTCGAAAAACGGGGTGGGTCCGAGCCAGCGGTCATAATCAAAGCCCTCCGGAACGGGAACGATTGTCTCTTTTTCCGGCGGCTGCGGGAACTCTCCGAGTCGGCAGTAGATTTCCTTGATGTCGCCGATCATGCCGTTGCGCACCAGATTGGCCGCAATGCGGAAATAGATTTCAGAGCGTTGCTGGCTGCCGACCTGCACGATGCGTCCGTATTTTTTCTCCGCCGCCACCAAGGCCTTGCCCTCCTCGATGGTCAGGGTCATCGGTTTCTCGACATAGACATCCTTGCCCGCTTTCATGGCCGCCAGTGCGATCGCCGCGTGCCAGTGATCCGGCGTGGCCACGCACACCGCGTCCACATCGGGGTGTGCAAGCACCTCTTCAAATTTCGTCGTGCCTAGAATCCCCTCGTAGCCCTTCTGCTTGAGCGTTCCGAGGGCTTTATTCACCTGCCTGTCCCACAAGTCGCACACCGCGACCGGTTGGACGCCCTTCATGCCGGGAAACGAGCGCACATGGCCGTCGGAAATCAGGCCCACTCCGATAAACCCCATGCCAATGCGCGAGTTCGCGGCGGTCTTGGCGGTGTTGCCGAGGGTCTCCGCCTTGACGATCTGTGGAGCGATCCATGCGGTGCCTGCGGCCAGGGAGGACTTCAGGAAATGACGACGTGTAGGTTGGCTGTTCATGTTGGTAGTATGTTTTATCATCTCGCGACTGGGTCTTTTAACGGCGACTTTCAGATGGTCTCCGCGCTCTTTTTTCCGGTATCGAGCTGGACCGAGCAAGTTTAAACTCGCGGTGGTACCATTATTCGTCCGTGGAAGCCGGGCCTTTGGGTGGACCGAGCGGGTTGTCATATTCGGGAAACCAGCGCACCCAATTCTTGGCTGCCGTCGCGTTGGTGGGTGACGCCTCACTAGGGTAGGGCGTGGCCTCGACGATGTGAAACGGTCCGCTTTCGAGTAACACATCGCGAAACCATGCGGTGCTGGCGATGTATTCACTCCAGAATCCATAGCAATTTTGACGATGGACTGTGCGTCGAAGCGGGATGGATTGAACCGTTTCGCCAGTTCCATGTATTCTGGAACGGGTATGCCTGCTATCCGTGGTCGGGCTGGCGGGATTCGAACCCACGACCCCCTGCCCCCCAGGCAGGTGCGCTACCAGACTGCGCTACAGCCCGTCACGTGAACGGGGTGACAAATAAACAGGGGAAATGCGGATTGGCAAGCACCGAAAATCATGACATTGCAGGGGGCGTGAATCGTATCAAGACCGCCATCGTCGGAGCCAGTGGTTACACTGGGATGGAATTGCTCCGCCTGCTGCTCGTCCATCCAAACGTGGAAATTGTGGCGGCCACCTCGCGCCAAGAGGCAGGAAAAACGCTGGCCTCGGTCTTCCCGCGCTTTTCCAAAGCGGCGGGAGCGGAGCTGGCATTCATCGAGCCTGATCCCGATGCCATTGCGGCCTCAGGCGCACAGGTCGCCTTTCTCGCGCTGCCCCACGGAGTGGCTGCGGATATCGCCCGCGCCTTGTTGGAGCGCGGCATCAAGGTGATCGATCTGAGCGCGGATTTCCGCCTGCGTGATGCCGCAGTTTATCAGGAGTTTTACGATCATCCCCACCCAGCGCCCGATTTGTTGGATGAGGCGGTTTATGGCCTACCCGAGGTCCGCAGCCCGCAGATCCAAGCCGCGCGGTTGATCGCCGCGCCGGGTTGTTATCCGACAAGTATTCTCCTGCCCTTGCTGCCGCTGTTGCGTGAAAATCTGCTTGAGCTCAATACCATCGTTGCCAACTCGATGAGCGGGGTCAGCGGCGCAGGTCGCAAGGCCGACCTAAGCCTGCTCTACTGCGAGTGCAATGAAAGCGCGCGCGCCTATGGCGTGCCGAAACACCGTCACCTCTCGGAAATTGAGCAGGAACTCAGCCACTCGGCTGGCGAAAAAGTGACCATCTCCTTCATCCCGCACTTGATCCCTGTTAACTCAGGCATCGTCACCACCACCACCGCAACGCTGCGCGACGGAGTTCAGCCCGCAGCCATCGGTGCCGCGCTCGACCACGCCTATGCCGACTCTGACTTCGTGAGGCTTTTAGGCCGCGGCGGCTGTGCCGACACCAAAAACGTCACCCGTACCAACTTCATCGACATCGGCTGGCAGTACGACCCGCGTACCCACCGCGTCATTCTGATGAGTGCCGAAGACAACCTCGGTAAAGGGGCGGGCGGCCAGGCCGTTCAGTGCTTCAACCTCCTCTTCGGCCTTAGCCCGATTGCCGGGTTGCAAAATTTTTAACCGCTGCCATTCTTCGCCGCTTTGCACTGTCATGGACTTTCCAGTAACCAAAATCAAAGGCGGTGTCGGCGCGCCTAAAGGCTTTCTGACCAGTGCCGTCAGTTGCGGCATTAAAAATCCCGCCGTCGACCGCCTCGATCTCGCACTCATCTACTCGGAAAAACCCTGCAACTCGGCCGGCACTTTCACCACCAACCGTGTCAAAGCCGCGCCAGTCCGCGTTTCCCAAGCGCATCTGCGTAAGGGCGAGCTACGGGCCATCATCGCCAATTCAGGCAATGCCAATGCCTGCACCGGCGTCCAAGGGATCCGCGATGCCAATGCCATGTGCGACGCCGTCGCCAAACCCCTGCAGCTTAAACGCAGCGAAATCGGCGTCGCCTCGACTGGCGTCATCGGCCTGCCGATGCCGATGATGCGTTTCGAGCCGAAATACAGCGAACTACTCGCCGGACTCGGTCGCGCAAATGGCTCGAATGTCGCCGCAGCCATCATCACCAGTGACACCCACGCCAAGGAAGTCGCCATTTCCTTCGACCTCGGTGGCCACACGGTGCGCCTCGGCGGATGCGTTAAAGGCGCCGGCATGATTTCCCCCAGCATGGCCACCATGCTCTGCTTCATTACCACGGATGCCAACATCTCCGCCGATTCACTGCGCAAGAGCGTCTTGGAATGCGTCGAAGAAAGCTTCAACCGCATCACCATCGACGGTGATATGTCCACGAACGACACGGTCATCATGCTCGCGAATGGCGCTTCAGGAATGCCGGCGATCCGACGCAATAGCGCGATCTGCAAACAATTCCGCCAAGCCCTCAACTGGCTGATGCTGGAGCTGGCCAAGGCCGTCGTCCGCGATGGCGAGCGAGTCACCAAATTCGTCACCGTCAAGGTCGAGGGTGCCCGCACCTACCTCGACGCCAAGAAAGTCGCCGAAGCGGTTTGCAAATCCGCCTTGGTGAAGGCTTCATGGAACGGTGGTGACCCCAACTGGGGCCGCATCATCCACGCCGTCGGCTATTCCCGCGCGCGCATCCGCGAGGAGCTGGTCGACATCTACATCGGCGGCAAAGCCGCCTGCCTCGGCGGCCTGCAAGCCACCACCTCGATGGATGAGCTGCGCGAAGCGGTCTCTCACCCCGCCTTCGAAATCGTCATCAACCTCAACCAGAGCGAGGCCGGTTACACCATGTATTCGAGCGACCTCTCGCCCGAGTACATCGATTTCAACCGGTCTGAGTACGCCTACTGGAAACAGGCCCGCAAGGACGGGTTGGTCTAGGACTCGGGCGCGGCGGGGACGATCAGCGTGGGCACGGTGGATTTGCGGACCATTCCTTCTGCCACGCTGCCGATCAACAGGGCCGCGATCGCGCCATGGCCGTGCGAACCGAGGACCACCAGATCTGCGCTGCTTTCCTTGACTCGCTCGAGTAGAGTACGCAGCGGGCTGCCCTCTGTCATTTTCGAAGTGGCATTTGGCACATCCGCACGCACTTTGGTGAGCAGCTCCTCCAGTTTCTCCGCCGCACGGCGCCTCGCCTCCTCTTGGAAAGCGTACATTGCCGGGAACTCATCGGGAGTGAACCCATACGCCGTATAGCTTGGCTCGGGCTCAATGGCGTGGAACAACTCCAGATTCGCGCCGAACGCTTTCGCCAAATCCACGGCGATTTGAGTGACTCCAAGCGTGGCGTTTGAAAAATCGACTGCAACAATGATATTTTTCATGGGATCGTGCCTATATCACGGATCGGCGCCGAGTGTAAAGAAGCATCGAGCCGAGCCATGGGATTTCTCGACCTAGCTCAATCCCCGTTTGGCAAAGCCTCGCCGTTCATCCATACTCTCTCCCGCCATGATCCGCTTTCTCCACACCCGCATTCGCGTCCGCGACCTCGACCGCTCTATCGCCTTCTACCAAAGTCTGGGTTACACCCTCGGCGAGTCCAAGCGATCGCCACAGGGCAACAGCCTCGCCTTCCTAAAGCTTCCCGGAAACGACGTTTTTCTCGAGCTGTGCCATTCTCCCGAATACACCGCCACCTGCCCGGAAGACCTAATGCACACGGCACTCGGGGTGCCTGACATTGTCGCCTACTGCGCTCAACTCGAAAACGCCGGCATTGAAATCTGGCCCTCGGGCTGGCGCGAAAAATTTGCTGCAGGCAACCGCAAGATGGCCTTTGTCACCGACCCCGACGGCTACGAGGTCGAGATTCTGGAAAGCTAAACACGCCCGACCACCGGCAGGGCGTCGCAATTCCTTACTCGACCATTCCCTTTCGGTGAGCTAGGTTGGGAACCGTGAAAAATTCCATCGCCCTCCCCACCACAGCCGCGCGCCGACAGCGGTCCGTGCTCGAATTGAGCATCGTAGCCGTCTATCTGATCCTGGCCAGCGTCTGGATCGCAGGCTCTGACATGATGCTGATCCGCTACGCCATCGACCAACCACAGCCTGGGCTAATCCACGCCGTACGTGCCGTAAACTTCTTCGTCACTGCTGCGGTCCTGATCTATTTCGTGATGCGCCACTTGTACGGTGGGTGGCGTCTCGCCGAGCAACACCGCACGGCAGAAATCAATCACGCCCATGAAAAATCCCGCAACCTCTCCTCCCACGTCCAGACCCTGCGCGAAGAGGACCGCATCTGGGTAGCCCGCGAAATCCACGACGAACTCGGCCAATTGCTCACCAGCATCAAAATGCAACTGCGCCTCATCGAAAACCGCCTCAACGATCGCGAAGACCGGACCTTGAATCCCGTCATCGACAAACTCGTGGAAGCCTCCGAACTGGTCGATACCACCATCGCCTCCATCCAGCGCATCTCCGCTGGCCTACGTCCCAGCACCTTGGACAACCTCGGCCTCGCTACCGCCTTGGTGGAAGAAGCCGAACAATTCTCTCAGCGCACGGGCATCATCTGTGCGGTGAGAGTTTCCCACCTCCCGGAAACCTTGCCGCCCGAAATCACCACCACGGCCTTCCGGATTTTTCAGGAAGCCCTGACCAATGTTGCCCGCCATGCGGAGGCCAGACGGATCGATGCACATTTCACCGCCACACGGAATCTTCTCAAGCTCGTTATCCACGACGACGGCAAGGGAATCGACCCCGCCGCCATTGATGATCCAAGATCACTCGGCCTCATCGGAATGACGGAACGTGCCGAGAGCGTCGGCGGCTTCGTCGTTTTCAGCCGCAACTTGGAAAAAGGCACCGACGTGGTTCTCACGGTGCCCCTACCCATGGCCACACCCAAACCTCGGCCATGAAAGTGCTGATCGTCGACGACCACTTTCTCGTCAGGCAGGGGATGATTTCCTTGTTGAAGGAGCATTTTAAGGATGTGGAAATCGGCGAAGCCAGCGATGCGAAAACCGGTCTTATCGCCGCGACCCAATCCCCTTGGGATCTTGTCGTGGTGGACATCTCCATGCCCGGGCGCAACGGCTTGGGCCTGCTTCAGGACATCAAACGCGAAAAGCCCAGCCAACCCGTCCTCATCATCAGCGCCCATGTGGAAAAAGACTACGCCCTGCGCGCCCTGAAGCTCGGCGCTTCCGGCTACATCTCTAAACAAAGCGCTGCAGATGCCCTCGTCGCCGCGGTTGAGCGCGTCCTTTCCGGCCGCCGCTACATCAGCCCCGCGCTCGCCGAGCAACTGGCAGGCGCCATCGCTGGCGAGTCGCCCGGCGCCTCCCACGAAACCCTTTCCAATCGCGAACTCCAAGTCTTCCGTCTCATCGCCGTGGGCAAAACCATCAAGGAGATCAGCGCCGACCTCGCTCTCAGCGCGAAGACTGTGGCCACCTATCGTAGCCGCATCGCTGAAAAAATGGGCCTCGTCTCCAACGTCGAGCTCACCCGCTACGCCATGCAGCACCACCTCGTGGATTGACTCGCCGCTCGCCACGTTGGCTCGGGTAGGGATAACTACTGACATCCTGAGCCGCCTGCAGACCGACGAAAAAAAAGTCATTACGCGATCTATTGATTTTTGGGAAATCGCGCACATTAACCATGTGGACCATGTCCGACCTGCTAAGTTCAAACTTCGTGAACCGAAGTGACGACTGGGCAAAAAAGGGGCGCCGTCTTTCCGGGGGGGGAGGCGGCGCTCTGGCCTTTATGAGGCATGCCCGGCAGAGCTGGCGTGGAGGCTGCGCCACTTTCCCTCGTCGTTTGTCCCGCCACAGGGCACTTGTCGATGAATCGTGATTTCTGTTTCTTGCCGGACGGCGCAAAAGGGGGTAGATTCCATGTCCGATGTTTCAAAAAACCTCCCCTGACTCGGCGCAAGAGATGCCAAATCGACTAGTGGAACTGTGGCACAACGAGCCGCTGCGGCGGGCATCACTGGGGGTATCGTTTTTCTGGGTTCTCACGGGATTTGTGGGCTACTGGTCGACCCGATGGGCGCAGGCGACGCCCACAAGGATCGAAGACAGTGGCGTGCGGTTAATGATTCTCATCGCGGCAGCGGCCATTGGGCTCGCGGCCGCGATGAG
>Ga0194063_10001181_pt1 | contig 17378 bp, 20 predicted proteins | sample SepL3720m_MetaG_FD_155459 | JGI IMG/M metagenome (GOLD analysis project Ga0194063, IMG submission 155459) | Anoxic zone freshwater microbial communities from boreal shield lake in IISD Experimental Lakes Area, Ontario, Canada - Sep2016-L373-20m | ecosystem: Environmental > Aquatic > Freshwater... | reverse complement strand
CCCGTTAATTTATTAACCTTTTAACTCGTTAATCTTTTTCCTGAACATATTTCAGGATCAATTTTTAATTGCCGTTTTATTTGCATTAAATTATAACATAGGCTAAAATACATAAGCTCCTTAATTAATTAGTAACTTACTTAAAATGTCTGATCGGAAAATTATATTACAGGAAATTGTCAATCTGCTTGCTCAAACTCGTAAGCATTTTATGCCCTTACATTTAATCAATAAAACTAAATCTACTCTCACTCCTGCCCAGATACCTTTACTGGTGCTAATTGAACAAAATTCTGGAATTAGTATCAAAAAACTATCAGAATTTCTAGGAATTTCCAGCAGTGCAGTCACCCAGTTGGTTGATAATTTAGTTAGAAATAAACTCCTGGTTCGTAAAGAGGACCTGAAAGATCGTAGAATAATCAATCTTTTCATTTCAGAAAAGGCGATTAAGTTAAAAAACAATTTTGAACAAATGATTTGCGACAAGTCGTCTAAAGTATTTGAGATTCTTGATGATCAAGAATTGGCACAATTTCACAAGTTAACCTCCAAAGTTTCTACTAATTTAATTTCTCAATCTCAAAAATCATGAAACCAACCAACCAAGTAATTAAACTGGAAAATATTTCCAAAATCTATAAAACTGCTGGAGAATTAACAGAGGCAATCACAAATATTAATTTAGAAATTAATCAAGGTGAATTTGTCGCCATTATGGGTCCATCCGGCTCCGGCAAGTCAACCTTGATGCATATTCTGGGTCTATTGGATACACCAACATCAGGTAAATATTATCTAGATGGCAAAGATGTCAGCAAACTCAGTGGTAACAAACAGGCTAAAGTACGAAACACAAAGATTGGCTTCGTTTTTCAACAGTTCAATTTATTACCACGTACAACTGTCTTGGATAATGTCATTCTCCCCACACTTTATGGTGATCTTAAAGGTTCCAAGTCACGAGCCAAGGAGCTCATCAAAGAAGTAGGGTTAGAAGATCGAATTTCTCATAAAAGTAATGAGCTTTCCGGAGGACAAATCCAGAGAGTTGCCATAGCTAGAGCGTTGGTAATGAGTCCTTCCGTGATCATGGCAGACGAACCTACAGGAAATCTCGATACCAAAAGATCACAAGAAATCATGGCAATCTTTAAAAAAATTAATCAAAATGGCGCAACAATAGTCTTAATTACACATGAAGAAGATATTGCCAAATACGCTGATCGCATTATTCGCCTGCGTGACGGTCAGATAATTAATTAAATTAATTTTAAAAAACATGAAAAAAATTTATAATATTATTCAACAATCATTCAAAGCAATTTTTGCCAATAAAGTACGCTCGTTTCTGACCACACTCGGAATCGTTATTGGAATCGCTTCAGTAATTGCCCTAGTCTCTTTAACTGAAGGAGTAAAATCCAATATTTCTGATCAGATTTCTTCCCTGGGATCCAAAACAATTACTATCATGCAGGGTTCATTTGGACCACCCACCACACAACAAACACAATCTGGCGGGAAAGTAGTACCACCCGAAGGACGTAATGCTGTCACAGGTGGCTCATCTACTTTGACATTAAGCGATTACAATACACTCCTCGATACCCAGAAAAATCCCAATATCAAATATATAGCCGGTGGTGTTAGTGGTTCTGGAATTTACAATTCTGATTATAAATTTTCAGTGACAGGAAGTAATGTGATGATTTTCACAATTCGCAATCTAGAAATCGGTAATGGCCGGCTTTATGATCTGAATGATCTTGACCAAAAAAATAAAGTGGCTGTAATTGGGATTGATCTTGCTAATCAACTATTTCAAAGTGATCAGGTGCTCAATAAAACTGTAACGATAAATAATTTTGATTATACAATCATCGGTGTTTTAAAAAAGGCCAGTGAAAATAGCTTCAGTAATGCCAATTTGACCGTCTTTATTCCCTATACTTCTGCAATGCAAACATTTGATACTGATAAATTCAATACATTCATCATTGAAGCCAAAGATGAGAACTCAGTGAAACAAGCCAAAGCTGATGTCGAAACCAGTTTACTCGCCAATCATAATCTCAAGGAAATGCGCCTCGCTGATTTCAGCATTAATACCTCCGAAGATCTATTGTCATCAGTCGCCAGCATTACCGGGATCATGTCATCACTTTTATCAGGCATTGCTGGAATTTCTCTACTTGTGGGCGGGATCGGCATCATGAATATCATGCTGGTATCCGTGACTGAAAGAACCAGAGAAATTGGTTTACGCAAGGCTGTCGGAGCTACAACTACATTTATCTTGTTGCAGTTTTTGATCGAAGCTATCATTCTCACATTTCTTGGTGGTGTACTCGGTATCGCTCTTGGTATAACTTTAGGGAGTGTGGTTGGCAATCTGATCGGTTTCTCTGCTGTGATCACTCTGAACTCGATCATACTGGCAGTAGCCATCTCATCTCTCGTCGGACTGGTCTTCGGCGTTTACCCGGCACTCAAAGCAGCAAGATTAAATCCAATCGATGCATTACGATACGAGTAAACCATTTCGTGTGGGCATATTGCAATATACCCATGCCGTTTTTATGTTAGAATCAATACATTAATTATTTCTTTTCTCACTATGAAGAGCAAAACTCTGATTCTCATCATTTCAGGAGCTGTCTTGGCATTTTGTTGTATCATTATCCTTATCATAGGAGCTATTTTTGGCTTTTCCGGAAACAAAAATTCCTCTGATAATACAAATAAATCAGGTACAATCACCACAGGAAAATCCACAAAAGCAGCTACACTAGTCGATTGCACATATCAATCAAATGATCCTGTAACTAAAAATCCTACATATAAAACCACAATTTATTCAGGTGTCTTGGTAAACAATTCCTATAAAGATCTAATCGATACTGGAGTCAGAAGCTTCTCCCAGGCAGATTATTTGGACAAAACAAAGCTTACTTCTGATTTGATTATGCGTATTGAAATGGCTTCTGGTGGATCCATGACACCTACTACTGTCGGGATCGATTTTCAAATCTGCAATGCCGATAATAAAACTACATATGTTGGCTTTATAAACCCATCTAGTTCAAACACTGCAGCGATTATCCATTATTTAAATCAGAAAAAAATGCCCGAAACGACCGGAACATACCGCGTCGATGCAGTTTTGGAGTTAAATGGTAAAAAACAACTAATTGATCGCTTAGAAAATATTATAATTACAAAATAATATATAGTAAGTTATGTCTCTAATATCTGAAAGCTATCTTACTGCTGCACAAAAAAATCTCCTACTTTGCCGTCCTGGTGATTGGAATCACGCTAAAAGAGTGGCTAAATGGGTAGAAGAACTGGCAGTGCCCGAACTATCGGAAAAAGAATTGCTACTTAAAGCTGCCTACATTCACGATATTGGCTGGAGAGAAATTTTTCCTGGTAATAAAAGCACAATAACAAAAGCTGAATTATTAAAATTTGAACCCCAGGCTAATGCAAATTCTGTTCCTTTTGTTACTGAATTTTTGACAAAATTAAAACATTCTACCCAGGAAATTAACACAATCTTGAGCTATATCAAAGCAGCAGATTTACATCAGTCCCAGAATGCCATCGAAGCAATAATTGTCGATGCTGATAGTCTCAGCAAATTGAATATCGATCATTTGCAAGAAAAATTCGCTAAGAAAAGTTGGCAGGAAGTCTATCAACTTTTTGATACAGAATTACCCAAACGAATTCAAACTGTATATGCCAAGAAGGTATTTCCTGGTTTGCTTCAGAAATTAAAATCAGAAATCCAAGCTGCTGAATAAATAGCAGCTAATTACCTAAGAAGAGAATGGCAAACTACTTGATACCAGCTACTTTTGCTTTAGTAAATTCCATCAGCTTTTCTTGAATTGCTTCATCGAGAGAGTATTCTGTTGTCGCCTTGACCTTGGACTTGGCCCAGTATTTACCAGTTTCTTTCAATTCCGATAAGGTTGCTAAATATATTGATGTTTTAGCGCCTTCTACAGGTGAAGCCAGAACCTTACTCATAATCCAGGCAAATGGCTGAGGAAGTTTTCTCCATAAACCTGTCGCGATCACACCAGGATGAATCATATTTACTGTAATTCCAGAATCTTTCAATCTTTTAGCTAATTGAAAACCATACATCAAGTCAGCGAGCTTGGTATCAGAATACGTCTTCTGAAAACCAAATTTGAAGATATTTTCAAAATCAAATTTACCCTGACGATGCGCTTCGGAACTTAGAATGATAATACGGACATCTTTCGTAGCTACTACCCGCTTTTTTAAGTTTGGGAACAAAGTTTCTGTAAACAAATACATGGCAAAATAATTCACTACCCAGGTAAGCTCCAAGCCATCGCTAGTCAAATTTAGTTTACTTTCCCAAGTACCAGCATTGTTCAGAAGTATATCTAAATCAGGATTCTCTAGAGCAATTTTTTTAGCAACAGTAAGAGTTTGACGCAAATCAGCAAAATCACATAAATATGATTTGATTTTAATCGAATTATTTAATTGATTTAATTCAGCTTCTAAATTAGTAAGTTTCTTCTGACTCCGTGCCACAAGAATTAGATTTTGGCCGGCTTCCGCAAGTCCTTTGGCTGTTTCATACCCAATACCGGTAGTACAGCCGGTAATCAAAGTAGTTCTAATTTGCATAGTTTTAACTTTAATAAATATTGCTCCGGGGCACTAGCGTGCCCGCCCCCTAATTACAGTATAATCAATTTTAAGATTTTGTGCATTGTATTTGCTTACAATTTTAGTAACAATTTCACCAAAAAGTTAGTTATTATTAATATGCTATAAAGTTAAATACAGACTAAAGAAATAAAGATCATTCTTATCTTCAATAAATTCTAGATTCATATTTTCTTTTATTCATAAATTACTTTATTCTCTTATTTCAAAATTCTTAGATTCTTATATTCCTTTATTCCCAGATTCTAATATTTCTGTATTCTTAACAATTATTTAAATGCAAAACCAATGAAACACCTTAGAATCCTAACGATCACAATCATAATTTTAGGTGTAATCTTTGGAATCTGGCGATTCACAATCGATAAAAAATCAACGCTTATCAAACAAACAGATAATCAATCTGATATTCAATACTATCAACATGGAAATATTTATTTAGCGATTTTTTCGCAAGCATTTGAGCTGGATTTTACTGCGGAAAATACTCAACCGCTGGACTTACAAGCTAAAAGCAAAGATTTTCAATTAGCAATTAATGCTAATTATTTTCAAGGTAGTTATGAGAAAGCTCAGCCTGCAGGATTTTTACAAATCAATGGAGAAAATATACAAACACCAGCTCCCGATCAGCAATTAACACATGTGGTCATCTATAATCAGGAAACACAACAAATGGAATTTATGGAATATCAGCAATTTAAACCTGAAAATTATCCTGAAAAAAAGTATATCTTGTTTCAAAGTGGCCCTCTGGTAATCGCTAACAATGAAATCGCTTCGCAATTTATCGAAGCATCAATCAATGGAGAAGGTAGCTATTTACGAACTTTGATTGGCTTTACAGATGATGGTAGAACGCTAATACTAATTACTACGCAACGTTACAAATTAGCGGACTTAGCAGCAAAAATTCTCACTTTCCCTGAATTGCATAATCTGAGAATTAGCTTGATTAACCTCGACGGAGGACCTTCAACTGCTATGTATAGTAGGAATTTTCCCGGATTTAATTTCAATGAAAATCAAGGTTTACCTTTAATAATTGGGGTAAAATAACTGAATTAACGCTTATATACAATTTACTAAATTCTACTAGCTTTCATCCATCTCTATTATATATTCAAAATATTTATATCACATTTTTTTGAATTATTAACAAAATTTGATTATGATATAACTTATCTCATATCAATATACTGCCATGAATAATATATCAACTAGTAATTATATTAAACGCAATAGCTTTGCATTCCGAATCATCATCTGGTTTCTCATCGTTTCACTCATTCCTTTTGCTGTTCTGTTTTATCTGGTGGAAACTAATAGTAAAAAAGCACTGCAAAACGAAATTAATACTAAATTACAATCATTGGGTACAGAGAAAAAACAATCGATTCAAACCTATTTTCAAAATCAAACCAGTGATGTCGAACTACTTACTGAAATGCCAACAGTGCTTACCTCACTAACTGAAATGGAAACCAAAATTCTCAAAGCTGGTTCTTTTAAGACCTACCAGTCAACAGAAGAATATCAAAAAAAACAGGCTGATCTGGATGTTTATTTACAACGATTTATTACTAAACATCATCATCAGAATTTACTTATTGCTGATCATAATGGCTTGATCCTTATTTCCACTTCAAATAATTATCCGGTTGGAGAAAATATCTTTGATAGTTCATTTCCAGTAACTTCACTAGTAACTGCTACAGAAGGTACCCGTAGTTCCAAGAAGTCTTTCATCTCAGATTACCAGTTTTTAAGTGCCACCCAAAAAAATCCTGTAGCATTTATTGCTGATGTGATCATGGATGGAAATAATATTCATGGTTATGTGGTCTCTGAATTAAATATGCAAGACGTTGATAATCTAATTTCTCAGGTATCATCAGATGGTACTAATGAACATACATATTTAGTCGGTCAAGATTATTTATTAAGGTCAGATATCAGTGACTTGACGGGGTATACAGTATTAGCAAAAAATGTGCAAAATGATAGCTCTCTCAAAGCTTTTACTGGAAATGGAGAAGGTGTACATACTGCAAAAGGAATTGATGGTAATCAAGTACTTGCTTATTATAGCCACTTAGGTTTAAATGAAAAAATCAATACTTCTTTTGAATGGTCAATTATCAGTGAAATCGATCAAACAGTTGCTTTCAAGGATGTAACCGCCCTTCAGACACAGATGTTTATCTTCTTTTTTATTGCTATCCCGGTTATTCTGCTACTGGCCTTTTATGCTGCACGAACTTTGAGTAATTTTATCAAAAAACCGCTCCGTACTGCTGCTGAGGAAATGTCAGTAGCATCCAGTCAGCTTTCAACATCTTCACAGCAATTAGCTGCTGCTTCTCAGCAGAATGCTTCCATTGCCCAACAACTATCAAGTGGTGCTGTAGCGCAAACCAAAAAAATTCAGGAGGTTTCTAGTTCCATTGCAGAACTAGTACAGGCTGTGAAACAAGTAGCTCAACTTGCTCAAGATACTGCCGAAACTGCCAATCAAGCTTCTCAAGTAGCAGTAAATGCTGGTGAATCCGGGGATGAATCCAGGAAAAATCTGGAATTAATGAAAGAATTAAGTAATAAAACAAATACCATGATCACTACCATGGCTGAAATTTCCAAAGATATTGGTGGTTTTGTCGATACTATTACCAATATCTCAGAACAGACTAATCTCCTTGCTCTAAATGCTGCGATTGAAGCTGCTAGAGCTGGTGATGCCGGCCGTGGCTTTACAGTCGTGGCTGATGAAGTACGCAAATTAGCAGAAGAGTCTTCTGTCGCAGCTTCACAAGTACAAGAAAAAATTAGCAATATGACTCAAAAGATTGATGAAACAGTTAAAAGTATTGATGCCAGCAATAAACAAACAGATCAGAGCTCTGAGGTAATTAAAAGCACTCTGGATTCTTTACAAAAAATTGTCGGAGCGATCCAGGAAGTTTCAGCCAAGATGCAAGAAGTAGCAGCCAGCACTCAACAACAGCTTTCTTCATCAGAAAAAATTCAAACCAACACCAGTGAAATTAGTCAAGTGATTGATGAAAACTCATCAGGAGCGCAGGAATTATCCGCAGCAGCCCAACAGCAAAGCTCTGCAACACAATACATCGCTTCTGCTTCTGATCAAATTCTTCGGTTAGCTGAAGATCTCGCCAATTTAGTTGGTAATTCTGTAACTACCTCACAAGTAACCAAAGAGATTCAGGCTAAAAAATCAGAACCAGTAAAACATTTAAAAGAGCTGGTTGAAGAACATCAGATTCCTACACCAATGTCAGAAAAATTACCAGAACCTAATGTTACAAAGGTACCACAACCTGTTAAAACTCCAGTTATTCATGAGCAGCAAACTGTATCAAATAGTTCCGAACCTGCTAAAACAGATACGGCAACAACTTATAAAAAAATTGTTTAAATTAATTAAATAATGGATAATCAAACTGATAATCAAAATTCATCTAATCCTACCGAAGCACCTGCGGAAATTCAAATTCAGTTAGTCGTTTTCAGACTTGATAATGAAGAATATTGTTGCGAATTAACTGAATTAAAAGAAATTATCCGTCTTACTGAAATTACTCCAGTACCCAATGCACCTGAATATGTAAAGGGTATCATCAATTTGCGTGGAAAAATTGTGGTAATTGTAGATTTGGAAAAGAAATTTCAATTGATACACCAGTCGTCAAACCAACCTGAGCACATCATTGTCATCGCATCCAATAATAGCCTTTTTGGGGTAATTGTCGATAAGGTAACAGAAGTACTTCGGATCAGTAAACAAAAAATAAATCCTGCTCACAATCTTACTAATTTAAAAATTAATCAAGAATTTCTGAAAGGCGTAGTAATTTTAAACGAAAAAAATGCTGAAAATAAAGAAGATAATAATTCCCAGCCAATAGATCCCAATTCCAAAAGCCGCTTAATCATTATGCTGGATATCAAAAAGCTCTTGGAAACAGACCATCTGGAAAAATTAGTAATTTCAAATAATAATCCAACTATTTAACTTATTTTATATGTAATTTTATGGATAAAAATATCAAGATTATGCTTGCTGACGATTCAGCATTTATGAGAAATATTCTTAAAGATATCCTAATTTCAGCCGGATATTCAAATTTTTCTGAATGTAGTAATGGTAGAGAATGCCTGGAAATGCTGAAATCCGACAAACCAGCACTCCTGCTTCTTGACATGATTATGCCAGAAATTACAGGAATGGACGTCTTAAAACAAATGGAAAAAAACGTCAAAGTTTTAGTAATTTCAGCAATTGGTCAAAATGAAATGATAAATGAAGCCAAAACAAATGGTGCACTTGGTTATATTGTCAAACCATTTGAAAATCCACAAGTCATTCAAGAAGTCGAACGGGTTCTCGCTATTTGAAAAAGTAAGATCATATTTTAACATTCAATCACTATGATTAATAAATGGGCTGTAGTAATTGGATCATCTACTGGTGGTACAAAAATTTTGGAATTGATTTTGCAAGAATTTCCTAAAGATTTTGCAGCTGACATTTTTATTGTCCAACATATTCCACCACAATTTATTGTAAGGCTCGCCGAAAGATTAAATAAGCTTTGCCACATTGAAATCAAACCAGGCGAGGCAGGAGAAACCGTTCAAAAAGGAGTCGCCTATATTGCACCTGGTGACTGCCATCTTCAAGTTGAGAAAAGTACTACAAATTATTACGAAAAAAAAATCCAGTTAATTTGCGAAGCATATAAATTTGGGATTTGTCCGGCAATTGATATAACAATGAAATCAATTGCAGCCACATATCGTCAGTATTCTATTGGAGTTATTTTGTCTGGTATGGGTGAAGATGGTTTGGAAGGAATGCAGGCGATAAAAGCAGTTGGTGGAATCTGTCTAGTACAAGATCCAGTAGATGCGGTGATTAGATCAATGCCCGAAGCCATTATTAAGGCCGGGATTGCCGATCAATTACTGGAACGAAATCTAATTGGTAAAAGAATTCTGGAAATAATTACAAATGGATCTAAATAAATACCGGGATCTCTTTATTAGTGAATTTGAAGAGCATCTTGAACAGTTAAATACAAATTTGGTTGAATTCGAAAAAAATCAAACCAATACTCAGCTTCTGACTGAAATTATGCGTGCGCTCCATTCTATCAAGGGGTTAACTGCTACGATGGGATATCAGAGTACATCTGAACTTGCACATATTTTCGAAGATTTATTTGATCAAATACGCACTGACCCTGCTAGACTAACACCGGAAATAATTAATCTGATGTATTCCACGATCGATTTTCTTGAAAATTCCAAAACTGAAATTGTTGAAAAAAATCAGGAAATCGACCCCACTGAAAAGCTTACTCAATTAAAAACAATAATTAATCAAACAAATGCTACACCAAATCAGCCCCCAAGTCCTACTCCATCTCCGGTTTCAAATAATCCTGAAAACAATCAGATCGAAAATAAAGAACAACTAACGCTCAATTACATCAAGGTTCCGGTCGCGCGCCTTGATAATCTTCTGAACTTGGTTGAAGAAATTTTTGTCGAAAGAATCCGACTTGACGAATTGAAAAGTTTGAGTCCAACTGCCAAAGAAATAATTGATAACTTAAATAAACTGATCACTGAAATTCAATATTACACATTACAAACAAGATTAGTGCCAGTCGGACAAATTTTCGCTAAGTTTCCTAGAATGGTTAGAGACCTGGCAGTCTCACTAAACAAAGATATTAATTTTACTGTGCTAAATGATGATATTGAACTCGACCGTACTATTATTGACCAGCTTTCTGAGCCACTCATTCATCTTCTTAGAAATGCTGTTGACCATGGTACTGGTGAAAAGGGTGACATTTTTTTACGTGCTGAAAAAAGAAATGAAGTTGTGTTTATTGAAGTAGAAAATTCAGATAAGGCAATTGACTATGAAAAAATACGAAATAAGGCGATCGAAAAAGGCCTAATCTCACAAGCAGATGCAGCTAATCTCAAAGAAATTGATCTGCAAAATTTTTTATTTAGTTCTAAATTATCTACCAAAGATGTCGTAACCAATCTTTCTGGCCGAGGCGTCGGTCTTGGCATCGTAAAAGAATTTGTCAAGAAAGTCGGTGGTAGAGTTTCAATCCAGTCACCTTTAGAGAATGAAAATGGGATCGCTAAGGGTACTAAAATTACACTGGAATTACCAACCTCTCTCTCCATTGTCAAAGCTATGATTGCAACCGTTAAAGATAATATATTTGCTCTGCCTTTTTTTGACATTGAACGCACCATTCGCTTACAAGATGCTGATATTAAACAGGTTGCTGATTCTTATGTAGTAATAGTTGAGAAAAATGAAATTCCAATTTTACAAAATTCTTTTTTTGGAAAAATTATAACTGAACAATCTCAAAACAAAAATTCCAAACAGCAACTAATTGTTCTTAAATCACACAATGGAAAAAAAGCGATTATAGTCGATACTATTCTCCAGGAAAAAGAGATTGTGATTAAACCATTTCCCGAAACTCTTAAAAAAGAAGGGAGTTTCTCAGGAGTGACTATCCTCGATAAAGGCAAAGTAGCCTTGGTAATTGATGCAATTTATTTATTATCTGAAAAAACTTAATTTAAAATTATCACATTTCTCTTAATATCTTTTATCTTTTATTTAAAATTTTCATGCTAACTAAATATTCTCAGGACAAATTAAATGAAATCATCAATATCGGAGCAGGGAATGCCTCGACAGCGATGGCAAAACTTTTAAAAAAGAGAGTGGAAATTACTGTCCCACTTTCTTTTATCGGAAAAGTCGAAGATTCTATTGAATTCTTTGGTGGAATCGATGATGTTCTCACTGTCATTATGGTCAAGGTATATGGTGAGGTACCCGGTGTGATATTTTTAACTTTCACTCCTGATGCTGCACTAAAAATTTCCCAGGCACTGGCTGGTGATAGAAGTAAAACTGATATTAAAGATGCATACAACGTATCTACTTTAAATGAAGTAGGTAATATTATTTCCGGCTCTGCTCTTACTGCACTTTCAAAATTTTTAAAAATAAATATGCAACAATCAGTTCCGGCGATGGCAGTAGATATGGTGGGCGCTGTCACTGACACAATTCTAGCCGAAGTTGGCAGCCTCTCAGATACAATCCTGGTTTTTAAAGTTGAATTTTCAATTCCAGATACAGATACCAAAGGAAATCTTTATTTTATTTTTGATCCCCAAGCCACCGAGAAAATAATTGCTGCTACTGAAACAATTTATCAAGATGGAAAAAATAATTGAAATTAAAATGTCAGAGATGCTGGTTGGACGTGGTGAATTGATCATCAAAACCAATAGTATCGGATCATGCTTGGTGATAGTTATATATGATAAAGAAAAAAAAATTGGTGGTATGGTCCATGCCATGCTTCCTCAAAAACCCACAGAACCAACCCAATCAGGCTTTCATGATGCATCCAGAGCAAGGTATGTGGATACTGCAATTCATACAATGGTAGAAGAAGTACTGAAACTTGGTGCAGAACGTACAAAATTACAGGCTCGAATTATTGGCGGTGCCAAAATGTTTAATGCCTTAGGCTTAAAAAATAATAGTGTCGGCTCTGATAATATTGAAGCAGCACATAAGCTTCTCACAGAACTTGTCATTCCAATTAAGTCTCAAGATACCGGCGGTACAATAGGTCGGATCGCCAGTTTCAACTTAGCAAGTGGCATCATCGAAGTAAGCACAAGAATGTAAGAATCTCGAAGAATTATGAGCATTGAAATTTGGAAATTAGTATTTGTAATTCATAATTTATAATTTTTCTACTTTCTATTTGATACTTACTATTTTTTATCTTGATATTCTTAACTTTTACCTAATAACTTTTTTTCATGAATAAACCACTTATTGACAAATTTGTCCAGGAAAGCAGTGGACTTACAAAATCATTAATTGAAAGCCTCAAAGACGGAGTCGTACTTTTTGATAATAAAAAGGAGGTGATTCTAATCAATGATTCCATGATGCATATCACCGGTCTGCCCCAGGAAGGATTCTTAATCTCAGAACTCACAAGTCTTTTTAAAAGTAAGGTAAATATTCAATTACAATTAGATCATGCCCTGAATAATGGTAAAGAAACTTTTATCAATGATGTAAACATTCTGAAATATTTTTATGAGATGCGAATCTTTCCAGTCAAAGATGTCGCAGAAAAAATTATTGGTGGAGCGATCGTTTTTCACGATATTACCTACCTCAAAGAGATCGACCAAATGAAAACAGAATTTATTTCAATTGCCTCGCATCAATTACGCACCCCGCTTACCAGTATTCGCTGGTATACCCAAATGCTTTATGATGGTGATGCCGGAAAAATGACTAAAAAACAAACAGAATTTATAAATGAAGTACACCAGGGTAGCATCAAAATGATAGAACTAATTAATTCACTTTTAAATGTATCACGTCTGGAGGCCGGTAGAATCAAGATCGAACCCAAACCCACTGATTTGATTCAGGTTATTAAAAAAGCTATGCAGGAAACTAAGATGATTGCCGCAGAAAAAGGAAAAAAATGTCAAATCGAACTCAATATTAAAACTAAAGTACCTGATCAGGTTATGGTAGATCCTATTGCCTTTTCGCAAATCATCGAAAACTTTCTCTCCAATGCCTACCGTTATACACCAATGAAAAATGGGAAAATCTCAGTATTATTTGAAGAATATGACCACTCACACTTTCAAATTTCAGTAACTGACAACGGCATCGGAATTCCCCTGGAAATGCAAAATAAATTATTTGTAAAATTTGCCAGAGCAGAGAATGCCAAGAAAATGGTAGCAGAAGGTTCTGGTCTTGGTCTATATATTGTAAAATTACTAATCGAATCGTTTCATGGTAAAGTCTGGTTTAAATCAACTGAAAACCAGGGTACTACCTTTTACTTTACTTTACCCAAACAAGGTATGTCTCCTCGCAAAGGTGATCGTAACCTTGAAAAAAATTATTAGTATTTATTAGTAAATTCAAATGACAAAAATCCTAGTCGTCGAAGATGAAAAAAACTTATTAAAAGCGATGCAAGAAATGCTCGTCAAAAATAAATACCAGGTAGTCACTGCTTCAAATGGCAAAGAAGGCCTGGCAAAACTATCTGTAGATCTAGATTTAGTAATTCTCGATATTGTCATGCCTGAAATGGATGGTATGACGATGTTTGACGAATTACGAAAAATTCCTGAATATCAAAATATGCCGGTAATAGTCCTGACCAACTGGACTTCTGATGATGCTAAAATCAAAACGCAAAAACTTGGTGCCATTGATTATCTAATCAAATCTGATTGGGATATTTCGCAAATAATCGTGAAGATAAATGCGATAGTAAGTAAAATTAAAAAAAATAAGGCTTAAAAAAACAGATCAGAAATTATTAGAAATACTAAATTAACTGTCGGCTCTTCGCTTATTTCTTTTTAATTTAGTTACATTTCTGGGATTTTCTCCCATATTATCCATATTTTTTGCTATCATCAATCATCTCATCATTTGCCAATCATGCCACAAATTATTCTGGAAAACTTAACCAAGGAGTTTCACCTTAAAATCAAGAAGCCAGGCGCTCACGGCTGGAAATCATTGTTTCAAAATGAAAAAAAAATTATTTCAGCTGTAGATCAGATTTCTTTTACAGTTGATAAAGGTGAAACTGTCGCTTTGATCGGACCTAATGGTGCCGGGAAATCCACTATCATCAAAATGCTTACTGGTATATTATTTCCGACTTCTGGAACTGCAAGTGTTGCAGGCTTCAGTCCCTGGCAGGAACGCCAAAAAATGGCCTTCAAAATTGGTACCGTTTTCGGTCAAAAATCGCAATTATCTTTTCATTTACCGGCCATCGATTCTTTTCGTCTTTTTGGCAGGATTTACGAACTTGATGACGCAGTATATGAGAAACGCCTGCAGGAACTTGTCACGATCTTCAATGTCCAAGAATTTCTCGGCCAGCCTTTACGCAAACTCTCTCTCGGACAACGAATGCGTTGTGAGATCATTGCCTCTCTGCTCCATAACCCGGAAATTATCTTCCTCGATGAACCAACAATCGGGCTCGATGTAGTGGCCAAACGTGAACTACGTGATGTCTTACGCAGCTTGAATAAACAATGGAATACGACAATTTTTCTAACTTCTCATGATACCGGCGATATTGAAGCACTTTGTAAACGCACAATTATTATTAATTATGGCAAAATGATTTACGATGATTTGACCCAAAATTTACAACGCAAATACATTACTATCAAACGAATTTATGTCCGTTTTGAAGATAAGCTAGAAGGTTTTCAAATGCAAGATGTCACTATTTTGAATATTGGTCGCTACGGCGTTTCTCTGGAAGTGGACACCAGCAAGCGCAATATCCGTAGCGTTCTGGAAGAAATCATCCGAAAATATTCCATCGTTGATATCAATATTGAAGACCCTTCTCTGGAAGAGATTATCAGTAATATTTACCAGAAGGCCAATGAATAACTGGTACAAAAAATTAAAAAAATATCAGGAAATAATCCGCATCAGTAACAATGAAATGTTTGCCAGCCCGGGAAATTTTATTGGTCGCATCGTAATTTTTTGTCTGCGAATTTCTCTTTTTGGAATTATTTATCCCTATGTTTTCAAAAGCTCAAATTTGACCAGCATCAATGGTATTTCAGTAATTCAAATTGTCTGGTCACTGGCGTTAGTGCAAATTATTTATCAATTTTCTAGAAAGACTTATCAAGATATCAGGGATGAAATTATGTCCGGGCAGATTGAAACCAAATTAAACAAGCCCTACTCATTTTTAAACTTTGTATTTGTAGATGCCATGGGCAAAATGCCTATTCAAGCAATAATTTATGCTGTCACCATTGTGTTATTACTTGGGACAGTATTTGGTATTCCGCATTTCACTTTTGTTCAAATTATCGGGCTGATCATTCTATTTATTCTGGGAGTAATACTTTTTACTCTTAATATGATTTTACTTGCTATTTGTGCATTTTGGATGGAAAATCCCGATCCGGTATACTGGATTATCGGAAAACTATCCTGGTTTGTGAATGGTACTTTTATTCCCTTGGCAATCCTACCAGCATCTTTTAGAACAATTGCCACCTATTTTCCTTTCAGTGCACCATTTTTCTTAGGAAGGATTTTTGAGATTTCTACACTAACCGGAATCAGTCAATTGATCATCATCCAACTGATCTGGATTGTAGTATTTGCATTTATCATCAAGTATTTATATCGTCTTGGTATTAAAAAAGTATCGATTAACGGAGGCTAAAATGAAAGAATTTAAAAATCAAATACGCTGGCTACTGGAATTGATAAAATTAAATATTAAATCCAATCTGGAATACCGTACTTCTTTCTGGATGCAGGTAGTCGGAATGGCCATCAATAACTGTGCTTTTTTAGTCGTCTGGTATCTCTTTTTTCAGATTTTTCATTCAGTCAATGGTTGGAAGTATCAAGATATGATCGGACTGAATGGCTTTGTTTCTGCAGTTTTTGGATTGTGTTTCTTCGTTGCCTATGGCATGCGCCGGATCTCCAAATATATCACTTTCGGACAATTAGATGCTTATTTAGTACTTCCCAAATCACCACTAATTCAAATTCTTTTTGCTGAATCATATGTCTCTGCTCTCGGAGATCTGCTTTTTGGAATTATCTCATTAGTAATTTACTGCTTCATTGCTCATTTATCACTTGGAACTATTATTCTTTTACCTATTTTGTTTATCCTTGCCTGTTGTACCTTTACGGGATTCAATATTGTCGGTGAAGCTATTGCTTTCTGGATTCCCAATAGCAATGAACTCACAGATGCATTATTTGAATTTATGCTTGGTCCTTCCCTCTATCCCAATTCTGCTTTTACTGGTGCCATCCGTATCATCTTTACATTCATAATTCCGGCAATAGTGGTTGGTGGTATGCCAGTAAATATTTTACTAAAAATGAACCCGTGGCAAATAATCCTAATGATTTGTCTCAGTATCTTTTGGTTATTGCTGGCAAAATTTATTTTTGATCAGGGACTAAAACGCTATGAAAGCGGAAATTTAACTGGAGCACATTAATTAACTACCTCAACGGCAAAGCCTCAACTGTTATCGTTTAAAATGATCCCAAAACCCAAATAATTAATAATGATAAGACATAACATATTGGAATTGATGCAAGGGCAATAAATACTAATATTACATTTTTTACCAATAATTCTTTTTTCGTTCTTTGGGCAATCAATTTAACTATTGCAGCTATTGTAAAAACTAATCCTATTAACCCGCTAAAACAAGATAAAAAAATTCCAATTGTTTGAAGTCGCTCTGCTAACATAATTTTTAAATCTTAATAAATAATATTATTTATATTAATTTGTATTCATTTTTATGTCAAAATATTATATTTTCGAAATCACCTTTCAATTATCTATCGATAATTTCAGGCTTAATATCAAAAACGGGGGTCTAAAAACGCTGAAAAGTGATATACTGTAAGGGCTAAGGCTATATTATTTACAAACGATTGTAAACTATGATTAAAAAAAATGTATTTACTGTAATTC
>Ga0194063_10001180_pt1 | contig 17379 bp, 18 predicted proteins | sample SepL3720m_MetaG_FD_155459 | JGI IMG/M metagenome (GOLD analysis project Ga0194063, IMG submission 155459) | Anoxic zone freshwater microbial communities from boreal shield lake in IISD Experimental Lakes Area, Ontario, Canada - Sep2016-L373-20m | ecosystem: Environmental > Aquatic > Freshwater... | reverse complement strand
GATTATTAGTGCTATTAATGATATAGGAATAATTTTTTTCATTTCCCTTGTATAACTATTAGATGTTAATTTTATTAAATCACGAAAAATCAACCCTGTGGCAGAGGGTAAGTGCCAAAATGGTGTTTTGCATATCGGCGTTTAGTAAATAGATTGCAATCAAATTAGCGCGCAAGGTTAATGTTATGTTTGGCAAAGGCAGCTTTGATTTTTGCAACATTTTTGCAACATTTTTGCCACCAGTCAAAGTTTGATCAGCGGTATTTAGGGCTGTTAGCACCTGTTTGCCATTTGTCGTGGATTGAGTTGAAACGCCACTGGTATTTTTGACCGCGCTAATGACAATACTAGGCGCAAGTTGGATCTCCCATATAGCTTGGGCTATGGCCCTGTTATTATTGGCGACATTGGAGATGATTTGGTTCAAAGCATCTGTATCAGCCTGTGTCTTTCTGCTCTTGTTGTAAACGGTGTATGCGTAGGTGATGTCATTGCCGGTCAGCGTTTCGAAGCTAGAATTGTACTGATAATCCCTAGTGACGGGTGAATTATTATATTTCCAAAGATAATAGTTGGAATATGCTTCCATCTGTGTATAAGACAGAGTCGAGTTTTGAAAGGGCAACGCTTGTTGAATTGTCTTAGAGACAACTACGTCAGAGGAGCTTGGATCAGAAAGGTTCCAAGTATCAATGCTTGCATAATTGCCAGCTCCGTTGTTGCCTAGGATTATACTTTTTGGAAGTCGTAGCGACATTCCAGTTGTCTGCAAATAGATTGCAGCCTTATCAAACAAATCAAGGAAAGCAACAATTTGGCTGGTCGGCTCCCTGTTGATCAGCTTGATGGTCAAGCAGGGCCCACCAGCTTGGTTGAAGGTAAATTCTTTTTTCCAATCAATTGATCTTGCTTTTGCCTGGAATTCAGAAACTGTGGCAACCCCATCTTTATTCTTGTCAAACAGTTTAAGCAATTCAGCTTTCGTCAGATACTGATCGCCAGCATTGATCTCATTTATATTTCTCTTGCTGTCTACACCAACATTGACGGCGACAGAGTCAGCTTTGAAATGAAAATTTTTCTCGTTCAAAAAATAAAGGATGGCAACTGCTAAGAGAATGACAATGCCAATCAGCCCGAACCGAGTTATCTTTCTCTGGTTATACCAGCTAGGTTTATTTTTTTTCATCATCTTCCTCCATTGTTCAGAAATTTCTTTTGCTTAAGCTAAATTATACAGTAAAAAGTATAACTTTTGTAGTAAAAACTTAAATTGACTCTGTCCATCTCTATTTGTCAATAAAAAAACCAGAACCTAAGCTCTGGTTTTTTTATTGGCTCCTCGAGCTGGACTCGAACCAGCAACCTAACGATTAACAGTCGTTTGCTCTGCCATTGAGCTATCGAGGAATAAATACAGTATCAATTTACCAAAAAACGCTCGGCTTGTCCATATTTGTTGATTGGAACCATTCGCCCTTACTTCCACTACTGGAATGACATGACAACATGGTATAATGTCGATATGGTCTGTTTCATAAAAAAGGAGAATTATGGTCAAAGTTTTGTACAAGATTTTTCTCGCCGTCATCATCGCTTTATTTGTCGGTTTCGGTATCAATGTCTTTTATGAGGAACCAAAGGTGCCTGATTTTAGCGACACACCGTTTCAAGTCCAAAAAGATAGCTGCCTCACCGCTGCAGAGATTCAAGCACAGACAGAGACAAATAAGACAGAAACACAGAGACAGAATGATTATCAGAAACAGAGCAACACTCATAGCCGCAATGTTTCGATCATCGCAATCATCATAAGCATCCTGCTGCTAATCGTCAGTTTGACGCTGGTAGTGAGAGTCGACATTTGGAGTGATGGCACGCTTTTTGGCGGTCTTTTGACCCTAGTCTATGGCATTATCCGCGGGATGGCTAGCCTCGACAGCAAGTTTCAATTTATCGCCGTCAGTGTTGGATTACTAGTCGTGTTGGCAATCGGGTATATCAAATTTATAAAAAACGAGAATATCAAGTCCTAGGGATGATTATCGCCTACCCTATTGCTTTTTTTTTAGTTTTATGTTAGGATATACACAGGTTTAGAGTTACTCGTTTCCTAAGATGAGAATCGATCGAGATGGAGAACGCTAGCTTGGTCGAATTGATTAGTTAAGTACAAGAAGGCAACAATGCCAGAAGAAATTCAAGAGAACAAGTTGTTTGTTGGCAATCTTCCTTGGAGCATCGCAGACGAGCAATTGCGCGATCTGTTTGCTGCAATCGAAGGTGTAGAAGTTGTCGAAGCCAAAGTCATTTCTGATAAAATGACTGGCCGCTCACGCGGTTTCGGTTTCGTCACTTTGGTCAATGCTGAGATGGCTAAAATCGCTATCGAAGCTTTGAACAACAAAGAAGTTGACGGTAGAACTATCTTTGTTAACGTTTCTCGTCCTATGAAGAGAGATGAAGACAGAGGCGGAAGAAATTCCGGTGGATATGGTCGTAACTCTAGATAAGTCCTAACGACATATTCTATAGCAAAATCGCCCTGAGCAATCAGCGGCGATTTTGTTTTATATACCATCATAGCTAATAGCAATCTACTATTGCTTCTCGACTTGCAGACTCGCTCGAAGAATAACAAAAAATGCTCTCCGTTATGATTCGAGCCCGTCGAGAATAGCTTATGTCTAAAATATAGATAGCTTCACCTTCATGCGCGGGAATGACAAAGAGGGCGGGAACAACAAAATGATTTTAGTCTTGCAAGTATTCTGCGAGGTCGACCGAGTGGTCGGCTTTTTTTAGTTTTGATAGGGCTTTGGCCTCAATCTGACGAATTCGCTCACGAGTCACGCCAAATTCTTTACCGACTTCCTCGAGCGTGTGAGTACGACCATCATCTAGACCAAAACGCATTCGCAAGATCCGCTGTTCGCGTGGCTGTAAACCATCCAAAAATTCTTTGATTTTGTCTTTCAAAAGCTCCTGCGAAGTTGACTCCTCTGGGGAAGTATTTTTCTTGTCTTCGATGAAATCACCGAGTCGCGAATCTTCTTCTTCGCCGACTGGAGCTTCCAGAGAAACAGTTTCCTGCGAGATTTTCATCACATGCTCAACTTTATCAACATCGATGCCCATCTCCTGAGCAATCTCCTCTGGGGTTGGCTCACGGCCCAAATCCTGAACCAGCTGACGCTGGACTCTGATCAGTTTGTTGATCGTCTCGATCATATGGACAGGGATACGAATTGTGCGAGCTTGGTCGGCGATAGCTCGAGTAATCGCCTGTCTGATCCACCAGGTCGCATAGGTAGAAAATTTGAAACCTTTGCGGTAGTCAAATTTATCGACCGCGCGCATCAGGCCAGTGTTGCCTTCCTGCACCAGATCGAGTAGAGATAAACCACGACCAATATATTTCTTTGCAATAGAGACGACCAATCTCAAGTTTGCTTCAGACAAACGCTTTTTGGCCCAGATATCGCCTCTCTCCACTCTTTTGGCCAGACGAACTTCCTCATCATTGGTCAAAAGATTAATCTGGCCAATCTCGCGAAGGTACAATCTGACGGAGTCGTCAACGATATCGCCGAGCTCACCGACAGCCTCAGGCTTTTTGCTTTTATCGAGCATTTTGGCCAAGACACCCTTCTGTTCGGCTTCTTCCTCTTTGATCTCGACGCCTTTGCGGAGAAGATAGTCAAAGATCATATCAAGTTCAACAATATTTTCCTCAGGGAAAGGAATGGCATGAGCAAGCTCTTGGATGGTGACATAACCATGAGTTCGCCCCTTCAGCATCAGTTCATTGACCTCAACTGGGAATTCAAGTGTTTCTTCTTTTTTTGGAACAAAGACTTTTTTTGCCATAGTTTGTTATATTAAAAATTATCCCCCACGCAATATATTTATACCATTTTGCGCTCATTTTATCAACCGAGAAAACTCTTCGACCAATTCTTTGATCTTTTTGGTGTCGCCAGCCTCTTCGGCCTGCTTTATTTTGCGTGCAAACGACTCTTTTATATCCTCTTTTTGCAGCGTGCGCTCTCTCGCCAAAAGATAGACGAGCTCATTTTCAACATAATTTTCAGCTGATTTATCGATCTCCTCCATCGCCTCGATGACCCATTGATCGAGCAAACTGATTGTTTCCGGTTTCAATTTATCACGGTCAATCTGGCCAGAGATAATCATCTGCAAAAATTCCGCCGCAACTGGCTCAACCTCTACTTGATCCAATTCGTGACTGATCTTCGCCAATAATTTCTGGTCATACCAAACCAAGGCTAAAATCTTGGCGATATTATCAAGTTTTTTCTGTTTCGCCGGAGCGGGCTCAGGGGCAGATTTACGAAACTCAGTGTCTGTTTTTGTAGTGCTGATCGCTTTGGCCAAAGAACTTTCAGAGACATCCAGTCGTTGCGCCAAATATTTAAGATAATGTTCCTTTTCGATATCCGAGAAAATAATCTTGATCGTTGGCAATATCTCCTTGACTACCTGTTTTTTGCGGTCGATAGAAAGTTTAAGATTGGGAGGAGCTAATTTGTCGATCAAGTACTGCATCGAGGGCTCGGCATCGTTGACCGCTTTGTCCCAGATTTTTAGATCTTTTTTGATGGCTTCGTCTGGATCCTTAATTCCATCTGGCAAGGAGATGACCTTGGTCGAAATATCATTGGCCAACGCTATGCGCACCGCTCGAGAAAGGGCTATCTGACCGGCGTTGTCCATATCAAAACATAGTGCGATGGTAGGAGCATAGCGAGTCAGGGTTTTCAGCTGATTTTCGGTCAAAGCCGTACCAGAAACTGCTACAACATTTTCATAGCCGGCCTGATGACAGGCAATGACATCCATATTGCCCTCGACCAGGATCGCCATATTTTTCTCTTTGATCTTCATCTTGGCCTTATCCAGACCGTAAATCGTCTTGCCCTTGATATAGACAGAGGACTCGGCCGAGTTCATATATTTGGCCTGTTCGGCGGAATCTTCGAGGATGCGAGTCGTAAAGGCGATAGTATTGCCAATAATATTGTTGATCGGAAAGACAATCCGACCGCGAAAACGATCATAGACCTTGCCTCTCTCTGATTTGATAGCGAGACCAGCCAAGATGATATCAGCATCTTCATACTTTTTATGACGCAGGAAACGAAGCAGGAAATCCCATGAATCAGGCGCATAGCCGATCTCAAAATCTGCAACCGTTTTTTCACTCAATCCCCTTTTTTCGTAAATATATTTGCGAGCTTTTTCAGCTTTTGGATGATCGAGGAAGAGTTTGTGGTAAACTTTTTTGGCCCACTCGTTGATCTCAAAAATCTTCGTTTTCTGATCAGAATGATGCTCGTTATCACCATATTTGACAGAATCATTTTTTAAAATGATACCGGCTCTGTCGGCGAGCATTTTCAGAGCATTATAAAAATCCAAACCTTCAATCTTTTCGATAAAAGTGATGACATCTCCACCCTCACCGCAATTTGCCACCATAAAAGATGGTGTCAAATACGAATGATCGTCTTCAACATTCAGATTATAAACCAGACCTTCAAAATTACTTTTTTTAATTGCCCTGATGGGCAAGAGCCAATATTTGATACCATTTATTTCAAATATATCAGTATAATTTGCAGTTACTTGTTCGTACCAATTAATACTCCAAGCTTGACGGTGGTTGACGCCGCAATCTGAAACATGACCCACAGAATAATTCACCGAAGGCCTAATATTCCATGACAAAAGAATATCTTTAATTTGGTGGACCAACAAATGAGAAATTACCTTTACAGCAATTCTACCACCACGGGCTTTTTTTTGATCTTTTGATATTGTGCCATCTCCATCAACAATTCCGCCAACAAGAGATTGCAACACCTTTTTGTCTTGACCGAAAAATAATTTAGGTATTTTTTTGTTGCTTGCCCCTTTGCCAAAAAGTTCAATAAAAATTCTAGCCAGCAGCGAATTACAACAAGTCACCTCTATCCCCGTCTTATCACCAGATCTTTTGTGGATAGAACTCTCCAGCCCAAATATCTCCTTGACTAGCGAGACAACTTCTAAAGCAAAATGATTTTCATGGTTGCCAAAACTAAATCTAATATATGCTCTGTGGCTACTCCCTTCGGCAATATACAATCCAGACAAACGAGCAAATTTCTCACTTATTTCAATCGTTGAGTTAAATCGTCTTGGTTTTAAACCTCTTTTTAATCCTACCCCTGTGTACTCTATTAGATTAACCAATTGTATCTTTGATGCTTCATGTTGTTTGAGTGGATACAATAGATAATCATTAACCTTTAATGTATCTGCCTTCACTTTTTCCAATTGGTATTCCTTAAAAAATTGACTCGGACACTTTTGTTTGCAATTTCTCTGACAAATTCGACTTTCTCGAAATTTTTGTTTGCAATTCTTAGTTCGAATTACATAAACATTGTGATCGCCCGTAATTAAAATTGGCTGCGTAATCATTCTGGTGGAAATTTCAAAAAGATTGCCACTATATTCTCTCTCGAACACAAGATTGACTTTCCGAAATCGAGCGTTGGAGGTATAGACTAGCTCCCCAGGAACAATGTTCTGTATTTCTTTGAACCCATCAATCGTCTCAACGAGTTGGCCAGCAGGGAAGCAGCCAAAACACTTGAAACTTTGTCGTTCTGCAGAGACCATAAATGAAGGTGATTTTTCGTTATGAAAAGGACAAGGAGCCTTGTAATTCGTGCCCGCTTTTTTCAATGTCAAATATGACGAGATAACCTCGACAATGTCATTGCGTTCTTTGATTTCTTGAACTTGATCCATAAGTGAAAAAATTAACGATATGCTCAGCACTAATCCAAAACCGATAAACACGATCTTTTGTGAAAGCTGGCCAGTCAATCTGACCTCAGTCCATTTGACTTTATATGATTGAATGCTAATTCGCAAGTCAAAAGAATGAAACTTCACCTCACCTTGCCTCTCCTTCGAAAGGAGAGGAATAAAATGCGAAACTACCCACAATTCCACATATGTCTTGGTTTGTTAATCCTTGTAGCGACGATCGGTCAAAGGATTGATCTGTGTGATAACTTCATACCATGAGCCTTGTAGTGTTTTGGCCATCGTATAAGCCGACAGCTCGCCACTACCGCCAAGTAACGTTACCTCGTCGCCAATTGATACCCCTGCGATATTAGTCACATCAACGACGATCATATCCATCGAAACTCGACCGACAAGCGGCGCCTTTTTCCCCCTAATGCCAACCTGACCGACATCCGATAGATCACGACGCAGACCGTGCCAATAGCCGACGGGGATAATCGCAAGCGTAGAGTCACGACAGAGCTTGTGAGTGAAATCATAGCCGACACACTCGTGGGCCTTGACCGATTTGATCTCCGATATAATTGCTTTCCACGAGAGTGCAGGTTTCAACTCGATTTTGTCCTGCCAAGCAACCTTTGTTTCCTCTGATGGCCACAATCCCATCAGGCCAATCCCAACCCGAACCATGTCATAATGAGAGCTCTTGAAGTTAATAACTCCGGCGGTAGCCGCGGCGTGCTTAATGAACCGGAGGCCAGCAGCTTGAATCTTGGTGCAAATACGATCAAAAACTTCGATCTGACGATCAGTTTCGGTTGTATGAGGTGGATTTTTGGCTGACCCAAAATGGGTATAGACGCCGACAATCTCAGTCTTATCCGCCATCAACTTGATCAGAGAAATCAATTCATCAATTTCATCCCCTTGAAAGCCCTGTCGATGCATACCGGTATCGATCTTTAGGTGAATACGAATTTTCTGAGATAACGCAGTCTCACGAATTATTTCAAGCTGCTCGACGGAAGAAACGGTCATCTCGCAATTATTTTCACAAACCTCGGCGATACGAGCTGGCAAGGTGTAGCCCAAGATCAAAATTGGCAAAGTAATCCCCTGTTTGCGCAAAGCAGTGGCTTCTGAAACAGAATCAACACCCAGATAATCAGCCCCGAGCTCGACCATCGCCTCTGCATACTGAAGTATGCCATGACCATAAGCATTTGATTTGACGACCGACATCAACAAACATTTCGAGTCAACAATATCGCGAAATATTTGGTAATTATTTCGCAAGGCTTTCTTGTCAACCTCAACATAGCAGCGATATTTTTCTGAAGTCATAATCCTTTCCAATTAATGTCACATTTTGATTATATACCGCCCTCTTCATTTTACAACTGATTTGTGGTACAACAGAAGTGTCTTTGTCTCTCTGTGGACCTCCTTCGGAGGGAGTAAAGATCTAGCACCCCAAATCATTTTTTTTAGAGCTTTCATACCTGATTTGGGGACTTGGAAGTCCCAGGCAACCTGCCTGTTTTCGGCCGATGCACACTTTCGTGCATCGGCTTTTACTTTAGATGAGCAATATTCAATAACTAGAGGCCAATAATACTCTGAGTGAGGCTAGACAGGTTGAAAAATTGTTCAAGCTGAAATGTCTCGACAAACCATGTTTTGACCGATAGAAGCCAAGAAAAATTTGCATCTTTCAGATTTAATATCGACAGCCCGCCCTGTATTACCCACCAAATGGCTGTAACAACGCCGACAATCAGCAATATGAAAAAGGGGCCGCAGCAGCAACAAAATTTCTTCATGCCCTTTTTGCCAATTCTGTTAAAGCTGATCGACTCGACGAGCTCGCCAACGATAGGCACTTCACCAAGCATATCAGTAAGAGCATTCTCCCGCTTATTGCCGCGCTCGACCGAACGGCCGGCCCTATTTTTGTAACCATATTTTTCGTCTTCAAATTGGCTCATAAATTCCTTATTTTTTGCTATTTAATTTCTCTTTTAGCAGGTGAATCGCTGGGAACAACAACGAAATTACCACAATGATGATGACAATCAGTGTCAGGTGCTGCTCAATGCCAGGGAATATCTTCACGAGGAAGAATCCGGCAAGCGTCATAGTGACAGTCCAGAGTAAGCCACCGATGATGTTATAAGACAAAAATTGACGATACTCCATCTTGCCGGCGCCGGCAACAATCGGCGCAAATGTCCGAACGATCGGAATAAATCTCGACAGGATGATAGTAATAGCGCCATATTTTTCGTAAAACTTTTCGGCTTTGACTAAATTATCTTTGTGAAAGAAGATCGAATCTTCTTTGCTAAAAATTTTATGGCCAACTTTGCGACCAAAGGCATAGCCAGCATTGTCACCCAAAACAGCAGCCAAAAACATTATTATCAAGAGATAATAAATGTTTAGAAAACCCTGAGAAGCCAGAAAACCGGCCGTAAAAAGCAGACTATCCCCTGGCAGGAAGAAACCGAAAAATAGGCCGGACTCGGCAAAAACAATACTAAAAATGCCCAAATAGCCAACAGTTTTTATCAACGCGGGCAATGCTTGATCACCAAATATTTCAAACATAATTTTATCTCAGTTTTATTAATCGCCGAAGTCGAAAAGATCGCCCAAAAAGCCTTCTTTTTTCTTTTTCTTGGGATAACCCTGCTCTGAATAGTTGCGGCTGTTTTCTTCCTGATGACCTCTATCTCTGCTCTCTTCTGAATAAGAGACTCTGGGCGCTTCATCATATCTTTCAGTCCTTCTGACTGGTTCGGCCACATTTGATTTTTCAATGATTTTATCAAGTTCACCACGATCAAGCCAAACACCACGACACTCTGGGCAATAATCGATCTCCACACCAGATCGCTCACTCATTACTAATGCAACGCTACAAACTGGGCACTTCATAAATGTCCTTTTTTTATTTTTAAGACCTACATATATAGACTAACATACTAACAAAAATTGTCCAACGAATTAATCAACTCGGTCGTGACTGTCTGGCAAATATCTCAGATAAAAAAAGAGTAGGACGACCAAGATCAATAAACCAAGCAGGTACCCGCCGATCGTATCAGAAACCCAGTGGACGCCGAGGTAAACTCGAGAAAATGAGATGGCAACGATCAGAAAAATTGAAATTATTTGAATAAAATAACGAACAAATTTGGGTATCCTCGGCACAAAGAACAGGCAAGCAAACAAGAAGCCAAAAAAGACGGTGTAAAAATTTACATGACCGCTGGGAAAGCTAGTGTCAGTTTCTGTTGCTAATATCTGAACAAAATTGGCGGTGGGGCGTGGTCTATCAACAATAATTTTCACAATAGAGTTTACCAAAGCTGCCAGGGGCGTAAATAATACATAGACCGCTTCACGATAATATTTATAGAGCCAGAAAATAACTGCAAAAAATATTACCATGGCCGCCGCGATCAATGGTTTACCAAATAAGCTCACGCAATACAATAACTGATAAATGATTGTTCTCCTCTCTGGCGTGTCACCCTCGGCCTGCAAATCATGAGAAAGGAAGATGTCTAAACCCCAGATATTATGGTAACGAACGAGAACAGCAAGGACAACAAAGATGATGCCGGCGAAAATCAGCAGATAGAAGGCCATCTTTTTTAGAACTGCATTTGAAAAAGGCATAATGATTGATCAAATATTATTTAAAGTCAGCCATTCGTTTGGCGATAGCGGCTGAAACCTTTTTGTCCAAAACGCTCGGCAAAATATTATCGACCGACAGCTCGGCGATCGATAAATAGTCAGCCAATGTTTCAGCTGCTGCCAGCTTCATCTCGTCAGTAATCAGGCGGATATGATTGTCTAGGACTCCACGGAAAAGCCCAGGGAAAGCCAAAACATTATTGATCTGATTTGGAAAGTCACTCCGGCCAGTGCCAACGATAAATGCTCCAGCAGACTTGGCCAGATCTGGCATAATCTCTGGCGTCGGATTGGCCATGGCAAAAATAATTGGTTTTTCTGCCATAGTTTTGATCATCTCTGGTTTTAATACCTCCGGTGCACTGACACCAATAAAAACATCGGCATCAACCATAGCAGCAGAGAGAGACCCAGAGATATTTTCATGGTTAGTGAGTTTAACTATTTGCAACTTAATAGTGTTTAAGTCTGTTCGACTCTGACTGATGATCCCTTTGGAATCAGCCAAAATGATGTTTTTGACGCCGTAGAGAAGTAATAATTTTGCAATGGCAATGCCCGCAGCACCGACACCACTGATGACAACTTTTATCTCTTCAGCTTCCTTTTCTGCCAATTTCAGACTATTGATCAGGGCTGCCAAAACCACGATAGCTGTGCCGTGTTGGTCATCATGAAAAACGGGAATGTCGAGCTCAGCTTTCAATCGTTCTTCTATCTCAAAACAACGCGGAGAGGAGATGTCCTCGAGATTGATGCCGCCAAAACCGGGTGCAATTGCCTTGACCGTCTGAATAATTTCCTCTGTATCTTGTGTCGACAAAACGATTGGATAAGCGTCGACACCGCCGAATTCTTTGAATAAGAGGGCTTTCCCTTCCATTACTGGCAAGGCGCCAAGTGGGCCGATGTTCCCCAGACCGAGAACAGCCGAACCATCAGAAACGACGGCGATAGTGTTACCCTTGATCGAGTAACGATAAGCTTCGCTGGGATTTTCGGCCAAGAAAGAGGAAACAGCGGCCACTCCGGGGGTATAGGCAACAGCCAGATCATCTTTGGTCTTGATCTCTGGAAACTTACTTCGGATCTCGATCTTGCCCTGATATTGTAAATGTTTTTTGAGTGATTCTGCTTTGTAGTCCATGGTAGATACTAATTAATAATACTATTTAGAACTTTAATTCTTTATAAGAATGAATTTCAATGTTATATCTGTGGTATGTTGCAACCATACCGATATCGCCAGCCTCTTTGCCGGTCAGACCAAGCATCTTCAGCCCTTCTGCAACAGCTTCTTTTGACCTTGCCTCAACTTCAAGAAGTGGTGGGATCATCGGCCAAGTATCGATCGTAAACTCGATGTCCTTGATGACAAACTTGTGCCGTTTATTTTCCTGATAATACCGACCCTTGTCAAAATTTATCGCGGAAAGCAAATCGTAAGTTTTTCCAAAGTCATCGACAACCACTTCGATCTCTGTCGTGTCACCAGTATTTTTACCACCACGGTTTTTGTAAGTAATCGTTGGTTTTTTCTTCCCGACTTGTCGAAGTCGGACCCAACGACCTGTTGACTCTTTGGTACATGGCTCGATATCAAAAATCCAGCGTTTTTGCAAAACTTCAGGCTCTTCCTTGGCGCCAAGCTGGCGAAGTTTGGCAATAATTGCCTCTTTGTTGATATCAAGCACTTGCGTTTCAAATTCTTGGTACATATATATCCTATGTTATTCGATATTTTCAAACCGACCATCTTCATATGGAGGGATGCAAAGCTCAAAAGCGGTTAATTCCGACTCTTCGTCTGCTTGCCATTGCATAGTCTCGCCAATATTGACCACAACTACAAACGGTGCCCCCCCCGTTTGCCTCATATACTTGCTGTGCACCATCTAACCCCGTGATAATTAGCCTTCCCTTGCCGGACATATAGCCTTCAATAGTTCTGTCCCCGCTTAGAACCCTTTGCAACGGCGTTCTTTTCCCAGGTTCGATATGAATAATCCCGAGATCTCTACTTCCATCTTCAACAAAAGAATAAACCTCGCATTTGACTCCATCTGTGACCTCCATCGTCTCGATGTAGCCAACTTCAAAACTTTCACCTTCAATGCTGAAACTCCCCATGTGTTGTTCTGGATTCATCTATGCCCTTTATTGTAATTAATAATTCACCTTACATGCCGTAGCTCGAACTTTAGTTTGTGGGAATTTGTAAACTTTGATTCTATCTCAACACGCTAAAGCGTGGACTAATGTTAGTGTCCAAGATAAGTCACTATATCTTTTTCAAGCTAATACTTTTCTTATTTGGCAAAAAGTTTTCTGCTGACACCACAGGACGGCCAATTTCTTTTTCCAACTGTTTTTTAGCTATACCAGCAATATTCCCACCTCTTTTTGCGTCAGCTTTAAGTTTTGGGACTCCTTTGGAATTTTCTATTTTGTGAATCTCGGTGGTTGAGCGTTCGCCAAGCATAGTGAAAATCAGTTCGAAGTCATCCATATGATCCCGCAAATTTTCCCGTTTTAGGCCCTTGATATTCTTGTATTCACTCGGCGTGATGCCGAAGGTAGCTTTGGATATTTCTGCGGTCAAAATTTCGTAATCTTTTTGCTCTTGCGCACCTCTTTTCTGCCATTCGTCTGTCAATTCTTCGCGAATAGCGATCCCGCGCATTCGTTTTTCGATCCAGTCCTCTGGATAACCCTTAAGTTTGTAGAGCATTCTCGTCCGCTTCGTCGCCAATTCCGGATTTTCAATTTCCCGAACGCGCTCGAAGCCCACTTTTGCCAACCATCGTTTGAATGGCTCAGCTTTGGGTGATGGGACAGATTGAATGATACGGAATATTCCTTCTGTATCGGCACAGTCAGTTTCACGCATTTTGCCGTCTTCTGCCAGCAATTTCAACTGTTCCCAAAATGGGAACGGTTGGGACATTTCAGTATCTCGATCCTTCATCTTCGCCCAATATGTTTTCGGTTGTGGGCTATCCGTCAACGCCTCAACCACATCAATTACCGAAAACCACCACTCGTTTTGGAAAAGTGTTTTGCGGATTTTTATGCCCTTGAATAAGGCGATTTTTGTAGTTTCTGTGTTATTTTTCATAATTTAATTTCGTAATTCGACAGGCTAACTGCTGAATTTCCAAACTTAACTTCGAAATATAATCGCTGGCATAGAATTCTGATCTGGACCTTGCGGCCATTTTTGCAGATATTTCTCTGATCAGTATTTGATTACTTTATCACTAAAATAAGATTTTACGAATACATTGCCTTTGCCCGCCTTTGCCTTGCCGATAATGTCTGTTAATTCAGGATACTCCCTTATAATTTTGCCTGCTTCTTTTTCAGGAACGGAAATAATGAAGCCTACGCCGCAATTAAAAGTTTTATACATTTCTTCGTCTGCGACACCCTTTTCATAAATTTCTGAAAAGATTGCTTGTGGTTTTAATTTGTGATCATTTTCTATGGTCAAATCAACATCAGTGATAATATCTTTTAGTTTTGTGTACGAACCACCCGTCATATGCATCATCCCGTTTATGGTATATTTTGTATCAATTTCCAGTATCTCGTCTAGATAAATTCTAGTTGGCATGATAAATTCGTCACGAAGCTCATCCCCAAAAAGCTCATGAACTTTCGTAAAACCATTGGAGTGGAGCCCGTCAGAGGCAAATCCGATCAAAACGTCACCATCCTGAATTTGATTTGGTTTTTCATTCTTAATAAATCCAGAAACTGTCATCCCTATGTCCATTCCCGAAGTGTTTTTTTGAATGGATGTTTCCCCACCAGTCATGGCGATATTTCTCTTCTGGCACTCTTTACTCATTTCAGAAACGATTTTGAATATGGCCTTGTGATCATCTTTCTCTAGAACAATATGATTTTGCATTTTGTATGGAATGGCTCGCACAAGAGCAAGGTCATTGAGATTCATAGCCAGTGCATCAATCACTGCATTGTGAAAAGTCCTTTTCTGCCAATGATATTCACCCTTACTGCCGATTCCATCAGTATGATCAACTTCAGGACAATCTATCTTTCGAATAAAAATAGGATAGATATCTTTCTTAACAGAAATATATGGAGTATCCCAAGTTTTTGAGATTAGCTCGAAGATTTGTTTCTTGTATGGCTTGGTTGGGTCGTACATATCCATATTTTAACAGAAAGAGTTTGGCATCACTAGAAGTTACACAATTCTATTTGGCTGGACGCACGGGCTTAGAACTTACCGGATTAATAATCTAGCTCTTTTGTGGCGATTCGCTAGCATGTTCTGATGAATATGGTGGTTCCATAATTAGTAACATTTTCATTTTGCCGTTATAGTCAAAGATATGTTTTGGTGGAATTTCGACAAGTTCTCCGCTTGATACGGGGTAGATTTTTCCATCAATTTCAAACTCTCCGTTCCCTTCTAATATGTAGTAGATGTGGGTTATTTTATTACTCGCTCCCTTGCCCCCATGACCTGTCTTGGAGTCAATCAGATCAATCTCTAAAATATTGTTCTCAATTGCGAAATTATATCCATCGAATGTCCCCCTGGGGAACGATGGCTCTATTGGTTTTTGGTAAATAAACTTATCCATATTTCCTCTAATTATTATTTAACATGGCGGGGCGTTCCAACCTAGAACCAATTTGAATCCAAACTATCAATCCGAAAGTCTTTTAAAAATATTAGATTAACTCGTTATCTGTATTAATTTCACCATGTAAATCATCGAGCATTTTTAGTTTTATTTCTCCGTATTCCAAGTTCTGACCAAGCAGCCAAGCTAATTTAGTGACCATAGATTCCATGCTCATATCGTGGGATGGAATAGCTAAGTCATGTTCTTTTAGGTATTGCCCTGTTTCGTTTACTTGGAAACTTGCAACGCCACCAGGCGCTTGAGTAGTGACTACAATCGGAATTCTTTTTTCCTTCAAATACTCAAAAGCGGGAAATAAGTGAGCGCTTGGGTCTCCAGCGCCAAAGGCTCGCAAGATAAAAGCCTTGATGCTGTTATTTTCGACTAAAGATTGAAAAGTTTCCATTTGCATACCTGGAAATTCGGTCAGAGAGGCGATGTGATTTGTATCAAAATTTTTTTTGACAGATAAAACCCTTGACTGAATTGCGAGCGGTTTTGATTTAGACAAGTAGCTGACATATTTCCTCATTGCTGTTTCATCTATTTTCATGAACCGTCCGATTTGGCCCAATGTGCCTGTTTGAAAAGCGTTAAAAGGATCGTAATCAAAATCTGTCCCTTTTTTTACCCTTGAACCTGCAATGATCTTGCTTCCAAAAACAGCCATCACACCCTTGATCTCATGATATCCCCAAACAGCAAGCCTGAGTGAATTAACTAAATTAGTGACGGCATCAGTACCAAGATAACCAAGTGGCACTTGCGCTCCGGTAATAATCACTGGTTTGTTGATATTTTCCAAAGCAAAAGTCAGGGCAGCTGATGTGTACCCCATCGTATTTGTACCATGCAGGATGATAAATGCGTCAAACTCGTCATACCTTTCTTGAATTTTCTCAGCAATAATAGTCCAATTTTCGGGCTGCATATTTGAGCTGTCAAGGTTGAAAATTTCTTCAATTTCTGGATGAATTTCAATATTCCAATTTGCTTTCACAATAGCGACAGAGTCTTCGAGTATCGACATAAAGCTGTTCGGGCCAGATTTCACGTTTTTGTTCACTTCACTTTTGGCAACATTGCCTGCAACCGTACCTCCGGTAAAGATAATCAGGATCCTTTTTTGTTGGTAAGTAGACATATAGATTCTCCAAGCTAATCAAAAAATTGCGAAAATTACTTTTTATAATAAGCAAAAAGGTGACTTCGGCAAAGACTGGACTGGTTTTTTGGCGGGCTGGATGCACTTTGTTTCGAACACCTTTTAGCCTGGCTTGAACAGTTAAGACAAGCTTTTGACGAAGGTGACAGTCCCTGATTGAACTAAACGATATCTAGAGATTTGATCTTTAGCACTTTTATAATGCTCTGAAGTTTATCAAAAGAAACATTAACCTCGCCGCGTTCGATCTGGGCGTAATAGCTGACATTGATTTCCGCTTGGGCGGCCACGTCGGCCTGGGTTAGTCCGGCTTTCTCTCTGGCTTTTCGGAGTTTCTCACCCAGCTCAACTCTCAAATTTTCATTTTTCTTGATAGTCATAAGTAAAATCCAAATTAATACTTTGTGGTCTTTGCCGCAAAGTGATTTACAAGGCGATTATAACATAAATATCGAAATATCCATACATTTGCTCATAAATTTTCTATAAATAAATGGCGAAATGAACAACCCTTCAATCACATATTTTATGGTAAGTAGTTTTTGGCGACCCAATCAAATTCTCGCAGTTTTTTACAATCGTGCTTGGCAAGCAACCCGCGATAACTGGAAATATTTTCAATTTTCAGTCGGCTTTTCAACCTTTGCCAATTTCGCTTGGAAAGCCGACGCCCCCTTGGATAAATCTGTACTCCGAGAAAATGGATGCCTTGATGTGCCTCGATGATAATATTATTTGTAGTGTTGATTTCCAACTTTAGTTTTTCCTGCAGAAACTTAGTTGCTAATTGTTTTTGTTTCTCTAATAAACTTCTGGTAGAGGAAGCGAAGACAAAATCATCGCCGTATCGCAAGTAGCACCTAACTTTTAACCCATATTTTACATATCGATCAAACTCGTTCATGTAAATATTCGCTAGCACCTGGCTGGTCAGATTGCCGATAGGGATACCTTTTTGGCGCGGCAAACCTAGAGAGAGAGAGAGAGAGAGAGACGGCCTATGGCCGCCGTCGA
>Ga0194063_10001179_pt1 | contig 17381 bp, 14 predicted proteins | sample SepL3720m_MetaG_FD_155459 | JGI IMG/M metagenome (GOLD analysis project Ga0194063, IMG submission 155459) | Anoxic zone freshwater microbial communities from boreal shield lake in IISD Experimental Lakes Area, Ontario, Canada - Sep2016-L373-20m | ecosystem: Environmental > Aquatic > Freshwater... | reverse complement strand
GCTTGCCGGTATCGCCGAAGTCGTAGGCGTAGCGGCCTTTGGTGAGGGACGGGCACGCGCTCGGTTCGACCGCGACAACGCGGGTCTTCCGGCCTCCACGGAGCGACTCCCCAATGAACGGAAATGCGATCCCGGCAAAGTTCGATCCTCCGCCAGTGCAGCCGATGACAATGTCGGGATAGTCGTCTGCCAGATCAAACTGGCGCAGGCATTCCATGCCGATCACAGTCTGATGAAGGAGGACGTGGTTGAGCACGCTCCCAAGACAATATTTGGTGTCGGGATTCTTTGCCGCCACTTCGACAGCCTCGGAAATTGCAATGCCGAGAGAGCCGGGACATTCCGGATCCATCTCGAGAATCGCGCGGCCGGCCTCGGTTTCCATGCTCGGGCTGGCGATGCAACGTCCGCCAAACGTTTCCATGAGCGCTTTGCGATAGGGCTTTTGGCCGAAGCTCACCTTGACCATGAAAACATCGCACGGGATTTCAAACATCGAGCAGGCGATCGAAAGGGCGGACCCCCACTGCCCGGCCCCGGTTTCGGTCGTGATCCGCTTTGTGCCCTCGGCTTTGTTGTAGAAAACCTGTGGCAGCGCCGTGTTGAACTTGTGCGAGCCGCTTGGGCTCGTGCCCTCGTATTTATAGTAGATGCGGGCCGGGGTTCCCAACGCCCGTTCCAGCCTGCGGGCTCTAAACATCGGAGTCGGCCGCCACTGGGCGAGAATCTGGCGGACCTCAGCCGGAATCTGGATGTCCCGCTCGGTGCTCATTTCCTGAGCGATCAGCTCGCGGGCAAAAAGCGGTTCGAGCTCTGCCGCTGTCAGCGGCTGGCCCGTGCCGGGATGGAGCGGAGGCGGAGGCGGGGAGGGGAGGTCGGCGGCAATGTTGTACCAGGTACGCGGGATGTCGGTTTCGGGGAGGAGATATTTGATCGTTTCCATGTCAAGGACAGGAACGATGCCTGATGTCGATCAAGAGTTCAAGGCTCCTTGCTTTCAGTTTTTACCGGGAAAGCCCGGCAAAGGGGTTAATGGCTTGGACTCCGCCGTAGTCCTGTTCGTGGTTCAGGTCCTCAGTGTAGAGGATTTCGCAGCCGAGCTCCTGTGCGGCCGCGATAATCGCCGCGTCCCAGTACGAGATACCAAAATGTTCCGACAACTTGGCGGCCTGGAGAACGAGTTCTGCTGTGATGGGCGCGACCGCCTTCCGGGCGATGGCGCGCAGGGCGGTAAAGGCTTCTTCGCGTGTGATGGCCAGCCGTTCTTTGCGGAATGCAACATGAAAGTATTCCTGCATCACCTGAGCCGAGAATCCGATGTCGGGAAGGCGCAGGATCTCTAAGGCAATCTTGCGTTTTTCAGCGTCGGCCGGATGCTGCGACCCGGCGTAGAGCAGAATATTCGTGTCAGCGAAGACTCTGGCGGTCATAGAGCTCCTCGCGACAAAGTTTGCCTACCGATTGGGTATTGTGTCCGACCGAGAGCGCATCGGCCAGATCGGGGGGAGCCATGGGCTCCAGGCTTCCAGACGAGAGCACGGCCTCGAGCCCTGTCACGACCAGCTCCTTCAGGGTTGTCCTCCGCCGGGCGGCGATGACTTTGGCTCGGTGAAACAAGGCGTCGGGTAGTTCGATCGTTGTTTTCATAGAACCATAAATACGGCTCTATTGGTCGCCTGTCAAATCTGCCCTGCGACATCTGCCTTCGCCATTGCTCGCCATCAGGATCTGGAGTAGTGTCCGCCGGTCGCTGGGCTGGCGGCAACCGGAATTTCATGAATTTGCAAAAAACAACTGGCCGCCGTGTGCTTTTGGGCATGAGCGGCGGCGTGGACTCGAGCGTGGCGGCTTGGCTCCTCAAGCGCGATGGATGGGACGTTATTGGGGTGACGATGAAGGTATGGCCGCAAGATTGTCTCTCTCGAGCGGAGGATAAATGCTGCGGCCCCTCTGCGATTGCCGATGCCCGCAGCGTCGCTCACAAGCTCGGCCTTCCGCATTACGTCGTTGACGAGTCGGATCATTTCGAAAAGGTCGTCATTAATTATTTTGCAAGCGAATACCGGGCCGGCCGAACCCCAAACCCGTGCGTGATGTGTAATGAATATCTGAAATTCGGCAGCCTGCGTGACAAGGCCCGCGCTCTTGGGGCTGACTTCATCGCCACCGGACATTACGCGATCATCGAGCACCACGACCGCCGCGCCGTGCTGCGGAAGGGACATGATGATCGAAAGGACCAGTCGTATTTTCTCTTCAGCCTCAATCAGGAGCAGCTCCTCCACGCCCTCACGCCGCTCGGTGCAATGACCAAGCCTGAAATTCGAGAGATCGCACGCGAGATCGGGCTCAAGGTTGCCGACAAGGTGGACAGCCAGGAAATCTGCTTCGTGCCAGGCAACGACTACAGGGCGTTCCTGCGTGGACATTTTGGAGAAAAGGAATTTCAGCGTGGCGGGATTTACGACACCGCAGGCAATTTTCTCGGCGAACACGAGGGGATCGAGATGTTCACGATCGGTCAGCGCAAAGGTTTGCCGGGAGGATCTCCACGCCCAAGGTATGTCGTGGATATTGATCCCGCGACATCCCGCGTTCTCGTCGGCGATGAGGACGATCTCGTGCGAAGCGAGTTCGAAGTCGACCGGGTGAACTGGCTCGATGAGGAGCCGACTTCCTTCACTCGTGTGAGCGTGAAAATCCGCTACGCGCATCCAGGGACCGAAGCTGTCTTGGAAGCGCTCCCCGGCGGCCGCGCCCGCGTGAGGTTGGAGGCGCCCCAGCGCGCGGTGACGCCCGGCCAGGCAGCTGTGTTTTATGTGGGCGACCGCGTTATTGGTGGCGGATGGATCGTGCGGCAGCCTTCTGTTTTATGATCCGCATGGTTTTTACGACATTCGCAGACGAAGCGATTGCGGCCTCGGTCGTTCGCACGCTGGTCGCCGAGGAGCTCGCGGCCTGCGGAACCATCGTCCCCGGAGCCCGCTCGATCTACCGATGGAAAGACAAGATCGAGGACGCCCCAGAGGTTGTTGTCATTTTCAAAACGACCGAGGCGGCGTATTCGGCTTTTGAATCCCGCCTGCAGGCGCTTCACCCTTACGAGACGCCTGAGATTATTGCGTTAGGTCCGGCAGCGGTCGGGGAAGCCTACGCGCGCTGGGTGGAAGGCTGTTGCGCGCGGTAGGCTGTTGACTTCAAACGCTCTAGGCTGTTTTTTCCCGCCGCTCGACGAGCGAAAATTCCTGCCGGAGCTTTGCGATGGTGTTCTCTGGAAGGAATCCTCGCCACTGGCTGCCGGGATACACGATGGCGTTCTTTCCGATGATCGAACCCGGGCTCAGCACGCTGTTGCATCCGATCTCGGCATGGTCGCCGATGATCGCCCCGAATTTGCGCAGCCCGGTGACAATAGCGCCTTCGGGCGTCGTGACGTGAATTTGCGATTTGTCCAGCTTGACGTTGGAGAGGATCACTCCCGCGCCAAGGTGCGCTTTGAATCCGAGGATCGAATCTCCGACATAGTTGAAATGCGGCACCTGAGCCCCGTCGAAAATCAAGCAGTTTTTGAATTCCGAGGAGTTGCCAGCAACCACTCCGTTGCCGATAATGACGTTCTCGCGGATGTAGCATCCGTTTCGGATCTCGCAGTCTTCTCCGATCCATGCAGGGCCCTTGATCATGGCCCCGTGCTCAATAATCGTGCCTCGGCCGACAAAGACCGCCGTGCTCACGAACGGCTTGCCGATCAGCTTGCCGTAGATTCCCGGCTTGAGACGGAATTGCAGATAGGCCGCAATCTTTGGCAGGGCCTGCCAGACGTGCTCGATGTTGTCGAAAATGACCCTGTGCTCGGTGTGGTCCAGATCTAAAAAGGTTTCGGGAGTGAACATGGTATGATTAGTTGGCTGCCGGCTGCGAGGCGCGTGTAAGTTTCTGTCCGTCTTTTGTATCTTTCAGCGCCCATCCAAGGCTGGCGATCTCGCCTCGGATCGAGTCGCTGGCCTTCCAATCCTTTGCGGCGCGAGCTTCGGCCCGGCGTTCGACGAGCGCGGCGACGGCCTCCGGGATCGCTTCCTCCTCGGGTTCCAGCGCCAACACGGATTGGACGCCGGCAAGCCAGGCCGTAAGCCCTTTGGCCTCGGAGGGCGAAAGGTTGCCTGCATCAAGCCGGCGGTTGGTCTCGCGAATCACATCAAAGACGGAGGCAAGGGCTGCGGAAATGTTCAGATCGTCGTCGAGGGCGTTGCCGAACCCTTCGAGCTCACTGATGTGCGGCGGCTCCTCTCGCGTTGCAGAAGATGCCGATTGGAGGATGCGAGCCGTCCACTCGTCCAGACGCATGAGCGCGCTGCGTGCGGCGGCGAGCCCCTCAAAAGTGAAGTTGAGCGGCTCGCGGTACTTGACGGAAATCAGTGCGTAGCGGACCTCGCGGCCCGTCCAGCGCTTTTCCATGAGATCGCGGAGCGTGAAGAAATTGCCTGCGCTCTTCGCCATTTTCGTGCCCTCGACCTGAAGGTGCTTGCAATGCATCCAGAGACGGACGAAGGGCAGCCCGGTGACCCCTTCGCTCTGGGCGATCTCGGCTTCGTGATGAGGGAAAATGTTGTCTTCACCCCCGCAGTGGATATCGAGCTGGGGGCCGAGGATTCCCGTTGCCATGGCGCTGCACTCAATGTGCCACCCTGGTCGTCCGCGCCCCCAAGGGCTCTCCCACCCGACGTCGCCGTCTGCCGCGTCCCAAGCCTTCCAGAGAGCAAAGTCGCCGACATTTTCTTTCTCGTATTCATCGCTGCTCACGCGCGCGCCGGGCTTGAGGTCGTCCAGAACGATGTGCGCGAGCTTTCCGTAGTCCGAAAATGAACGGATGCGAAAATAGACCGAGCCGTCGTCTGCGCGGTAGGCGTGACCTTTTTCCATCAGCGTCGTGATCATGGAAATCATGCGCTCGATGTGGTTTGCCGCAGTGGCCTCGGGAAATTCCCCCGCAGGCCGGATGCGTAGGGTTTTGAGATCCTCGAAAAATGCGGTCTTGAACGGTTTCGTGAATTCGGCAAGCGGGATGTCCGCAGCCCGGCAGCCCCGGATCGTCTTGTCGTCCACGTCGGTCAGGTTCATGACCCGCCTCACATTGTAGCCGCGGAATTCCAGATGGCGCTGCAGGAGATCCTCGAAAATATAGGCGCGAAAATTTCCAATGTGTGCGAAGTTGTAAACCGTCGGACCGCAGGTGTAGAGCCGCACACGTCCAGGCTCCAATGTGACAAAATCTTCTGTCTGTCTTGAATAGGTATTGAAAAATCGGATCGGCATCGGCAGGTGGGTCATGGCACTTTCCCAGACCTCCGGGAAAAAAATGCCAACCGCCGGAGGCTTTCATAGATCGAATTTTGGCACAATTCAAAATGGCGACAGGTTTTTATTTCTTTATTTACTTAAAGAACTTCTCGGTGCAATATCCCGCCCCGGTATGCGTCCCTCCTTTATCTTTCTTCGGTCGTTTCTCGTTATGACTCTCGGCGCTGTGATCGTGGCCCAAGCCCAGCAGCCGCTGAATTCCGAAATCAAAATCACAAAAATCGAGCCGGCTTTCGTGGATTCACCGAAGATCCAAGGCGGCACCTACATCAAGCGGCCAGGAGCCGGCCGGCCCGTGCAGTGGATCGAAGTCGAGGTCACGTTCGACCGAATTCCCAGCCCAAAGGCGGTTTCGAAGTTCGCCGAGGAACTCACGTTTAATTACTTCATCCTCCTGAAAAATCAGCTTTCCACTACGGAAAAGAAGCCAACGATGCTCACCGGTTCGGTGACCCACGTCAGCATTCCCGATGGTAAGGACCTTCACTCCTCCATCTACATCAGCCCCCGCACCATCGCTCGAATGTTCGATGGCAAAGCGCCGTTCACTGTTGCTCAGGCCGTCGTCGATGCCGGCGTGACGGTGACCGGGAAGGAAGGTCTCCTGGCGGCCTTCGCTTGGAAAACGCAGGTTACAAAGGAGGGTAAGGGCTGGTGGGACAATACGATGTATTCCCCAACGCCCGGGTTCCTCCTCAACAAGAACGAGACCCCCTTTGCTCCGCTGGAGTGGGATTTCTTCGAAGCGATCAAACCAAAAACTTCCAACTAATAGGAAGGGCCCCGCTTTTTATTCATGGCCAAATCCGCCCGCATCTACGCTCTTGATCTCGGCATGCAGACCGTGAGTCTGGCCGAGTTTCGCACGCTCCCCGGTGGGGGGCTCGGCCTGCATGCATTTAAAGAGTTGGAGCTCATTATCGACCCTGCCGCCGACGCAACCCGGCCTGCCCAGATTTCTGCCGCCGTCAAAATGCTCCGCGAGGGGATGAATGTCCCTCTCCGGGAAAGGGTCGACATCTGCTTGCCCTCCCAGTCGGTTTTTGCACGCTTCGTCAAGCTGCCGGGAAACGAGGCGGAGGATGTGCTCGGTATCATCGGCTTCGAAGCACAACAAAATGTGCCTTTCCCGATCGATGAGGTCGTATGGGACCACCAGATCATGGGCGCTCAGCGAAACGGAAGTTGGGATGTTCTTCTTGTCGCAATGAAGACCGACCAGCTGGATGAGCTCTGCGACGCAGTGAATGAGGGGGGGCTTAAGCCTCGCACGATTGATGTTGCGCCCATGGCGGTCTATAACTCCTTCCGATATAACTATCCAGAGGCGGAAGGTTGCTCCCTCCTCGTCGATATCGGCGCGCGCACAACGAATTTGATCTTCATTGAAGCCGACCGCATGTTCAGCCGGAGCATTCCCATCGGAGGCAATACGATCAGCGCTGCTGTTGCCAAGGAGTTTACTCAGGATATCACTCTCGCCGAAAAGCTTAAAATCGATAAGGGGATCGTTGGGCTAGGGGGAGCTTATGCCGGCCCCTCGGATCAGGCTGAGGCCAGGGTCTCAAAGGTGATCCGGAATACAATGACACGCCTCCACGCGGAGATCTCCCGCTCGATCAGCTTCTACCGTTCGAGCCAGAGCGGAAGCCAGCCGCTTCGCGTCATGCTCTGCGGCGGTACCGTGAGCCTTCCCTACATGTGCGAGTTCTTTAGCGAAAAGCTCCAAGCTCCTGTCGAGTTCTTCAATCCGCTGCGAAATGTCGCCGTCACCGATTCCTCAGTCGCCGCAGAATTGTCGAACAAGGCCCACACTCTGGGAGATCTTGTCGGTTCGGCTCTGCGCACGCTGGGCAATTGCCCGCTGGAGATTAATCTGCGCCCGCCAAGCGTCGTGCGCGAACATGATCTGGCCCGCCGAAGGCCTTTCTTGATTCTTGCTTCTCTCTGTCTGCTTCTGTCGCTTGCTGCTTGCGGGCTTTATTTCTATCAGGCGACCGCCGTTACAAATAACGTCCTCGCCCAGCTGAAAGCCGAAACCGTTGGCCTTGAAGCAATCTCCGCAAAAATCGAAAAGCTGGACGCGGAAAAGAAGGCGTTGAGTGCGCTTGCCGCACCGGTCCTGCAGGCGGCGAACGACCGCTCTGCGTGGTCTCACATCCTTGAGGAATTGGGGAGCAGGCTTCCGACGCGATACATCTGGGTCACTGAGATCAAGCCCTACCAGCCCGGGCAGGCTGCAGCCGGCCACAACGCGCGTCCATCGGCTCCACCACCACCAGCTCCGGGCCGTGCGGCGACCGGGCCTGCCTCCCCGCCTGCGATTGCTGCATTGGAAATCAAAGGCCTCTATCTTGATAGCCCGCCCAATCCAAAAGGAGCGCGCATCGTTGATGAGTTTGTTGAAAATCTCAAATCCTCGAATGTCTTTGCCTTCGGCGATGATAAGATACTGACAGAACGAAAAACGCCCGATGGTGATAGCTGGGCTTACGGCTATTCTCTCCACCTGCCATTGCGCAATCCCATCTTGCTCCCATGAAGTGGCTTAAAGAAAACTCCTTTCTTGCTGGCCTTTTGGCTGTGACGCTTATTGCGGCCGGAGGCCTCAGCTATTTTCTCTGCCAGTCTTGGACGGAATATGTAGCTGCTTCCGATTCCTACAAGGCTGCGATCAATAAGCTCCATAGTCTCCAAAATAAGGTTCCCTATCCAAGCGAGGCAAATTACAATGCGCTTAAGGTCGGGTTGGATGATTATCGGGAGAAGGTTAACGCCTACCGCGACAAGCTCTCAAAAATGGAGTTTCCGTTGGATGCGAAGGTGACCCCCCAGATGTTTCAGGATAATCTCCGCACTGCTGTGAACGGGATCAAGGAGAAGGCCACGGCAAGCAATGTCAAGCTGCCGGAAAAGTTTTATCTGGGGTTTGAAAGGTATCAATCGGAACCTCCATCCCCCCAGGCGGCTCCCCAGTTGAACCGGGAGATGCGGGTGATCGAGTCTCTTGTCAACAAGCTGGTGGAGTACAAAGTTGAGAGCATCGGCGATCCCAAGCGAGCTCCTCTGCCGCAGGAGGGATCAGCTGCCCCTTCGCCTGCCGCCGCCGGAAACAAAAACCAGCCGCCCGAGAAGGGGTCTCCGGTTCTGTTCCGGTACCCGCTTGAGATTTCATTTACGGCCGAACAAAGTAAATTCCGAGTGGCCTTCAACGCCATGCTCGGGTCGTCCCAATTTATCATCGTGAGATCGGTGGCCATTCTTAATACCTCGCCCGAGGGTCCTTCACGCAGCAAGGCAGCCGAACAGACCCCTGCGGCGGCTGCGGCCAACCCGTTTGCGCAGGCTGGCGGCGCAACAGACGCGCCCCCGAGTATGAAGGTTGTGTTTGGGCGTGAGCTGGTCAAATCCAACCTCAGCTTGGAAATCATCGATTTCGTCGAACTGCCGGCTTCAAAGAACTAAGCTTCATGGACTGGATAAAAACAAATTACGATCGAGCGGTTCTGGTTTTTTTTGCGGTGGCCCTCTTGCTCTGTGCCGGCTTGGTCGTCTGGCTCGCCGCCTCTTTTCCCGGGACGTTTTCCGACCGGAAAAATACCAAGGCACCAAATAATACCGTTTCGACATTCGATGTCGGCGCGATTGCCGAGGCTTCAACCCTCGCCTCGTCCCCGCGTACTTTGGCAGCACACGACGGATCGCTCTTGGTCTCGCAAGTCTATATTCTGAAGGATGGAAAGCTCATTAATCCATCGGAAAGTGAAGAGCCGCTCCACCCCCCGATCAAAAATGCATGGATTCAAAAATATGGGCTCGATTTTTCCGATCCAGGCCTCAAAGACCAAGATCCTGACGGTGATGGCTTTAGCAATCTTGATGAGTTTCTGGACGGGACTGATCCGACCGACCCCAATTCGCACCCCCCCTTTCACACCAAGCTCCGGCTGGTGAAATTTGATTCCCGACCGTTTGTCTTGAGGTTCAATGGCGACTCGGGTGACAATACCTACACCATTAATTCAAAGTCGCTCAAGGCCAAGACACAGTTTGTCAAAATCGGCGATATGATCCAAGGAGCTCCCTACAAGGTTCTCTCCTATGAGAAAAAAACGGCAACTCGTAACGAAATGGAAATCGATGTCTCCGAACTCGTCATTCAGAATACCGAGACCGGCCAGAAAATCTGTCTCGTTTATAGCAAAGATACGAATGATCCCACCTCTTATGGTGACTTTGTGTTGCTCCTTGATGGATCAACGTATCGCGTGAAAAAAGATGACGAGTTTTCACTCAAACCAGAACCCGGCAAAAAATTTAAACTCATTGACATTTCTGCCCAGGAAGCCCAAATACAAGACCTCTCAACCGGAGAAAAGTTCCGGATTGCACCAACCAAGTGAAATGGGTAACGACGGCTGCAACTATAACCCCCTCCAATTATATTTCGAATAAATTGCATGCCTTGATGCAAATGCCATAACCCGTACGGGGTAAGTTTTAAAAACTGAACACATGAATTTCCTGCCGAAGCCCACCCTTTTTGTTTTACTGGTTGTTTCAGCCTCCATCACGTTCGTGCGAGCTCAGCCCCAAGGAGCCCAGGGGGCAGCCAGCGCCCAGATTCGCAAACTGGAAATGACGGCCGACTACGCCTCAGGAATGATCGACAAGGGGCAGGCCGCACTTAAGAAGCAGGATAACGAACGTGCGTTCGCCTATTTTAAGAGTGCCTACGATATGCTGCCAAGTGGCGGAGTCGCTACCGCCCCCGTTCGACAAAGAGCACTCGAGGGCTTTTCTGAGGCGGCAGTGCGGTTGGCCCGTCAGCGGATCTCAGAGGGGCGCATTGAAGATGCCAAGACCACTGTTGCCGCCGTGCTCGAACCGCGTTATAACCCTGGCTACAAGCCGGCACTCGCTCTTGAAGCGGAGCTAAAAGAGAAGTCGTCTTTTTTCAGCCAGACGATGACACCTGGTTTTGTCGCGAACGTGGAAGAGGTCAAACAGCTCCTGCAGCAGGCGCAGGGCTTTTATCAATCTGGGCGCTACGATCTGGCTTTCAAGCGTTACGAGCAGGTGCTCAATATGGATAAATTTAACATTGCTGCCCGCCGCGGCATGGAGCAGGTGAACGTCGCGCGCGATAAATATCAGAGCACAGCTTACTCCGAATCACGTAGCGATATGGTCCGCCAGGTCAACAAGGCTTGGGAGCTCCCAGTCAAAAAGTTTGATACGGGACAGACAACGATTATCGATCAGCCTCAGATTAAGATTGCAGGCTCCTCGTCGATCAATCGCAAGCTCGACGAAATTATTGTTCCAAAAGTGGATTTCAATGAGGCTACCGTCCGCGAAGCTCTTGACTTTCTCAAGGTTCGGGCTGCCGCGCTTGACACCAGTGAGGCAGATCCAGCCCGCAAGGGGATCAATATTGTTGTGAAGTTGGCTCCAGATGCACCGGAAGCAGCCCAGCGCGTCTCGCTTAATCTCAACGATATTCCCCTCCGCCAAGCGATCGGCTATGTCGCCCAAGCCGCAGGTCTCAAATTTAAAGTCGAACCTTACGCTGTTGTGGTGGTCCCGCAATCCGAGTCCATCGACGTGCTAATCACCAAGGAATATAAAGTGCCTCCGGGTCTTATCACTGCAGCCGCTGCAACCCCTGCCGCCCCCGCCGGGACCGCCCAGCGCTCAGCGCCTGAGATCGCAGGCCGCGCGGGAGCTAAGGAGTTTCTCGAAACAAAGGGAGGCGTCTCTTTCCCTCCTGGATCCAGCGCGACCTACAACAAGAGCACAAGTCGGCTGATTGTCAAAAATACCCAGGCCAACCTTGATCTTGTCGATATCCTCATCGATAACGAAGACAGCGGAGCTCCTACGCAAGTCGAAATAGAAGCGAAATTCCTCGAGATCACACAGACAAACCTCAAGGAGCTTGGCGTGGACTGGCTTCTCGGTCAGTTTGCTCTGCCTTTTGGCACCGGCGTCTATGGCGGTGGTGGCACCCAAATCGGTGGGGCAAATATCTCTGGTTCAACAACAGATGCATCGGGGGCAGTGACCGGGAATTCGGCTTATCCGATCATGAACCCAGGTGGAGTAACTCCCGTCGGCGCATCGAGCTTGACGTCAGGACCGCTTACCGGCGGCCTCCGATCTGGATCTGGCAATGGGCTCAATCGCGCGATTAGTGTCAATGCCATTGACGGCCTTCTCTTTGGAACGCCCGCCGGACCAGCGCCTGGAATCCTCGCATTGGCAGGTGTCTTTACAAACCCGCAGTTCCAGGTCGTGCTGCGCGCGTTAAATCAAAATAAGGGAGTGGATTTGGTGAGCGCTCCAAAAGTGACCACAAAAATGGGCCAAAAAGCGACAATCGAAATTGTTCGCGAATTTATGTACCCGACTCAGTACGATCTGCCTCACGTCAGCTCGACTGCAGGGACCACCTACACGCCGGTTACTCCCACTTCGCCGACAGCTTTCGCGATGAAGCCGGTGGGCATCATGCTTGAAGTCGATCCCCAGCTCGGCCAGGACAAATATACCATCGAGCTCACTTTGGCTCCTCGCGTTGTCGAGTTCGACGGGTTTATCAACTACGGCAGCCCGATCTATGCGAGCGTAAACTATGTTCTGTCGGCTACTGCGACACTATCCATAGTGACGCCTACGACTCGCATTCTTGCGACGGCAAATGTGATCAACCAGCCGGTTTTCTCGACCAGGGAGGTGTCTACACAAGTCTCTGTCTATGACGGGCAGACCGTAGTCCTTGGGGGGCTTATGCGTGAGGATGTCCAAAAAGTTCAGGACAAGGTGCCCATTCTCGGTGACATCCCGATTGCTGGTCGGCTTTTCCGCACCAGCTCGGAGCAACACCTCAAACGCAATCTGATCATGTTCGTCACCGCCAGCCTAATCGATCAGGCCGGACAGCCGCTCATCAAGTCGGACGAGGAGGCGCATGGTGTCATCAAAAGTGAACCCGTTCCCAACCCCGCCGGAGTGAGAGGCGAAACGATTACCGGGGACGCCCTCTCCGTTCCACTCCCTCAATAGCATTCCTGCGATCTAACCGATGAAATTTCATTTTTTCACAATTTTTCAAGTTCCGATGAGCCTGTGGCTCGGCCATTCCCAGGGTCAGGTTAATAATCGTATTTCCCGCGGCGTTTTCTTTGCTGTTCCTGTTTTGCTCTCTTTTCTGGCTTCCCCTGTCTGCGCGCAGCAGAGCTTGTCTGCTGCTGCCGACAAAGAAATTGTGCGCCGGCAGGAGGTTTTGCTTGATGCGGAAAAAAAGATCATACAGGCAGACAAGGCTGCTCGTGAAAAAAACTACGAGGAAGCGTATGTGAAATACCTCGACGCGTTGGAAAAAATCCCCGCCGGTTCGGCCACCGGTGCTCGCAGAGCTGTGGTGATTGTCCAGTTTAGCAGCATAGGCATTGCCTACGCAAACGATCTGGTGAAAAACGGGCGCTACAGCGATGCCGAGCGCGTTGCCAAGACGGTACTGCTCCCCGAGTTCAACCCGGGATACAAACCCGCTGTCCAGTTTCTTGCCAATTTAGAACAGTCCGACTACTACAACAAAACGGTCACCCCGCAATTTGCTGCTGATCGCGACCAAGTGGTCAAGCTGATGGTCGAAGCCGATGGGTATTATGCCTCTGGACGATTCGATCTCGCCTCGAAGCGGTACGAGCAGGTTCTCAATATCGACCGCTATAATAACGCTGCACGTATGGGGTTGGAAAAGGTGAACAAACAAAAAAACACCTACTATAGCGCCGCCTATGACGAAACGCGCAGCCGCATGCTTTGGAATGTCACGCGTGCCTGGGAGCGCCCGGTCCACCGCATGCTGAACCGAGATACGGTGAACGACGCGCGCGGCCGTCGCACTGCAGGATCCTCGACCGAGGCGATTACTGCTAAGCTGAACCGCATCATTATTCCGAATACCGGTAAAAACCTGGATGATGTGACGATCCGCGATGCCGTCGAGTATCTTAAGCAACAAAGTCGCATGCTGGATACCACCGCCACCGATCCGAAGGAGAAGAAGGGTGTGAACATTGTGCTCAAGCTCGCCTCCCCTTCTGGGACCACTGCCCCTGGGGCCCCGGCGGTTCCCGGAGCTCCACCAGTTGCTGCAGCCCCTGCGGTCGCAGGTGCTCCGGCGGCTCCCGATGCCGGAGTTATTGGAAGTGGCGCAACTGCTGATACGAAGGTTATTCTTTCTCTCAAGAATGTCCCGCTGATCGAGGCCTTGCGATACCTTACCGAGCAGGCTGGGCTTAAATTTAAAGTCGAGCCGTATGCGGTTTCGATCGTTCCCGTCACTGAGAATACCGACGAGTTGCTGACGAAGGAATTCAACGTGCCTCCCGGCTTTATCCCGCTGGAGTCCAGCGCAACGGCCGGTGCTGCCGCTGCCCCCACCGCCGGCACGGCGACAGCAGGCATCACCACTGCCAGATTAAGCAATCGCACCGATGCTAAAAAGTATCTGGAAAGTCTCGACGTCGGATTCCCGCAAGGAGCCTCGGCGCAATACTCGCCTGGCGGTACCAAGCTCACGATTCGCAATACCCAGGATAACCTCGATCTTATCTCAATGATCGTTGACGCGGCAGCGGAAGGGATGCCAAAACAGGTCGAAATTGAAGCCAAGTTCTTAGAAATCTCGCAGGATAACCTTAAGGAGCTGGGGTTCAACTGGCTTCTCGGACCTCTCTCTATTGGTGGTGGCATGTATGGAGCCGGTGGCACTCAAGGGTATGGTGGATCCCCTGCCGGATCGACTTATCCTTTTAACGCCGGCTCAGGCCCCGTCGGAACAAATCCTGTCACCGGTGGCCTGCGTTCCGGCTACGGTGCTACTCCGGATGCCGCCATCAGCGCGAACTCGTTGGATGCGCTTTTAGCGGGCGTCGGGCCGGGTGCGCTTGCCGCGGCTCCAGGCATCCTGGGCATCTCTGGTATTTTTACAAATCCTCAATTCCAGCTGGTGATTCGCGCTCTGAACCAAAAAAAGGGCGTTGACCTCATGAGCGCTCCAAAGGTGACGACTAAGCCTGGTAACAGAGCGGTCATCAAAGTGGTGAGACAATTTCCTTATCCCACGGAGTTTAGTCCGCCTACAACCCCTGCACCGGCTACAGGGGGGACATCGTCGACGACCACCCCTACGGTGGGATTCCAGACGCAAAGCGGAATGGTCTCCCCTTCTACGCCAACCGCCTTTCAGAATCGCGACGTCGGTGTTGTGCTCGAGGTCGAGCCGGTTGTCGGCACGGATAATTACACGATCGATTTGAGCCTGGCTCCGCAGGTTGTCGAGTTCGATGGGTTCATTAACTATGGAAGCCCGATCTTGGCGCCAGCAATTGATATGACGACTTTAAGTATCACTTCTGCATCAATGACTGATAACGTCGTAAACCAGCCCATCTTCTCCGTAAGAAAGGTTACCACAAACGTGAGCATCTGGGACGGCCAGACAGTAGCAATGGGGGGGCTGATCCGGGAAGACGTCCAGAAAGTGCAGGACAAGGTTCCAATTCTCGGCGATATCCCGCTTGCTGGCCGCCTGTTCCGCTCCGACGTGGATCAGAAAATTAAGCGCAACCTGATCATCTTTGTCACAGCCCGTCTCATGGATGCTGAGGGCCGTCCGATCCGACAGGAAGAAGAGCAGGAGGAAGTCGTCGAGCCAATCGGACTCCCCGAAAATCTCCCGCCGCCTACTTTCAAATCACGCGGAAAGTAATCCTCCTTTCTTAGGGCCGACATGCCGTCGGCACCCGCTGGGCGGATCTCCGATGCGAGTCCCTGAAGCTTCCAAGTGGCAGCGGCATCCTGCCCAATACTGTTTGCTTTGCAGCAGTGTGGCACAGACAATCCTGTCTGGGATCGTGAAATCATGCATTGGCAATGCCTATGCCACTTCTTAAGCAAACAGGATTGGGCATGCTTCCCCGATTTCCTCGTTGGGGGTGGCGGAGCGAGGATTAAAAATTCCGGAAGCTCATCGCCCCTGCCGTGGGCTGGTATTCGAGGGAGTTTTCCACACGCTGAAGATAGGCTACCGTTTTGTCCTTTTCCGAAAGGATCGGAATTTCTCTTGGGCCGCTCCAACCCGCAGGGTGCGATGTGACGGTGTAGACAATGTTGACGACATCCCCATCTTTCACGTTGTTTGAGCTGCGGTTGACCTTGCCGACGAGCGCCATGATGTGCACCCGTTGTTCGGTCGATGTTTTTCCGGCTTCAATATCCACTTGCAGCACTTCGATATTCAGAAATTCCGACGCCTTTACCTGCATGGCTTCGTAGGCGGATGGCGGGAGCTCAGCAATGATGAGTCCTGGCAGGCAGAGGATGAGGAGAATGAGGAGACGTTGCATGGGGGGATTTTCTTCCGCCGGCCGTCGGCAGGCAAGATAAACATGCCAAGCGCGATCCAGATCCTTTTGCATGATTTTCTTGGCGGGCATTCGGATTTGTGTTCGGCTATCTGGAGGCGCACTGACTGAGGTTTTTTTATGCGATTTCTTTTTCTCATTTTTCTTCTTTCCGCTTCAGCTGTCCCTTCACGAGCCGGCAGCGACTTGTCCGTTCAAATTCAGATGGCCCGAACGGAACACGACAGGCTAGCAGAGATCGATTTGCTTCGCAGATGGCTGGACAAGCACCCAGATGATGTTGCTGCCCGGCTGAGGCTCATCTCGTTGTGGTTGGACGTCTCCGACTACAACATGGCCGAATCGGCACTGGCAGATTGGAATAGCCCTGAACCTGGATTTGCCGCGCGGACAAAGGCACAAATTGCATGGCAGCGGGACACAAATATCGAACGGGCGCTGGACTTTCTTCGCCAGCGGGCGAAGGCGGCCCCCTCGGATCGCGAGACGCGTCTTCTTCTGGCCTCCTTCCTTGCTCGCGACGGGTTCCGTCCCGAACAGGTTGCTGTGCTTGACAAGCTGATTGCAGAAAAGCCAAACGGCGACCTGTTGCTTGACCGTGCCTTGGCCCGGCGCCTGCTGGACGATCCGGCACGGGCGGTGGCGGATGCCCGGAAAGCTGCGGCGCTGGATCCGGAATCCTCACGGATTAAAAATGCGCTTCCGGAGTTTGAGCGGCTGGAGAAGGCGCTCGCACAGATCGCTCGCATCCAAAAAGATCTTCTCCTGGATCCTAGCTCGCTCAGCGCTCTTTTTGAACGTTCGTTGTGGCAGCTTTACGCTTCGTTGCCGGCCAAGGCCCTCGCCGATGCCGAAGCCGGCTTGAAAGTGATGCCTGGATCCGCCTCAGGAAAAATCCTTAAGACCCGCGCGCTGCTGGGCCTCGGAAAAATCGACCGCGCGAAGGCGCTTATGGAACTAAGCGTGGACACCACGAAACCGCTTGAGACCCCCGAACTCCTCAAGGGGATTATTTCCGGGGACAAAATGGTCGAAAAGGATTCAAAAAGTCCGCAAGCCTATGTCACGCGGTCTTTTCATTTGAACAATGACTGCCAGTACCTTCTTGCGGAGGTGGATTGCAGGAGCGCGCTCGATCTGGATCCCTCAAATTTCGATGCGCTCAACAATGCGGCGTTTGCCAGCTGCCGACTTGGGAACCTCCCGGCGGCGACCGCCTACGCACAAAAGCTGGAATCCCTCAAGCCTCCACCTGCCACGCTGGCACGCGTTCTCGGCTTTCTCGCCGACATGGCCTTCAGCCGCTCGAACTACTCGCTTGCCATCGATTATGCCGATCGCTCGCTCTTGGCGAAATCCGACCCGGCAATCTGGAAGGTTAAAGCGGCAGCCCTCACCAGGCTCGGACGTGCCGTCGAAGCGGAGGCAGCCCTCAAAGCAGTCAAAGATTCCGGCTCAACAAATAAATGAAAACGCTTTTCACCGCCGTCTTCCTCATTGGATTTCTCATGCTGGCGCCAGCTCAGCAGGCGGCGCCGGCCGATGGCCTGCGCGAAGCCGAAGCTGCCGCCAAGCCCTCCACGG
>Ga0194063_10001178_pt1 | contig 17383 bp, 7 predicted proteins | sample SepL3720m_MetaG_FD_155459 | JGI IMG/M metagenome (GOLD analysis project Ga0194063, IMG submission 155459) | Anoxic zone freshwater microbial communities from boreal shield lake in IISD Experimental Lakes Area, Ontario, Canada - Sep2016-L373-20m | ecosystem: Environmental > Aquatic > Freshwater >... | reverse complement strand
CTATCAAAATATCCGAGTTTACCCGAGGAAAACGCAATTTGCTTCACTTCGCCAGAGGTATTTCTACAAACTCATAACCCGAAGGTCGTCAGTTCAAATCTGGCCTCCGCAACCACAGTAAAACCCTTGAGGCTCTAGGCTTCGGGGGTTTTGAATTTAGACTTTTATAAGAATCGTGAAATTCAATATTTTTGTTTTAATTAATACCGTTGCATTATAAATGCGAGCAAGGTATAATTTATGTATAAAATATAAATTGATTTGTAGGAAATACAAACGTAAAAAATTAGGGGGATTGTTTTATGAAACGCTTTACGAAGGTTTTAGTAATGGTTTTTTTGACGACTATGTTATTTGCTCAGTATGTGGCGCCACCAGTGGCTGTTCACGCGGGTCCCTCAGACCCACTCGTTTATGATGGAATAGACTACTCTGGAGGTATTTCGAACAGAAACGGTGGGACCGGATGGGGCAGTGCATGGCAGTTGGAATCCGACGGAGGAACCAAAAATGCATTTTCAATTTCAAGTGGATTGCCTCTGATTTATACAGACGGATCTAATTTCCTCACGACTACTGGAAAGTATTTTAACTCTAACTATAGTTATAGAAGTGTTGGAAGATTTCTTGATTTGAGTGATACAGCTCCTCTAAAAGATTATGTTGTGTATAGCCCAACACCAGCACCATCGACGACTCCGAATCCTGCAACTGGTTTAATAGGTAAACCTGGCACAAAGTTATGGGGAAGTCATATTCAATCTTTAGGCATGCCAGCTGGCTTAGATGGATCTGAAAGATCTGTTGAATTTAAAAATATTGCCTTGGGCGCATCTATGAATGGAGGAGCTAACGCTGCAGGCAAAATTGCAATGGTTTCGGTTGGATATTTTGGGGCAGCTTCTCGCGTTAATGGGACTGGAAATGCGTATGTGACAGTTAGAGTATACGCGACGGCAAATCCTTTAGTAACTCCGGCGCCTATTACAAATGGAACAGATTCTAACTATTATGATGCTACAAACAAATGGCTATATATTAGAGTTTTAAGCAAGCAAATCGGAACTTCTACGACAAATATCCCATACAAAACTTATTTTTTAGCGTATAATTTTGATTACACTGATACTACTTCAACTTTCAATTTCTATGTTAATCCGACATTAAGCGCAACTGCACCTGCAAGTCCAGATGCTTCAATAACGATGCCAGTAACACTAAATAATATGAGATTTAGTGGAATGAAATATGTTGGAACTGAAAGTTATTACAAAGCAGTTTTTGATGAAATCAGACTTGGTGCAACTTATGAAGCTGTTAATCCATTTAGTGCAACTGTGCCACAACCTACCGTTGTGCCAAATCTAGGTGCAAAAGTATCATGGCCTCCTTCTACGACTGCTGCTCCAACGCCACCATGGGTTGTAGATGGTCCAAGAACTCAAAATGGAAAATTCCTTGTCGACGGTATCACTACGGATAATTCAAAAATGACCGGTGAGGATTACAATGTAGGATTTGCTGCTTATCATACAATCAATTTGCCTTCTGCAATGCAGGTGGGAGGCGTTAAGGTTTTTTCTGGTCAGACAGGGACAACGCTTGGCAAAGAGAATCCTCTCTCCTATTCAATCACATATTTTAACGGTACAGCTTGGGAGATGATTCCAGGTACCGATATCATTGGTAATATTGATTCCGAAAGAGTTTTTGTATTTTCACAACCAGTTTATACAAGCAAAATTAGAATTAATAATAATTCACAAGGTGGAGGTGTTTCTACGAATTTCAGAGAACTCGAGATTTATAAGCCTGCCACTACGCCACAGTTTTCACAAACGTTTGATTCAACAGGAGCTCCTGTTTTTACTGATGACTTTGCATCGATTGATTATGCGAAATGGTCAATTTTAGGGGCGACACCATCAGCACAGGGGGATGCAACTCCAGCACCTTTCCAACCGACCGCTGGGCCTGCAAATCCTACACCTGCTCCGAATTATCGCCCACAAATAGTTGATGATTCTCAAAGTATTCCGTTAAACTGGTTTCAAGTTACAGGATCGACTCCTATGCCTACGACTGCACCGACCTGGAGACCAGATTTCTACGCTACCGATGGAAAAGCATTATTCTTAACTCCTGCGACGACTTATTATGCATTCCGTTCAGCTGCAAGTGCCAATTTGCCTGCAAACAAAGTGATTGAATTCGGCATAAAAGGGAACAATGATTCGAACAGCGTTTTTACAATGTTTTTTAATGAAAGTGGAACAACTTCAACAGGAACGTTAACCAATGGATATCGTTTAGATATGTTTGGTGCGAGCAATAATGCATTTGGTTTTGAGTTGAAGAAGATTGTGAATGGTAACACAACTTATCTTGATAGTACTTATGCGAATTTCAGAGGTTATTATTATTATAACATGCGTTTAGTTTTCAATAATGGAACGATAAAACTATATCAAAACGATCTAGATAGTGGATTGATGCAACTTTTAAGTGTATCCGATTCTACCTATTCGACTGGTAATATTTTGATTCAAAGACCAGGTACCGCTTGGGCGCGCAACATGGTTTTAGACTACATGAAAGTCTATGATGTCTCTACTACATCCACTATTTACAATGAACAGTATACTGTAACATTTAAAGATTGGGACAATTCTACAATAAGCACACAACAAGTTATGAAAAATGCTGGTGCAACGGCTCCAGCAGATCCAATTAGAAGTGGATATATTTTCAATGGTTGGGACGTTACATACAACAATATTACAGCTAATCTTACCGTTACTGCAACATATAGGGCTGCGGCAGTCACATTTACTGTTACATTCAAGGATTGGGATAATGCGACGCTGAAGACACAAGTCGTAGAGCAAGGCTCTGATGCGACGGCACCTTCCAATCCAAGTAGGACTGGATACACTTATACTGGTTGGAATACTGCATTTACAAATGTACAATCTGACCTTACAGTGACAGCACAATACACAATCAATACTTTCACAGTTACATTCAAAGATTGGGATGGAACCACATTAAAGACACAGTCAGTTGACTATGGAAATGCCGCAACTGCGCCTGCAGATCCGACGAAAGTTGGATGGGCATTTACTGGCTGGAATGTCGCTTTTACCAACGTAAGCGCTGATATTACTACAACTGCTCAATTTACTTATGTCCTTATAACTAAGAATTTGACCAATCTCATTAAAAATGGTGATTTTGAATCGAGCAATGCTCAATGGTCTTTAGGAACGAATAATCCGCTCTTTTCTGAAATTGCAGTAGGATACGGAATGAATGGCGGTGGTGGACTTAAGATTAAGAGCGTATGGCAAGAGGGCGATGCAATTCAAACACTGACTGGTTTGCAACCAAACTCTACTTATGTGTTCGAATATTGGGTTAAGGGACCAAACCAAGCATTCATCTCGTTTGATGAGAAACTCGTGAAAGTCGATGCTGGCACCACTTTTACAAATTATAATCAAATTTATGATGGAAATCTGTATACCAACAATAACTGGATTATGAGAAGACACATCATTTATACATCAGATGTGGCACCTAACAAACTTAGAGTTGGTAACGTAGGAGGAAATGGAGCGACAGACTTTAGTTACTTCGACAATCTTGCTATCTATGCTTACAATCCAGCTCATCCGATTTTCAGCCACACGAATCAAAATATCTCTACCAATCCTGGATTCGAAAACGGATTTACGGACTACTATATAAACCCATCCGCTTCACCGCAACCGACCATTTCTGCAGTCGGCGTTGGAGGAAGCAATGCGATCACTATTTTCAACAGTGTTTCAAATGGGGGCTTTGTGAAATATTTTTCTGGCATGCTTCCAAATACTCAGTACAAATTGACTTTTGACTACCAAGGGTCGCCACGCTATGATTTATCAGGATTCGTTGCAAATACTTCCTGCGGAAATACTGTGACCGTAGGTGGTCCGGATTGGGGCCGTTTTGAGTATACATTCACTACAAATGCGGATGTCTGGTCAATAGTATCGACGAACTTAAATGTATTTATGCCAAGTATAATTGATAATGTTACATTAGTTCCACTCAATGTTTACTACACAGGAACATTGGATAATCCACCTGTTGCAACTCCAACTCCTACACCAACACCTACGCCGACACCTACGCCAACTCCAACACCAACACCTACACCAACTCCTACTCCAACACCAACACCTACACCAACTCCAGCAGTATTCACACTCACGTTAACATCAGAATTGGCAGCAAACCTATCTTCGACTGGCGACACTGTCTATGACGCCTTCTTAAACGCTGCAGGTGTTACGAATGTTAAAGTTAAAGCGAGCTATTTGAGCCCAACAGTTCTTTATTCGACCACAGTAAATCCAGCCACTAAAGCTGCTTCAATTTCTTCTATAGCTGCTGGAAGTTATGTAGTTTCGATCTCGAGAAATGGATATCTGACCAGATATGTTTCAATCACTAGTGCTGGGACTCAAGTCGATTTAGGCAGCAAACAAATAATTCCTGGAGATGTGTTCTCAGATGGAAGGATTGATGGTTCTGACACAGAGACTTTGTTTGCATCAATAGGCTATTCCTATAGCGACTTGCTATACAATTCTAATCTGGACTTGAATTTGGATGGAATTGTTGATGGAACTGATTCAGAAATGACGTTTGTCGCATTAGGAACCACAGTATTAAGTTATTCTGAGACAGTAAATTTTGGAGCTTAACAGTATTAAATTAAAAGAAGCTACCCACGGGTAGCTTCTTTTTTTGATTAACATAAAATAATTATAGTAAGGCAAAATTAAGCTCTAAATAGCATTTCACCTTGAGCTCAACTTTCAATAAGTTGTTTTCAAACGAAAAATCAACAAGGAGGCCGTCCAAGACGACTGAAGCAGGCGTTTCAGAGCAATAAAACAACGCTGTACCTGAATCAAAGAAAGTGAATTTATTATCGCCTTCAGTTTGGAATGTTGCAGCTCCTGCAAATTTTTCAGAAAGCCCTAAGGGAGCAACTTTGATATTTGACGCGTGAGTTTTAATCGGACTGATCACATAATTTGCAGCTTCCATTGTTCCTAAAGTTATGCTCAAAGAATCCTCATATTCAAGGATTAAGACATTAGGGTCACTGCTGTCTTCAAGAGGCCTGATTTCGCACACCGCGAAGGTGCCGTTCTTAAATTCTGGCACATTTGAAGGGCTAATATTCCCGCGAATAGTGCTACCGTTTTCAAAGCAATTAAATATGGCGACCTGGCCAATGTTCTGGTGAACATTTGTGATTTTTAAAAGCACGGAACTCAAATAGCAATTTTCCATAAGAACATCCCGACTCGGTAATGCAGGTCTATCAAATGCAGGAATGCTTCCATCAGAATAGCACAAAGCATTTATCAATTTCGAATCTTGCTTCCAAGGTTTGTCGCACACATATACCGGGCCACCTGAAATTGCTCTAGCAACGGCATGATAATAAGCTTCAGGAGTATGAGATTGAAACATATCCCAATCTGGCCAGCTAAAAGTCGACGAAAGAATAGCGTTGTATGCATTGCAAAATATGTGATATCCCTGCTCTTTAAAGGATTTGTCCGGAAAATAATCTTGCGAATTTCGCCATACATTTCCCGATTTCATATTAAACATAACATCTGAACCATTTGACATACAGAAAATCACATTAGATTCACCAAAGTGTTTTTTTGCAGAATTTTGCATCGCCGTCTGAAGCTTTTGCATGGTGTCAGCACGCCCCAACTTCCCGACCGTAAACAGCTCAGTTGCAGATTGTCCGTCAACTTTCAAAAAGTCAATGCCTTCGCTTGAAAGCGTTTTGTAAAAATCACCGAAAAATTGACTCGCGTGCTCTGGGTTTACGAGGCACAGTCGCTCCCAATTGTGAGGTGAAATCCAAGGTCGAATTACATTGCTGTTTTCGATAATCCCATATTCTTCAGCCAGCTTTCCTCCTGGGAGAAGCCCCGTCCAATAACCTTGAAATGCGTGCCATAGGCCGAAATATTTAAGCCCGAATTTCTCTTTCGCTATGCGCGAAACACCTTTGAACCCTTCTGGAAACTTCGAAGGGTTTGCGTCGAATGAATTCAAATAATCTCCGGTCGTGTCCAACCCGCCATCGTCTAAAATCATGAACCCTAATTTAACACCTTTTTGCTTGAAACTCTCTAGGCTATCTTCGATCTTGTCTTGATCAATCGTTTGATAAAATGCGTCCCAGGTGCACCACCCTAAACAGTTCAAAAAATCCGGCCGAGCTTTCTCTTCGCGAAGGCGAAACATTCCAGTCAATTTAGATAAAGCACTCATTACCGATTTTATTAATTCGATGCCATCGGGACCTTCAGCAATGGCCAAAACCATTGTTTCATCCTTTTCATACCCAGAAAGTGTCCCGTCAAAAATCATTTTGAGGTGACCGTCTTTGAATGCTAATGTCGTACGATTTGATTCGTCTACTAACGGAAGTAGCAATTTAAATAGACCGTTTTCTAGCTCCATAAGAAGCATCTGGGTCTGCATTTTGATAGATTCAAAAGACAGACTGCCAAAGGAAGGCACATTCCAGTAATCGGGCCTATCGAGAGCAAGCCAACGTCGCACACCGGAAATTGTTGGACATTCAAGTTCGCCAGAAGCGAGCTCGGCTTTCGTAATGTAATAGATTTCTGTTTCTTGTGTTTTTCGTAAAATCAAATTATTGCACCTCAATTAATGTCGCTTCATTTCCTCAATCATCGTCACGATGTTCTCGACGGGGACGTCGGCAGGGACGGCGTGTGTTGGCGCGGCTATGTAGCCGCCGCCGACAGATAAAATCTCTATAGTGTCGCGCACAATTTTCTGCAGCTCCGCGGGTGACACAAAGGGCATGTCCTTTTGTGTGCTTATCGCTCCCCAAAAAGTTAGGCGACCGCCAAATTTTTGCTTTAATATTTTCAAATCATAAATCTCCGGCTGCACAGTCTGGTATGCGTCGAGACCGATTTCAACCATGTCTTCGAGAATATCAGAAATGTCGCCGCACGAATGGAAGAGAACGAACTTGCCCTTGCTCTTGACCATCGCAAACATCTCCGCCAGGCCAGGCTTGATAAAGCGGCGCCAGATCTCCGGGCCCATAATTAAGCCGCGCTGTGAGCCATAGTCGTCCCCAAAATAGACGCCGTCGATGTCGTACTCAAGCGCCACCGAAAGAATCTTCTTGTTATAATCGAGTATTTTTCCAAGAAGCTCGTGAGCGAATTCTTCCTCAGTCAGGAAGTCCATCAGCAAATTTTCGAAGCCACGCATACTCCAAGCGCGCTCGAAAAACGAGAAGCCGATCTGCCCAATTTTGAAGGTGTCGCGGCCGTTGTTGAGAAGTGTCTCGGTGTTGTGGCGAACTAGTTCGAGGTCCGGTTCCGGAAACACAAAGTCTCCAAATTCGGGCTCGCTGAAAATTAGGTCGTCGAGAACTCCGATATCTTTGTCGACGCCAGAGCGATTCCAGACTACCCCAAACTCATCCTTGAAGAACCCAGGTTTGATGTACTCGCCTTTATTTGTGTAACCGGCTTTTTCAATGTGATTTCTTGCGTACTCGAAGTATTCAGCCTTGTCGATTTTTGTCAAAACACAAAATTTCTCCAAAAGTTCTGATGTCAGTTCAATGTTGTGCGGAACGCGCGCATCCGCTCCTCCTCTATGCTGTAACGCATCAATTACGACCTGTCTCCTTGATTTTTGTTCATTCATTTCGAGTCACCTCCAAGATATTTTAACATAAATTTGTTATGTTAGTTAGAACTTTTTTCTTGTGGCTGAAGTTTTTATCCAAGCCTCCTGGCTTTGCGCGCTTCTAACCAAGCTCGAAGCTTTGCACGCGAAAAATACACCGAAAACACAAGGGCTGCTAGACCAAAAATTCGCAGGAATCCTATGGTTATAAGCGTGCTAGGGACACCAATGCCAGACTTAATCCAAACACCGACAAGCGGTGCAATAAAACCAGAGGTGTTAATAAAAGTATTGAAAACCGCGAAGTACACAATCTTGCCTTTTTCTGGCGCAAGTTCGATGGTGCGGCAAAAGATAGCAAGTGTGAAAGCGACAAATATGGCTCCAATCAGGATGTTTATGCCTAAAATCCAAAACGCATTCGTAGATATCAGGTACATGAAGGGGTTAATCACGAGAACTACTGCTCCAATTATCATTACTCGACCAGTGCCCCATGTCGTGAGGCGTTTTGTCCAAAAAGGATAGGCCACAAACGAAGACAAACTAATAGAAAAAGTCAGTAGTCCAAACCAGAATTCGTCGAAGCCGACGAACTGCTTGCTGGACTGATAAATATAGAAAATCGGCCATCCCATTTGCCAAGTGAAATAAAAAATGAAGGCTGCGCAGCAAAACAAAATGAATTTTTTATTCTTAAACGCCTGTCGAAAAATCGCGAAACTAAATGTGTCTTCCTGGTTTTCGCGCAGATGAACTTTTGCGATGCGCGCTTCTCGTAAAGCACCTGATTTGCGTTTTTCGCGAGAATCAACCCTACTTATCAAAAATGCTTGCAATATAGTGAACAAAAAGCACAACGCAAAAATCATAGTGTAGATGAACTCGACGCTCTTTTCTGAGTTGGTCGCACGAGTGATTACCGTTCCTGTGATTAAAACCACTATGACCCCCACAAGCGCGACGTATCGCGAACGCATTCCATAAATCGAATTCGCCAAAGGCCCCCGAAATGTATCCGAATAAAACGCCTGCCAAGTCGTCAAATATAGCGACTGCGGCCAGTTCATAAGCCCGACAATGATTACGAAAAATGTCGCGCGGAAGCTGATCGGAAGCCCTGGTGCTATCATCATCGCAATAAAAAACAGCGAGTTGAAGACGAGTAATGCCGTTGCAACAAGTTTTTTGTTGTGAATTTTGTTGATGATAAAACCGCACGGAATTAAAAATATAATTGCAACTAGAGGCGGAAGCGAATTAATCATCGCGATGTGCCAGTCATTGCCGCCGATGCGTTCTGTGAATTTTTGAATGAACGGCGCGAGCATGTTGCCCGCCGTGGCCATTGCCAAACCTTCGAGGATAAAAAGCATTGCGTTTTTATTTTTGAGTGCTTTCTTGAATCTCATTACTACTCCTAGCTCGACCAGATAAATTACCTCAAAATTATACCACAGAAGGTGCCCCGATACACCTCTAGGAAGGGTATCGTGATTTTATTAGGGGTGATGATTTTCGTGATGAATCTGTGTTAAAATTAGATGGTCTATTCTGGGGTAAGACTTGAACACTCAAATTTTACACCCTACAATCAAACTGCAATGGAGGTTAGAAATATTATGTCACACAAAAATTCAGTTATTGAAAGCATTAAAAAAAGGTATTCCTGCAGAACTTTTGATCCAAAGCCGCTCGAAGAACAACTGGTAAAAAAGCTTAATGATTTTATCGTTACTATTAATGCTAAAACTAAAATCAAAGCAAGATTTATCTGCATTTCTAATAATGAAGGCGATGGAACCCCAGTTAAATTAGGTACCTATGGAATGATTTCTGGGGCAACAAACTATATAGTGGGGATTTGTGAGAAGGATGAAAAAAACTATGTAGACTTTGGATATTTGTTTGAAGAAATTGTATTGCATGCTACGGGTATTGATTTGCAGACGTGTTGGTTAGGTGGTACGTTTAATAGGGATGAATTTACTCAGAAGTGTAATTTGAAAGAAAATGAATATATTGCAATAGTCTCACCGTTTGGGATGAAAAAGAAAACCCCGCGATTGTTTGAAAGTGCAGTAAGGGTGCTTGTCGGGGCAAATAACAGAAAGCCTTTTTCAGAGCTCTTTTTTGAGAATGATTTATCAACTCCATTAAATGAAAGCAGTATAGTCGAATATATAACGCCTTTAGAAATGGTGCGTCTTTCTCCTTCGGCATCTAATAAGCAGCCTTGTAGAATAATTAAAACTAAAGATGGTTATAATTTTTATTTAAAAAGAACAAAGAATTATCCAACCGGACTTTTTGATATGCAGAAAAACGACATTGGAATTGCAATGTGTCATTTTGAGTTGACCTCAAAAGAGTTATCTTTGATAGGGCACTGGGGAAATATTAATAGTGCGAATGAAATCAAGGACTTGGAATATATAACTACTTGGGTGGAGGATTTGAAATGAATATATTACAGCTTGAAGATATAAATTTACAGGGAGAACTTGGCGAGCGTGCATTGCTGCTTGCTGAAAGATTAGAAGGCCCCGAATATAGGCCGGAAAGTATATTTTCTGAAGATGTTTCTGGCTGGCCAGCTGACTGGGAGGGACGAACAATTTTGGCTTTGACGTTAATTAGTCAGTTAACTAAAAAAGAGGCAAAATATCTTAATGGCATAATTGAGGAACTCAAAAGAAATTTAAACGAAAAAGGTTATCTTAAAGAAATTCTGCCAGATGAACAGTTTAATGAGCAGCAGCTTTCGGGACATAGCTGGATGCTTCGTGGCTTGATTGAATTTTATAACTGGACGAGACGGGATGATGTGCTGGAAATCATAAAAAGCATTGTGGAAAATTTATTTTTGCCGACCCGAGGGTTTTATGCGAAGTATCCAGTGAAAAAGGAAGATAGACCTTCTCATGGTGAAAAGGCAGGGAATGTATTCGGGCGTAAGGGTAACTGGTTCCTCTCATCTGATACATGTTGCGTCTATATTCCGATAGACGGGCTGAGTCACGCGTATGAACTGCTTGGCGATGCTCGGATTCTGGAACTTCTTGAAGAAATGATTGAGAACTTTGTAAAAATAGATTTAGCGGGAATTCAAGCTCAGACACATGCGTCATTGTCTGCTACTCGTGGCATCCTGCGAACATATGGAATGACAGGTGAGGAAAAATATCTAGATGCAGCGATTAAAATTTTCGATCTTTATATAAATGAAGGGATGACAGCAACTTTCGCAAATTACAATTGGTTCGGAAGACCGCGTTGGACAGAACCTTGCGCAATTATCGATTCATATATTGTAGCAAACGAACTGTTTAGATACACATCTAAGTCTTCCTATCTTGATTGGGCTCAAAAGATTTGGTACAACGGAGTGGAACACGCACAACGCCAAAACGGCGGTTTCGGATGCGACTCGTGCGCTGGTGCCGCGGGAGAAATTATTGAAGTCAGCGCTTACGAAGCGTATTGGTGCTGCACAATGCGTGGTGGTGAGGGGCTTGCAAAGTGTGCACAGTATTCATATATGATTGACAAAAAAGACGAAATATATGTTACAATGCCTCAAACTTCTGAGACGGAAATACAACTTAGTAACGGTAAAATAACGATAAAGCAATCTACTGGTTATCCGACGTTAGGGAGTGTTCGTTTTGAAGTGATTCGGAACGAGAGCGGAGCAACCCAAATTCCGATGCACTTGTATATTCCTGACTGGGCGCAGGATGTTCGTGTAAACGAAAAAGTTACGGGAGCGAAGGACGGATTTTTAACTTTTGATTTAATTAACGGCGAAATACTTGTCGAATTTGGAATCCCAGACTTCGAAGAGAAGGCATTTGGTAAATTCAACGGTGATAAGAGTCTGAAATTCAGAGGGAATCTTATTTTGGGCACGACAGATAAAACCGATTTACTGCCAATTAATAATACCTTTAAGAAGTCACGCGAACAGGTGGAAAGCGAAAAAATCCAAGTGCTTTATTAAGCTAATTCACATGAGGTGACATTAGGGTTACTTAATGATAAAATTAGTATTGTACTGCAAGTTGTCTGATTGTTTAATTGGAGGGATTATTTTGTTTGCAAAAAGAATGAAATTTATTAGTGTGATTGTTGCGGTGGCGTTTATATTTGGATTCGCCAATTTTCCTGTTTCAAATGAAATTCAAGTTAATGCAGCGTCTGAAACTTACAAGCCAAGACTTGGAGTAAATTTAGAAGGACTTGCAGACTGGTCCAGTTCAAAGATGTTTGTGGATGTAATGAAGACTTCAAGGGCATGGGGCAAGCCAGGCGAGCCATGGGTCCCTATTACAGAAGTAAACACGGCTGGGTGGCCGACTACAGACGCTGGGGTTGTGGTAATTGCATCTTCCAATAATGATATTTCTGGAACATATAAATTGTCTTATAAAGGGGTCGGGACTGTCAAGCCAGAAGCATGTTCATTTACAGTCTCAAATCAGGTTACGAGCAAAGGAATTACTACAGCGGATATCACTATACCTGCTGATCAGGGTCAACTCATGATGAGTTTTCGGAATACTGTTGGTGGCGTGAGTGATGTAAAATTACTTCGACCAGGTTATCCTGCCGATACTACGCAAGTATTTACTAATGAGTTTTTAGCAGCACTTGAGCCTTTCAGTACACTTAGGTTTATGGATTATTTGGCTACAAATGGTCAAGAAACGAGCGGGGATCTTACCGTACAAGAATGGTCTACAAGAAGACTTCCAACGGACTCAAGTCAGGCGGGTAAGATTCATGGACAATCCGGCGGTTGCTATGAGTATATAACTCAGTTAGCGAATTTAACAGGAAAAGATGTCTGGGTTAATGTCCCATCAAATGCCTCTTATGATTACATGGTTCAGATGGCAAATTTTCTAAATAATAATTTAAATCCAGGCATAAAAATATATGTTGAATACAGCAATGAAGTCTGGAACTGGCAGTTTTGGCAGGCACAGCAAAATGTACCAAGAGCAAGTGCAGATCCTGATGCTAAAGGCAATTACATGCATATGTATGCAAAAAAAACCTACGAGTGCAGTCAGGCATTTAAACAAGTGTTTGGTGTAGGAGAAATTAATAAACGCATTCGAGTCACGCTGGCATGGCAGTTTGGATGGAGTCCTCCAGATTCTCAACCACGTTCGATGTTTCAGTTTTTAAATGATACGTTCGGGACCCCAGCAGATTATATATATAGTCTGTCAGTTGCCCCATACTTTGCCGAACCCAAGCCAGAGGATTGCACTAGCGTAGCCGCAATTCAGCAAAACATGTCTGATTCTTCAGATGATTCAGTTAATTCAAAGCAGATATTATTAGATTTTTCTAAAGAGTGGGGTTTGCTTGGTGGCGTAACTTGTTATGAAGGTGGCCCACATCATCAAGGACAAGTAAATGTCAACCTTGCCACGCGTCTAGCTGCGCATAGGGACGCAGGGATGACAGCAATTTTGACTAAGGACTTGAAAACTAATTGGTTTGATATTGGCGGCGGTTTGTTCATGTATTTTTCACTTTGTGGTGGATATGGTGTTTACGGTTGCTGGGGATTGACTGAATCAATAGCAGATACCAACACACCAAAATTTACTGCAATTAAGAATCTTTCTGCGATGACAGTAAATGTCGTTACTCCGACACCAATGCCCGCAAGCGATAATGTACTTACTTACGAAGGCTTTGATTATACGCCAGGTCCTCTAGACCATCCAACTTCTGCTCCTGAGGGCGGAGGTTTAAATGGGGGAACAAATTGGGGGTCTCGGTGGGAGGCGCAAAACGACAATATCGGATATGTTGTTGGTGATTCAGGCTCACTTTCTTATGGCGCGATGCAAACATCAGGAAATTATGCAACTGGAGCATTATCTTATCAGTCAATAGGACGCACTTTGAAAATCGGATCTTCTGCACCTGCAGCAATTAAGCCATATTTGAACACTTCTTACGCTTATGGAAAGAAAGGCACGAAGTTGTATTTCAGTTTCTTAATGAGACCAGAGGCATTGAATTCTAGTTCAACTTTCATTTGTTTATCAACGTCAAGCAGTGGTGTAGTTGCACCACAGGACTCTTCAAACTCGATTTTTATCGGGATATTTGGAAACAATTCTAAGCTTGGAAATACATATTATTGGACAATGAAAATTGCTGGACAGTATTATTTGACAACCGTTCCTGCCATGATAGGGGAGACTTCAGCCTTTGTAACAAAGCTCGAATTTACTGCTGACGGAGGAAAAATAAGTACTTATGTAAATCCGCCGTTAACTCAGGAACCGACATCGCCAGATGTGGAAGTTAATGTTACAAATGGAGCTTATAGTTTGAGATCAATCACTTACTATGGCGGCCAGGGGCCCGCGGCATTGAGTGCGATTGATGAAATTCGTCTCGCTACATCTTATTATGCTAGTCTAACTGCTCCTACACCAGTGCCTACGGCAACACCTGTGCCGACTCCGACGCCTACGCCGACACCAACTGCGACACCTACAATTGCACCTACTCCGACGCCTACGATTGCACCGACTGCAACACCGACGATTGCACCTACGCCAACGCCGACTTTCGCACCAACCGCAACTCCTACAATTACGCCGACGGCTAAGCCGACGATCAAGCCTACACCGTCGCCCAAACCAATTATTCGAGTGTTTAGCGTCAAGCTAAGTAAGATGACTTTGACAATATTTAAAGGGAAAACTTATAAACTGATTGCGACTGTTATACCTACTAATGCTGCAAATAAGAAAGTAACTTGGAAAACATCGAGCAGTAAAATTGCAAGCGTTGGTTCAACTGGAATCGTTAGAGGGATTAAAAAGGGAATTGCATATATTACAGTCACGACTGTTGACGGTAAAAAGACTGCGAAGTGCAAGGTAACGGTAAAGTAGAATCTTTGGGGTGAAGAAATGAAAAAAAGATTAACTAGTCTATTTCTTATCGTTACAGTTCTTACGGTGGCGATGTTTTCTCAATCCCCTGTTAAGACATTTGCGGCATCTGAACTTTCGGTTTCGATGTCGGCTGGGTTTTATGGTGCACCGATAGATCTTGAATTAAATTCAGATATTCCGAATGTGAAGATTTATTACACATTAAACTGCACCGCACCGGATCCTCTGAAAGTTGGAAATGGAACATTTCTTTATCAGTCGCCTATACACATCGTAAATCGGTCTCCAGAGCTGAATCAGTTTGCAAATATCAAGGCTTTTGGTAACGGAACTCCGGTTGCAGCAAACATACCGATCCCCAAATGCACAGTAGTAAAAGCAATTGCAATGAATGAGTTTTATACGACGCCAGTTTACACAAATTCGTATTTTATAGACCAATTGAAGGAAACGAAATTCAACTTGCCAGTTTTTTCATTGAGTACCGACCCGTCTAATCTTTACGATGCGACAACGGGATTATTTGTTAACAGAGCACTTCAGGATTCTACTGTTTTGAAGGATTATGAAAAGCCACTGCATCTTGAGTTTTTTGACGAAAACGGCACTCAACAGTTGAACCAGGACACTGGAGTTCGTTTGCATGGGAGTTCGACACTTGGCAATCCACAAAAATCGTTAAGGATATATGCAAAAAGCGATTATGACTCCGTCAACACTAAGATGGATTATCCGTTTTTCCCAGGTTTGAAAGACTCAGCAGGAAAGCCGATTACTTCTTTTAAACGCATTTTACTCCGTAATTCAGGAAACGATTTTGGCGACACGATGCTTAGGGACGCATTCAATCAAATTCTGGTTGGAAATCTGAATTTTGAAGAGATGGCTTATCGACCTGCAGTTGCTTACGTGTGCGGAGAATTTTACGGCATTGTAAATATACGTGAACGTTTCGATGACGAATACGTGTCATCCCATTTTCCTGTTAAAAAAACTGATGTCGTGATGATTGGATGTCCTAATGCTTACGGGGGATTTGAACTTGCAGAAGGGGTTCAAGGTGACCAGGCACATTATGTTAATCTTAATACATTTATTAATCAAAAGGATTTGAATATCAAGGCTAATCTCGACTACGTGAACACACAAATTGACCTAAGTAGTTTTAAAGATTATTTTGCTATGGAAATGTTTATCGTAAATACTGACTGGCCGGGAATAAATAGCAAAATTTGGCGCTCAAAGCAGTCGGTTCCTCTGCCAGGGGTCAAGGGAGCTGACGGAAGATGGAGATATATGCTTTATGACACAGATATTTCAACCACAATGTGGCAAGACCCTGTAGTTAGTTCGTCACTTGATATGTTTGCTTATCTTTTAGAATCTGTACCTTCCAATTGGGATTATAACGCAAAAAGCATATTTGTGAGATTAATGACGAGTGATGATTTTAAGCACCAGTTTCTCGAGAATTTTGTGAAACTCATAAATACGAATTACAACGTAAAAAGAGTGACGAAAATAATGAACGAGACACGCGATAAGATTGCGAAGGCGTTTCCTTATGCAAATCAATTGTATGGGCCGTGGCCATTCAGTCATCCATATGAATCGTCGGATAATTTGTTGAAATATTATAAATTGCGTGGTGATAAAGTACTGGACCAGATGTCAACTCGATATTCGTTGGGAAACATCTTAAAACTGAATGTTTCCGAAGCGGCTACTGAGTTTGGAAACGTATATACAGACGGCATGAAAGTTGAAAGCTATATGCTTGAAAACAGCAAATTCACGATGAAATCATTCAAAGACTTTAAGGTAAATATCAGCGCCGAGGCCAAACCTGGGTATGATTTTTATCGTTGGGTGGTTTCACAGAACGGTGCGGCAACTTTTGTATACGACAATTCAACTCAACTCGTTTTCAGTGAAAATACCGACATAAATTTGAAGCCTGAATATGTGTTGCACGGTACAAAATTTCTTGTTAATAATGCAAAAGTCGAGAATTTGCCAGTGGTTCATTCATATGAATTAATCGGGGACAATTTCGATAACTCTATTATTCCAGGGAATAACGCTATGTTTTGGGGTGGTATTTACGGATATGGTTGCATCCAAAATGGAACGGGCACAAATGGAACAAATGCTTTTAGAATTGAGGGTAATCGTAGTATATCTGCTATGAGGCAGATCTTTCCTTACACCGCAGGGCAATGGGTCAGAATTTCTGCTGATGTAAAGAACAATAAATTCGGCACACTGCCAGTTAAATTTGGCTTTGAAGCAATAGGTGCAAACGCTGAGAGTTATAAGGACTTTAGTACAAACATCGTTTCAAGCGGATTGACTATGGATTACGTACATTACGATAGTTATATAAAAATCCCCGATTATCCCAATATAAAAGATTCTCTTGGAAAGCAATTTATGCCAAGTTATTTTAATTTTACGATTCAAAACAAAGACGGCGAGTATTTGATTGATAATCTAAATGTGACGCTGTTCAATTCAGGCGTAGATCCGTATGCTACGCCGACTCCAACGCCAACTCCAACGCCTACACCAACTCCAACGCCTACACCAACTCCAACGCCTACACCAACTCCAACTCCGACACCGACACCGACTCAGACACCGACGCCTACGCCTACGCCAACGCCCACGCCTAC
>Ga0194063_10001177_pt1 | contig 17415 bp, 20 predicted proteins | sample SepL3720m_MetaG_FD_155459 | JGI IMG/M metagenome (GOLD analysis project Ga0194063, IMG submission 155459) | Anoxic zone freshwater microbial communities from boreal shield lake in IISD Experimental Lakes Area, Ontario, Canada - Sep2016-L373-20m | ecosystem: Environmental > Aquatic > Freshwater... | reverse complement strand
GTGCACCATCCTCATCCACTAACTGAACGGTATTGAGGCTAAGCCGCAATCCGCGGGGAATCCTCTGACACGTTGGGCGTGGGAGACTCCGGGCATGAACCTAGGGGCAGCGATTCGAGCATCACTGAATCTACTGGAACCGCGAGACCGGCGGATGCTGGGCGTCGCGCTCGCGATTCAGATTGCGACCTCCCTGCTCGATCTGCTCGGTGTCGCGCTCATCGGTCTGGTCAGCACGTTGTCCCTCGCAGCGATCCAAGACCAGCAAGCGCCGAAGCCCGTCGCCTCGATCTTGTCGACCCTTGGCATCGGTGACATGCCAGGTGCGCGCCTCATGGGAGTTCTGGCTGGTGCGGCGGCGATCCTGTTGCTGACCAAGGACGTGGTGAGTCCCCTCCTGATGGCACGTGTTTTCACGTTCCTGGCTCGCCGTCAGGCCGCCTTGTCAGGACGTCTCAGTGGTCAACTATTTGTATGTTCCCTCACTTTCCTTCAGCGGCGTTCCAGCCAGGAAACGGCTGCGGCACTGTTGACGGGCGCTGGTGCAGTTACGGCGGTGCTAGGGCAAGCCCTCATCGTTGCATCGGAGATGGCGTTGCTCTTTCTGCTGGCCGTCGCGCTCCTATTGGTCGATCCCCTGGTGGCTGCAGGAGCGATTGCGTTCTTTGTCGCCCTCGGACTGGCTCTGCAGAACATCCTTGGATACCGGGCATCGCGAAGCGGCAAGCAAAGCGTGCAAGCAGAGATCGGCAGCCGGAGAGCCGTCCAAGAGGCAGTCGGATGCTTTCGCGAGATCACCGTGTCCGACCGCCACTCTTTCTACGTTGACCGTATACAGGATTTTCGTGGCCAGGCAGCACAAGCAAATGCCCGCGCGCAGATCTACAACATGGTGCCGAAGTACGCGACCGAGGCGGCCGTGGTCGTCGGGGCATTCTCCTTGGCAGCAGTACTTTTCGCTACCAAGCCGGTGGCTGTTGCAGCTGGAACGTTTGCACTCTTTCTGGTAGCGGCTACCCGGGTGATTCCCTCCTTATTACGTCTTTCCGGTGCTGGGATTGCCATTCGTAACCAGGCCGCCATCGCGGCACCCACATTCGCACTGGCAGCCGACCTCGGAAATCCGCGCAGCGCGCCGCAAACTCCCCGTAAAACGGAGTCCGTTCAACGCTCGCTACAGACCGGGCATGACAGCTTCGTTCCCCGCATCCAGATACAGGAAGTGACGTACACCTATCCCCACGCTCGCGGCCCTGCACTCCGTGGGATCAGCATGGTGATCGAGCACGGTCAGTCCGTGGCCTTCGTGGGGCGAAGCGGCGCAGGCAAATCCACCCTCGCCGATGTGATCCTCGGCGTACTGCAGCCCGATACGGGGACCGTGGCGCTGGGCGGTTTCGCCCCGGCCGAGGCCGCTCAGCGATGGCCTGGAGGAATCGCGTACGTCCCTCAGGACATCATGCTCGTCGACGACACCGTGAGAGCCAATGTTGCCCTTGGCCTTCCGCGTGAGGTGATCGATGACCATCTCGTTTGGGATGCTCTGCGCAGGGCGCACCTGGCCGACTACATCAGCGCTCAGCCTGATGGGCTGGACAACTTGATCGGCGAGCGGGGACTGCGCATCAGCGGTGGGCAGCGCCAACGCCTCGGGATCGCAAGGGCTCTGTTCACTCAGCCGCGTCTGCTCGTCCTCGACGAGGCAACCAGCTCTCTGGACGCCGAGACCGAAAAGGCGATCACAACGATGCGCGACGAACTCGGCAAGGACGTCACCGCGGTCACCATCGCCCACCGTCTGTCGACCATTCGCCATGTCGACGTCGTGGTGTACATGGACGGGGGCAATATCCTGGCAACAGGAAGTTTCGATGATGTGTGCGCCCGCGTACCTGCCTTGCGACGACAATCCGACCTCATGGGCTTGGAAAATAGGGTCGGCTCGTGAGCGGTAGGCCGGACTGGCGGGGTAAGTGGGAGCGCCTTATCGCCGACAGCAAGCGACAAGTCAGGCCGGAAACGCTTCCGTTCCCTACCGACGCCCAACTGGATCTGATCAAAGCCGCGCTGCTGCCAGCGGAACAAGCCGCACCGGCATGGCGACGGTGGAAGGCTCGCGGCCTCAGCCTCGACACCGTCGGGGATGCGTCGTTCCGACTGTTGGGCCGACTGTGGGCTAACCGCGACGCAGCGGCGATCGGAGCCGAAGACCTAGGACTTCTCAAAGGCGTCTACAGGCAGTCGTTCGCCGATAACGTGGCCAAACTGACCGCCGCACTGGACGCCGCCCAGATCATTGTCGACGCCGGCATTCCGGTGCTGTTCTTCAAGGGCGCGGCACTGATCGCCACCTGCGACGCGACGCTGGGCCTGCGCCGGATTGCCGACGTCGACATCCTGGTCCCGGAACGGGACGCTGAACGAGCGGCCGCCTCACTGATCGCGGCCGGCTACCAGCCGGCCGCTGAAAGTCTCCGAGATAAGCCGGCGAATTGCCGAATCGGACACGCCCGCAGTTGGCGCTGCCCCACTCCACCAGGATACGAGATCGATCTGCACTGGTGGGCCTTCAAACCGGCTGGCGATGACAGCCCGATGTTCGAGACAGCGCGAGACGCAACTCTTTTGGAGCGGCAGATACTGGTTCCCTCCGCCACCGAGAGCCTACTTGTGGCAGTAGCTAATGCCTTCTGGCGCGAGGGGCCGCCGCTGCGATGGATCGTCGACTCGTTGCTGCTGTTCCAGGCGGGCCCCATCGACTGGGACGCACTCCTTCAGCGCGCGAACCGGCCCGGCGTTTTGCCGGGCCTGACCGCAGGCCTGGGATACCTGGTATCCGAGTTCGGGGCTCCGGTCCCTGCCGCCGTGCTCGACGAGCTACGGCGTCAGCCGATCAGTTGGCGAGCGCGGGTCGCCCACTGGGCAGTGACCAATGGCACCATGCCTGAATTGACACGATTCGAGGATTATCGAGCACACGGTCTTCATTACCCCGGCAGGCTTGACCACAAAGTTCTGTTATTGAGGGCGCGCGCAGCCGCGCGATTTGTCGCGCTACTCATCATTCGATACGGCAACCGTCTGGTCAGCCGCGCACGAGCAGGCCGCAGCGCAACGGCGCAGAGGCGCAGAGGCGCAGAGGCCGACGTAAGGTAGCTAGGTGCGTTACCGACTGAACAGCCCCGAGGTCATCCAGGAGACAGTGGACGGCGAGGCTCTGATTATTCACACGCCGTCTGGCACCTACTACAGCCTTGAGGGCACTGGGGAACACGTATGGAATGCGCTGCTCGCCGGCCATACGCCCGAAGAGATCGCGAAGGCCTACGCGGACGCCGGCCTGGACTCGCGTGAGTCTACGGCCGAAGCCGTGGAGGGTTTCGCCCGGGATTTGCGGGAAGAACAGCTGATCGTCTCCAGCGACCAGACGACACCGCCGGGATCGGTCGTTCGCCCCACACAACCGTTTTCCGGCCCGGCCCTCCAGAAGTACACCGATATGCAGGAGTTGCTCCTGGTCGACCCCATTCATGAGGTCGACCCTCAAGCCGGCTGGCCAGAGCGCCGAGATCCCGTGTGATGGCAAGTTCCATGCGGCGCGAGATACCGCTCGTCGATTCCGTACGACGGCTGGTTGACAGGGGCAGGGCCGCGGCGGAAACCCGCCATCTGATCGCCGGCTGCAATGTTTTGGTCCGCTACACCGATCTTGCTCTGGCCGAGGTCCTGAGCCGGGCCACGCGTCACTTGGTTGCAGCCGCCTCCGGTGGTTCGGATCTGACCATCGATTGCGTTACCGATCCCGTTGTGGCACGTCGCGCACCAGCCGACTGGCCCACAGTCGGCACGGTATACGGCGACGACGGATCGACCGCCTTCACCTGGGATCCACCCGAAGGTCCGCTCTACGTCTACGACCGCACACGGCGACACGGCTGGGCGGTGTTCTCTTCCCCCGATGCTGTCCCGACCTGGGATCAGGCGACCCCGTTCCGCCGGATATTGCACTGGTGGTCGGTTGACCGCGGACTGCAACTGATCCACGCGGCCGCGGTCGGTCACGACTCTGCCGGGTTATTACTCGTGGGCCGCAGCGGATCTGGGAAATCAACCACCGCCCTCGCCTGCCTTGAGGCCGGCCTCGGCTTCGCCGGGGACGACTGCTGCCTGCTTTCACCAGGCGATCCGCCGCGTGTGTACAGCCTTTACCTCAGCGCCAAGGCCGATGCCCGCGCCGCGTTGCTCCTGCCCGGTCTACGTGAGCCGTTGACGAAATCGCCGCTTTCGACCTGTGGAAAATCAGTCCTATTCGCAGACGAGATCCGACCGGACGCCGTCAGCGGCGGATTCCCCGTTCACGGAATCGTCGTCCCGCGACTGACGGGCGACGCGACCAGCCGTCTTTCTCGGCTCAGCCCTGCTGCAGCGCTGCGGGCCCTAGCGCCCAGCACCCTCCTGCAGATGCCTGGCAACCACAGCGCTGGTCTGGCGGCAATGGCGGAAATTGTGCGAGATCTACCGGCGTGGGAATTGAGATTGGGATCTCCCGGTGACGGGGCTACGGCCATTAGAGAACTACTCGACCAGCGCGCCATGACATGACAGCCGGCCGCATCTCCGTGGTGATTCCAGTCTTCAACACCGAGCAATTCCTCGGCGATGCCATCGCTAGCGTTCTGATCCAGGGCGACGGGCTCCTCGAGGTAATCGTCGTGGATGACGGGTCGACCGACGGCAGCGCCGCAATCGCGGAAGGCTTCGACGATCCGGTTCGGGTGATCCGGCAATCAAACGCGGGTCCAGGTGCGGCACGCAACCGAGGAGTGGAAGCCGCGCGCGGCGAGTACATCACCTTCCTCGACGCCGACGACACCTACACCTCAGATAAATTCGGTCTGCAGATAAGAAGACTGGACCGCCACTCTGGGGTCGACATTGTTATCGGCCGGCAGCGCTACCTCATGCTCGAAGGGGACATCGGCGGTGAGCCTCAGTTCAGCGAGTTTCACGACGATCACCTCTCGCTCCAGCTCGGCGCCTGCCTCTTTCGACAACATGTCTTCAACCGCATCGGTCTGCTGGATGAGAGCATGCGGATGTGCGAAGACTGGGACTGGTTCATGCGGGCCCGGGAAGCCGGTATCCCTTTGCTGCTGCATCGGCATGTGGTGCTGAATCAGCGGGTGCACACGACGAACATCACCCGGCAGCGAGAAGCCGGGGCTCGGTTCACCCTGCAGATGATGCGACGGTCACTGGCCCGCCGCCGGGAAGCCGGAGGCGCTGCCTCGTCACTTCCTCCGCTGTCAACGTTCCTCGAGTCCGAGGATGAGCCGGCATGAGCCGACCGGATCCCGTTCTCAGCGTCGTAATTCCGGTCTGGAACGGTGCGAGTTACCTGGGCGCAGCGATCACCAGCGTCCTCGAACAAGACGCAGCACCTGATTTGGAAATCATCGTCGTCGACGACGGGTCCGTGGATGGGTCTGCAGCAGTAGCCGAGCGATTCGGTCCGCCCGTGCGCTGTCTGGGAATTCCGCACGGCGGTTTAGCCGAAACCCGCAATGCGGGTTTACAGGCGGCAGGGGGTGAGTATCTTCTGCACTTCGACTCCGACGACGTGCTGCCTGCGGATTCCATCGCCTCCCGAATAGCATTATTCCACGAGCGCCCGTCGACTGATCTTGTTGTTGGCCAGATGGTTTGCTTCGTCAGCCCGGAATTGGAGCAACAAGCGGCTTCGCGCTATCGAGTGCCCTCCCAGCCTCAACGCGGTGGGCTATCCGGGGCAACCCTGGTCCGCACCAGCTTCGCAACACGGGTTGGCTTGTTCAACACAACTCGAAATCACAGTCCGGATCTTGATTGGATGGCGCGGGCAATCGAACATGGCCCTCGCATCGAGGAGTTGCCGACAGTCGTTCTCAACAGAAGGATCCATGGCAAAAACATGAGCCTCACACAGAGCGGTTTTTCCTCAGACCGCTTGGCGATACTTCGAGCGGCATTGGAGCGGCGTCGGATGACCGATGACAGTTGAAGGTCCGGTGGGAGCGTCAACTCACACTTTCGGAAGGTTCCCACTGCGATATCGCCCCAGCCGAGAGCCGCAGAGTGTGAGAGCCTGATGGCGAAATCGGTTGTGCTCCATATCGGAACGCCGAAAACCGGAACAACGTCGATCCAGCACGGCCTTGTCGACCGTCGTCTATTCGTCCACGCGCCACGCAATACCCCTAATCCCCCGCCAGCCAACCCATATAGGGTGACATTCCCGGTGGCCCCATTTGTAAAATTTACGAGGGACTCCGGGCGCATCTGCTGGTCGACCCGAGCCAAGATGTCAAACGTTGAACCCAGAACCGAGGCTGCGCCATGGCTGTCAAGCAACGCTTGAAAAGCGGGGCGCGCAAGATCGTGCGCCTCGTTGCACGGGAATTCGTAGCCGCGGCCGTGGCCGAGCTGGATTCAGCCCGCGGCGGAGACCGCTTGAACCAATTCTTCAGCAAGAACCACCGATGGATCGCGCTGCTGGCCGAGCGGAACCGCCGGACGGCCGTCAGCACTTATGACTTCATCGATGCCGAGATGCCCGACGCCATATTCCACCTAGACCAGTTCGCTGTGATCACGTCGAAGCAGGACGAGATCGTGGCGCTCGACGGCCACATCCTCGACCTCGGCGTTTACAAGGGGACCAGCACCCGCGCCCTCGCCCAGATCTTCCCCGACCGCACGATCCACGGATTCGATTCGTTCGAGGGTCTCCCGGGCGACTGGTCCTTCGTTCTCGCTGGGGCATTCGGCGACGTCGCCGGGACCCTCCCCGACTTGCCCGCGAACGTCCGGCTCCACAAGGGCTTGTTCGACGACACGCTCCCAACATGGTCGAGGAAACACACCGAAACCCCAGTGTCGCTCCTGCGTATCGACTGCGACATCTACTCGTCGACCAAGACGATCTTCGACGCTCTCGGGCCAATGCTCGGCCCCGGATCGTGGATCGTCTTCGACGAACTGATCGGGTACCGGGGCTGGCAGGACCACGAGTATCGGGCGTTCCAGGATTTCCTCCCCGGCTCCGGGCTCGGCTGCGAATACGTCGCCCACGGCCTTACCTACGCCATCGTGAAGCTGGTCAAACCCGACCAGTAACCGGCCAATCTATCTCGGGATGCCAGTCCGGGATCTCGTCCGCAGGACTTGGCCTATCCCGCGGACCCGAAGTTGGAATGGGCCGTGCTGGCAGTCGATGCCCACGGTGACAACCCGTCCCCGCGGATTCCCGGGACCGCACACCGCCGGGTGGATCTCGGTGACCGATCCCAGCGATGCAACAGTCTGCTGCCAGGCGTAAGCGAGCTGATCGCCGATACCGTCCACTTCCCGGATCGAAGAGTCCAACATCGCTACCACCTCGTCGATGTCGCCCGGGTTGCGTCCCAGGTTCGGTGTCAACGAGCTCGGGGCGGGTTCCTGGTTGATGATGTTAGGCGACGGCTCCGGCGTGGTTGGGTTGTGGGTTGGTGGGAGGCCAGTCGGCGGGGTTGAATTTTTGGTGGCGCGGGTCATCGGAGTGCTCGGTTGTCGGCATCCTGCGGGGCGGTGCGCGCGATGTCGGCCCGGATTTATGGTCATGCGGGGGTGCTTGCCGACTGTGCGTGATGTCTGTCGATAGTGGGCGGTCGACTCATCCTCGGTGGTTCGCCTTCTGCCGAAGCAGCACCAGTGCGACGACGATGGCGATCGTCGGCACGACAGCCATGATCAGGCTCAGCGTGTGAATATCGTCGATCATGACCTCGGCCGCCCGGGGCACAACCCACCGGAGTTGTTCCGGGTCGGTCACGCTGGTGCCTGGGCGGCCGCCGGCGGGCGAGGCGCCGTGCGCGATGCGCAACGCGTCGCGGGCCTGCTCAGCGGTGACGCCGGTACCAGCGAACTTTTCCTTGCCCTCGTGCAAACCCAACGCGACGCCCACCAGACTGAACAACGCCGCACCCAGGGAGTAGGCGGTCGACGCCACCGATGACCGCACCGCCGAGACCACGCCACCCAACTCGGTCGGCGCACTGGACATCATGATCGTCGCCTGCGGGACCACCGCGATCGCGGCGCCGACCTGATTCGCCGCGAACAGCAGTACCAGCAGGAGAAGCGGGGTGTTCAGGTCGAGCAGGCGCTGCATGAGAAGGGCCGACAGCAGCACCGCCAGACCCGCTACAAGCACGGTGGGCTCGCCGAGGCGGGCGGCGGCCCGGCCTGCGGCCAGGGAAGCCAGGGCGGCGACCAGCATGGCCGGGATGAGCAGCAGCGCAAAGGTCGCGGTCGGCTCGGCGCGGATAATGACCAGGTAATAGACGAGCACGACGGTCGATCCACCGGCCGCCAGGTTGATCGCAGCGCCAGCTGCCACCGCAGCGTTGAAACGCGCAGAGCGGAACAGTCGCAGATCCAGTGTCGGTGCGTCGGTGTGGCGCTCCCACATCACGAACGCGGCCCCGGCGAGGATCCCGACCACAATCGACACTACTGGGACGGCGTTGAACCCGGACTGCATCCGGGAGATACCGTAAATCAGTGCCAGAAGCGCGACAGCCACCAGCACCATGCCGGGAATATCGAGTTTCCGGTCGGATCGCGGCACATCGGGCACGAACCGCAAAGTCAAGACGACGACCACCGTCGCAAGAGCCGGTGCGACGAGAAAGCCGGCGCGCCAACCGAAGTGCTCGATCAAAAGACTGCCCAACGTTGGGGGTAACACCGCGAAGCCCGTGTAGAAAGCCAGGTACAGCGCGATCGCCCACGCCCGCCGATCGGGCGGGAATGCCGCGTTGATGATCGCCAGCGACAAACCCATGAGGAACGCGAAGGAAACCCCGGAGCCAGCTCTGGCGATAACAAACGTAATGACGTTGGGTGATAGGGCCGCCAGACATCCAAACCCGATCGCACCACACGCACCGGCTAGATGCATCCGCCTCATGCCGTACCGGGCGCCCAGCGCACCCGCTGCGAACGCGGCTGCGGCCATGGTGAGAATCGTGACCACGGCGACGAAACTCGTCGTGCTCGACGACAACTGCAGACCACGCCGGACTACGGAGATGTTGGCCGCCACGATCCGGCAATCAGCCAACACCAAGGCAGCGCCCAAGCCCATGGCCAGGGTCGTCATGGTTGCCGCCAACGACGTTAACTGCTTGTGCACCAAGTGGATGCTAGTCGGGATCGTGGTCCGGTTCCCCGGCCCAACGGGGGAGCTCCCCCGGTTTCGGCCGCTGCCCCGACAGCCGCCCCTTAGTCTTAGCTTTGATCCGTGGACCGACCCTGGTGAGGTGTGCCGAGTCTGACTTCTACCACGATTTTGGTTGTGGGCAGCAGGTACCTGCTCGACGATTACCACGCGGTTCAGCATCTGGTTGACCATCTGCCGCACCCGGTTGGTGGTGACACTCAAGGTCCCGCACCGATAAAGCGCTCCTCTCGCGCAAGAAGAACATCCGGATCCTGCTGGCGGCCGAGCCGGCGATCGGCGGTGTGGAGATCCGCCAGATCAGCGGCGGGCTGCTCATCCAGGAGCGCGACGAACTGGGGGCCGGCGGCGACGACCCGGGCAACTGGACCCTGGCGGCCGGCGACCCCGCCGACGAGGCCACCCTGGCCGACCTGGCGTTCGCCTGGCGCACCTGCCGGGCGGTGAAGTCCAACGCCATCGTCATCGCCGCCGACGGGGCTGTTGACCGTCCTACTGCGTGACGACCACGGCAGCGGTATTCGTCATTGGTGTTGCCGATAGTCGTTGTTGGGGACGGTGGTCGTCTGCATCACCAGCGTGCCCATGAGCGGCCGGTCCGCCGGTGGGGCCGCCGGCGGCGCACTTCGACCTCGTCGGGGCGAGGAGTCCTCTGATCGTCACGATCAGTGACGGAGACCGAATCAAATCCTTTGTTGCCCAACACGAACTGGCCCCTATGCCAGCCTCAGGTGATAGGTAAGGCTGATGTGTCATGGACTGGCCCCGCGGTGATCGTCGCGTGCACCACCGAACGAGCCGAGCACCTGCTCGCCAACGGAGACCTACGATGCCCACGCTGCGGCGGTGGCCAGCTGAGCGCCTGGGGCTACGGCCGGCGGCGGACCGTGCGCGACCTCGACGGCGCCACGATCACCGTCCAGCCGCGCCGCACCCGATGCCAGTCCTGCTTATCGACGCACATCGTGATGCCTGCCGCACTGCAGCCACGTCACGCCGACACCACCGCCGTGATCGGAACAGCGTTGCTACACAAAGCAAAAGGACTCGGATACCGCCGTATCGCGGCCGTGATCGAGCGGCCGGTGTCCACAGTGCGGCGCTGGCTACGGCGCCTGCCGCCTGAGCATCTGGAACGGATCTACCAAGGCGGCACCAAGCATCTGCTGGCACTGGACCCCGACACGTTCACCGCGCTGCGCCACCGCGGCAACATGCTGGCCCACGCCCTGTCGATCCTGTCGGCGGCCGCCCACTGGGACCGCCACCGATACGCCGCCGAGGACCCACCCTGGACCCTGATCGGGATGTACACCCGCGGTCGCCTCCTTGCCCCGCCGGGCTGACCCCATCTCCGCCCCCGAAACGCCCTTCGGGGGCTACGTCGGCACGCCTGCGAACTGCCGTCACCACGACGACCACCACATCATCGCGACGACCAGCCCGTCACCATGCAGACCAGCACCCGAAATCGCGTCCACATCGACAGTGACGGCATCGTCTGCATACTCAGCGCCGGTCAACACTCACGTGCCGTCCACCGTGGTTGACACGGACTTCACCTCGACCCGATCACGCGTGCTGGCCGATGCGCAGGCCGGTAGCGGCCTCGCCCGTTCCAAGCCGGACGGTCCCGAGTCCCGCCCTCCGGCGTCGGCGTCGGTCAAGGCGGCGGTGCCAGACGCGTCGGCGAGTGGCCAGGTGCCAGAGGTTGTAGCGGCGACCCGCGTGCCGGTCGAGGCCGCCAGGTCCGCGGCACCTCCAGTCGTCACGGCCATGCCGCCGGCCGCCGCGATGAGCCCGTTCCAGGCCGCGGCGGCGAACTTGGTCCCGGCGGCCGCCTTACGACCGAGGCCGGCGGCCACGGCCACGGCACTGGTGGCCGACTGGCCGATCGCCACGGCGATCCGGCAGCTAGTCGATTCCGCGGCCAACGGGCTGGGGGCTCTGCCGGCCACAACTTAGGGAAGTGGAACGACCTACCCCTCGGCGGCGCCAACATCGTCCAGGGGTACCTCGTCGAGTACACCGAACCGGTCGGCGGCTGGACCGGCGTGGCTCAGCAGACCACCGGCGCCTCTGTGGGCGTCGACGGAGGCGTCGGCGGCGGGGGCGGTGTCGGAGACCAGGGCGGCAACGGTGCCCTCGGCGGCACCACCGGCGGCTCCGGTGGTCGCGGCGGCACCAGTGGCACCAGCAACCCCGGCACGGCCGGAACCTCCGGGACTACCGGAAGCGCCGGTTCCGGTACGTCAGGTGGTGCCGGTGGTGCTGGCGGCGGCGGCACCGGCGGCATCGTCTAACGAGCCCACGCGAAAGGCCCCTCCCATCGGCGGGTCACACGGTCGTCGCAATGCTCTCAATCTGAGAGGTTGCGGCGACCGTGTGACCGGCCTCGGGCAAGATGTGTGAGCCGGAGCCGGCGAGAAAGGGGGCCGCATGTCGGATGCGGTGTTGGTGACCGGAGCCTTTGGACTTGTGGGCTCGGCGACGGTGCGCCACCTCGCCCGACTCGGCCGTAACGTTGTCGCGAGCGATCTCGACAACACGGCCAACCGCGCAGCCGCAAACGCTCTGCCAGCCGGGGTGTCGGTGCGCTGGGCCGACCTCACCGACACCGCTGCGGTCCGCGACTTGATCGGGGCGGTGCAACCGGCCTCAGTCATCCACCTGGCCGCGATCATCCCGCCGCTGTGCTACGCCCAACCGGCCCTGGCCCGCCGGGTCAACGTCGACGCCACCGCCAACCTGGTGAACGCCGCTGCCGCACAAGCGACTCCGCCACGTTTCATCCAGGCGTCCAGCATCGCCGTCTACGGTCCTCGCAACCCACACCGGCGCACCGACATGCTGACCGACCAGACCCCCGTCCGTTCCTACGACGTCTACGGCGGGCACAAAATCGAAGCCGAGGCGATCGTGCGGGGATCGGACCTGGACTGGGTGATCCTGCGACTGGGCGGGGTACTCACCGTCGACATCCGGATGGACACCGATCCCAACCTCATCTACTTCGAGGGCATCCTGCCCACCGACGGCCGGTTGCAGACCGTCGACGTCCGGGACGTCGCGCACGCCTTCGCCGCATCGACCAACGCCGACGTGGTGGGCCGCACCCTGCTGATCGGCGGCGACAGATCCCACCGCCTGCACCAGGGCGAGATCGGCTCCTCCACCGCCGCGGCGATAGGCCTGGTGGGCGGGCTGCCACCTGGCCGCAAAGGCGATCCCGCCGACGACGACGCCTGGTTCGCCACCGACTGGATGGATACCGCAACGGCCCAGGAACTGCTCGGGCACCAGCATCATTCGTGGCCGCAGATGCTCGCCGAGACCGCCGACAAGGCCGGGTGGAAGCGCTACCCGCTTCGGCTGATCGCGCCGTTGTCGCGCGAGTACCTCAAACGTCAGTCCCCCTACTACCGGCAGCCCGGCTGCTACGCCAACCCGTGGGAAGTTGTGCGCCGCAAGTGGGGACCACCCGAAGCGGACCGGAGAACAGCATGAGCGCAAACCAGCCCGTCGCCGTCGTCGTGGGCGGTGCCTCTGGAATAGGTTGGGCGACAGCGCAACTGCTGGCTGCAGCCGGCTACCGGGTGACGATCGCCGACCGCAACACCGACCTGGCCGCCCAGCGCGCCGGTGACCTGGGCGACCCGCACACCGTCACCGCCGTCGAGGTCACCGACGAGGAGAGCGTGGCCGCACTGTTCGACGGCGTCGCCGACCGCGAAGGTCGTCTGGACGCCGTGGTGAACTGCGCCGGATTCAGCGGTTTCGTCCTTCTGCGACAACATCGGCATCGGGGGCTTCGAGTTTGTGCCGGCTGATTACCGCTACATCGCCGCCACCCGCCGCGACGGCACCAGGGGGCTGCGCATCCACTACGGCTGCACCACCGGCTCCACCTCGTCTGGCTGGCAACCAAGTGTGACAAGAAGACGGTGTCGGTGTTCTGCCGCGCCGCCTGGCGCACCGTCGGGACGATGTGCGCGCGGATCGTGGCCGAGCGGCTCGACGACGACCACCTGTCGAACCTGGTCGACATCGGCGTCGACGAGATTTCCTGGCGCAAGCATCACAAGTACCTGACTCTGGTCTCCGACCACGAGACCGGCAAGATCGTGTGGGGTGCGCCCGGTAAGAAGGCCGCCACCCTGGACCGCTTCTTCACCGACGCCTTGCCTGAGGGTGGCCCGCACAAGATCGAGGCCGTGTCGATGGATCTTGGCCCGGCGTTCGCGAAATCCGTTCGGACACATGCCCCGCAGGCGGTGCTCTGCTTCGATCCGTTCCATGTCGTGAAACTTGCCACCGACGCCCTCGACGATGTCCGCCGCCAAGTCTGGCAGTCCGCCCGCACGCTGTCGGACAAGCAGATCGCCCGCACCTACAAGGGCGCCCGGTGGGCGCTGCTGAAAAACCCCGAAAAGCTCACAGACACCCAGAAAGCCACCCTCGCCCGCCTCAAACGCGAGGGCGGTGCGCTGGTCCGCGCCTACGAGCTCAAGGAGTCGTTGCGGGCGGTGTTCGCCGGCGACCTCGACACCGACACCGTCACCGACATGCTGGGCAAATGGTGCTCCTGGGCGCAGCGGTGAACCGCACCGGGTTTCGTGCACACTCGGTTACTGGTGTGCCTCCGTTTCAGCGGCTGCATGTTCAGCGTAGTAGGCCGCCTCGAATTCGACCGGGGGTGTACGCCCGAGGCGGTGCATGAGACGGCTGGTGTTGTACCAGTGCACCCAGTCCGCGGTGAGCAGTTCCACGTCGGCCAGCTTGTCCAGTGGGCCTCGGCGGAACGGCGAATCCTTGCGCACGGCTTCGGTCTTGTAGAGCCCTATCGTGGTCTCGGCCAGGGCGTTGTCGTAGGCGTCGCCCACCGATCCGATCGAGGGTGTCAGCCCGGCCAGCATCAGGGTCTCCCCGAACCGCACAGAGGTGTATTGCCTGGGTTCAACCGGTCCTTGCAACACCGGGTTGTTGGAGTGAGCGTAGCTGCTCCTCGAACACCTCGGCAGGTGTCTTCCAGTCGAGGCTTTTGCGGGGTCGGTTGTTCAGCGCGAGAGCGACTGCTTCGAGGTCTTCCGCGGACCACCGTGAGAGGTCGGTGCCCTTCGGGAAGTACTGGCGCAGCAACCCGTTGGTGTTCTCGTTCGTCGGCCGCTGCCAGGGCGAGTGGGGGTCGGCGAAGAACACCTTCGTGCCCGTCTCAAGAGCGAACAGGGCGTGGCCGGAGAGTTCTTTGCCGCGGTCCCAGGTGAGTGTCTTGCGGAGCTGTTCGGGAATCTTCGTCATTGACGCTATGAGCGCAACGTTCATCGCGACGGCGCCGTAGCCGCCCAGCGCGGGACCGTTCTTGGCGGGCGGTATCTCGCCATAACCTGCCAGCCGCGGCAGCTGCACCAGCAGGGTCGAGCGGCTCTTGCGTTCGACGATCGTGCCGATCGCGGACCGGTCCGTGCCGATGATCAGATCGCCCTCCCAGTGCCCGGGTACGGCGCGGTCCGCGGCCTCAGCGGGGCGCTGAGAGAACACGACGTCCGCGGTGACATGCCCTTGCGGGCGGTTCTGCGCTCGAGCCCGTGGCTGGCGGAGTGCGCGGCCGGTTCGCAGGCAGGTGACGAGCTCGCGTTTGAGCGCACCCCGGCCCTGGATGAACAGCGACTGATAGATCGCCTCGTGGCTGATGCGCATGGACTCATCATCCGGGAAGTCGACCTTCAGCCGGTGCGAGATCTGCTCCGGGCTCCACGCGGTCGCCCACCGCCGGTCCTGCCGGTGCGGTTTGTTCAGCCCCTTCCACGCGGGCGGCTCCGGCCCGACAACGATGCCGCCGTCCGGCCGGCGTACGTTCCCGGCGAGCCGCTCCTGGACGTACTTGCGCAGCCTCTCGTTAGTCGCGAGCCTAGCCGTTTTCGGTCGCTTCGCCGCCTGCTGAGCCTTCCACTGCGCCACCAACGCCCGGTACTCCTGCTTCCCGTTACGCGTGGCCGCGTTGCGGCGCACTTCGCGGGAGATCGTTCCCGGGTCGCGGCCGATCCTGCGCGCGATCTCACGAACGCCGATCTGCTTGGCGCGGAGCAGCGCGATCTCCTCGCGCTCCTCAAAGGACAGGTAGCGGCCGGTGGGCACAGCAAGCGAGATCGGTGGCATGCCGCCAGCATGGCGAAACCAACGGGCTCCGACCGGCACGGACACGCCCACCTTCAGCGCCGCTTCGGCCGAGGTGATGCCCGTCGCGATCAGACGCCAAAACTGCCGCTGCACCGCCCGCGAGGGCTCAGGCCGCCCAGGCGAGCGCATCGGCGGACGCAACGCCCGATCCGCACGCCACTGCCGACGCGCACCCTCGGGCACATCGCTCGTCTTCGCGGCCCAGTCCTTCGTCGCCACTGCTGAACACCTCCACGGTGAAGGTGTTGCGACGACCAGTTGAATCCGCCTTGAGACCCCGCATCCGAGTGATGAATAGTGTTGCCCATCAACGGATTACCCTCCATTCTGCGCAAACTGGCGGCCTGGCGAATGGCCGACTCGACGAACGCAGTGTGCTTGCTGGCGCTGCACTGCCAGCCCACGATGCGCCCGGCGAAGGCGTCGATGGCGAACGCGGTGTAGACGAACACCCCCGTGGACAGCCGAACGTAGGTGAAATCGGCGACCACGAGCATGCTAGGGGCCGGCACCGCGAACTGACGATCCACCAAATCCGGCGGACGGACGGCATCCGGGTCAGCGACGGTGGTGCGGACCCTCTTGGCCCGCACCACCCCCTGCCAGCCATGGGCCCGCATGAGGCGCTCCACGGTGCAACGCGCCACCTCGATGCCCTCCCGTTGCAGGTGGGCCCACATCTTGGTGGCACCGTAGAGGCTCTCCGGCTTGCGCCGACCCTGTTCGTCGGGCTTGTAGAAGCCGGCCAGGACCTCAGTGAGGGCCATGTCCCACAGGCTCCGCTTGGAGGGCTCCCGGTGAAGCCAGGCGTAGAACGTTCGCGGGGCGATCTGGCAGCCGTGCTCGGTGAGCACCCGGCAGATCGGAACGACCCCGAACCGAGCGCGATGCTCGGCAATGAACGCACAGATCAGCGATGTCGCGGATCGCTCTCCTGCGCGAAGAAACTTGTTGCCGCCTTGAGGATTTCGATGGTTTCTTCGAGCTCCCGGTTCTTCTTTCGAAGCTCCCGCAACTCCTGGGATTCCCGGGTGCTGACACCCGCTGCCTGGCCGTCGTCGACTTCGGCCTGACGCACCCACTTACGCAGCGTTTCTGCACTCATCCCCAACCGCGTGGAGATGGCCCTCATCGCCGCCCACTCGGTCTCGTACTCGTCGCGATGCTCCCGAACCAGCCGGACCGCCTTGGTCTTGACCTCCGGGTCGTACTTGCTTGGCATGGTGCCATCCTTCCCACAAAAGAAGGTGTGCACGAATGCGCCACCGTTGGTGGCCTCGCCCCTGTGGAACCGGTGATACGCGAGTATCCCCATAATTTCGGTCGCCATCCCCGCCAGCCACCCCCACGTCGGTGGAGTTCCGGCTTCGGCAGTTGAAGGTATTGAACCGCTGGATGATTCGGAAGCGTCTGGCGGTGAGTGATCTGGATGCCGCGTGCGTTGCCCGCCTGGTCGCTGCTCGACGTGCCAAAGGGCGGGTGACGTTCGTGTCGCCGGCGAACTTCGTGTTGCTGCTCGGCTACCTACGCGATGTCGGTGCGGTGCCTGCGGAGAAGCTCGACGCGCTCGGGCAACTGCTCGAACGTTACCGTGATTACCTCCTCAACGAGCGGGCACTGGCCTTGAGATCTGTCGGGTCCTACATACGCGTCGCCGAGCTGTTCTGCCGCGACCTGGAGTGTCGGCACCCCGAACCGGAGAATCTTTCGGCCGCCGACGTTACCGCGTATGTGGTCGCCGTCTGCGCGAGGTCGAGCACCGGATGGTCGAAGAAAACAGTGACGGGATTGGCGGCGTTCCTGCGTTTTCTGCACGGCACTGTCACGTTGATTGATGCGAGTGGTGGTTGCGGGTGGTTTTGGTGCCGGGTGGTGGATCGGGGGGGTTGGATCGTTCGGATTTCAGGCGGCAACGTCGAGCGCGGTGACCTCGTGCCAGACCGCGAACCGATCGGTCATCTCGGTTCGCCACTGGGTCG
>Ga0194063_10001175_pt1 | contig 17453 bp, 21 predicted proteins | sample SepL3720m_MetaG_FD_155459 | JGI IMG/M metagenome (GOLD analysis project Ga0194063, IMG submission 155459) | Anoxic zone freshwater microbial communities from boreal shield lake in IISD Experimental Lakes Area, Ontario, Canada - Sep2016-L373-20m | ecosystem: Environmental > Aquatic > Freshwater... | reverse complement strand
TCGATGATATCCGGGATATGGCACGCGACCACCGGGAACGTCGTCACAACTACATTCTCTCGATTCTCCAATGGAGTGCAGATCCCTTCACTCAGATGCTCGACACGCTTCAACCGCAAGTGGATGAGAAGCTCCATGACCAGATCCCCCACATCGTTCTTCCCGCCGCCAGGCTGGCGATGTCCAAATTGTGCGCGGGGCTGACGACGCTGAGTCGGGAGGGTCTCGACATCCGGAACACCGCAATCGACAAAATGGCCGGAGTTCTATTTGACACGCTTGATCTTGGAGAATTGAAATATGCACTGTGATACTACCGAGAAAGCGATGTTGACCACCCATGGTATCGGGTGTCTACCCAAACCAAAAGGCAACCCGGCCAAACTGACCTCAGGACGCACGTTGGATCATGTGGCTGGCGTGTACGATTTCCTCGAACCCCTGATGATGTTCGGGCTGGACCGGACTATCCGCGTGGAAGTCCTCCGCCTTCTTGCCCTCAAGGGAGGTGAACGGGTCATTGATGTAGGATGTGGGACGGGAACCCTGACCCGCGAGATCGCCGGTGCAGTACCTGGCGACCGGCCGCCCTGCGTGGTCGGGGTTGATGCCGCCACCGGAATGATTGCTGTCGCCCGCCGCAAGGCGAAGCAGTTGCCGAATATTGCCTTCGAAGCCGCACTCGCCGAACAACTTCCTTTTTCCGAGGGGTCTTTCGATTGCGCCCTGTCGACCATGTTCTTCCATCACATCAACGCCGACCTGAAATGCCGCACCTTGAATGAAATATGGCGAACCCTAGTGCCAGGCGGTCGGACTGTGATCGTAGATGTCTCGCCCCCGACAAACTTGTTCGGCTCGATTTGCGCCTGGGCGGGATATGTCCTGTTCCAGCAGGCGGAAATCCGCGAGAACATCGGAGGCAAACTCGAGGAGGCCTTTGGCCTCTCTAAATTCCGGAACTGGCGTCGGGTGGCCCAGTACGCGGGTTACATATCTGTCTATGTGTTGGAGCGGGAATAAACAAACAAGGAGATTGAATCAGATGAAGAGGAAACTGGTAATTCTGGCAACCCTGGCTGCGAGTATGGTCCTGACCAACGCCCGAGCCGATAGCGCCGGCGACGCCATGGGTATCGCGGTCAGCAACTACGTGGCGGGTATCATGAAGGGTCTTCAGGGCGTGGCGGAGCAGCACCCGACCAAAGACACTTTCAGGGAACAGATGAAGCCTTTCATGGAGAGCACACCCGGAGTATTTGGGGCCTCTCTGATCGACACCAACTTCGTCATCCGACAAGTCTACTATCGGCGTGACTTCCTCGCCGTCGGATTCGACCTGAAACGGGTTAGCGAACTGGACTATTTCTGGAAGTTGACCCAGAAGAAACCCGAGCCCCAACTCAGTGAACCGGGTCATGGCAGCCTGATTCAACCGCGTCTGGTGGCCATGCGTTACCCGATCCTCGTGAAGGGGGAGTTCAAAGGGATTGTCTCGGTGATGATTCATACGGAGGACTTCCTGCAGGCGGTGGGGTTAAGTTCCTGCAGCGCATTCAAGATCATCTGCCTCGGAACACTGTCCGAACAAAAGGGAGAACTGGGAGCGGACCATCATACGGTTAAGCTCACGTTGCCGTCAACGGAGTGGGAAATCCAGTTTCAGAAGTAGGAGAACATGATGAACGTATTCATAGCGGGCGCAGGGGGACCACTCGGCAAGGAATTGGTCAACGCCTTTCTCGACCGAAATGACCACGTCACGGCCATGGGGTACAGCAAGAAGGAGTTCACCGGGTTACGACACCCCCGGCTGACGGTGCTGGCGTGCGATGTCACCAAACCGGAACAACTCAACGGCGTATGCAAGGGGGCGGATCTGGTGATATCTTGCCTCGGGATCACCCGCATGCGCAACAAGTTGACTCACATGGATGTGGATTACCGGGGCAATCTTAACCTGCTCCGGGAGTGCGAGAAACAAGGAGTTCGCAAATTCACCTTCATCACCCCGGTGGGTGCCGCTCATGGGGAGGAGCACGGGGTTCCCCTGCTCAAGGCCAAACACCTTTTCAAACAGGAGTTGAGAAACGCAAAACTCGAATGGGTCATCTTCCGGGCGGGGGGCTTCTTCCAGGATCTCGCAGAAATGGGGAAGATGGCCGCCAAGGGTCCCATGATCATCATCGGGCCGGGAACGTACCGGTTCACCCCGGTTGATGTCCACGATGTTGCGCGGGTTATGGTCGAGGACAGCGTGACCAAACGCAATGCCGTGGTCGAGATCGGCGGACCTGAAGACATGAGTTGGAACGAAATCTGCCAAACCTGTTTTGCGCACTACGGCAAGAAAGTCCGTATTGTCCACGTACCCGTCTGGCTCTGCCAGGCCACCTTGCTCCCTCTTAAATTCTTTTCCTCCTCAAAATTCGCCATGGGTAAACTCATCCTCTATATGTCGACACACGATTTACCCACAGAGAAAAGGGGACAACTGCGGTTTGCCGATTACCTGGCGGCAAACAGTCAAGTCTGAGGAAATCCCGATATGGCGCGCCTGACAGGAGTCGAACCTGTAATCTTCTGATCCGAAGGCGGAAAAACATTAAAATTTGCCAATAAAATCAATGTTTTTCATCCCCAGCGACGACAGGCACCGCCCCGAGTCGTAGCAAAAATGGTAGCAAAATAACACGCTCTACAGTTACCAAGACGGCGGTTTATGGAACGTTCCCCGTGCGTCCGTCAGCGTAGGTGGGAACTGGCTGGCCTGGAGGGCTGCTTCGCGGATGTGTTTGTAGAATCGCGCAGTAGATTCAAGTGCCTTACATGGCGTCTTTTGAGGGTTCAAGACGCCGACTGTTTTGTGAAACCGGTCGGCGACGACCGCGACAGGCGTTTTCAGATCCGAATCGCCGCTGATAACCACGGCGCACTCATAAGCATTATCGAACGCATCCAGCATGAGGTGAGATGCTAAATTCACGTCAGACCCCTTCTCTTCCGTCTTAACGACTTGCACGAATGCTTTCTGGCCAGGTTGCGGGACGGCCAGCGGCATCCACACGACATGTGACAGATAGTGGCCGAAGACAATCTGGAAATTCGGGATAGTCTGGAGTGCCCGCAGATAGAGCAATTGCCGATTGGGTTGATCAGGGTCGTTTTGACGCGGTTGGACACGAGCGGTGAAGTATTTGATGCACACCACATCGTTTTTGGGAATCATCACGCGGCAAAGCGCCTGAAGATCAAGCCATTTGTAAGACGTGCCCTTGACCGCTCCATAGTAGAGGTTGAAGGCATCGACGTATACAAAGGTTTTCATAGTTGGATCCAGAAAAAGCAAGAGCCGACCCTTTCGGATCAGCTCTGCACCTCTTCGCCGAAGCTACCAAGGTTGTTTCTGTTAATAATAATAGAGAGAATTGCGTGCCGGAGCAATGTGAATTTATTCATTTTTTTGCCGTCCAGTCCCTACAAGCCTCGCCGGATTCCGGCCATCCCTTCCTCGCGCCGGATGGAGGTCGGCCTCTACGGCGTCAAACAGGCGGCGTGTCGAGTTGTTTTTCACCTTCAATCCGGCGTGTGGGGCTCGCGCCAGGATTGCAGAGTGCAAGGGTGGAATAGGTCACCCCCCACCCCGGAACAATCCTGATTGAGCGTCTTCTCGCCTCTTCTATCCTCTGCAAGCACTCCCTGGCGCGGATCCGCATTAAATCGCTCGGTGACGGTGCTTCAACATTGTTGGCTTGATCCTTGAGGCAGACTCCCAAGGCATCCATAACATCCGCTGAGGTAAATGGCGTCCAGACAAAGGCGTCAACGCCCACCTCTTTAAGTTGGTTAGGCAAGTCCTGCGTTCCGGGAATGCCCCGAGTGCAGCAGGCAATGATGGGTGCCGCGAATTGCGATTTCAAACGTCTCAATAATTCAACGACCTTGATAGGCCATTCATCACGGTCGCCGGAATACTTGATGTTGTTGATGCAGGGGACAATAAGATTGAACGATTCGCGGGATACCAGCCCCAGTATTTCTTCCGCCTGCCAACGGTCGGTCACTCTCACGGCGATTTGTTCGCCCAATGTCTGCTGAAGCAACCGAGTAAACGTTGAACTGAAACTTGCCTCCCCACTGCACGTCAGCATGGAAAAGACTATCATGTTGTCGGCAGTTCTTGCCTTAACTGGCGATATTTGGCTTGAATCCTTGGCCTTCTCCGCCTTCTCCTTGAGCATCACGTTCTTTGCCGCCCGCCGCTGACAATCCGCTATCGGCATTGCCGGATTCTCCTTGCGGAGTCTCGCTACTTCCGCGTCTATCATCATTCCCGTTTTCCTAGTTCCACAGCTCATCGCTAACCTCCCCGCGTAATCATACCCCGATTATGGTCATCAGTTCAGCGACGCCATAAGTCCCGGAATCTGCTCCCGCCACTCTATTTGCTCCTGTAAGTCCCGGCGTTCCTTGGCCAACCAGGCAAGAATCTGGCTTACGTCGTAAAGATTGCGGGTTTCCTTGGGGGCGCCAGGAACAGGTTCGGCACGGCAAACGGCAATAGTCGTGGGGGTGTTGTCTTTGTACAGGCCGGTAATTTCCACGTCGAAACCGGTATGGGCGATATGAAATGCACGAGTTGCGGCCTTGAATCCCCATGCCTTCCGCAATACTTCTTCACTCCACTGGGCCAACCGGTTCACGGCAATCGGGTTTTTGCGCCAGTTCTCAAAGTTTTTCTTCTCGGCCACGGACTCCTTTAGCCCAGATGAAAGCACATCACCAATGTCATCAAGGCGAAGATCGCCGGAATGCCGACGGCGCATATCGGCACGAGTCACGCCAATGATTAAGCCATTGCTGCACACCAAGCGGAACCAGCCCATGAGGGCACGGAAGCGCGTGCTCCCGTCAACGGAATTGATGCATTCAAGGCGGAGGGCCATGGGGTGGCCGTCGCCGGGATCAAAGTCGTATCTTTCAGGCAGGTAAAGACTGAGCGTCATGCGCTCGCCATACTCGGTGATTTTCAATTCCGCTTTCACGTCAGCGGGAGCAATTTTCGCGCCATCAAGGGCTTTTGTCGCAACATCCAATACTGCGGTATGTGGCACAAGAACGTAATCCTTGGACACTACGCCAACCGGGATGAAGGTCGTGTCCTCGCTATAAGGCAGTCTGACAATGGTGTCGAGGCGCTCATTCAGTCGGGATTGCTCGTTGCCGGGCTGAGTTAAGCCGAAGCTGCGCCGTTCAAAGGTGGGTATGTGCTTGCGGATGTCAGTTAGTGATCCCTCGTGATACTTCACCAGCGAGTTGAACCATTTGGGCTTGTTGTCGGCAGTTTGGGGTCCTGGCTGAGATGAACGCATGGCCTATACTCTTTTCGTTGTCAGAAGACTCGATCCTCACTTTCACACACATAGTAACCATACAACACGGTCAAAGAATGTCCGTCTGATTGCTTTGCCTGTTGGTGTCCTTCGATTGCAGTATCAACAATGAACTTGGGTTCGTCTACCCACCATTCTGTGATTCGGTCTTCTTGATCTCATCTAGCAACCTATGAACAGATTGCATTGATTCCCATCCAATCGACTCGGTGTCACGGTCGTATTGGAGGGCTGATTGTCCCTTGCGATCGACGGCCCCGTGTTTGCGGAGCAAGTCGGCGATGTCGCGCCGTTCGTAGAACACCGCGTAGTCGAGGGGAGTGTCGCCCGCCTTATTTCTGGCCTCCACTTTGGCCCCGTGTTCAATCAACATTGTCGCAATGTCCATGCGGCCCTCTTGGGCTGCTGCATGAAGTGCCGTCCGCCCGAGGCAGTCGGAAACGTTCACGTTATCGCCGTGTGACAGACAGAGCGCCACATCGTCAGGAATGCAATCGAAGGCTGAGTAAACGATCGCATCTGGATCATCTTTGTAGTTCTCGTTCATTTTCTGGCCGAATAAATACTTCACACTTATTGAATGCCACACTATTTCCCCGATTTCCTCCTATTGTCGTCCATGCACAGCATCGGGCAGTTCGCCGCGTTGGGTTTCCCGTCCTTGTTCCACGCTCTGGACTGTGGCGCGACCATATTATCGATTCCCTTTCGCCCGATTGTGGGTAATGCAAAGCATCTCGCAGTTCTTGGCCGAACTTTTGCCGCCTTTACTCCACGCGGAAACGTGGTCGGCGTCCATTTCGTCGAACTTATAGATCCGGCTCTTGTTAGCGCCGTGCCCAACCGCGCAATGCGGGCAGTTGGTCTTACCCTTGCGCTCAGCTGCTTGCGTCTGCTTAGCGTATGTGGCCCGCTTGACCGGCGTGTCGAAGACCCGGACCTCCAACAACTTCGTATCGACCAAGCCGCCCAATAGGAACTCGAAAATTCCCTTTCGGTTAGTGACGCAGTCATCGGCGGAAAGCTTCTTTACACCATCCGAAATCTTCTTCGGATCGTTGAACTTCCCGTGGTACTCCTCGTAGAGCCTGCCCCACTCCAAACCCTTCATTTCCGGGAGAACGTCAACGAATACGGTTGAAACCCAGTCGATCACGCTGTTGAAGTAGGTCTTCAGTTCATTGATGTTGTTCTCGTTGCGATGAGCGTTCATGTAGCCGTCGATATCGCCCTTACTCACCCAGTCCAGAGCCCGCTCCAAGAACTCCTGCCGGTTTGCGCTACCCTTGATGTACGCGCTCCACTTCTGGTTGTTTGCGTTCTGGCTGTTGCTGAACTCCGCCTTCGCAAGGGTCACGAACGGACCTGAGTAGATAGCGTTCAATAGTTCTTGGTCGTTGAGCGGCACACCTGCGATGTTGATAGTCTCAAACCACTTCTTAATGTCGGTCTCCGTGCCCTCGCACTCGTAGATCAGCAATTTCGAGTCCTGAATCTTGGCGCGTTGGTCAGCGGCCATGCTGTCGAAATACTTCGGATTGCCGCTTTCCATGATTGCGAACTTTCCCGTAACGAACCGCCCGATACTGGTGATCCGTTGCTGGCCGTCCAAGACCTCGAACTTGTCCTTGCCGACCATGTTGAAGTAGATCAGCCCGAGGGGATAACCCTTAAGCAGGGAGTGGATCACATCCTGCTCCTTCTTGCCGCCGCCATCAGCATATATGTAGTTACGCTGGTACTCCGGCTGGATGGTTAGTTTCCCACCCAGCCCGAACAGACCTTTGCCCTCCAATTGGTTATACACAAACCCGTCGCAGATATCGGCAACGGTGATGTTGGTCCTCAGCGTGGTATTCACTATTTCTTCCCTTTTGTGGGTTGGGTGCGACGGTGCCGGATGACGATTCTGTCGTACATTCGGCGAAAGGTTCCATCTCCATTGTCGATGTAGAAACGAGGCCCGCCGGGCGAGTAACTTCCCTTTGGTGCAACTTGAGACATCGGGACGCCAAGGTTCATGCTTGATCCGAGAATCTCAAACTGGTCCGGGTTGTACTTGTCAATGAAGGTTATGGGAACGCCCATGGCACCGTCGTAGTCGCTGGGGATTTCCTTGTAGGTGCCCACCTCGATCGCGTCGTAGTTCGCGTACCGGTCGTAAGCGGTCTTGCCCCTCAGATTTTTGCTGAACTTCAAATTCTCGGCCATGGTCATAAGTTTCAAGGGCTGGTGGCGGCGACCATGGTCTAGATTTGTGTACCAGCACGAGGACGAAACGCGAGCAATCTTTCTGCCCGTATCTTGGTTTATGTGGTGAAAGCGCTCCCAGTGAGCAGGCACCTCAAAAAACATCCCGACGTTGAAGTTCGTGCAACCTAGCCATACCCTGTTATCCTTGATAAGCGGGAAGATGTCCTTGTAGGTGATCGAATTGGTATTCCCGATGATGAGAAACTTCTTCCCGCACTCCACAAGCTGGGCGACATACTCGCGAAAAAGGGAAAAGGGCGGGTTGGTTACAACAATATCCGCCTGTTTGAGGAGCTCGACACACGCGGCGCTGCGAAAATCGCCACCGGGGTACTTGTCGTCCGCTTTTAAGGCTGTCCGGTTGGCATTGCGTTCAAGGATGAGCTTCACGTCATCGATGTTCGCCGCGCCGTCACCGTTCTCATCTTTCACATGGTCAAGGATAACAGCGAGTGCCTTGGGCTTTTTACGCTTGCCGTTGCCCTCATTGTATTCCGGGAATAGGGTAAGCTGGCCAGCGATAGGAGAACCGTCGTAGCTGGTGGCGATGAGCTTCTTGAGATGGAGCGTGTTGAATTTGATGGCAAGGTATCTGAAGAAGTCGCTCTCGAAGGGGTCGTCGCAGTTGCAGTAGACGACCTTGCCGTGGAAGGTGTCGGGGTCGAACTCCAGGTAGGCCTCGACCTCTTTCTCTATGTCTTCGTACTGGGTGTAGAACTCGTCCTGCTTGGCCATCCTCGCGGCACCGAGGCCTCGGTTACGGACTGGAATGTTATCAGTAGTCGGGGAAGCGGTAGTGCTTCGAGTAACTTCTTTATGGATTTTAGTCATGAGGGGTGGCTCCATTGAGCTAGGACGCCTCACCTCAAAAAGAAGGGGACGCGAACTCCAAGCTCACGTCCCTCTCGAAGGGCTACGACACCCTCTGTAGAAACGCAAGACAAGTAGCCGCGCCCCCAAGGGAGCGCGCTACCGCCAGCGTCGTTTCCACAGTTCCGAAAGTGTCGTAGTTTTCGAGAGGAACGATCTGCGCGTTAACGCATTAAATTGTATTTGTCAGTTATCTGTTGTCGTTCAATTCTCCTTGAGTCCGGAGCCAACCTTCAATGGTGTCCGGACTACAGGGAAACGTACCGCTGGGGCGGATGGGCGTCAACGGCAATTCCTTCCGCTTTCTGACAGAGGGTTGCCCTGTCCGGATTAACTGCGTCCGGATCCCCATTGGCCCGCATGGTGCGCCGGGGCAGGAAAAGGGATAGTTCGCCTTACTACGGATATTGACGGTTCGCGACAATCGGCCTTGAATGTATCGGCCTGGGTTCACTCTTGAATACAGAGGCAGGGTTGCAGAGTGCAAGGGTGGCATCATCCCCTCCCCTTCCTCTCGGAATCTGCCCCCAGTTGCCGCCCTTACCGGGTAGCCTCTCGGAACCTTGCCGCGTCAGCCCGTAGCCCTATCGTTAACAGCCTTGCATCTGTAACCCTAGCAACAATCCCAGTCCCTTAAAACACACCATTCGGGTAGTCGTCCGCAAACGTGATCTCGATACCACTAAAACGATCCATCTGTCTCATGTCAATGGCCTCCTGAATCTTTGGCCTGTCCATGGACACGGCAATATACTGAAGGCAGTCGGCCAAATGCGAATATTCGCCCTTCTCCGGCTCGTCGGCATACCTGGCCGTCCCGTTCACTGGCACACGCTTGAAGTAATACTTGCCGATGAAACCCTTGCGTAGCCTTTTACACTTCGGGTCTATGATAAAGCCTTCCTCAGAGTCCTTCCCGGCGTCGCCCCATAGCGGATTCTCAACCTTTCGCGTTCCTGGCAATCGCTTGAGAAGAAACCCCTTAACGGCCTCTTGCCGCGCAACCGGACTCTGGCTCGATGCGGGCTCTACAGCCAATCCCTGCGCCTGGGCCTCCTCGAAACAGGTTCGCTCATCAACCTGACTGCGCTGCGCCCCGGCAGGATCCCCGCGACAAATGATCGTCATGCCCGCATAATTCGCATTGATATGGGGCTTAACACAGTCTCGAAGGAACTGACGTACCCCCATGAAACCCTCGGAGTAGAGCTCATCAATCACTCGGAGCTGTCCCTGCCGTGATAACTGGCAGAAGCAGGCGGCGCAATGGCCAAAGTCGAACCCTACCCAAATCGGTAGCCCGCGCATGATCTCAAGGGGTTTTGTGGAACAATGGCGCTGGTCGCTGTACTCGGGATAGACCGGGCGCCCGTCAGCGGTGACTCCGTACTCGTTCAGTAGGTTCACCTTGACCCAGTGTTCATCCTTGCCCTCTATCAAATCGAGCCAGTATTTCGCCCCCTTGGGCTGAAACTGGACATTCTCGGCCTCGGGATTGATAGACCACCCTCCTGCCGAGTTCCGGACAAGCGCCGATGGCTGATTGAAGAACCTCGCATTGTTCGGCTGCTCCACCTCGGCCATGGCATACCACCAATGGTCTTCATCCATCGAATTTGTGTCCATCCACATCCCGGACCAGGTGAGCGGGGCAATAGTCGCCTGGGGGAACCGGCCTGTGCGGGAGTGGATGTAGTCAATAATCGGTTTATCCTTGATCTCACTGGCCTCATTCACCCATGCCCAGGTGACTTCAAGGGATTTCAGTTTCTTGATGTCGTCGGGCCGATCCATGCTGATGAAGTCAACCTCCATGTCCATGCGGGTGCCATCCCCCATAGGCGACAATCCCCGGTAATGCCAGTGGATAGTCGGGCTCGTAACGAGTCGCCCCATGGGAAGCCACTGGAGCCATGTCTTGATGGTCGTCTGACGGAGTTCCGGGTATGTGTTGCGGATACAGACTCCGCGTGTGTAGCGTACACCATTTTCGTCCGGCGCCTGTTCCCTGGCGCGAATGAACGCCTCGCAGACCATTCCGGAAGACTTGCCGGAGCCGATGGGTCCACGCACCCCCCTTATTTCATGGTTGTCAGCGTGGAAGGCACGTAGGGTCGCGCTTGGAATATAGGTTATTCGTTGTTCGGTTGTAGTGTTCATGCCTTGCGAATGTCCACGATGATAACCGATGCACTATTGTTGTTCGTGTCCCGATAGAGCCCGTCCATCTTGTTCAGGAGGTCTATGGCATTTTCAGGATCACGAACCTTGATTTCAGTGATTACCGCAGAATCTTCAGTTGTCCTCGCTTTTAGTGATGAGACAGCGCGGGGGTTCTTTGATTCTGGCCCGAAGTCAACCCATGATCCATCCTTTCCGGCAACCACATAGTCCGCAACATTCCCCCTGGCAATCTCGGAGAGAATCCGCTTACGTTCGAGAATATCCATGACGGTGTCATCGGCGGCCTTGGACTTTAGCCATTCAACCCTTGCTCTAACCTTGCGTGCTAAACGGGAGCCAAACTCATGTACAGTCTTGTCCTTCCATTGCTTGCTCTTTGGATAAACCGCCCTGTAAGCCTCGGACTGGTTTGCACCCTTGGCGACCATCTGAGCAAAGACTTCGTGTGTGCGGTTGGTGAGAGGATCACAGGGGCCGACGGCCTTCTTCTGATTGACTGCTATTTCATTCATAACTCGTTGCCTTTCTTGATGTTATTTATTAATCCATTGAAAATTCAAAGAAACCATCCCATGCCATGTGGGGACCGAAACTACGGGTGATGGTGTCAATATCCCGGTGCGCCACTCTGGACCAGGTGGCAGAGACCCCACCATCCGCACCGGAGACCTCCGAAACCACAAGGGATGGGGCGGGGATGATTTTCATTTTGGGGCCCTCCTGAATGACTCCCATTGGAACGAGATGAAATAGCCACACTCAGCCAACCTATCAGCAATTGAAGGCCCCACCTTGGCAATGAATGCCTGTTCTGCGTCATGGGTGATTAGGATGGTCGACCGCTTTTCCCGGTATCGGGCATCAATCAACCGTGTGAGAATCTGCCCCTGCCAGTCGGTTCCACTGATCTCATCGCATTCATCGAGTACCAGCAGCGGGGCACTCGACATAATGTCCAGGATGGAGTCCTCCGATTCTTCTGATCCGGATTTGAACGTGCCCTTAATTTCTGTGAACAGGTCCCCCAGAACGCGGTATTGAGATTTTAGATTTTTGGTTTCTGCTATAAAGCGAGCAACGCCGGTTGCGAGCTGGGTCTTGCCGCGTCCTCGGTCCCCAAGTAATACGAAAAGTGAGCCTGTTCCTAACTGCGAGATTATTCCCTGGAGTTCGGTGTTCCATGCGGGATGGTTGTCAGACAGGACACGGGCCAGGTTGTCACGGTGAAGGCGGGGGAATGATTCAGTGAGCTTGTCCTGTTTATCGACGGCATCCACGGCATATTCCAGAAGTGATCGCAACTCATAAGGGACTGGTTCACTGTGACCAGCCTGATCCTCAGTCATGCGGCGGATAGCATCAACACCATCACGCCATTGGTGCTTTGCATGATATTGAATGACGTTATCAATGACATTGACATTGAACAACAGCCTACCTCTAAGAGCCTGGAGTTTTGTTAAAGCTTCGAGAACAGTCATGGCTTGACCTCGACTTTCGGTAAACGTCTAAAAGGAAAACCATCCCCACCCCCGGCCTTTTGGTTAGGTGTTGTTTGTATTTTTTGATTCCTTTTAGATTCGAGGGACACCTTGTCACTAGGTTGTGTCCGATTTGTCACTACCCCCCTGTCCGATTTGTCTCTAGGGTGTAGACACCTTGTCACTATCGCTTTGGGGGGTAGGGACGCCTTGTCCCCAGGGGTTAGGGTAATGGTGTAGACATTAGATGAATGTTTGCCACCTTGTTTATAGGCTAATTCCCCCATGGCGATTATGCGAGGAATTCTGCGGGAGACTGTTCGCCGTGATATCCCCGCTTCCTTGGCGATTGTTGACAGAGAAGGCCAGCATTCGCCGTTATCATTCGCCCGATTAGTTAGAGCCCACATGATTGCTCTGTCCGCAAGTTTAGTCTGGGAATGTTCAAGCATGGCCTGGATGGCGGGGAAACTCATTGGCTTTTCCTTCTACGCCGTGCGGCGTGTTGGCTTTTGCGAATTCGCGGGAAACGTACGGGCGGCCTCGACGTGCTGTCCGGCACTCGGCGCACAGATTGCCGACATGTCCTGAAGACAGCGGGATGAACATCGTCGGCGTGCCCTGCTGGCAGCGGTGACAGAAGGCAATCATTGCGGTCCCTCCCCAGCCAGCACCAGTAATTCACCTCGGCGGTAACGTAAGGCCCCTCGAAGTCGAACGGGATGTAGAAGTCCGTCACCCACAAGTCGCTTAATCGTGTGGCGGGAACAACCCAGCAACCGACCCGCTTCCGCTTGGGTGAGCAAGAGCACCAGTGGGTGACTCTGGCGAACTAGCACATCACCTCCACGGAGAACATCCCGCAATATAATTTTGTCCTTGGGGCTCAACCCCTCGACGACCAACTTTGCCACCTCTAACTTGCTACTCATCGCTAAGCCTCTTTGTTTCTGAGCGGCGTTTATCGCGGCTCACCCCACGGCAAAGGCTCTTATTCCGGAAAGAAAAAGGCCGAAAATCACCTGATTTAAGGAGATTTCCGGCCAAAATACTTTTGAGGGGCTTTCTTATTCCGATGAATTATGGGGTGTATCCCTCCGTTGCTCTGGCGGGTTCGCGCTCTTGAATGGCTTCTTGGCATTCTTTAATGGCCTCATCCACGTCAACGTCTAGTTTATTGAACAAAACTTTAGGGTGTCGAGCCATCAGTCTTTCGCGCAATGCTTCAATGAATGCGTCCTTCTGGCTTTTGTTGCCACCTATTAGTCCGTGACCTGTTCGGGGAAGTTGCTTTCCGCCACCCTTGCTAAAAGTTTTCTGCAAACCCGTGAATTTTTGCAGAACACCGTCTAACTCTTTCAAAATTTTCTCGCGCCGTATCGTCCACCGGTCGCGTGAGTTAAGATCAAATCCGGCCGCCTTTCTGCGTGACTGCCATATTTCCACAATCTTCGCTATTTCAGTATTGCGGCATTGCGCAGGGCAATCGAGTGGCAGGTTTATCCACACAGAGCGAAGGGTGCGAAGGTAAGGCTCGACAACAAACCACGAGTGCGTTTCACCAATTGCCCGCTGTATTGCCGCACCACTGACAGGCGGATACTCTCCTGGTGGGGTGAATATGCGCTCACCAACGAATCGGGCAAGTGTATTCACATCTTCATCAATCGGCATAGGCAGGCCATCAGAATCATATACTGCTTTTTCGCCGTATTCTGCGGCATATGTCCGCACTTGAAGAACTAAACCATTTATCCAGTCCTCCTCCGACTTTGCCAATGCTGGGCCAATCGGCTTTCCATGGCGCTGCTCATGATCCAACATGAAGGAATCCTTCCGTCTCTCGGGGTCATCCGGATCCACCGCCTTGTATATGGGTGGTGCGTTTTTCTGTCGTTTCCCGCTTTTCCGATATTTCTCCACCACATCGCTTTCCGGTTCCTCTGGCCATCCGTTTTCCTTAATAGTCATTATCGCTTTAGCAAGTCGCACCTCAAAGTGATCTTCAAATTTCCTCACGTTCGCAACAAACGCCAACCCATCATCTTGTGTTTTCAACGCCTCGGATTGAGCCTTGATATTCATCAATTCTTCAAAGCACTTCGCAGACAAACCAAATGCTCGCTGTTCATCACCAGATTGTTGAAGTGCCTTCATTTTGGTCTTCGTCTTTTTCATATGATTGCTCCTGTCTCGGGTCTCGTTAATCGAATGGAATCAATGCGCCTCAGGATCCGATTAAAAAGCTTTCACTCAAGCGCGACATTCAATTGCGCTATGGCCGTCTGCTTCTGTGCGTCCGTAATATGAGTGTATCTCTCCGTCATTGCCGGGGATCCATGCCCGACCAGCTGTTGAACGACGTGCTGGGGAACATTGCCGGCCGCGCACAGCGAAACGAAGGAATGCCGCAAGCTGTGGAAACCCTTCACCACAGCCCGCCGCTTCCGGTTGCCGCCTTCCTCGATTTCCCGCATGGTTGTAATCTTGCAATCATCCACCAGGAAAGCTTGGAACATATCCGTTATCCTTGAGCGATCTTGCGCGTACAGCTTATGCTCGGCGGGGAAGAGGTAGTCAGAATCAGCGACGTGCTTATAATCAGCCAACAGGGTTTCAAGCTGCGGGTGAACCGGGACCGTGACTTTCTTTGACCCGGCCTTTTTTGCTTTGGCGGTCTTGTGCGGGATAACCTCGATGATCCCCTTGCCGATATTCGCCCACTTCAACGACACCACATCGGCCAGCCGGAGACCAGTGAACAGCCCCAGGGCAATCATCATCCTGAGCGTGGGGTTTGCCTTCTCCCACATAGTCTTGATTTCCTCGGCGGTAAACGGCTCCCTGCCCTCGGTTTCAAGCTTCTTGGTGGTCCGGTTGCGCCAGTGATTAACCGGCAGGCCCGCTTCAACCGCCAAGGATTTCCACACCGCGCCCAGGAATTTGATATGCCCGTTGAATGTACGGGGAGACAACTTCAACGCCCAAAGGTGCCTTGCGTAGGCTATGGCGTGGCCTTCCGTGACCTCATGCAGGTATTCAATGCCCTGCTCCCCTGCCCACTTGCTGAACCGCTTCCAGATTCCGGAGTATGAATCCTGAGTTACCTTGCCGGGGTTGCGCTTCTTGTCCGGGGCGTCAAGCCATGCCTGCCAGCCATCGGCCACCGTGATCTTGTTGCCCTTACTGCGAAGAATGCGCTGCGTAACCTCGGACAGGAGCTTGTCCCGCTGATCCTCCGGGTACAGCCCGACAACCAGGGTGATAACATCAGCGCTCTTGCCCATGCACTTGGAAAGGATATTGGCCCGGTCGCCGGAATCCGCGGGGAGATCGTTGATTGCCTTCTCGATGGAGTCAAAGCACTGCTCCAGGGACAGCCGCTTCTTGGCCGCATCGAACTCCCGTTGAAGGAAAGCCTCTGCGTCCCGCTTCACGGTGGTCTTGGTGGACTTCCACACCGGCTTGCCGTCAACCATGTACCGGGCGAACCAGTACGGGGAACCTTCTCGTTTTACTACCGTTGCCATTTTACACCACCCTTTCGTCTCTTGTTGTATCTGACGGGATACTATCAACAAAAGAGGTAACTTGAAAAGAAAAATGGTAGCACTAATGGTAGCAAAGTGAGACTGAAAAGCTGATTGCGCGGCGCGTTGTCTTGTGTAAGTCGTTGATTATCAATGGCGCGCCTGACAGGAGTCGAACCTGTAATCTTCTGATCCGAAGTCAGATGCCTTGTCCATTAGGCTACAGGCGCATTGAGGAAGGCAAACGATAAACGATGATCGTGAAAATGCAACAGAAACAATGTGGAATTATACTTCCAACAAGGCTCGCAGGCCATCTTCCAGACTGAACGCCGGTTCATAGCCGAGAGACCTTTGAATATTGCTGATGTCGGCGAGCGAATGCCGGATATCGCCGGCACGAGCCTCGCGGAACTGGGGCGCCAGTGTGCTTCCGGTGATCGTCTTCAAGGTTTCCCACAGTTGCAGTAAAGATGCCTGCCGTCCTGTCGCCACGTTGAAGATTTCACCCTTCCCTGCGGAGGGTGTCCGCATGGCCAGAAGATTGGCCTGCACGACATCCTTCACAAAGACAAAATCGCGCGTCTGGCCGCCATCGCCGAAAATGGTGGGAGCGCGGCCCTGACGTATATCATCCACAAACCGCGAAATCACACCCGAATACATGGATGTTCCATCCTGCCTGGGCCCAAACACGTTGAAGTACCGCAATGAAACCGTTTCAACGCCGTAGAGTCGGCTGAACAGTTTCAGGTAATATTCCCCCGCCAGTTTTCCCAGCGCATAGGGGGATTCGGGTTCAGGCAACATGGTCTCCCGCTTGGGCAGTTCCGGGTTATTGCCATAGACGGCGGCCGAGGAGGCCAAAACCACGCGCTTGACGTTGGCCTCACGCGCCGCCTGCAACACATTCAGGGTTCCGCGAATATTGATGGCATCGTTTTCATCAGGTTGCTCAACCGAGACGGCTACCGACACCAGGGCGGCCTCATGAAAAATATGATCCACGCCCTTCACGGCGTCGCGCAAGGCGACGGGATCACGGATATCCCCCCGAATCACTTCGATGCCGGAGCCGAATCCCTTCAGATTTTCAGGCTTCCCGCTCGAGAAATTATCCAGCACCCTGACGTCCACGCCTTCGGCAACCAGCGCCTCGGCAAGGTGCGAGCCAATAAAACCGCAACCCCCTGTGATCAGTGTTTTTCCACAACTCATGCCTTATAAGTACACCAATCAGGAACGGGTGCGCAACTTGATTCCCCGGCCCTATTCACTCAGAACTCGAACACTGTTCCCGGCTCCGGCGGCAGGAGTTGTTTCAGGAAGAGACGGCCTGTGTTGGAATAACTCCCGCCCTGCAGATCGACATAGAACACTTTTAGAGAGCCGCCGTTGGTGACAGTATTTCCGCCGCCGCGGTTATCGAATGTTCCGCCCAGGGTATCCACGGTCTGCGCTCTCAAGACAATTCCACCGCCGGCGCCGGTGCCTCCACTTCCGCCGTTTCCGGCTGGGTAGCACTGGGCGGGAATCGATGCACCGCCCGACCCGCCATAACTCTGACCTGGTGCTGAAGCGCTCCCCATATTCCCGCCTTGTGCTGGATTCATCTGGGTCTGGCCCGTGCCCCCGTTTTGACGGGACGCCGCGAGTCCCCTGGCCAGAACGGAACCTCTGACAACAATGGAATTGGACGAAACAAGCCGTATCCAGCCGCCGCCGGGATTACCCCCGCCACC
>Ga0194063_10001174_pt1 | contig 17464 bp, 15 predicted proteins | sample SepL3720m_MetaG_FD_155459 | JGI IMG/M metagenome (GOLD analysis project Ga0194063, IMG submission 155459) | Anoxic zone freshwater microbial communities from boreal shield lake in IISD Experimental Lakes Area, Ontario, Canada - Sep2016-L373-20m | ecosystem: Environmental > Aquatic > Freshwater... | reverse complement strand
TTGCAGCAGCAGCGGCTGCAATGGTTCGATGCCAAGGGGTCCTTGCTCAGCGAGCAGGGCGGCCTGGCCGTGCCCTTTCTGCCAGGGCAGCCGCGCAGCGCTCTGGCATCCGCCCGCGGGATCAGCGTCCCCATTCGGGCGCTCTGGCAGCGCTGGCCCGGGGGGATGAGCCTCTGGCAGCCGGTCGACAGCCAGGCCGAGCGGCTTGGCTACGTGCGGGTGGCCCTCTCCGATCAGGCCGCCCGGGCCGATCTGAGCCGGATCAAGCGCGGACTGCTGCTCGGCGGTGTCGTCACGGTCCTGGCGGCGTTGCTGGTGGGCCGCCGCATGTTGCGGATGGCCTTCCTCCCCTTGCAGCGCCAGGTGAGCGCGTTGCAACGGTTCAGCGCCGATGCTTCCCACGAACTGCGGCACCCGCTCACGGCGCTGCGCACCCAGTTGGCGGCGGTGCCGCCGGAGCTGCGCCAACACCCCGGCCTGGCCTGGCCAGAGCTCGATATGGCGACGAACCGGCAGGTGCAGGTGGCGGTCCGCGATCAGGGGCCCGGCATCCCTTCGGCCCAGCAGGAGCAGGTGTTCGAGCGCTTCTGGAGCGGCGCCGATCGCGGCGGCCACAGCGGCCTGGGGCTGGCGATCGGCCGCGCCATCGCCCGCCGGCACGGCGGAGAGCTGCGCCTCGGTGAGAGCCGGCCCGGCCTGTGCGTGCTGCTGGTGGAGCTGCCGGCTGCTGTGAATCCGCCGCAAACCTCGTGACTTCTTCATGAGTGGCGCCGCAACCTGCGGCGATGAGCACTCCTCTTCCTTCCGATCCAGCGCTGGCGGCCTTCGGGGCCAGCCTCACCGCCATCACCCTGGCCGAACTGGGTGACAAGACCTTCTTCATGGCGCTGATCCTGGCGGCGCGCCACCGCGCCAGGGATGTGTTTGTTGGCGCCTTCGGGGCGTTGGCAGCCGTCACCCTGATCTCCCTGGGTCTGGGCTACGGGCTACGCGAACTGCTGCCGCCCACCGTCGTGCCTTGGCTGGCGGCGGCCCTGTTCCTCGGCTTCGGGGTGAAGCTCTTGATCGATGCCCAGCGCATGCGAACCGATGAGGCCGATGAGGAGGAGAAGGAGGCCGAGCAGACCATCGCCGAGGCCGAAGGCCGCCGCCGCATCAGCACCACCTGGGCGGTGATCTGGGAATCGTTCGTGCTGGTGTTCCTCGCCGAGCTGGGTGATCGCACCCAGTTCACCACCATCTTCCTGGCCACCGCCCCGGGCTTCAGCTTCGCGGGGCTGCTGGCCGGCACCCTGCTCGGCCATGCCCTGGTCACCTGGCTGGCGGTGGGCGCCGGCAAGTGGATCGGTGGCCGCATCAGCGAAAGGCTGCTGTATCGCCTCAGCGGTGGCTTGTTCCTAGTGTTCGGCCTGTTCTCGCTCGAACAGGCTCTTGGCTGAGCCCATGGGGGGCCGCCTTCAGGCGCCCCAACCGCAAGGCGACTGATCCCCTCCCGCAACGCTTCCCTTCCCGATGGTCTTCGCCTCTCCCCGCCACTACATGCTGCTGTCGACGGCAGCGGCGGTCGCGACGATCGTGCTGAAAACGCTGGCCTGGCGGCTGACCGGTTCGGTCGGCCTGCTTTCCGATGCGATGGAATCAGGGGTGAACCTGATCGCGGCCATCGGCGCTTTCTGGGCACTGACCCTGGCCGCCAAGCCCGCCGATCGCAGACACCATTACGGCCATTTCAAGGCCGAATACTTCTCCAGCGGTCTGGAAAGTGTGCTGATCGTGGTGGCCGCCCTGGCCATCATCCACACCGCCATCGGCCGCCTGCATGATCCCCAGCCTCTCGAGCAACTCGGCATCGGCCTTGCCATTTCGCTGGTCGCCACCGCCCTCAATGGCCTGGTGGCCTGGGTGCTGTTCAAGGCGGCGCGACGCTTTGATTCGATCACCCTGCGAGCCGATGCCCACCATCTGCTCACCGATGTCTGGACATCCATCGGTGTGGTGATCGGCATCGGCCTGGTGAAGCTGACCGGCCTGACGATCCTCGACCCCCTGATCGCGATCGCGGTGGCGGTGAACATCGTGTTCACAGGCTGGAAGCTGTTGCATGAAACCGCCTCCGGTCTGCTCGATCGCTCTTTGCCCGATCACGAGCAGCAACTCCTGGACAACCTGCTCGCTTCCTATGAAAGCGACGAGATTCGCTTCCATGCGCTGCGCAGCCGCGTGGCCGGTTCGCGCCGCTTCGTGTCCTTCCATGTGCTCGTTCCGGGCCACTGGACGGTGCAGGCCGGCCATGACCTCTGTGACCAGCTGGAGCACAAGGTGGCCGCCACCTTGACCCGCACCCATGTGTTGACCCATCTGGAGCCGATCGAGGATCCCAAGGCCTGGGATGATCAGGGTTTCCGCTGGGAGCAGAGCTGATGCCCGGCAAGCCCTGCCCTCGAGTCCCAACTCCAGCTGAGTCCTGATTCACCTGCCGCGCCATGCCCCGTCCTTACCAACCCTCCCTGTTGCGCTTGCTGCATGGCGCCGTGGATCGACATCCACGGCACGGTGGGGGTGCTGCTCTGGCCGCTCGCCCTTCTGTTCGCCCTCTATGCACTCACCGCCGGCCGGCTCCGGCTGCGGCAGCCCGCCAACGCGCTCGCCCTGGTGGCCCTGGTCATGGCGGTGGGGAGCGGCAAGTTGATGGATGAGGACTGGCTGCGCGACGGCCAGTTCCATTACCTCGTTTACAGCGTCCATCTGTTCGCCTGGCTGCTGATCGCCCTCGCGGTGACCCTGCATGTGGTAGCGGTGCTGAGGCTGGGTGGGCTGCCCCTGGCCCGCTCAATGGCGAGCGTTCAGCTACGGCCTGGTGACCTGCCTGGGAACTGGTTCGATCAGATCCGCAGGTCCTTCAAGGTCAGAAGCTGACAGCTGGCATCAGCAGCATCAAGGTGGCTACAGCTCGGGGCTGGGCCAGAACCGGTAGCCTTGACCAACATTCGTCAAGCGCTGTGACCGCTGCGGCGGAGGCCATCAAGCTGCTGCTGGCCCGCCCTGAGATCGGATGAGCAGCTCAGCATGCTGTTCACTCTGCTGCCGATGGTGCTCGCTATGGCGTTGTTGGCTGTTGCATACCAGCGCTGAGCTGCTGATCACGTTGCCGCCTTCCTGGTAGTTCAGTCGCAGATCGTTCAATCACGCTGTTTCCGGAACTGGCGATTTGGAACTGGATTAGATGGATTCTGGGGCTGATCGGCAATCTTGGTTCAGCAAATGGACAAGCAAGAAGCAGTATCTTCCAACTCTATAAGTTTCGACGCTTTAAGCATCAGATTGATCGATTTGACTCGCTCTTTTGACCTGCCTTCAAACGGACTTTGAGCTCTTGGCCTTACTTTGTCAGACTGAAGAGGGGGCAATGCATTTCTTTGCAATGCTTTCAACTTGCTCCTGCTACCATTTATGCTTGAAGCTATTTCGGCCTCGTACTGGAATCTTTGGGCATTAAACGACTCTAGACTCTCAAGTCCAGGCAGGGAGTCTGAAAGCTCATGGAAGGCGCCATTGAGGCTTTCAAGTAACTCAATTGTACAGTCGTTGAGGAACTGAAGATCGCCTGGCTGCTCATAGCGGCTATGGACTTCTGCGACCAGCTACCCGAGCAAATCCGGCTGTTCCTGCCGCTGAAGTGGGTCTGGATGGTGGCGAACCAGGACGACTGAGAACTCAGGGTTTGATGGCGATGTAGTTGATTTCGCATCCCTTCACCAGCCGAGCCTCCTGGACAGCTGCTGCTGCGCTGAAGGGAGAGAATTCAAAATATTGGAACAAATCAAGTCCCCGATCCAGGCTGATCTTCCAGCCGTGATTGGTGGTGATGCTGCGGGCATGGAAGTTGGGACTGGCATCGATCTCCCAGCTGAAGGGGGTGCTGGTATCGGTGAAGGAGTCCTGCACCTGGCCGAGGTTTTCCACCTGCCTCTCCATCGATTCCTGATCCGACCCCGTGATCAGGTGAACCGTCACCTCATCTCCGGTTGGGGTGATCTCATTGACCATGCGCAGGAACTCCACCAGGTTGCGGATCTGATGGAAGGCGCGGATGTAAGGATCGCGAATGATGATCTCCGTGGCACCGCGGAGATAGTCACCGAACAGGCGCCGGTAGCTCCAACCCTTGGAGTTTTCGAGAACAACCAGATGATCTTCCTTGAGAGGGGAGGTCTGCTGATGGCTTGTATTCGTCTCGGCCTGTGCGGCTGTTGACGCTGCTGGGGGAGTGGCTGTCTTTGCTGTTGCGGCTTGAGTCCCTTCGCCAGGGGCCGGCTCACTGGCCTGTTCACTCCCCTGGGTTGCGAGAGGCCTGAGACCAGCGAAAGCGGGATATTGCTGCTCCTCCGGCGTGAGCACCGTCACTACTGCATCCGTTTCCAGATCCCGGTAAGTGAAGTCGTTGGCCTTGAAGGTGTCGTCGATCCGCAGGATCTGCTCCCGCACCCGGCGCCGGCACTCGAGGGCGAACTCCAGCAGCTCGGCCATCTCCTGCTTGCTGGCCTTGCCATCGGGGTGGATGATCTTCATCAGCCCAGAGAAGGTTTTCTCAAAGCCGGTCTGATCGCGGGTGGAGACCTCGGAGCTGATCTCAAAGAAAGGCTTGTAGAGGCCCGTGAAGTCTTCAGTGCGCAGATGCTTGAGCACCTCAGCGATGTAGTCGACAACAAAGCCGTAGCCCGTGCAATAGAGCTCATGGCGCACCGGCTGCACCTCCCAGCCCGGATTGAAGGCATGGATGCGATCGATGAAAGCTGAGTCGATGTATTTATCTGGCAGCGGCTCATAGAAGTGGGAGTGCTTGAGCATGGTGGCCACTGACTTCTGGGTGTTGCCCATGAACACCATGGAGGCCTCGGCCGAGAGCTGCTCGATGCCGCGTGAGAAGGTGCGGTTGGCCATGTAGTTCTTCATGATGTCGACCAGCGTCTTGTCGACCCGTTTGTCCTTGCCGGCGAACTCATCAAAGCAGATGCAGTCCCAGTAGCCCACCAGGCCGATCTTGCCGCTGGCGTTGCTGACGAACAGCTTGGCTGCGGTGACCTCCGAGCCGGAGATCAACATCCCGTGCGGTGAGAACTCAGCGTAGATGTGTGATTTACCGGTGCCCTTGGGGCCGAGCTCCAGCAGGTTGTAGTTGCGTTCGCAGAAGGGGATCAGCCGGATCAGGGTGAGCAGCTTGGCGCGGCGGCTGAAGTGCACCGGGTTGAAGCCCACGCTCTGCATCAGCACATCCAGCCACTCCTCAGTGCTGAACTGAGCCCTGGCCGCTAAGAACTCTTCGTGGTTGACGCCGGCCACCTGAATCGGTTTCAGATTGGCGATGGCCCAGGGGCTGGCTTTGGGATCCACCGGTATCGCATATTCCACATCGCTGATCGCCCAGATGCCGCCCACCAGCATCTTGGGAAAGCGTTTGACGTAGGAGTCGTCAATCGGTACTTTTTTAAGGCCGAGATTGGTGAACTCCGCTTCGTGGAAGCCGCCTTTGTCGTTGAAGGTCGCCGTGACCTTGTCGATCACCTTGTGATTGCCGCGATCACTGATCGTCGAGCGCACCAGTTCCGCCTGATTGCGGTGCACATAGTGCTTGGCCAGAATGCGGCGCACCGATTCCAGGCCCTCCTGAATCAGAGCAGGATCATCGGTGGCGCAGTGCTGACCGAGCAGATACTCGAGCACGTAGGTGGGCACCACGGCGTTCTGCTTGAGCTCGGTGGTGAGGTCCTTGCGCACCACCAGGCCCGGGAAGTGCTCGAGGATTTTCTGATCGAGACGGGTCGGCTCAGCGGGCATCAGCGGTCACCAGAGGGTTTGGCAGGGGAAGGTGTTCAGCTGCGGATCGGCGGTGAGCAGCACCAGGCGCTCCAGTTCGGCCTGGGCAGCCAGCAGCCGATCAAAGGGATCGCGGTGGGGCTGGCTGTAGGCACAGGCCCGGAGCCCATGGGCCTGGCTGATCGGCAATCCCTCAAAGCCATCGGCCTGCAACAGGCCAGGCAGATCATCGATGGCGCCGGCCAGCTCGGGCAGCTTGCCGCGATGGTGCTTGAGGCTGAGCTCCCAGACGCTGGCGGCACTCACCCGGATCTCGCTGCGGGAATCGACCAGCAGCTCATGGACGGCGGCGGAGAGAAGGGCCGGATCGAACCACCACCACAGCAGCACGTGGCTGTCGAGCAAATAGGCCGAGCCAGTAGGAGCAGGGCTCCTCACAACTGGGACGCCTCAGCCAGCAGCGGGCTGCTGTCCCACTCAGCGAGCTCGTCCGGCGCCAGGGGCTCCAGCAGGGCATTCGGATTGCTGAGGGGCCCGAGCTGGCGCAGCCGCCCCGCAATGCGTTGGGGAGCTGGTGCTTCCAGGGGCACCAGCCGTGCCCAGGGTTTGCCCGCCTTGGCCAGCACGATCGTTTCGCCGGCATGGGCGGCATCGATCAGGCGCGACAGCTGGGTTTTGGCCTGATGCACGTTGACCATGCGGGAGGTGGCGCCAGGTGTGGGGCACGGCTGGGCGTGCAGTTCGGACCTGATGGAGGGTGACTGTTCCATGGTGTCCTGGATCCGCTTGGAGCTGAGCTTAGGCGTGGACTAAGTCCTTGTGGTTTGGCTCGACACGGGATCCCGGCCGCGCTCAGAATTCATCGAAGTCGTTGCCGAAGGGCCGCTGCAGCTTGAGCTCCACAGTCTTGAAGGGGATGGGCGTGGCGACACCCTCCAGCTGCTGCTCCAGGCGGAGCTCCAGCAGTTGGTTGTTGTAGTCGCCGGCGGCGTTGGAGAGCTCCAGGATCACTTGCTGCTCCCGCTCGCGGGCTTCGCTGGCGGCTGAATCCAGCCGCACGGTGCGGTGCGCGCAGAGCAGGGCGCCATCGGCCTTGGCGTAGAGGCCGATGCGGAGCTGCAGCGGCAGGCGCTTGCGGGGCTGCACCGGCTCCAGCTGGAACAGCCCGAAGGAGAGCTTGCCCATGGTGATCTTGGCCGGCATCCGCAGCAGCTCGGCCTCCACCACCCGGCTCTCGTCCTTGCGTTCGCGCTTGAGCCGGATCACCGGCACCACCACTTCCTGCAGGGAGGTGCCGCCATGGACAAAGCGAGAACCCGAACCTGAGCGTGGGTAGCGATCGAGGCCCAGGGGGAAGACGGCCTCCCAGCCGCCGCTGAGGCCCAGCTCAGAAGCACTGAACACCTTCTGGCCGGCACTGGCCTGGATGCCGGTGCCCAGGGCAAAGCGCCGGTTCTTGACGCTGAGTTCCGTGGCAGCGGGGAACTGGCAGCGGTCGTTGGCGTCGACCGGTTCCTGCTGGAACAGGAAGCCGTGATCGGCTGTGATCACTGCCTGGCTGCCCTTGAGGCTGGCGATCTTGCGCAGGATCTGCTCCAGGTCCTCGAAGGTATCCTCCACCGCCTGGCAGGTGTCGGCTTCGCTCTCGCGCTTGTCGCCGATGCGGTCGATGCGGTTGTGATAGATCACGATCAGGTCGTGATCCCGGGTCAGTTCGGCGCCCTCTCGGCTTGTGGCGAGGCTGAGGAAGTCCTCCGCCAGGATCGCCTTGGCGCGGCCATTGGCATAGGCCTTGAGGATCTTGTCTCGGTTGTCGGTGCCGGTGGCGCTCTGGCCATCCACCAAAGCGGTGCCATCGGCGCGATTGAGGCTGAGCTGTACGCCGGGAAGCAGGGCTGCCATGCCCAGCTGAGTGAAGCTGGGCAACACTCCTAAGAGGGCATCCACCTGGGCCTGCCAGCCTTTGCCGGCTTTGCTGTTGAGGCGATCAGCGAAGTCACGGGCGGCCTCATAGCGCAGGGCATCGGAGACCACCACGAACAGGCGCTTGAGGCCCTTGGCAGAAAGCGGCGCATGCACATAACGCATATGAAACTCCTTCTGCCGCGGCAAGCTGTTTGATCCCCAGCTGCTGAGGCCACTCACCTGATCGCTCCAGCGGTTGGTGAGCGGCAGCAGCACGTTGTTCACGTACTGGGCTTCCAACCAATCGCGCAGCGGTTTGAGCAGCCCAGGCTGCTGATAGGCGCGGGCGTGGAAGATGCAGCGGCGGTAGGCCTGATCGAGCCGCCACCAGCCGTTGCAGTAGCGCTGCAGGCCCTCCTCGAAGCTGGGCACCTGGAGATCAGCCTTGGCCAGCAGGCTGCGGAAGCTGATCGCCTGCTCCAGAGCGCGGTAGCCGTGCTGGTGCTTCTCGAACCAGCAGGAGCTGCTGCGGTTGCGGATCGCCTCCAGCAGATCGATGTCGCTGGCAGCTTCGGCCTGGAAGCGCTGCAGCAGTCGGCTGAGCACAAAGCGCTCGATCAGCTCGTAGCTGTCGTCGTCGTCTGGCTCGTAGCGCTCTGGTGCGTCGTTGAGCTGCTCCTCCACGCGCAGCACGGCGGCCAGGTGATCGCTCCACTGCTCAAAGGCCGGCCTGGAGCCGCGGCTGTCTTTCCAGATGCTCAGAAACACCTGGGCGTGGGGCAGCAGCTCGCCGGAGAGGCCGATGCTGCTGACGCTGTTGAACAGGGCAACGGCGAAGTCGCGCAGGTTGGGCTCCGGGTTGGCGTAGCCGAACTTCTCGCCCACTGCCTTCCAGAAGTGGCTGATCAACTGATGGCTGCCGTAGAGGGCCTCCACGGGATCGTCGCCATCGGGATTGGCCGGATCGAGCTGCCCGAAGGCATGCAGGAGCAACTTGTCGATGTCGGGCTGCTGCTTGGCCAACACCGCGAGCATCTTGAGCCGCACGGCAGCTTCGTCGTCGTTGGGACGCAGCAACTCCTTGAGCTTGTTGGTGCGCAGCGGTGAGCGGAAGAAGGCCTTGTGCTGCTGGGCCAGCTCCTTGAACTCCAGCGTCAGGCCGGCGTCCTGAATGTCGAGGGAGGCGCGATCCGCTGTGAACTCATGGCCCGCCAGCAGCACGTCCAGCAGCCAATTGTCGGGTTCAGGCGGCTTGGCGGAAGGGATGTAGAGAAGAAAGCGCTGCTCCAGGGGAGCCCGGCTGATCGCCACCTTCACGGAGAACTCGTTGCACTCCACCCGCAGCTTCTCGGCATTGGTGGATTGGTAGCCATCGAATTCTGAGATCCACTCGCCATTGGGGTCGTACCAGAGCACCACCCGCTTGCGGGCCAGAGCAGTGTCGAGGCTCTCGTGGATGCGGCTGGTGGCTGGGGAGAGTGGCATCACAGGCGTTGGCGTTGAAGCAGTTGGCGTTGAGGCAGTTGGTGCTGAAGCAGTTAGAGCTGAAGCTGGCTGGCGGAAGTTTGCAGACCGGTCAATACCGGTTCGGCGACGCTCTGGGGAAAGTCAGCAGGCAGCTGGGACTGCACTGAGCGAATCACAGCTGGAGTCTGGGCGATCAGATCGTCGAGGATGGGTTGGGCATCGCCCAGGCCAAGCCGTTTTGCGGTGAGCAGCATGCGGCGGCCTGTGATCTCCAAAGGCTTGGTGTAACGGCCTTGTTCACCAAACCAGGCCATCGCCATCTTGAGCTTTTGCTGGGGCCATTGGCCGCTACCCCGACCAATCACCGGCCAGGCGGAGAGCACGTCGTAGAGCGGAGTGAGCTGAAAGCGTCCGCCCGAATTGAGGAACAGGCTGAAGTTCTTGGCGTGGCCATCAATGGCACGCAGCATCTTGAACAACACCTGCGCCTTGAAAAAGGTGGAGAGGTCGCTGCGCTCTGAGGATTGAGCCAGCAGTTCGGCAATGGTCACCATGCCTGGCCCGCCGTTGTTCTCGTATTTGTTGCGGGCCGGTGTGGAGGTGGCCTGGCAGAAGTCTTCCGTAGGCAGGCGCAACCAGTAGGCACCAGTTGCATGCAGCCGACGGTCAAAACGCTGCACGATTAGGCAGCGCTCGCCGTCAAAATTTGCCATCTCCGTAGAGGCCACAGGTAGGCCAAAGGCCTTGAGCAGCCTGCTGCAAAGCCACTCGTTCTCAACCGAGGAGCTGAAATCAATCTGCCCCTCGCCGATCACACCCATCGGCAACTTGAAGAGGTGGGTCGTGGGGGTACTGCCCAGTGGCAGACACCATTGGTTGTTGTGCCATAGGAACGCGGTTTTCTCTTGGGCACCGGCCACGGAGAGGCGCAGCTCATCGGACTCAGGGCCCAGGGATCCTGGAGCCGGCGCAGCCGTAACGGCGCGCAGGCGCCGGCCGATCTCCTGGTCGCTCAGAGGCTTGGCCTCGATGCGATCGATGCCGCTGGGCTCCTGGTCAGGCGGCAGCAGTTGCACGGCGCCGGCACAGTCACGTCCAACAGCAGCCAACAGATCGAAGGCACTGGTGCTGGCGGTCTGAAACCGGGTCTGGGCCCTGCGGCGGATGACCTCGCTATCCGGAAGGAGGTTGTCAAACCAGCTCTCCACGGCGCTGCCTGTGAGCCTTGTGGCCCCGAGTCCGGCCGGCAGCGACAGCGACAGCGGCCGGAACTGACGGGAACGGAGCCAGCTGTCGTCGTAGCTGAACTCCTGGCTTCCCCGGGCCGGCAACGACCAAATGCCGACCCGTTCGCCGTTCATCCACACCGCCAGGGAGCGTGCCCGCGTTGGCCTGCCCATCACCACTCCGCCGGCTCGATGCTGTTCTCTCGGGGCCGCACCACTAATTCGAGGTCGAGGGCGGCCAGGATCAACAAGAGACGCTCCACGGTGAGTCGACCCGGTTTCAGCTCGAGCTGAGAGAGCCGGTTCTGACTGGTGCCACCGGCCTTGAGGGCCAGCTCCTGCTGGCTCAGGCCTTTCTGCCGCCGGACTCCTTTGAGGAGCACCCCCACCTGGGCCGGGGCGCGGATCACCTGCTCGCCCAAGGCCATGGCTTACTCGGATTATCGATAAACGCATGGTATCAGGATTCTCGATGAATGGTTTTTATCGGGAATCCGGCTGAAAGGGCGGAGTCGCCGGGTCTCGGCTTGGTGGTCTGCGATGCCCTCACTCCTCCTTCGCCGCCAGCCCAGGGATCGGCGCCAGCACCTCCTGCAGCTTGAGGTAGTTGACCTTCACCCCGTCATCCAGATCGAGTTCGATGCGCTGCTGGGCCAGGGGCAGCAGGGAATCCTGTTCCCAGGCCTCGCATTCTTTCAGCACCTTGGTGATTTTTTCGGCCTCCTTGCGAGCTGCGGTGCGATCGCGGGTGGGCAGGGCATCGTTGAGTTGATCGAGGCCGAGCTGGGCTTGGCGGGCTTCCAGTTTCTGCAGGTAGGGCCGGAAGTAGTTGTTGAGAACGAGGTTGAGGGTGTCTTTGGTGTAGCGGTGCAGGTAGATCAGACAGGAAAAACCTTTCTTGGGGCTCTGCACCAGCCAGTAGATCGGGCGTTTTTTGTAGGTTTGCAGGTGATCTTTATAAAAGTCTGTGCAGAAATATTTGCGGAGGTCTTTGCCGAGGGCGGTTTCGATGAAGGCCAGATCGGTGTTGAGGGAGCTGGCGGGGAAGCAAACGCGCAGGAACTCGCGGCTGCGGGCGACGATGTCGTCTTCAAACCACTCGCCATCGAGCACGGGGATGATGCCGTCGCTGTCGGGTTGGAAGGTGAGGTCGTCGCTGCTTTTGCCGACTTTGGCGTAGTAATTGTCCAACGTGTCGCCGGCATTGGCGAGGATCAGGCCGGGGTGATCGAGGCTGTAGCGGCCCATCATGCAGCCGGTGGCGTAGGAGAGAAAGGCGGCTACATCCTTGCGTTGATCGGCGCGTGCAAGGGTGATCTGATCCTCTGAGACTTCGGGCTGTAACTCGCTTTCCAATCCATAGGCGGCGATGAAGAGACGGTTGTTCTCTGTCTCGAGCTCCTGCATCCGGTGGATGGCGGCGGTGCTCTGAGCCTCCCAATTCCGCCAGCTCGCCTCCAATGCTTGCCCCTTCAGCTCCAGTTGCAGCAACGGCTGGTCGCGGAAGTCCCAAGAGGTCTCGAAGTTGTCCCAGTCGGCGCGGGCAAGTTGAACACATGTTTTTACGCCATTAGCGACTTGCGATTGAACTGGCTCACTTAAGCTTCCGCAAAAAGGAAGGTTGCCGATGTCATCATTCTGCGTGGACAAAGTCGGATTTATTACCTTTAGCAAAAGATTGCTTATCTTGCTATTCAGAAATCCAAGAAGTGGAAACATCAACTCGGGTGCGGGAAACATCATCGCCCCCTTGTTAGAGTCAAAAATTGCACCGTGATTCGAATAGCGAAATGATACGATCGCAGAGGTTAGGCCGCCCCACGTTATTCCATCCAAAAAATATTTGTCACTATTGGCGGCTCTCCACGGAAGACGAGATCTTGGTGGGTAATATTGGTTCTTGATGTTGTATCCGTTTTTTTCCCAATCGATTACCAGGGACTTAAATCCATCCCACTTGGCAAAACCACCGCCCTTGTTGTAAGGAAACCACTTTGATTTGGAAGCATTGTCAGTCGATTTGCATCCAATCCCAATCGTTTGAAAATTCACCTCATACCAATTTTTTAAAAACCGCTCGTTGTCTCCAGTCTCTACACCTCGAACAGGTTCTGCACTTTCTCGGAGTGGCCGGAATTCAGAGAACAGATTTCGCACCCGCTCTGATGCCCAATAGGCAATCGGAGCGCCAGGTATCTCCTTTAAGTCCTCAGCGCAAGCCCTTTTTAGTCGTTCATTCTGGACTGGGAATAGTTTAGGCTTGTTTTCATCCGTAAGATCCTCAAAGGCTATGAAGCTAAAATCCCCTTTCTTTTCAGCCTTGAAACTGTTTATCCACACTGTCGCCACCGTACCAAATGCAATCCCCATGACCATGTTGCCCATATGAACCATTGACTGGATACTTTTTTCCAGAAGAAGCTTCTGTCTCAGAATTTCATACGAACTCAAGAACATCCAGCTCTGCATAGTGACCATAGCCGACCACCCATTTGACAGCGCATGTGAAAAACCACGTTCTATAAACATTGCAAATAGATCAGACTTGGAGTCGGCATAGTTATTTTTTGCACTTTCTTTTAGGCTCCCGTTCATCGCGCCACTTCCCATGTACGGCGGATTGGCCACGACGACGTGATACCGCTGGGTGAGCGCCTCGGCTTGTTCGAGCACGCGCAGGACTTTGAGGTGCGTCTCGCGTAGGATGAGTTGGCCGCCGAGGTCCTTCTCCTCGATGGCGCGGCGGGCGTTGGCGATGGCTCTTTCGTTTAGGCACGGCTGGATCAGCGAGCCGAAATTCTTCGCCTCCTCGAACTGGTGCAGCAGCTTGAATAGGTTTGGATCGAACAGCTCACCGAGATCGAGTGCTTCGATGTAGTCGTTCAGCTCGCCTTCTTCAAATCGCACATCCTGCAGCTCAATGATCTGGGGCTGCACCAGCTGTCCTGGCTGGAAGAATCGCCTCGATTGTTCCCGGGCCTTGAGGACCAGAGCCAGACCTGCCAACTGGGCAGCGCGGGGACAAATGTCCAGCCCATACAGATTGTGCTTCAGGATCAATCCGGGGATTTCAGCCGCCGCATAGCCTTCTTCGGTGTAGATGTGGCTGAGCAGATCAAAGGCATAGGTGAGCATGTGCCCGCTGCCACAGGCGGGATCCAGGAGTTTGATGTCTTCCGGTTTGGTGATCCGTAGAAAGTCGGTCTCTGCCTCCCCTTCGATGTAGTACGGCATCTGCTCTCGCAGCTTCGACTCCGGCCGATTCAGCAGCCATAGCCGCCCCAGCGAGTTCTCCACCAGATAGCGCACGATCCAGTGGGGCGTGAACAGCTGGGTGACAGCCGGGATGTCCTCAGAAGGCACCGCCTTCTTGCGGGCCATCACCTCATCTTTCTTTTCGGCGATATAGAACTGATACAACCAGCCCAGAACTTCTACGTCTTCGCAATCGCTGTTGCTGATCTGGCTGCGGAAGCCGCCGGCAATCGAACCATCGCTGAGCAGGTCGTCCGGTAACAACAACTCGCTGGCATCATCCAGCCCTTCAAACAGATTCGGCAGCAGCTGGTGATAGGAGCGGCACACCGCCAGGATCAATTCGCGATACACCTCCCCCTGGGGATCGGCGCCGGCCATGGCCGTGGGGAGCCGGCCATCGAGCAGGCCCTGCAAGCGCGCCTCATCCGTGTGGGGTTGCAGTTCAGCGGGCAGGCTGCTGCTGCGCAGCAGTTTCAGTAATTCAGGCTGGGTTTCTGACTCCGTCTGCGGCATCAACACCCTGGCGCCAAAGGGATGCCAGAGCCGGGCATCGAGATAACGCAGCGCCGCCAGGCGGTTGAACCAGCTGTAGGCCACCCGCTCCAGCAGCTCCTGGCGATTGGTAGCCTCCTGCTGCCGCAGCTCCTCGATCGGGCCGGCGGCGGTGGTCAGCGTGTCGGCGCTGGCCTGGTGCAGCAGCCGATCCAGCTTGCGGCCCACCGCCTCGATCAGCTGCCGCCGCATCGCCGGGGCGAAGGTCTTGAGGGCGGCGGTGTTGACGGGCATGGAGGGGGGGTGAGTTGGTCGAAGGCATGGGCCAGCAGGGCCTGGCGCTCGGCCTCTGCTGCTGCGCTACTCCAGCTCTTAACAGTAGGTGCCGCTGCCTCAGCAGCGATGCCGCTGCCCGCCACCACGATCTCGACGCACATCTCGCCGCCATCGCCTAGGCTTCATCAACTGAAAATGAGAGAAACAGAGCTGCGCGAAGAGCGGCAATTAGCATTCAGCTTTTTATATCACCACTACTGCCAAGCACATTATCCTGAATGAGCCCAATCCCCGCCCTGCCGCTTTGGTTTATTTGGGCTTTTTTATCTGCGCTTTTTGCAACGGCATCTGCGGTATTTGGCAAGATTGGACTCGAGAGTGTCGATGCGGATCTGGCCACTCTAATCCGCACCATTGTCATCGCTATTTTCCTGCCATTGCTCATTCTTGTAACTGGAAAAGTAAGTAGCCCATTTGCATTGTCCCAGCAAACATGGCTATTCATTGTGCTTTCGGGCCTGGGTAGCGGCTTATCATCGTTCTGCTTTTTTAGAGCCCTGAAGCAAGGGGATGCTTCGTTAGTCGTGCCCGTTGATCGACTAAGCCTATTGATGGTGGCTTTAGTAGGCTTTGCTTTTCTTGGTGAGCGCCCTTCAGTGATTGGCTGGGCAGGCTTGCTGATTGTAGCCGGGGGCGGAATACTATTATCGTTTGCGTAGTTGCCAAGCCGGTCTGCGGCATTCGGCATGGCAGCAGCCGATCCAGCTTGCGGGCTCGGCGTTGTTGACGGGCATGGAGGGTGGGTTGGGGGTGGTGCGGGAGAAGGTGGTGGATTCTGGCTAGACTCATTTAGTCGTTGTGGTCCGGTGGTTTGCCGGAGCGTCCGATGGGCTCAGATCTGCTCAACCTGCCCCTGCCCCAGCGCCTGGAACTTGTGCAGGACCTGTGGGATTCGATCGCCGCAGAGCAGCAGGGCCCTGCCGCCACCTTGCAGGAGCAGCGGCTGGTGGCCGAACGGCTGGAGGCCTTCCGCCAGGACGGGCACCCCGGAGAGGATGCCCTGAAGGTGTTGGAGGAGCTGGAACAGGCGCTCTGACAGGGCGCTAAATCGCGGTTGCACCCATGCGGGTTCTGATACGCCCAGAGGCGCGAGACGATCTCCGAAACGCTTCGGCTTGGTATGCCAAGCAGGGTCCTGGTCTGGGCCTTAGCTTTCTGGCCGCCATTCGCCAGCAACTGCTGCAGATCAGGGAGAGACCGCAAGCTTTCCCAATTTTTCAAAGCCAAACCCGCCGCGCTCTGATCAAGCGCTTCCCCTACGGAATCATCTACCTCGTGCAGCGTGACCAGGAACGCATCATCGTCCTGGCTGTCCTGCATTGTGGCCGGGACCCGCTTCTTTGGCACGCACGATCGCAGTTTTGAGTTCAGCATCCCCAGCCCTTCGATGAGCTGATCCTTCTCAAGGATCGAGAGATCCAGGTCGGTGAGGCCGAAGCGCTGCCTTGGGGTACCGCACAGGAGCCAGGCCCGTCAACGCCGGTAAGATTCTTACCAGCGTTGACGGGCGAACCATGCGGATCACCAGCAAGGGCCAGGTCACCATCCCCCAGGAGATCCGCGAGCAGTGTGGCCTGTTGCCCCACACCCAGGTGCGCTTCGTGGTGGAGGACGGCCGGGTGCTGATCGAAAAGGAGCCTGCGGAAGGCTCGCCAGGCAGCGAAGGCCTGCAACGGCTGCGTCGGGCCCGCCTGCGCACGCCCCTCAGCACCGATGAGCTGCTATCCCTCAGCCGCGGCGAAGAGCAGCCCTGATGGTGTTTGTGGATTCCAATGTGATCCTCGATGTGATCACAGCTGATCCCCTCTGGCAGCCGTGGAGCGAGGAGCAACTCGGCCGCTGGCTCGACCGCGGTCCCGTGATGATCAATCCGATTGTCTATGCCGAGATCGCCTTCGCCTGCGAGGCGATCGAGGCCGTGGATGACCTGCTGCCGGCCCATCTTTATGCGTACCGTCCCATCCCCCGCGAAGCCGCCTTCCTGGCCGCTCGCGCCCGCGCCGATTACCGGGCCCGGGGCGGTTCGCGCCAGACCGTGCTGGCGGATTTCCTGATCGGCGCCCATGCCCTGGTGGAGCGGGTCCCCCTGCTCACCCGCGACCGGCGCCGCTATCGCCAGGCTTTCCCTGGGCTCGAGCTGATTGCTCCAGCGGTGACCTAAGTCAGAGCCAGGTTCGGGCAGTGCTCTTCGTCCCCCGTACCAGTTGACGGCCATCACAGGCTGATCCGATGCCCCTGGTCGAGCTCCTTGCGGGCCGCCGCCCGCAGCGCCTCCAGCCACTGCCCCAGCTGTGCCTCGTTGGTGATCTGGCTCAGCGGGCAGTCCGCCTTCAGGGCAGAGGCCGCCACCACCGTGATCGGTGGCGCTGGGTTGATGTCATGAGGGGCCGCCAGCGCTGCCATCCTTTGGAGCTGCCTGGGCACCTCCTCGGCGCGATAGCGGTTCACCCGCATCAGCACCCTGCCCGGCTGATTGGCGGCCTTCACATCAGCTTTGGCCCGCGTCGTGGCCGCCAACACCTGCTCTTGTTGGTCCTGCTCCAGGTTCTGGAAATCCTCCGTGGCTTTGAGGCGCTGTTCCTGGGCATTGATCTGCTCCAACGCTTCGGCCTGCACCCGCTGCAGCCGCTCGCTCAGCAGGCCCTGCAGCGCCGTCATGGCGTTGTTGGCCTGGGGGATCAGGCCACCGGCAAAGGGTCTGGCGCTGGCCAGAAGGCTTTGCAGCGGCTCCACCTGCTCGGCGGGCAGATCCGCAAATTCCTCGCCGTAGCGCGCCTCGAAAGCCCTCACCTGGTCGAACACCGTTTTCTGTTGGCCGTTGAGGAACTGCTTCAGCGGTGTCAGCAGGTCTTCGTTGGCATCCAGCCAGCCGTCTTTGTAGATGGAGAGCTGGTTGAGCAGGTAGTCGTCGCCTTTCTTGCTCAACAGCTCGGCCTGCTCAGCCCAGGGTTTGAGCTCAGCCAGGA
>Ga0194063_10001173_pt1 | contig 17465 bp, 18 predicted proteins | sample SepL3720m_MetaG_FD_155459 | JGI IMG/M metagenome (GOLD analysis project Ga0194063, IMG submission 155459) | Anoxic zone freshwater microbial communities from boreal shield lake in IISD Experimental Lakes Area, Ontario, Canada - Sep2016-L373-20m | ecosystem: Environmental > Aquatic > Freshwater... | reverse complement strand
GTATAATATTGATTTTCCCGATTTTAATGCAAGAATTTTCCTCAGTTACAAAGCAGTGGGAGGAAAATCTTTATACAAAATAAAACAGCCTAATGGCCAATACGTAGATTCATTTGGAATCAATGTTTTTGATAAAATGGTGGCAGATGCGTTTAATTTGACTAATAAAAATGAACCGGTGGCTAGTTCAAAAAAGGACAGTTTACTACATACCCCCAATGGCATAACTGGTGTCTCCTTTAAATTGGGCGGAAATGTAGCTACTGCTCGTCAGTTTTTCTTGAGTGATACTATCAAGCATTTTATTAGAGGAGCACTCTATTTTTCTGCTACCCCCAATGCCGATTCCATCAAACCCATGCAAGAATTTGTAGGCAGGGACATTGACCATATGATCAATAGTTTTAGATGGGTGAACAACTAGCATTGGTATGATTTACGCCTCCCATTATCTGCCAAATGCCCTACCTGCACTTCGCTTTAAGTTCGTACTTTTGCGCCCATGATTGTAATTGACAATAAATTAATAAGCGATGAAATTGTGAAAGAACAATTTGTCTGCGACCTAAGCAAATGCAAGGGAGCCTGTTGTGTAGATGGTGATGCAGGCGCCCCCTTAGAAAAAGAAGAATTAGATCAAATAAATGCTGTCTTTGAAAAAGTGTTGCCTTATCTCAATGCGGAAAGTAGAAAAGAACTTGAGAGACAAGGCAGGTATGTATACGACAAAGAGTTTGGATGGGTAACCCCCACTATTGATAGCAAGGTTTGTGTATATGGAATTAAGGATAAAGAGGGTATCGTAAAATGTGGTATCGAACAAGCTTATATCGACGGGAAGGTAAAATGGAAAAAACCCATCAGTTGCCATCTATTCCCCATTATTACCAAGAAAAGTAAATTAACAGCAACAGAATATGTTAATTACGAACCTAGAGAAGATAATTGTAAAGCTGCTTGTGCGCTAGGCAAAAAATTAAAAGTGCCTGTGTATGAATTCTTGAAAGAACCCCTGACAAGAAAATACGGCGCACAGTTTTACAAGGATTTAGACGCTACTGCCAAACACATGCAATCAAAAAATAATCCAAAATAATAGTTGTGAAAAAAATACTTTACACCCCAATAGCCCTCCTATTTGCAGTTGTGCTTTTTTCTTGCTCAGCCAACAAAGCGAAAATCGACAACTCACTAAAAAAATATTTTGACGAGAACAAAGTAGATGGTTGTTTTACCATGTTTGATAATGCATCAGGGCAAGTAACTGTTTACAACATGGAACTAGACACACAAAGATTTTCCCCAGCTTCCACTTATAAAATTGTCAATTCTTTGATAGGCTTACAAACTGGGGTAATTCTAAATGATACGATGACAATTCCCTGGGATGGAAAAACACGTGTCTTTTCCAATGGAGATACGGCAAAAAACTGGAACAAAGACATGGGCATGACAGAGGCTTTTAAAGTTAGTTGTGTTCCCTATTATCAAGAAGTGGCCCGCAGAATAGGCAGAGATACTATGCAGCGCTGGATTGACAGCCTTGGCTATGGCAATAAAAACTTACAGGGGCCTATTGATTCATTTTGGTTAAACAACGCACTTAAAGTTTCACCCGATGAGCAATTGGGATTAGTAAAACGATTGTATTTTGATCAGTTACCCTTTAGGAAAAGTGTACATGAAATGGTAAGGAATGCCATGATACAAGAAGAAAATACTGCCTATAAGCTATGTTTTAAAACAGGTTGGACCCAAGACGAAAATAATAATAATATTGGTTGGCAAGTAGGCTGGATTGAAGAGAATAAACATGTTTACTTCTTTGTAACATTTATCAAGGCGCCGCCTGGGCCAATTGATATTAAACAGGTAAGAGATAATATTACCCGTGGTATTCTTAGTAAATACGGCTTTTTTGAAGGAAAAAAATAAAGGCAAGACACCTGCCCAATTCACTTTTAACAGTATCCTTTATTATGATTTACTAATTTGCAGTAAGCAATATGCCTCTATTTCAACATACCGCCTATTTATTGTTTTTATTCGCCATTCCCTTATTGGTACTAGGCTATATATTATTGCTCCAATGGAAGAAGAAGACTCAAAAAAAAATAGGGGATGAAAGATTAGTGAAAGAATTAATTAAAAACTATTCTCCGAAAAAACATCGAATTAAATTCATTTTACTAATAATAGCCTTTATCGCAGGCTGTTTCGCATTGGCCAATCCAAGGTCAAAAGAAGGCACAGAAAAAGTAAACCGCAATGGTATTGATGTAATGATTGCATTGGATGTTAGTAAAAGTATGCTAGCAACAGACATCAACCCTTCTCGATTGGAAAGAGCAAAGCAGGTGGTGAGTAAATTGATTGACCGCCTAAGCAATGACAGAATCGGCATTGTTATTTTTGCCGGTCGCGCCTATTTGCAAATGCCATTAACCGGCGATCATGGTGCTGCTAAAATGTATTTAACTGCTGCCAATGTAGACGCAGTACCAACACAAGGAACTGTAATAGCAGATGCTTTAAAAATGTGTGGCATGGCTTTTAACAAAGCCGAAAAAAAATACAAAGCCATTGTTCTTATAAGTGATGGGGAAGACCATGACGAAGCAGCCACTAAAACTGCAGCAGAATTATCGGAGGAGGGCATCATGATTTGTACAATCGGCATTGGCTCTCCAGAAGGTGCTACATTAGTAGATGCCACTACCAATGAAGTAAAAAAAGACAATGATGGCAATGTTGTTGTTTCTAAATTAAATGAAGAAGAACTTAAAAACATTGCAGAGAAAGGCAATGGCATCTATCAGATTTTTAATAATACAGAAGAAGTGGTGGGCAAATTAGACCAACAACTTAACTCAATGGATCAACGCACTGTTACCGAGGATTCGCTGGTCAATTACAAAACTTTTTTTCAATGGCTACTGATACCTGCTCTACTATTATTGATTATAGAATTCTTTGTATCTGAAAATATTGGCAATTCGTTTCAACTGCCAGGCTTCTTAAAAAGAAATAAAAACAAGGAGCATATTACCAGCCATATTAAAAGCTTTTTTGTATTCCTTCTACTATCTACCAGCTTAAGTTCAGCCCTGTTTGCACAGAAAACAAATAGCATTATCAAAAAAGGAAATGATGCTTATAACAAACAGGATTTTGACAAAGCTGCAGTACAATATCAAGAGGCAATCAGCAAAAACCCAGCAGACGAAGCTGCACAATTTAATTTAGGCAATGCTTTATACAAAGGCTATAAGACGGAAGAAGCTATTCAAGCCTACAACAATGCGATTCAGGTTTCCAAAAAAAAGGAGGCCAAGTCGGAAGCTTATTATAATAAAGGAGTAGTGCTTCAAAATGGTAAAAAATTACCTGAATGTATCGATGCTTACAAAAATGCATTGAAATTAAATGCGGGGGATGATGATGCAAGACAAAATCTGCAAAAAGCATTGCAACAATTAAAAGAACAACAAAAACAAGAACAACAAAAGAAGAACAAACCAAAGGAAGATCAACAACAGAAGAATAAAGAAAAACCAAAAGACCAGGAAGAAAAAAACAATCAGCCGCAACCACAGCCTTCCAAATTAACCAAACAAGATGCTGAAGAAAAATTAAAGGCTTTATTACAACAGGAAAAAAACTTGCAGGACAAGCTCAGAAAAGTGAAATCAGGAGACCCCAAAAGACCCGAAAAAGACTGGTAAAATTGCAAGTGGGCAATTCTATTCCTTTTATTTTATGGATTAGCATCAAATCAGGGTATTTTTTATAGAACCATTGCTTTATTTCTTTGTTATTTTTGCATCATGCAAGTATATACCCCTTCCCTGTATTCATATAGGCGTTTGACTACCCGAGTAGTTAAAATTGGTCATCTTCTTTTGGGAGGAGGTCACCCTATTCGGATTCAAACTATGACCACAACAGACACGATGGATACAATGGCAACAGTGGAACAGAGCATTCGTTGTATTGAAGCCGGTGCTGAAATGGTTCGTATAACTGCACCTTCAAAAAAAGAAGCAGAAAATTTACAGCTTATCAAAGATGAATTGAGAAAAAGAGGTTATACCACACCACTTATTGCAGACATTCATTTTACGCCGAATGCAGCCGAAATTGCTGCCCGCATTGTTGAGAAAGTAAGGGTGAACCCGGGCAATTATGTTGACAAGAAAAAGTTTGAACAAATCGATTACACAGATGCTGAATATGCAGAAGAAATAGAGCGCATCAGAGAAAGATTTACACCACTTGTAAAAATTTGTCGAGAATATGGAACCGCCATGCGTATTGGCACCAACCATGGCAGCCTGAGCGACCGTATTATGAGTCGATATGGTGACACCGCCATGGGCATGGTTGAAAGTGCAATGGAATTTTTGCGTATTGCCAGAAGCGAGGATTATCACAATATCATTCTTAGTATGAAAAGTAGTAACCCGCTAGTAATGGTGCAGGCCTACCGATTATTAGTATACCATATGATGGAAGAGTTTGGGGAATGTTATCCGCTGCACCTTGGAGTTACTGAAGCAGGTGACGGAGAAGATGGAAGAATTAAATCTGCTATTGGCATTGGAAGCCTTCTCGAGGATGGCATTGGCGATACAATACGTGTATCCCTTACCGAAGACCCAGAATTAGAAATTCCTGTTTGTAAAGACATCGTAAATAGATACAATCAAAGCACTGCTAGTGTATCAACAATAGCAGCAGATTCTACCATCAAACTACCTTATAATCCATTTGAATATAAGAGAAGACAAACCAAGGAAGTAAATAATTTAGGAGGAAAGCAAGTCCCCGTTGTAATAGCGGATTTCAGCAAATCAACAGTTTTGCAAGCGCAGGACTTAAGTACAATTGGCTATCAATACGATTCAATTAATGACAAGTGGCATATTGGCGATGCTGCTGCCGATTACTTATTTGCCAATAATGAAATTGAATTTGCCTTGCCGGGCAGCTTGAAAATTATACTCCCCTATCAAACATGGCTTACTAGCCACGATAAAGAAAAATGTTTCCCTATAATGGACGCCGCCAAGTATTTGGAAGCAAACCCACTATCGCATGCAGTAAATTTCATTATGCTAGATTGTTTTTCAAAAAATAATTCAGCTGAAAATATTACCGAATTATTTGCAGCAGTAGAAAAAGACCCAACAGCTGTATTATGCCTGAGCAGCACCAATAAAAATGCATTGCAAAGTATCAGAAGAATGTTTGTAACCTTAATGGAAAATAATATTACGGCACCCACGATTATTATTTGTGACAGCAAGGACGAAACGATTGACCAGAGTTTAATTCATTACGCCATCGAAACGGGAGGTTTATTATTAGATGGCTTTTCTGATGGCCTTTGTTTTGGACTTCACTATGAAGACCATTCATTTGCCGCCCAACCAAAAATTTTAAACTCAATTGCATTCGGCATTTTACAAGCTACCCGTTCAAGAATCAGTAAAACAGAATATATCAGTTGCCCAAGTTGTGGTCGTACCTTATTTGACCTACAGGAAACCACCGCAAAAATAAGGGCAGTCACCAACCACTTAAAAGGTGTTAAGATTGCAATTATGGGTTGTATTGTTAATGGACCAGGCGAAATGGCCGATGCTGATTTTGGATATGTAGGTAGTGGCGTTGGTAAAATAACTTTATACAAAGGAAAGGAAATAGTTAAAAGAAATATTGATTCCAACATTGCTGTTGATGAACTTATCAATTTATTAAAAGAAAATAGCGCCTGGGTGAACCCTACCATTCATTAATTTTCAAGCAATCCATATCCAACTTAAGTAACTATACTATGCAAACTGATTTTCTTGTTATTGGAAGTGGTATTGCTGGACTCACCTACGCTTTGAAAACAGCGCAGGAATGCCCTGCCAAAACAGTCACGGTATTGACTAAAACACAAAGTGACGAAACCAATACAAAATATGCACAAGGTGGTATTGCAGGTGTAATGGATTTCAACAATGATAGTTTTCTCAAACATGTAGAGGATACCCTGATTGCGGGTGATGGACTTTGCAATAAAAACATTGTAGAAATAGTTGTCAAAGAAGGGGTAGATAGAATTCAAGAAATCATTGATTGGGGTGCGCAGTTTGACAAAGACCCGGAGGGTGATTATAAATTAGGAAAAGAAGGAGGACACAGTGAATCTAGAATTTTACATCACAAGGATGTCACTGGCATGGAAATGGAACGGGCCCTATTGGTAGCTATAGCTAAACAAAAAAACATCCATTTAATAAGTCATTGTTTCGTACTAGATATTATCACACAACATCACCTAGGATATCTAATCACAAAATCTACTCCAGACATTGAATGCTATGGAGTATATGTTTTAAACCTAAGTAATAATAAAATTGAAAAAATAGCAGCTAAAATTACCTTACTGGCTACAGGCGGTAATGGTCAGGTGTATAGAAGCACTACTAATCCTGCAATCGCTACAGGAGATGGTGTAGCCATGGTATATAGAGCTAAAGGAAGAATTGAGAATATGGAATTTATTCAATTTCATCCCACCGCATTATATGAGCCTGGAGTGAGAGGACAAAGTTTTTTGATAACGGAAGCAGTTAGGGGCGATGGCGGCATTTTACGGAATGCAGCAGGAGAAGCATTCATGGAGCGGTATGATGCCCGTAAAGACCTTGCCCCCAGAGACATTGTTGCACGTGCCATCGATAATGAAATGAAAGTAGCTGGCACAGAAAATGTATTCCTCGATTGCCGACACTTTAGCAAAGAAAAATTCACCGAACATTTTCCCAATATCTATGATAAATGCTTGAGCATAGGTATTGACATCACAAAGCACTTGATACCTGTTGCACCTGCTGCGCACTATAGCTGCGGCGGAATTAAAACAGATGAATGGGGAAGAACCTCCATAAAAAATCTTTATGCTGCGGGAGAATGCGCTAGCACTGGTTTACATGGAGCCAATCGATTAGCAAGTAATTCTCTCTTAGAAGCAATGGTTTTTGCACACCGTGCGCATCGCGATGCCATTCAACAAATCAATGAAGTTGCATACAAAAATGATCTTCCCGATTGGAGAGCCGACGGCACTAGTTCGCCAAAAGAAATGATTCTAATAACACAAAGCCTTAAAGAACTAAAATTATTAATGAGTGACTATGTGGGCATTGTACGCAACAATGAACGATTGTTAAGGGCAATGAAAAGATTAGATTTATTATATGATGAAACGGAAGAGCTTTATAAAAAAACCATTGTATCACCTCAACTATGTGAATTAAGAAATATGATTACGGTGGCTTATCTGATTGTAAAAAGCGCTGGCTTCCGACACGAAAGCAGGGGTTTGCATTTCAACACAGATTTCCCTGGTAAATCAACCAGGACTCAACAGATAGTATTGTAATACTTAAGTAAGCTTTTTGGAGATTTGCGACTAAGCAGGCTTAAACCTACCTTTGCAGTTCAAATTCGCGCATGTATTATATTGTTTTCCCCATTCTATACTTAATATCGTTACTTCCATTTTTTATTTTATATGGCATCAGCGATTTCATCTCCTTTTTGCTATGTCATGTATTTAAATATCGAAGAGCGGTGGTTTTAAATAATTTAGCCATCGCCTTTCCAGAAAAATCAATCGAGGAGCGAAATGAAATTTGTCGGAAATTCTATCAATATTTCACGGATACAATGATTGAAAGCCTCAAATTTATTTCGATTTCAAAAAAGGAAATACTCAAGAGAAGTACTGGTTCTTTTGAAATAATTAATGAGTTAATAAAAAAGGGATGCAATGTTAACTTAATGGCTGGGCATCAATTCAACTGGGAATATGCCAATTTATTATGCGCCCTTCACCTCAAAGTAAATTATGTTGGCATTTATATGCCTATTAAAAATAAAATATTTGAAAAAATATTTTATGATTTCCGTGGTCAATTTGGAACCATCCTTATCAGTGCGCCGGATTTCAAAAACAAAATGCATGATGTATTTAAAAAACAGTATTTGCTGGCACTAGCAGCTGATCAAAATCCGGGCAGCCCGGGTTCTGCACATTGGTTACATTTTTTTGGCAGACCAACGCCCTTTATAACAGGGCCAGAAAAGGGTGCTATAAAAAACAATTCAGCAGTAGTTTATATTGGATTTAAAAAAATAAAAAGAGGGTACTACCACTTCGAAACTACTTTATTATGTGAACAATCAGCGGCAACCAATACAGGCGAGTTGACTGTATTGTATAGGGATATCTTGGAAAAAACAATTCGCCAAGATCCAGCGAATTATTTATGGAGTCATAAAAGATTTAAATACAATTACACCAAAGAATTCGAAAAGCTATGGATTGACAAAGTGCCCAATCCCGGTTCTACTATTAATTGAGCATCGCAATATCTTTTTCTACAACAATAGATGCTTGTTCTTTAATGGCGGACCAGCCCCCTACTACGTTCCTTAAATTATGAATACCCTGTCGCTTCATCAATGAACAGGCAATTACACTTCTATAGCCACCTGCACAGTGCACATATAAATTTTGATGATCTTCGAATCCAGCTAAATGTACGAGATCAGTCATTTCTAAAAGAGGCATATTTAGTGCTGCTTTCACATGCCCATCTGCAAACTCAGTTTCCTTTCTCACATCCACCACTTGAAGATCGGCATCATGAGGAATATCCATTGCTAACTCATCTGCCTCCACATCAATTATTAAATCAATTTTTTCTCCTGCTGCTTTCCATGCTTCAAATCCCCCCTTCAAATAACCTATCATTTTGTCGAAGCCAACGCGACTAAGCCGAATCACTGTTTCTTCTTCTTTACCCTTATCTGTAACCAATAATATAGGTTTATCAAATGATAGTAGACTGCCTGCCCACTCAGCAAAACGTCCTTCTAATCCAATAAAAATACTTCCAGGCACAAAACCCTCGGTGAATACGTTTGCAGCTCTAGTATCTAATACAATACAATCTGTTTGCAGTTTTTCTTTAAAGGAATTAATCGACAATGCAGCCAGTCCTCTTTTTTTAACTTCTTCCAAAGGGTCATATCCTTTCATATTGATCATTGCATTAATAGCAAAATATTTGGGTGCAGCAGTTAGGCCATGGGTTATAGCACTAATAAATTTCTCTTTGCTTTGTGGCTGCAAGGCATAATTGGTTTTCTTTTGCTCACCCATAGTACTAAAAGTTTCGGGACCTAAATTTTTACCGCAACTACTTCCAGCACCGTGAGCAGGATAAATAATTATCTCATCAGCTAGTGGCAAAATTTTTTCTTGAATAGTGTCGTACAAAATACCAGCCAGTTCCTCACTGCTTAAATTACCACTACTTAAATCTGGTCGACCTACATCACCAATAAATAAAGTGTCGCCAGTAAAGATAGCATTTGGCTGACCCGCTTCATCTCGCAGTAAATAACAACTGCTTTCTAAAGTATGTCCGGGTGTATGCATTAACTCGATGGTAATTTTTCCAAGTTTAAAAATTTCTCCATCCTTTGCATGATGAACTTGATATTGTGTAGTAGCACTTGGACCGTATACAATCGTAGCACCTGTTTTTTTGCTTAGGTCAATATGCCCACTTACAAAGTCCGCATGAAAATGTGTTTCAAAAATATATTTAATATTGGCTTGTCTATCTTTTGCCATAGCCAAGTACTCGTCTGTATCACGTAAAGGATCAATAATAGCCACTTCTCCTTCACTCTCTATAAAATAAGCTGCTTCGCTTATGCAACCAGTGTATAATTGTTTAATAAACATGTAATTTATTTTTAGCTTGCAAATATAAAAATAAAAAGGCGGATGTATGAACATCCGCCTTAACATGTTTAATATAAACTTATTTTAATAAACCTTCCACAAAATGGCTGATTTCATCAATACGTTTAAAATTAACACCATAATAAATAAACTTACCGTCTCTTTCTGTAAGTACAATTCCTGCTCTTCTTAAAATAGCAAGATGTTGTGAGGCAACAGATTGTTCTAGTCTTAATTTGACATAGATTTCTGTAACGGTGATTTTTTTCTTGTCTTCAATCAACTTAAGAATTTGTTGACGAAGTTTGTGATTGAGTGCCCGTAAAACAAGAGCTGCTTTTTTTAAGCTATGGTAATCTACATTTAATGATGTAGATCCACCACCGAAAGCCGTAGCTTTCCCATGTGTTTGGTTTTTAACCGCCATAGAAGTTAGAGTTTTTAAAAATGCTTGAACAATATTTGAACAACCAAATATAAGAATGTTTGCTTATGTAAATAAATTTTAAAGGATATTTATTTCAACTATTTTCTTTCAATTGTAGGCTGAATCAGTGTTTGGCACTGGTATCGAAAAAATCTTTTAGATAAGTAGGCTCACAATACGCGAGGTTTGAAAACAGGTTTTTAATATAATATTGATAAGCAATCTCACTTAAAACAAAAGGTTGAAATGCCACTTCAGATAAATGAGCATTAGAATGATCGCAAATATTTTTCCATTTCCTGCTCCCATTTCCAAAAAATAGAATTTTTTTCATATTTAAAAATTCTATAAAACATTCCGATTGAAGTATCAAAGCCATTGGTTCAATAAGCTTATTCAATTGATTATCATATAAAGCAGTGTATACTTCCATCCTTCTTGCATCCATCATTGGACAGAATAAAGTATTGGAATTCTCCTTCAATGGATCTATCTGATGAATAGCAGAAGCGGCTAGATAGTCTAAGGTATTAATGCAAATGATTGGTTTTTGAATGGCATAGCAGATTCCTTTTGCGCTGGCCAAACCTACCCTTAACCCGGTGTAGGATCCTGGACCAGCTACTACTGCAACGGCATCTAGTTCGTTTAAATTCATTTGCTGCTCCATCAACATTTTTTGAATGGCAGTCTGCAAAAATGAAGCATGGTTCTTTTGATCCTCACTTTCCAAAACAGCCAATAACTTTCCTTCATTGGAAAGACTTACCGCTGCAAGGCTATTAGCTGTATCTATTTGAAGAATTTTTGACATTATAAATTGGATTCTTTTAGCAATAACGGGCAGGCTGTATACCTGGAATCTGTTTCACTCAATTTAAGTAATAATGAGGCAATATTATGAACGCCTATTTTTTCGCTCCACTCAAAAGGACCAAAGGGATAATTTGTACCAAGCTTCATTGCAATATCAATTTCCGCTTTTGTACTCACCCCTTCCGCTAGTGCAAAATAAGCTTCATTTACAATCATTGCAATAACCTTGGCACTTACCAATCCGGGTTCATCTGCTACGTATAGGGGAGTTATTTTATTTTCTCTGAAAAAGTTTTCAAATAAGGAAGCTGTTGAAACTGCTAATTCCCAAGTGCTGCGATTCAAAAAACCTGGCCAACCATTCAATCGGCCAACATGGCTAGGTGCCTGCATTGAATGCAAGGTTGTACAGGTAGCATTTACCAATACCGGCTCCGGCATTTTACTATAATCCTTCTTTATGGAGTCTTCTAAAAGATTAATATAAATATCTGCTTTACCTGCAAAAAAAGCTGCTTCATCTACTACACGATGCCATTGATCATTTACAAGCAATTGCATTTCTTCCCACTGAATATCTGTAGCCAAAACGAGAATGGTCATTAAAATAATTTTTACAAAAATAAGCAGATACAAAAAGATATATTTGCATCTAAGAAAATATATATCACAATGAGCAAGCAAATCATTCAAACAGACAATGCCCCCTCTCCAATTGGCCCCTATAGTCAAGCCATATTGGCAAACAACACACTGTATATTTCAGGTCAAATTGCCTTGGTACCAGCAAGTTCAGAATTGGCCAATAAAGATATTCAAGAAGAAACACACCAAGTGATGCAAAATATCAAGGCTATTCTTGCAGCCGCCTCAATGGATTTTAGCCATATTGTTAAAACCACTATTTTCCTTAGTGACATGTCATTCTTCGCGGAAGTAAACCAGGTTTATGGAAAATATTTTGAAAATGATTTTCCTGCAAGAGAAACGGTGGCGGTAAAAGGTCTTCCCAAAAATGTAAATGTTGAAATCAGCATGATTGCCTCAAAATAATCATTGCAATTCATACGGATTTCCAAGGGAACACTGAATGATGGGTCGATCCCCTTTTGGCACCAATACAACAATATTGCCTTTAAGGATGTCGCCATTTCGGAAAATAAAACCTGCTTTTACCGATTTGGACTCCTCCTTATCATTCTCCTTTACTTTTACATTAATGTAAAAATCTTTTGCCCGAATTGTTCCACTTTTAGCTGTTAAACGCTTGCCATTGGCATTGCTTACGTTAAATGTGGCCAACAGGTTGGGGGTTTCTCCATTGGTAGAAAATGGTTTCCGGTCGGAATACAATTTTGTACAGCCACTTCGATTGGCAATAAATAAGGTAATCTCGTATCGGCTATATTCTTCTCCTTTATTTTCTTTAAGCTGTTCATTGCGTATTATATAACCATATTCCATCCCATTTTCAGTTACAGGAGCATTTTCGCCTAAATCGAAGATTTGTGCTGGAGCAAAATAAAAAAAACATTGCAGTAGTACTATTGCAAAAGAAGTTTTAGTAAACATAAGAGGATGTTTTAATTTTGTCTTCTAAGTTAATTCATTTTAATAAGGATTATGCCTACAAAAAAGGTTATTGTTGCGGCCAATGCGCATGTATATTTAATTGACTCCTTAATAGAGAAAGGGTTTGATGTAATTTCAGTACCCAATGCCACTGATACTGAATTGGCTACACTCCTTACTGACGCACAAGGCTTGATTGTTACTACCAGGGTCATTCACTCCAATATGATTGACCAGGCTCCACTATTAAAATGGATTGGTAGATTAGGTAGCGGTATGGAATTGATTGACGTTGCCCATGCTAATACAAAAGGAATCCAATGCTATAGTAGCCCAGAGGGCAATAGCAATGCAGTAGCAGAGCATGCTATTGGCATGTTGCTTAGTTTACTGCATCGAATAAATGTTTCAAATGAAGAAATTAAAGAAGGCAAATGGAATAGAGAAGCCAATAGAGGTACAGAGCTTGCAGGCAAAACTGTTGGAATCATTGGATTTGGAAACACTGGCTCCAATTTTGCCAAATGCTTAGCATCATTTGAAGTAACCATACTGGCCTATGATAAATACAAAAAAGGATTTGGAAATCAACAGGTAAAGGAAACGGATTTGCAAACACTACTAAAAGAGGCTGATATTATAAGTTTTCATTTACCACTTAGTACCGAAACCAAGTATTTTTGTGATGAAGCACTTTTGCAACAAATGAACAAGCAGCCATGGTTACTCAACACCTCTCGAGGAGAAGTTATAGATACAAAAGCGCTTATACTAGCATTGCAAAAGGGAAGATTAAAAGGGGCCTGCCTGGATGTTTTGGAAAATGAAAAAATAGACAGCCTTAGTGTACAGCAAACCCAAGAATTGGAATTTTTAAATAGCAGATCGGATGTGTTATTAACCCCCCATATCGCTGGTTATAGCCAGGAAGCCCTGTATAAAATGGCCAAAGTCTTATTGGAAAAAATTATCTTTTAATATAATTTCTTACATTTGTGAACAATGCAACGTCCCGGTAGATACGGGGCGTTGTATTTTTTTTCTACTTGCTTAAATGAATTGTATGGCTGATTTTAATTACGTTACCAAGGATACTTTTGAAAAATTGAAACTGGAATTGCAGCAAATGAAAGGGGTTGAAAGACCTGCTGCTAGTAGAGCTATTGCAGAAGCCAGAGAAAAAGGCGATTTAAAAGAAAATGCAGAATATGATGCCGCCAAAGAAGCTCAAGGTATGCTGGAGGCTAAAATTAAATATTTAGAAGGCGTTATTGCAACTGCAAGAATATTGGATGAAAACAATATTGACACCAGCAAAGTATCTATACTGACAAAAGTTGCATTGACCAATTTGGGCACAAAAAAACAAGTAACCTACCAGATTGTTTCCGAAAAAGAGGCCGATTTGAAATTGGGAAAAATTTCAGTAACCTCCCCTATTGGAAAAGGTTTATTAGGCAAAGTAGTAGGTGATATTGCAGAAGTAATAGTACCGGCAGGCACTTTAAAGTTCAAAATCGAAAAAATAACTTCATAATACAATTTCTTACAGTCATTGATCAGGTCATTAATAACTAGGAATAATATTACTCTTCGCCCGATACAATTTCACCATAATCAATTACCAACTCCTCTCCTTCCTCAATTTGACGAAGGGCTTCAAAATAAGTACCGTCATTTACTGATTGAATATTTGGACTATCCGCATGGTTTAGAAACAATGACAAGTCAATTGACTTGAATCCATGTGCAGGTAAAAAATAATTGGCTTCATCATATAAACAGAAATTCTCAACCAGGTCTTTTGCATAAACCGGCAATGCTTCCACCTCTTTTCGGTCAACGGTCACCCAATCGCCCATTTCTGCCGCAAACATTTCCTTACACCCCTTAGGTATTACTTTAATAGCAAATACACCAATACCATGTAAGCCGCTGGGCTTTAATCGAACCCATGTATTGTTTGCCAATTCCTGTAGTAATGCTGCTTTTGTCATGCCATTTTTAATTTTTATAGGGAGAGGATTCAAGTTAAGAATCTTTTTTTTGTTTTGTACTTTTACACAAAGAATTTGACATGACTATATTCTCGAAAATCATCTCCGGCGAAATCCCCTCTTATAAAATTGCAGAAGACGAAAAGTTCTATGCCTTCCTAGATATTTTTCCATTGGTACAGGGACATGTATTGGTGGTGCCTAAAATTGAAACAGATAAATTTTTTGACTTAACAGACGACTACTTACAAGAAATTTTAATTTTTGCAAAACCCATTGCCAAGGCTATCGAAAAAGCATTTGACTGTAATCGTTGTGGCATTTCCGTTATTGGACTAGAAGTTCCGCACGCACATTTGCATTTGTTGCCTATCAACGATGCGGATGACTTGAACTTCACGAATGATAAACTGGAGCTTTCGCCTGAATCACTAAAAGAAATTCAACAAACCATCCTTGCACATTTATAAGGCTGCAAATAGATCATCTTATTTTACTCTTCCAGGATTATTCTTAATAAAAGCTTCCCATCCTTTTACCTTATTGCCAGGAGTTTTCAATACTGGATTGTCTTGAAAATGATGACAAACTGCCACGGCTAGTGCATCGGTAGCATCATAGAGTTTAGCATCGTATTTAAAATGTAATAATTGCTCCAACATCTTTCTAACTTGTTCCTTATCGGCATTTCCATTTCCGGTAACAGATTGCTTTACTTTTTTGGGCGAGTATTCCGTTACATCTAAACCATGCCGCATGGCGGCGGCAATCGCCACCCCTTGAGCTCGTCCTAATTTGAGCATACTTTGTACATTTTTCCCGAAAAAAGGAGCTTCAATGGCAAAATCGGTAGGCTGATATTTAGTAATTAATCCGCTGACAGTATTAAAAATCAACTGCAATTTTTTGTATACATCTGGCACTTTCCCTGGCTTTAATACACCCAAGTCGACCAATGTTATGGTATTTCCTACCACTTTAATAATACCATAGCCCATTACGATGGTACCAGGATCAATCCCTAAAATAATTGTTGATTTCTGCGACAAGTGCTAAATATTTTTATAAACCTCTTATTTAAAGTAACATTGTATATTGAACAAAAGTATTAAAATATTAATCAAGTGGCTGGTAGCCCTCCTTTTAACTGCCGGACTTTTTTATTTTCTCTATAAAAAAATTAACGGGCAGGAAGACTTTACTTCGATTAGGCAACTATTATTACAAGCAATGGTTGGCAGCGAGGCTTGGAAAAGTTGGCTGATAATAATATTGGTCTTTATAAACTGGGGCATAGAATCATACAAATGGAAATTATTGGTTTCAACCATACAAAGCTTGCCCCTATTGCAATCCATTAAATCGGTATTATGTGGCATAACCCTCACTTTTTTTACACCGAATCGTATTGGAGAATATGGAGGAAGAGTGTTTTTTATAAAAGAAGGCCACCGACTACAAGCTGTATCACTTTCCGTTGCTGGCAGCATTGCCCAATTAATTATAACACTTATAATAGGATCTGTAGGACTACTATATCTTTTATTAGCTAAAAAACTTTCGCTGAGTACAATTGGCATCAATGATATTTGGCTAACCATATTAATTGCTTGTTGCTTATTGGTAACTATACTCCTTTGCCTCTTCTATTTCAAAATGGCCTGGCTCACCAAATGGGTGGAACGATTTGCTTTTACCCGTCCATTTGTAAAACACATTGCCGTGCTTGAAAAATTGGATGTAAAAATTTTGTTAAGTTTACTTGCCTTGTCTACCCTTCGGTACTTTGTATTCGTTTTACAATACATCTTTATGCTACAATTGATGCAGGTAGAACAGAATAGTTGGCAAAGTTTTTGGCTGGTATCTGTTATGTTTCTTTTACTGGCAATTATACCGAGCTTTGCAATAGCTGAATTAGGTATTAGAGGAGCCATTGCAACCAGCCTTTTTGCGTACACGGGAAATGTATTAGGTATTCTAACCGTTACGTTTGGGATTTGGCTCATTAACCTGTTCCTACCTGCACTTGCTGGTAGTTTATTAATTTTAGGAATTAAAACATCCAAGACAGATGATTAAGATTTTGAAATTCATTTTACCCACCCTGATTCTTTGCTCTTTTAGCATCACGCCTGATTATGATAATTTCTGTGGCATTAGGAATACTGCTTTTCAGGATGGAGAACAAGTGACCATGAAAGTTTATTACAGTACACTAGGGATGTATATTGGTGCAGGGGAAGCCACCTTCACTACTTCATTAGAACGATTTGGCGGAAAACCAGTTTACCACTGTGTAGGAGAAGGGAAAAGTTATTCGTTCTTTGATAATTTTTTTAGAGTAAGAGACCGATATGAAAGCTATATAGATACTGCAAATTTATTACCCTATAAATTTGTACGCAATGTAGATGAGGGAGGTTATAAAAAATACAACAATGTAACGTTTAACCAGAGTGCCGGCACTGCTGTTAGCACCAATGGGGTATTTAAAGTGCCCAACTGCATTCAAGATGTAGTTAGCGGAGTATATTACGCACGGAATATTGATTTTAACAAATACAATGTTGACGACAAGATACCTTTTGATATGTTTCTGGATGATGAAGTATTTCACATGTATATCCGTTACATGGGAAAAGAAAAATTAAAAACTCGGTATGGAAAATTCAATGCCATCAAATTCAAGCCGCTACTATTGAAAGGCACTATTTTTGAGGGTGGGGAAAAAATGACCGCATGGGTCAGCGATGATCCCAATCATTTACTGCTTCGCGTGGAAAGCCCCATTGCTGTGGGAAGTGTAAAAATAGATATGCTTACTTACAAAAAT